>ERZ507546.4-NODE-4-length-329544-cov-19.4425_pt1 | contig 329544 bp, 303 predicted proteins | sample MGYA00248664_ERZ507546 | MGnify/ENA primary metagenome ERZ507546 (study PRJEB26165, sample SAMN02676161) | human gut metagenome | isolation source: stool | host: Homo sapiens | place: USA | study: EMG produced TPA metagenomics assembly of the C.diff FMT (human gut... | reverse complement strand
CGGTCTGTCTCACTCTCATGCAAAGGTAAGATCAACCATTTAATCCGCTTACCCTAAAAAACAACGGCCTCTCGCCGCGCACCGGGCTGCGGCAGATTAGCGAATTCCTCCAGAATCATTACTTTGCGTAAAAGGATATTTATGTCTTATCAATATGTTAATGTCGAAATTATCCGTAAGGTTGCGGTGATTGAGTTCAACTATAGCCGCAAGCTCAACGCCTTAAGCAAGGTGTTTATCGACGACCTGATGCAGGCGTTGAGCGACCTCAACAGGCCGGAAATTCGCTGCGTCATTTTACGCGCGCCTGGCGGATCAAAAGTTTTCTCCGCCGGCCATGACATCCACGAATTGCCCGGCGGACGCCGCGATCCGCTTTCGTATGACGATCCGCTGCGCCAGATTACCCGCATGATCCAAAAATATCCGAAACCGGTGATCTCCATGGTCGAGGGGAGCGTCTGGGGCGGCGCGTTCGAGATGATCATGAGCTCCGATCTGATCATCGCCGCAAGCACGTCCACGTTCTCTATGACGCCGGTGAATCTCGGCGTGCCCTACAACCTGGTCGGCATTCACAATCTGACCCGCGACGCCGGCTTTCATATCGTGAAAGAGCTGATTTTCACCGCCCTGCCCATCACCGCCCAGCGCGCGCTGGCGGTCGGTATTCTCAATCACGTGGTGGACGCCGACGAACTGGAAGATTTTACCTTGCAGATGGCGCACCACATCTCCGAGAAAGCGCCGCTGGCGATCGCGGTCATTAAGGAAGAGCTGCGCGTGCTTGGCGAAGCCCACACCATGAATTCCGACGAGTTCGAACGTATTCAGGGAATGCGTCGCGCCGTCTACGACAGCGTGGATTATCAGGAAGGTATGAGCGCGTTTATTGAAAAGCGTAAACCTGAGTTCGTCGGCCATTAATCACGCCGGATTAAGGAGCATAAAATGAAACGGATGAGCGCCGATGAAGCGGCCGAGATTATCCAGCACGACCAGATGGTGGCGTTCAGCGGATTCACGCCCGCCGGTTCGCCCAAAGCGCTGCCCGCGGCCATCGCTCGCCGCGCTGATGAATTACATCGGACGCAGAAGCCTTTTCAGATCCGCTTGCTGACCGGCGCCTCCATCAGCGCGGCCGCCGATGATGCGCTATCGGCAGCCGATGCCGTCTCGTGGCGCGCGCCCTATCAGACCGCCTCCGGACTGCGGCAAAAAATCAACCAGGGGCAGGTGAAATTTGTCGATCTGCACCTGAGCGAAGTGGCGCAAATGGTCAACTATGGGTTCTTTGGCGAGATTGATGTCGCGGTGATCGAAGCCTCGGCTATCGCGCCGGACGGTCGGGTCTGGCTCACCAGCGGTATCGGCAACGCGCCAACCTGGCTGCTGCGGGCGAAGAAAGTGATCATTGAGCTGAATCACTACCACAGCCCGCGGGTTGCCGAGCTGGCCGATATCGTGATCCCCGGCGCCCCGCCGCGGCGCAACAGCATCGCCATCTTTCATACGATGGATCGCGTGGGCAGCCGGTACGTGCAAATCGATCCGAACAAGATTGTCGCTGTGGTGGAGACCGCGCTGCCCGACGCCGGAAACGTTCTGGATAACAATAATCCGGTTTGTCAGAAAATTGCCGATAATGTGGTCACCTTTCTGCTGGAAGAGATGGCTCGCGGACTTATCCCGCCTGAATTTCTGCCGCTGCAAAGCGGCGTGGGCAATATCAACAACGCGGTCATGGCGCGGCTGGGCGAAAATCCGGATATCCCCGCTTTTATGATGTACTCGGAAGTTTTACAGGAGTCGGTAGTTCATCTGCTGGAAACGGGAAAAGTCACCGGCGTCAGCGCCTCCAGCCTGACGGTATCTGCCGATTCGTTGCGCAAGATTTACGACAATATGGATTTCTTCGCCAGCCGCATTGTCCTGCGCCCGCAGGAGATCTCCAATCATCCGGAAATTATCCGCCGTCTGGGGGTTATCGCCCTCAACGTGGGGCTGGAGTTTGATATCTACGGTCACGCCAACTCGACGCACGTAGCCGGGGTGAATCTGATGAACGGCATCGGCGGCAGCGGCGATTTTGAACGCAACGCCTGGCTCTCTATCTTCATGGCGCCGTCCATCGCCAAGGACGGGAAGATCTCCACCATCGTGCCGATGTGCAGCCATGTCGATCACAGCGAGCACAGCGTGAAGGCGATCGTTACCGAGCAGGGTATCGCCGATCTGCGCGGGCTATCGCCGCTGCAGCGCGCCCGCGCCATCATTGATAACTGCGCGCATCCGCTCTACCGGGACTATTTACATCGCTATCTGGAGAGCGCTCCCGGCGGACATATTCACCACGACCTCGCCCACGCCTTCGACCTGCATCGTAATCTGCTTGAGCACGGTTCAATGCTCGGCTAGCCCTCCGCGCCGTCGCGATCTTCAGTAATGTGCTGAAGCATCGTGGTGGTATAGCGATGATTTTTCAGCGAATAGAGATACTCCTGCATATACATCGCGCTGCCGGGCGCGTCGAAGTACTTCAGCTTCGCCGGATTCACCAGACGCCAGGCGAAGTAAGGAATAACCGTCAAAAACTGCCCGCGCTCTACGGCGCTAATTTTGGCCATAAAGCTGTAGGGGCGATAGATAATCGTCGGGTTGATCCCGCTGGGGCGCATATACGCGTCCAGCATCGCCTCAAAATTGGCCCGGTTCTGGAAACGCATCTGCAGCCAGGGCAGCTCACGTAACAGATCCTGCGCCGGCCTATCTTCATAGAGGCGGGAAACAAGAAACCCCAGACGCAGCGGCGCCAGTTCGCTAATGGTCAAATTTTCCAGCTCCTGCACGCGGGGCGAAACATGCTGCGGCGAGATAATAAAATCCAGCTGGCGATCGAACAGGTTATCAATCACGCCATTCTCGCTGAACTCCACGGCCTGGGTGGTTACGCCATCGTATTTATCGCCCAGGCTGATGAGCTGATCGAAAATAATCGTTGGATAGGTATTGTCGATGCCGATAACGATGTTGCGCGAGCGGTGCGCGGAATAGTGAATTTCGTTATCGATGGCCGATAAGCGCTGATAAATGGGAAACAGCTTCTGATAGAGTTCCTGCCCCGCTTTATTGAGGCTGATGCTGTTATCTTTACGGGTAAATAGCGTATAGCCGATCTGATCCTCCAGCGCAGCGATGCTTTTGCCGAAGGGAGATGCGGTCATATGAATTTTTTCCGCCGCTCTGGCGATATTATTGGTCTGCGCCAACAGAATAAAATTGCGCATCTTTTTCGAAATAAAGATATCCATGCTCACCTCATCGTAGAACAGGGATATATCCTTACCTTATTCAGGGAAAAGACTTTTGTCGCGCTCTCAATTTTACAGATAGTGACAGAAAAAACCCGGCGCGAAGGCCGGGCGACAGGATTACTGCGCGGCTTTGGGTTCTTCAGCGGGTTTCGCCGGTTCCGCAGGTGTTGGCGCAGGCTGGGTCGGCTGCAGCTCAAACACCACGTCCACCTGGTCATCGAACTGAATGGTCGCCTGCTCGTAGGTTTCCTGAGCAGAAACCGGCGCCGCATCGGCTTTCATCATCCGCACCATCGGGCTCGGCTGGTAGTTAGAGACATGATAGCGAACGCTGTAGACGGGCCCCAGTTTACCGTGGAAGCCGGTAGCCAGCTCCTGAGCCTGGTGAATGGCATCGTCAATTGCCGCTTTACGCGCTTTATCTTTATAAGCGTCCGGCTGCGCCACGCCCAGTGAGACCGAACGGATCTCATTCAGGCCGGCTTTAAGCGCGCCATCTAACAAACCGTTGAGCTTATCCAGCTGGCGCAGCGTCACTTCAACGCTACGCACCGCACGATAGCCCTTGAGAATGCTTTTGCCGTTCTGATAGTCGTAATCAGGCTGGGTGCGCAGGTTGGCAGAGTTAATGTCTTTCTTCGCAATACCGCTCTTCTCCAGGAATGAGAGATACTGGGCCACGCGCTCATCGGCCTGTTTTTTAGCGGATGCCGCGTCTTTCGCGGAGACGTTAACTTCAATCGCCAGCGTGGCGATATCAGGAACCGCCGCGACGCTGGCGGTACCTGAAGTAACAATATGTGGGCCGTTTGGCAACTCATTTGCCTGAACTGCCATTGCGCTAAATCCGAGTGCCGCCGCCAGGGCCATGACTTTTAACTTCACTGTCGTTTCTCCATATTACATTGGTCGTCTATACACAGACGCATGCCAGCAAGCTTAGCGCTTACGCGGAGAAAGTCCATCGGACAAGGCTTAGTTAAGCAGCGCCTGCACATGGCCGAAGCCGTCATTCGCCAGCTGGAAGGCAATGACCCACATCACCAGACCGACCAACACGTTGATAATGCGCTGCGCCTTCGCCGTACGCAGGCGCGGAGCCAGCCAGGCGGCCAGCAGGGCCAGGCCAAAGAACCACAAGAACGATGCGCTGATGGTGCCTAAGGCAAACCAGCGCTTCGGCTCCATCGCCAACTGCCCGCCGAGACTTCCGAGCACCACAAACGTATCCAGATAAACGTGGGGATTCAGCCAGGTCACCGCCAGCATGGTGATGATAATTTTCCAGCGCCCTTGCTTCATCACTTCCGCGCTGGCCAGCTCCAGATTGCTGCTAAAGGCCGTTTTCAGCGCGCCAAAACCGTACCACAATAAAAAAGCGACGCCGCCCCAGGTCACCAGCGCCAGCAGCCACGGCGATTGCATCAGCAGCGCGCTACCGCCAAAAATCCCGGCGCAAATCAGCAGCAGATCGCTGATGGCGCACAGCAGCGCGATCATCAGATGGTACTGACGGCGAATGCCCTGATTCATCACAAAGGCGTTTTGCGGGCCGAGCGGCAAAATCATGGCCGCTCCCAGAGCAAGGCCCTGAAAGTAATACGATAACATGGGGAGTGATTTCCACTGAAAGAGTCAATGCCGGGGAATATAGCGCGCAAATATCATTAGAGGAAATTGAAAATATTAATCATTGATAAGCTAATCTAACGATCAGGTTCGAATAAAAGGCCGGGCATACCGGCCTTTTGGAGAGGAAAACTACTCTGTTTTTTCCTGCGGACGAATCACATGCACATCCATCTGCGGATACGGGAAGCCGATGCCGTTGGCGTCAAAGTCGCGCTTAATGCGCTCCAGAACGTCCCAGTAAACGCTTTGCAGATCGCTGCTTTTACTCCATACGCGTACCACGTAGTTAACCGATGACGCGCCCAGTTCATTCAGACGAACGGTCATTTCACGATCTTTGAGGATACGCTCATCCGATTCGATAATATTAGTGAGCAGTTGCTTCACTTTATCGATATCAGCATCGTAGGCCACGCCAATGATAAATTCGTTGCGGCGCACCGGCTCGCGGGAGAAGTTGATGATATTCCCGGCAATGATTTTACCGTTCGGCACCACCACGATTTTGCCATCCGCGCTGCGCAGGGTCGTGGAGAAAATCTGCACGTTCAGCACGGTTCCCGCGATGCCGCCAAGGTCAACGTATTCACCGGCGCGGAACGGGCGGAAGACCACCAGCAGGACGCCAGCGGCAAGGTTAGACAGCGAGCCCTGCAGCGCCAGACCAACGGCTAAACCCGCGGCGCCGAGGACGGCAATGACCGAGGCGGTTTGCACGCCCACGCGGCCCAGAGCGGCGATCAGCGTAAAAGCAATAACGGCATAGCGCACCAGCGCAGACAGAAAATCGGCAACGGTGGCATCGATATGCCGCGCCCGCATCAGGCGATTCACAGTATTGGAAACAATGCGCGCCACGATCAAGCCGACAATAATAATCGCGAGAGCCGCGACGATGTTGACGGCATAGCTCAGCAGTAACGCCTGATTGCGCACCAGCCATGAACCGGCGTTATTTATGCTATCGACAACGTTCAAATCTTCCATTCAACTTTCCTTATGGATACCCGGACGGGGAAAAAATAACCAAACCTGATAATTACAAACAGGTTAAGGGTAAACAATAAGAGTGCGTTTTGCCAAATTGATCACATTTATTTAGCAACATTTCATGTTGTTCAGATAATAAAAAAGCCCGCATTTCTGCGGGCTTCCGGGTAAGCAACAAAACTTTCTTACAGAACGTCGATCGCGTTCAGCTCTTTAAATGCCTGCTCCAGACGGGTCACCATGGACGTCTGTGCAGCGCGCAGCCATACGCGCGGATCGTAGTATTTCTTGTTCGGCTGGTCTTCGCCTTTCGGGTTGCCCAGCTGGCCCTGCAGGTAAGCTTCGTTAGTTTTGTAGTACTGCAGGATACCGTCCCAGGTTGCCCATTGGGTATCGGTATCGATGTTCATTTTGATCACGCCGTAGCTTACGGAGTCTTTGATTTCCTGAGCGGAAGAACCGGAACCACCGTGGAATACGAAGTTCAGGCTGTTGTGCGGCAGGTTGTGTTTCTTAGAAACGTATTCCTGAGAGTCGCGCAGGATAGTCGGGGTCAGTACTACGTTGCCCGGCTTGTAAACGCCGTGTACGTTACCGAAGGAAGCGGCGATGGTGAAACGCGGGCTGATTTTGCTCAGCTCGGTGTACGCGTAATCAACGTCTTCCGGCTGGGTGTACAGCGCAGAAGCATCCATGTGGCTGTTGTCCACGCCATCTTCTTCGCCGCCGGTGCAGCCCAGTTCGATTTCCAGAGTCATGTCCATTTTGGCCATACGCGCCAGGTACTTAGAACAGATCTCGATGTTTTCGTGCAGGGACTCTTCAGACAGGTCGATCATGTGAGAAGAGAACAGCGGTTTGCCGGTTGCGGCGAAGTGTTTTTCACCAGCGTCCAGCAGACCATCGATCCACGGCAGCAGTTTCTTCGCGCAGTGGTCGGTGTGCAGAATAACCGGAACACCGTAGTGCTCAGCCATCTGATGAACGTGATGCGCGCCAGAGATAGCGCCCAGGATGGCTGCGCCCTGAGGAACGTCAGTTTTCACGCCTTTGCCCGCGATGAACGCAGCGCCGCCGTTAGAGAACTGAACGATAACCGGAGAACGAACTTTTGCAGCTGCTTCCAGAACGGCATTGATGGAATCAGTACCCACGCAGTTTACCGCTGGCAGAGCAAATTGGTTTTCTTTAGCTACCTGGAACACTTTCTGAACGTCGTCGCCAGTGATGACGCCCGGTTTTACGAAATCAAAAATTTTAGACATGTTACGTAGTCCTGTATCTGTATCTTCGACCGTTGAAGAAGGTTCGCGAGCTTTTACGCGCGCTGAAAAACAGGCGGGTCTCCCCGCCTGAACTGAATTACTGCTTAGCGCGCTCTTCGAGCATGGCTACTGCCGGCAGAACTTTACCTTCCACGAATTCGAGGAATGCGCCGCCGCCGGTGGAGATGTAGGAGATTTTGTCAGCAATGCCGAACAGGTCGATTGCTGCCAGGGTGTCGCCGCCGCCTGCGATGGAGAACGCTTCGCTGTCTGCGATAGCGTTAGCCACGATTTCAGTACCTTTGCGGAAGTTCGGGAATTCGAACACGCCGACCGGGCCGTTCCACAGGATGGTTTTCGCGTTTTTCAGGATTTCAGCCAGTTTCTCTGCGGAAGCATCGCCCAGGTCCAGAATCTGCTCTTCATCTTTGATGTCGTTGACAGATTTCAGGGTGGCGGTTGCGGTTTCAGAGAACTCGGTTGCCACGCGAACGTCAGTCGGAACCGGGATATCGCAGGTAGTCAGCAGGCGTTTCGCTTCGTCAACCAGATCGGCTTCGTACAGGGACTTACCGACGTTGTGGCCCTGAGCGGCAACGAAGGTGTTGGCGATGCCGCCGCCGACGATCAACTGGTCAGCGATTTTAGACAGGGAGTCCAGAACGGTCAGTTTGGTAGAAACTTTAGAACCACCCACGATCGCAACCATCGGACGAGCCGGTTCTTTCAGCGCTTTACCCAGGGCGTCCAGCTCAGCGGCCAGCAGCGGGCCTGCGCAAGCGACGTCAGCGAATTTACCGATACCGTGAGTAGAAGCCTGCGCGCGGTGAGCGGTACCGAACGCGTCCATGACGAATACATCGCACAGCGCAGCGTATTTTTTCGACAGCGCTTCGTCGTCTTTCTTCTCGCCTTTGTTAAAGCGAACGTTTTCCAGAACCACCAGCTCACCGGCAGCGACTTCAACGCCTTCCAGGTAATCTTTAACCAGACGTACCGGGTTAGACAGTTTGTCTTTCAGATAGTTAACAACCGGCAGCAGAGAGAATTCTTCGTTGTACTCGCCTTCGGTAGGACGACCCAGGTGGGAAGTGACCATCACTTTCGCACCCTGTTTCAGGGCCAGTTCGATGGTCGGCAGAGAAGCACGGATACGCGCGTCGCTGGTTACTTTCCCTTCTTTAACCGGTACGTTCAGATCCGCACGGATAAAAACGCGTTTACCAGCCAGATCCAGATCGGTCATCTTAATTACAGACATGGTGAATCCTCTCGTTGATTCTTGATAAAGTTTTGCAGGCGCCTGAGCGCCTTACCTGAAACCTTGTGCGGCCATCGCTAACGTGGTGTCGAGCATCCGGTTAGCAAAGCCCCATTCGTTATCGCACCAGACCAGCGTTTTGATCAAATGCGCGCCACTTACCCGCGTTTGTGTGCCATCGACGATGGCGCTATGGGGATCGTGGTTGAAATCTATCGAGACTAACGGCAATTCCGTATAGTCAACTATACCATGAAATGCACCTAGTGCTGCTTTTTGCAGCAACTGGTTGACTTCACTTGCTTTTACCGGTTTTTTCACCGATACGCTAAGGTCGATCGCCGTCACATTAATCGTCGGCACACGCACCGCAATCGCTTCAAAGCGATCGTTAAACTGAGGGAAAATTCGCGTGATCCCCGCAGCAAGCTTAGTATCAACCGGGATGATTGATTGGCTGGCCGCTCGCGTCCTGCGTAAATCCGGATGCCAGGAATCAATGACCTGCTGATCGTTCATTGATGAGTGGATCGTGGTTACCGTTCCTGACTCTATGCCGTAGGCATCATCTAACAGCTTAATGACCGGAATAATGCAGTTGGTGGTGCAGGAGGCGTTGGAGACGATACGGTGCTCGGCTCGCAGTTCATCATGATTGACGCCAAAAACAACCGTTGCGTCGAGATCGTTGCCGCCAGGGTGTGAAAAGAGCACCTTCTTCGCGCCAGCCTGAAGATGGGCTTCGCCATGTTCACGGCTGCCGTAAACGCCGGTACAATCAAGCACCACATCCACCGCCAGCTCACGCCAGGGCAACGCCTCAAGGGAAGATTGATGCAGAAGACGAATGGCATCATCGCCGACAAACAGCTGCTCTCTCTCCTGGCGTACATCCCAGGCAAAGCGCCCATGGCTGGTGTCATATTTCAATAAATGCGCGATGCCGGCAGCATCCGCCAGTTCATTGATTGCCACCACGGTAATTTCCGCACGACGCCCTGATTCGTACAAAGCACGAACCACGTTACGCCCTATGCGACCGAAGCCATTAATCGCAATGCGTATGGTCATAGGTCTCCTGCAAGGCTATCCATGATATGAGGTGGCTGACAGAGTAATGCAGCAACGCTCTAAGGGAAACCTTACCTGTCGCAAACTGCGACTGATTGATTAATTGTCGAACATTTAGACGACTGAAACGCTTCAGCTAGAATAAGCCAAACAAGGAATAAAAGGAATGATTGTCCAGCTGGAGAAACCATTTATCTGACTTACATCACACTTTCGCGCTATCTGCTGGGGAATTTATTCCCTATTCCAGAATGTCGAATAAGCGTAGCGATATCTTTTCGTTGCCGGGCCGCTAATACTGATTTATATCAGAAACTATACTGAAGAGCGGCGATATTATTACCGTTACGTCCGAGTCTCGGAGTCCCTCGAAAAAATGACAATCCCCCACTTGCAGCCCTCTGCGGCTCGTTACTATGCGCTTCGCTTACTTCCGGGTGATGAGGTTTTTTCACGCCTGCGCGCCTTCATACAAGAGCAACAGATTCAGGCTGCCTGGATAGCCGGCTGTACCGGCAGCTTAAGCCATGCGGCATTACGTTTTGCCGGCCAGGATGAGACCACTTTATTGACCGGAACCTACGAGGTTATCTCCCTGAACGGCACGCTGGAATGGCAAGGTGAACACCTCCATTTAGCGATATCCGATCCGCAAGGCGCCATGCTCGGCGGCCATATGATGCCCGGCTGTACCGTCCGCACCACCCTTGAGCTGGTGATAGGCGAACTGACCTCCCTGGCGTTTAGCCGTCAGCCGTGCGCGGTTTCCGGCTATGACGAACTGGTCATTTCATCCCGATAACTTTTTCCCTTAAAGAGGTTTCTATGGCTCGTCGCCAATTTACTAGCCAGTCCCTGGTGCTGATTGCGATCGCCGTCGCCATCAATATGATCGGCGGACAGCTCATCAGTCTGTTAAAGCTTCCCATCTTTCTCGATTCGATCGGCACCTTAATCAGCGCGGTTTTACTCGGCCCGGTCATTGGCATGTTGACCGGGTTACTGACCAACCTCCTGTGGGGGCTGCTGACCGATCCGATTGCCGCCGCCTTTGCGCCGGTGGCGATGGTGATTGGTCTTGTCGCCGGATGGCTGGCGCGCGCGGGATGGTTCCGCACCTTACCGAAGGTGATAATTAGCGGCGTTGTCATCACCCTCGCCGTGACCGCGGTCGCCGTACCGCTGCGTACGGCGCTGTTCGGCGGCGTGACGGGCAGCGGCGCGGATCTGTTTGTCGCCTGGATCCATTCGGCAGGTCAGAATCTGCTGGAATCGGTGGCGATTACCGTCTTAGGCGCTAATCTGGTGGATAAAATCCTTACCGCGATTATCGTCTGGATCCTGCTGCGCCAGCTGCCGCTGCGCACGCTGCGTCAGTTTCCTGCAATGTCTGCCGTACGCTAAATGCACCCTTTTACGTCGTTAACCCTCTGGGCGCTGGCGGCGGCGACTACGCTGCTGCTGCCCGCAGAGACGGCGCTGCCGGCTTATAGCGCAGCGGCGTTTCTCAGCTTGCTGCTGTTCAGGGCGACGCGGCGGCGTGCAAAATACGTCGCCTGGCTCCTCTTCTCGCTGGGCATTGGCCTGTGGCTGGTCCACGGCGGCTGGTTTACCCAGTGGCTGAGCGGCCACCCCCGCGACCCGCAGCGCTGGGCCAGCGCCATCACGCTCTGGCTGAGAATTCTGGCGATTGTTTCAACGTCACAGCTGTGGATGGAATACGTACCGGTACAGCGCTTTATTCGCGCCCTGCTTGCTTCACGCCTGCCGCCGGGCGTCGCTTATCTGTTCGCTGGCCCGCTGCTGGTTGTCGAACAGCTAAAGCGCCAGCTGACGATCATCCATGAGGCCCAACGCGCCCGCGGCGTACCGCTGGACGAGAACGGCTATCAGCGGCTGCGCGCTATGCCTGCGCTCATTATCCCTCTGACCCACAACGCGCTTAACGATCTGGCGATACGCGGAGCGGCACTGGATATGCGGGCATTTCGTTTACATCGTCGGCGCACCACGCTTTGGGCGCCGAAAGACAGCGCCTTACAACGTCTGGCACGTTACGGCATGCTGCTGGCGATGGTCGTTGAAGCCGGAGCCTGGCTATGGTTACGTTAGAACAATTCCGCTACCACCCGACCCAGGCGGCGCGATCTGCGGCATGCTTTGATTTTCATTATTCGCAGCCTGGCATTGTGGCGATTTTTGGCGATAGCGGCAGCGGGAAAAGCACTCTGGCGCAGATTATGGCGGGCTGGTATCCGGATTTTCTGCCCGGCGATATCGAAGGTAAAGGCAGCCTGCTTGGTATCCCCATCGGCCAGCAATCGCTGGTCGAACGGGCGCAGACCATCCAGCTGGTCCAGCAATCACCCTATCTCCAGCTTTCCGGCTGTACTTTCAGCGTCGAAGAAGAGGTCGCTTTTGGCCCTGAAAATCTCTGCCTCAGCGAAGAGGAGATTATGCGCCGTATTGACGAAGCGCTGACGCTGACGGCGTGCCAGGCGTTACGACATCGCCACCCCTCCACGCTATCCGGGGGAGAAACCCAGCGCGTGGCGATCGCCTGCGCGCTGGCTATGCGGCCAACGCTACTGATCCTTGACGAAGCCTTTAGCCGCCTGACGGCGCAGGCAAGCGCTATGCTTCTGGAGCGCCTGGGGCACTGGGCGCTGGCGCAGCGTTCGTTGATTATCCTTTTTGAACGCCCCCCTTCGCCTTTTCTTGCCTGGTGTCAGCAGGGATGGCGACTGCACGATGGAGCGCTTTCCCCACTATGCTAACGTTGAATCAGGTGACCTGGCGCTGGCCCGGCGCGACGGCTGACTGTTTGCAAAATATCTCGCTGGCGCTCGGCAAGGGCGAATGGCTGGCGCTCACCGGCGATAACGGCGCGGGGAAATCCACCCTGCTGCGGGTGATGGCCGGACTGTTACCCGCCACGTCCGGTACCGTCAATTTGCTGGATAAGCCGATTGCGCAATACAAAAACCGTCAACGCGCCAATATCATCGGCGTGCTGTTTCAGGAGGCCGAAAACCAGCTCTTCCACAGCAAAGTCGCGGAAGAGGTCGCCTTTGGGCTGCGGCTCCGGAAATTGCCTCCTGCGGAGGTTGCGCAACGCACCGCGGCGGCGCTGAAATTATGCCGGCTGGAGAGCGTAGCCGACGCGCATCCGCTGGATTTACATACCGCCCAACGCAGGATGGTCGCCGTCGCCTGTCTGGAAGCCATGGCGCCAGAAATACTGCTGCTTGACGAACCCAGCCGCGATTTTGACCAGCACTGGCTGGCAATATTTGAAGCGTGGCTGGCGGTTTGTCGCAAAAGAGGGACCAGCGTAGTGGCCATCAGCCACGATGAGGCGTTTATACGGCGGCACTTTTCCCACCGGGTGCTTCTGGAAAAAGGCAGGGTGCTGAGGATGGTCTGAAAAAGAAACGGGCCGCCAGAGCGACCCGTTTTTTACGGCGGCAGTCAGAGTTTTTACCCGGAGGCGGTACTGCGCACCTGTCCGGGCTACCCGACCGCGCTGGCCCGTAGCCCGGAGGCGGTGAAAGAACTACAGCAGCGCTTTCGCTTTCGCGACCACGTTATCCACGGTGAAGCCAAACTCTTCAAACAGCTGCTCTGCCGGCGCAGACTCACCGAAGGTGGTCATGCCAACGATCGCGCCGTTCAGGCCCACGTATTTGAACCAGTAGTCGGCGATACCCGCTTCGATGGCAACGCGCGCAGAGACGGCTTTCGGCAGCACGGCTTCACGGTAAGCGGCATCCTGCTTGTCGAACGCGTCGGTGGACGGCATGGAAACCACGCGCGCCTTCACGCCTTCGGCAGTCAGTTTTTCGTAAGCGGCAACCGCCAGCTCCACTTCAGAACCGGTGGCAATGAAGATCAGCTCCGGCTGTCCCGCGCAGTCTTTCAGCACGTAGCCGCCGCGGGCGACGTTCGCCAGCTGCTCTTCGGTACGCTCCTGCTGCGCCAGGTTCTGACGGGAGAGGATCAGCGCGGTCGGGCCGTCCTGACGCTCTACGCCGTATTTCCACGCAATGGCGGATTCCACCTGGTCGCACGGACGCCATGTGGACATGTTCGGCGTGACGCGCAGGGAAGCCACCTGCTCAACCGGCTGGTGCGTCGGGCCGTCTTCGCCCAGACCGATGGAGTCGTGGGTGTAGACCATCACCTGACGCTGTTTCATCAGCGCGGCCATACGTACTGCGTTACGTGCGTACTCGACGAACATCAGGAAGGTGGAGGTGTACGGCAGGAAACCGCCGTGCAGGGCGATACCGTTGGCAATCGCGGTCATACCGAATTCGCGCACGCCGTAGTGGATGTAGTTACCGGCAGTGTCTTCGTTGATCGCTTTAGAGCCGGACCACAGGGTCAGGTTACTTGGCGCCAGGTCAGCGGAGCCGCCGAGGAACTCAGGCAGCAGCGGGCCGAAGGCTTCGATGGCGTTCTGGGACGCTTTACGGCTGGCGATTTTCGCCGGGTTAGCCTGCAGCTTCGCGATGAATTCGTTCGCTTTCGCGTCGAAATCAGCCGGCATTTCGCCTTTCATACGGCGGGTAAACTCGGCAGCTTCCTGCGGGAAGGCTTTGGCGTAGGCGGCGAATTTCTCGTTCCACGCGGACTCCTTCGCCTGGCCAGCTTCTTTGGCATCCCACTGGGCATAGATTTCAGACGGGATTTCAAACGCCGGGTGTTTCCAGCCGAGCGCTTCGCGGGTCAGCGCGATTTCCGCGTCGCCCAGCGGCGCGCCGTGGGAGTCGTGGGTACCGGCTTTGTTCGGCGAACCGAAACCGATGATGGTTTTGCACATCAGCAGGGACGGTTTGTCGGTGACCGCACGCGCTTCTTCTACCGCGCGTTTAATCGAGTCAGCATCGTGACCGTCAACGCCGCGCACCACGTGCCAGCCGTAGGCTTCAAAACGCTTCGCGGTGTCATCGGTGAACCAGCCTTCCACGTGACCGTCGATAGAGATGCCGTTGTCGTCATAGAACGCCACCAGCTTGCCCAGTTTCAGGGTACCAGCCAGGGAGCATACCTCGTGAGAGATACCTTCCATCATGCAGCCGTCGCCCATGAACGCGTAGGTGAAGTGGTCAACAATGTCGTGGCCCGGGCGGTTGAACTGCGCCGCCAGAGTTTTCTCCGCGATGGCCATACCAACCGCATTCGCAATACCCTGCCCCAGCGGACCGGTGGTGGTTTCCACGCCCGCGGTGTAGCCGACTTCCGGGTGACCCGGCGTTTTAGAGTGCAGCTGACGGAAGTTCTTCAGCTCTTCAATCGGCAGATCATAACCGGTGAGGTGCAGCAGGCTGTAAATCAGCATGGAACCGTGGCCGTTGGACAGGACAAAACGGTCGCGGTCGGCCCAGGAGGGGTTCTGCGGGTTATGATTCAGGAAATCACGCCACAGGACTTCGGCAATGTCAGCCATACCCATCGGGGCACCCGGGTGACCGGATTTGGCTTTCTGTACTGCGTCCATGCTCAGCGCACGAATAGCGTTAGCAAGCTCTTTACGTGAGGACATTTTGACTCCAGATCGGATAATGAAGGCCATGCCCGCAACGACTTGACGACAGCGCGTTTTGGGCTACGCCGGAAAAAAGTGTGAACAATGTAACCTAAGCGGCAAAGCATGTACATGGAGCATCCTTTTGCCGTTTAAGAAATCTCTGGAACACGTTGTGCTACGGCGTAATCCTCTCGCCCGCATTCTCATATAGTATTTATAATTTGCACAGGATACGGCAGGCAGTCATTGCCGTTTTTTCGGATAAATAACCATAAGATTGTGGAAGATAAAAAAATGAAAATTCGCTCAGCTCTTATTGCCCTTGGGATCGCAGCCACGCTTACCGGATGCCAGAACATGGATTCCAACGGCCTGCTTAGCTCCGGCGCGGAGGCTTTCCAGGCTTATTCGCTCAGCGACGAGCAGGTGAAAACTTTAAGCGACAAAGCCTGTCAGGAGATGGATGCGAAAGCGACTATCGCGCCTGCCAGCAGTGAATACAGCAAACGCCTGAGTAAAATCGCCGCCGCGCTGGGGGACAACATCAACGGCCAGCCGGTGAACTACAAGGTGTATCAAACTAAAGACGTTAACGCCTTCGCCATGGCTAACGGCTGCATCCGCGTTTACAGCGGACTGATGGATTTGATGAATGATAATGAAGTCGAAGCGGTTATCGGCCACGAAATGGGTCACGTCGCGCTGGGCCACGTGAAGAAAGGGATGCAGGTAGCGCTGGGCACCAACGCGGTACGCGCGGCGGCGGCCTCCGCGGGCGGCATCGTCGGCAGCCTGTCGCAGTCGCAGCTGGGCGATCTGGGCGAGAAGCTGGTGAACTCGCAGTTCTCCCAGCGTCAGGAATCGGAAGCGGACGACTACTCGTACGATCTGCTGCGCAAGCGCGGCATTAATCCGGCAGGACTTGCCACCAGCTTCGAGAAACTGGCGAAGCTGGAAGCCGGACGCCAAAGCTCCATGTTTGATGACCACCCGGCATCGGAAGCACGCGCTCAGCATATCCGCGATCGCATGAAGGCCGACGGGATTAAGTAACCCCCGGCGGACTCTCACTATTTATAGTAAAGAGGAACGCCTTGCGGAGTCCCCCTCTCCCGGTAAGGAGAGGGGTTGGGCCCTCAAGCCGGGCGTTTTCCCCGGAGGCGTCCTGCGGGCTCGCCGTCCGATTAGTACAGCGTCTTCTGCGGCGGGCCGGCAAAGCGAAGCGCGCCTATCTCGCCCATTTTCACCTCCACCACCGACGGCCCCGGCATTGCCAGCGCTTCGGTCATCACCGCCTGAAAATCCTCCGCCCGATCGACGCTCCACGCCTGCAGACCGATGGCCTGTGCCAGCAGCGTAAAGTCTGGCGTATGCAGCTCGTTATAATACTGGCGGCCGCCAAAATACTTATCCTGGATACCGCGCATCACGCCGTAGCCGCCATCGTTCATAATCAGCAGCGTCACGTTAGCCTTTTCCTGAGCCAGCGTCGCCAGTTCACCGAGGTTCAGGCTCAGGCCGCCGTCGCCGACCAGCCCCACCACCTTACGCTGCGGATTGGCAATAGCGGTACCAATAGCCATCGGCAGCCCCATACCGATAGCCCCGGCCAGCGAGTGAATATTCATCAGCGGACCATTGGCGCGAAACAGGCGGCTACCCCACAGGCTACCGGATACGGTAATATCGCGGACCAGGATGCCGCTCTCCGGCAGCGCCTGCGCGATAGCGTCGCTTAATCTGGCGTAATCGCCGCACTGCTCGCGCAGCCCCTGCTCCGCGATCGCCACCGCTTCTTTTATCTGGCTATCCCAGCGCGCGTCGCCCCATATGCGCCCCTGAGCTCGTTCCGCCAGCGCGCCTAATAACGCGCGGCAGTCCGCCACCAGCGTATTGTCCATCAGGTAGTTACGGCTGGCCGCCGCCGGGTCGATATCAATCTGTACCCGCGGCGTGGGCAGCTCCAGCGTCCACGAACGCGTCTCGTTGCTGCGTAACCGTGAACCGGCGACAAGTGTGAAATCACAGTGTGAAATCAACGCTTCAACCGACGGCGAATTGTGAAATGCGCGCAGGCTGGCGCGGTGGCCATCCGGCAGAATACCGCGGCCGTGGGTACTGGAAATCACCGTCATCCCGGCATCCGCCAGCGCCTTCACCGCCTCGCTGCTCTCTAAGGCGCCGCCGCCGAGCCACAGCAGCGGCCGCTTCGCCTGCTTAAGCTGCGCCCACAGCGTATCAACCATCGACGACTCCGGCGCCACAGCCGGAGCGCGTTTCAACGGCGCGGTCAGCAGCGAAAGCGGGATTTTGGCGCTCTGAATATCAATCGGAATTTCAACCGAGACCGGGCCACACGGCGGCGTCTGCGCCTCCTGAATCGCTTTATGCAGAAGAGCGACCGCCTGATTGGCGCTACTGATGCGATAAGCGCGCTTTGAGCTGGCCTTCAGGAAGGTAAGCTGATCGCGAGTTTCGTGAATAAACCCGGTATCGGCATCCAGCCAGGCTTTTTCAACCTGGCCGGTGAGATGCAGCAGCGGCGTGCCGGCGTTCATCGCTTCAACCAGCGCGCCGACGGCGTTGCCCGCCCCGGCCCCGGTGCTGGTCAACGCCACGCCGAGCCCGGAAAAACGCCCGTGGGCGTCAGCCATGGTCACCGATCCCGCCTCCCCGCGCGCCGGGACGAAGCGGATTTTTTCCCGCTGGCCGACGGCATCGGCGATCGGCAGATTGTGAATAGAGATGACGCCATACATGGCTTCAACATGATACTGCTCCAGCGTTCTGGCGATGGCGTCGCCGACGGTTATCATTTCGCTCATTGCTCACCCTTCTCTCAATCGCACCAGTGGTTGACGCTATTACCCGTCGCCAGATAAATACTCTTCTGCTGCATCCAGGCTTTCAGACCCTGGATGCCTTTTTCGCGACCCAGGCCGCTCTCTTTAAAGCCCCCAAACGGGGTGGAAATAGAGAAAACCTTATAGGTGTTGATCCATACCGTACCGGCCTCCAGCTGTTCGCTCAGGCGCAGAGCGCGGCCGGCATCGCGCGTCCAGATCCCCGCCGCCAGCCCGAAGACGGAGTCATTGGCCTCGCGGATCAGCGCCGCTTCATCACTAAAGCGCAGCGCCACCAGCACCGGCCCGAAGATCTCTTCCTGACAGACGCGAGCCTGGTTGTTCAGTCCCTCGACGATCGTCGGCAGGAAGTAGCTGCCCGCCGCCAGCGCCGGATCCGCCGGGATCTCGCCGCCGCACAGCACGCTACCGCCTTCGCGCTTCGCCAGTTCGACATACGCCAGCACGCTCTGGCGATGCTTATCGTTAATCAGCGGTCCGACGTGGGTGTCGGCGCTAAACGGATGGCCCACCCGCAGCCCGCGGGTTAATTCCAGCAGCCGGGCCATTAATTGCGGATAGACTTTTTCATGAATGAACAGACGCGATCCGGCGATGCAGGCCTGGCCGCCGGAGCTGAATATGCCGTAGCAGATACCCCGCGCCGCCTGCTCAATATCGGCATCCTCCAGCACGATGGTCGGCGATTTGCCGCCCAGCTCCAGCGACGCCGGGATCAGTTTTTCCGCCGCCACGTGCGCCAGATGCCGTCCGGTAGCGGTGCCGCCGGTAAAGGAAATTTTGCGCACCTTAGGATGACGAGCCAGCGCATCGCCAATCACCGAACCTTTGCCCGGCAGCACGCTCAGCAGCCCGGCGGGCAGCCCGGCCTGCTCAAAGATGCGCGCCAGCTCCAGCGCCATCAGCGGCGTCGCTTCCGCTGGCTTGAGGATCACTGCGTTCCCCGCGGCGATGGCCGGCGCAACTTTTTGCATTTCGCTGGCGATAGGCGAGTTCCACGGCGTAATCGCCGCCACCACGCCCAACGGTTCATAGCGGCTCAGGGTCAGCAGATCCGCCTGGCGCGGTGTCGGCAGCTCGCCCTCCAGCAGTTCGCAGGCGGCGGCAAAATAGCGCGCGGTGCCCGCCGCGCTCATCACCAGACCCCGCGCTTCCGCCAGCGGTTTACCGTTGTCGCGGCTCTGCTTGCGGGTTAACTCGTCGCTCTGCGCTTCAATCAGATCGGCGACCTTATGCAGGATCTTTGCCCGCTGATGCGGCAGCGTGGCCCGCCACGTCGGCTCCCGCCATGCGCGATCGGCGCAGTCGATCGCCTCCTGCAGATCGTCCAGGCCGGCCGCATATAGCGAAGCGTTAAGCGATCCATCCGCCGGAAAGCGGCTGTGCATCAGGTTGCCGCCGCCGCGCCGCCACTGGCCGCCGATAAAAAGGTCTAACTCGTCCATCTCAGCCTCTCTGCGTTATGTCAGTTCGCAGCAGGCGCGTACCGCGCTCAGTGCCGCCAGGGTCGACGTTTTGGGATTGCTGGCGAGCGGCAGGCCGCTCAGTTCAAGGTGAAACTCGCCGAATAGCCCTTCGGCGTGCAGCGTATGGGTATTGCGTTGCGTCGTCGGATCCACCATCAGCTGCACCCGGGTGGCATCAAGACCAATGCCGCCCAGCGCCACGGTTGCCGCCACGTTGGCGTTCGCCGGAAACAGCCGCGCCGCTTCGCGGGCGCTACCCTCAAAGAAAATCCGCGTTTCATATACCGCGTTAAGATCGATCAGCTGCTCGGCATAGCTGCCGCGCCAGCTGGCCGGGCTTTTACGCGACTGATAGGTCACGCGCTCAAGTCCGCCCTCTTTCGCCGCCGCCAGGCCATCAATACCGGCTATCGCACCCGCCAGCAGCGTTAGCCTGCCGCCCGCCTGGCGTAGGCGCTGTTCCAGTTGGCTATCCGCCAGCGCGCCTGTGGAGATCACCGCCAGATGCCAGCCGCGGGCCAGCACTGCCTCGCCGTACTGCGCCACCGCCTGCTGGCTGGCGCATTCAAGCACCAGATCCGGCGTCTGGTCGCACTGCAGCGGATCGCTCAACGGCGCAACCGCCCCGGCAAACTGCTGGCGGATCGCCGCATGGTGCGGCTCGCGGGCCACGATCCAGCCTAACGCCACCTGCGGCGGCAGCCGTTCAATGACCGCCTGCGCCATCGCGCCGTAGCCGATTAACATCACCTTTTTCATCATCTTTCCTTACAGGTGACGGCAAAAGCCGCCGGACACATCCAGCGCCGCGCCGGTGGTAAACGAAGCCAGCGGAGAAGCGAGAAACAGCAGCGCCTGCGCCGGCTCCTGCGGTTTTCCGAGCCGCGCCATCGGGATCCCGCGCTTGCGAGCGATGTCGGCGGTCCACTCTGGCCAGCTCTGGCTCTTATCGCTGCGGTTTGCAAAACGGCGCTGCCACTGTCCGGATTCGACCATGCCCAGCAGAATGGAATTGACGCGAATCCCTTTGCCGATCAGATCCTTCGACAGGGTCAGCGTCATATTCAGCAGCGCGGCGCGGGCGGCTGAGGTGGCGATCATGTGCTCTTCCGGCTGCAGCGCCAGCAGCGAGTTCACGCAGGTAATTGAGGCGATATCCGACCGCTCAAGCTGCGGCTGGAACGCCCTGACCGGACTAATCACCCCGAACAGCTTCAGTTCGGCTTCGTGCAGCCAGGCCTCGCGCGGCGTATCGGCGAAATGGGCGACATAGCCCTGGCCGGCGTTGTTTATCAACATGTCGGCGCCGCCAAAATGGGCTTCTACTGCATTTGCAAAGGCCTGAACCTCTTGTTCATTCAGGACGTCGCAGCGCCAGGAAAACACGTCCCCAGCGGGATATTCGTTTAGCAGCGCCGCGTGGGCGCTGGCCAGCCGGTCCGGGTTGCGGCCGCAAAAGGCGACTTTCGCCCCTTCGCCCAGCAGCAGGCGCAGCGTTTCGAAACCAATCCCTGACGAGCCGCCGGTGACCACCGCGACGCGTCCTTCAATTTGTGCATTCATCGCGCACCTCTTCCCCTATGCGTAAAAGCTGTTGATTAAAAAACGTCGCGTTATCGAGATAGCTGGCGTGCCCGGCCTGCGGGATAGCGGTGTATGGCATGCCGTAGCGTAGCGCCACCCCCTGCACCAGCTCGGGCTGGGTGATGGCATCCTGCTCGCCGCACCAGACGGCGAAGCGGCCGCGATAATCGGCAAGCCAGCGGTGGATGTCGTCGTGCGCCAGCATCCAGGCGGCGGCGAGATAGCCTTCACTGCGCAGCCTGCGCATGCCTGCCGCAACCGTCGCCACATCGGCTTCGCGCGCGCCAGCGCGCAGCAGCTTCGCCGCCCGTCCCAGGGCCATCGCCTCACCGCCCAGCGCCATCTGCTGCTGACGCCCTTGCCAGACTTTTTCCCGCTGCGCGTCTGTCGCCTGGCCGTAGCCCTGAGCAACGTCGGCCAGCACCAGATACCGCACGCGCTGCGGATACCTGGCGGCAAAAGCGGCGGCGACCAACGCGCCCAGCGAATGGCCGACCAGTACGGTTTTCTGCACCCCGGCCCGGTCGAGCATCCGCGCCAGCGCATCGGCGTAGTCGCCGGCATCCGCCCGCGCCGTCGCAAGCATCGGGCTTTCGCCATAACCGGGCATATCCCAGGCCAGCACGCGGTAGCCGGGAAGCGCCATCTGTTTATGCCAAGAGGCCGCGCCGGAACTGATGCCGTGCAGCAGCGTCAGCGGCGTACCGCTTCCTTGTTCACGAAAACCCGTCATCATCGCTCCTTAGCTACGCTTCACTTTCGACAGCGGATGATCTTCCGGGTAGGTCGGAATATGCGGTTTTGGCGTACCGAGCATCACGCACATCAGCGCCTCTTCCTCGCCGTGGTTGAACAGCCCGCGATAGATTCCGGCCGGAACGGAAATCAGATCGCGTTCGCGCAGGACGGTCTCGGTATAGCTGTCGCCATCCTGGATCATCAGGGTGATCTGCCCTTTGAGCATGAAGAACACCTCTTCCACATCATCGTGCAGGTGCAGCGGGCCTTCGCATTTGGACGGCAGTACCATGGTGGAGAAGGTGAAGTGTTCCGCCTGAACGGTATTACTATCGCTGGCGACGCCGGTCGCGCCGGTGCCGATATAGCGCATCTGCGCGCGGCGATACTTCGGGTCGAAATCCGCCTGGAACTTCAGCGCATTCCAGTCGTATTTACGGCCTTCAAAGCGCGCGATACGCGACTCGACCCACTCTTCCATCGTCAGATGTTCAGGTTTCAGACTCGGTTTTGCGGTTACGGTTGAATCAGTCATCATTTTATCCTCAGTAACGTCTTAGCAGCGGCAGTAACAGGACGCAGCCCACCGCCGCCATCACCGCCAGAAAAATCAGCCCGGAATCCATGCTGTGGGTGAAGGCGATAAGCGCGCCCATCACCGCCGGCGATAGCGCCCCGGCAAAGTTTCCCAGCCCGTTGAAAATTCCGCCCGCGGTGGCGCTGACTCGCGGATGGGTCGCCTTGGCCAGCAGCGCGAAGATATTCGGCGCGCCGGTCCCCCACATAAAGGTGCTAAAGCTCATCGCCGCGATCACCGGCAGCGGCGTGGTGAAATGCATCACCGCCGCCAGGCCAATACCTGCACCTGCCAGGGAAATAAAGCAGGCGGCGGCGCGCTTATCGACGCGGTCAGACAGCCAGGCGCCGATGATTTCGCCGAGCAGCATGGCGATAAACGGCATCGACGACAGCCAGCCGGCGTGTTCAAGATGGATACCTTTGCCCTTAATCAGGTAGCCAGGCAGCCAGCCGTTGATGCCCCACAAATAGGCGAGAAAGGCGATATTGAAGATGCAAATCATCCAGAAGTGCGGGCTGACAAACAGTTCGCGGCGGGCGCTGCGGCGCGCCTCCTGCGACGTTTGCCCGCCGCTGGCTTTCGCCTCCAGCCTGACGCCGCGCAGCCCGATGCGCACAAAAATCAGTACCGGCACCGTCAGCATCGCCATCACAAAGAAGGTGCTCTGCCAGCCGAAGGTGTTGAGCAGCCAAATCGATAGCGGAAAGCCAATCGCCGCGCCCACCGGCGTCCCAAGCAGCCAGGGCATGGTGGCCCGCGCCTGCAGGTGCTGCGGAAAGGTATGGCGGACGATAGCGAACGCCAGCGGGAACAGCGGCCCCTCGGCGATTCCCAGCAAAATTCGCAGCGTTACCATCAGCGTGTAGTTGTGGGTGAAGCCCATCACCAGCATTAAAATGCACCACACCGCCATCATCCCGGTAAGCAGACGCAGCGGCGCGATACGGTCGCCCAGACCGCTTAACAGCACCGAGGAAAATCCGTAGCTCAGCAGGAAAGCGCTCATCAGGATGCCCAGACGCGTGGTGTCGAAATCGATGCCCATCGCCTGCTGGAAGTGGCTATCGGAAAACAGCGCGGCGATGCTGATCTTGTCGAAGAACGCCAGCAGTACGCAGGCCAGCAGCGACAGCGGAATGGCCCAGCGAACCGCTTTTTCAGGCGTGCGGGTGCCCTCGCCGCTCGCCTCAGCAGGCGCGGCGTTAGTCTCTAATGTGGTCATTTCTCCCCCTTAAGGGTGCGGGTTAGCTATCGCAATGACATCAGTGAAAAAGCCGGGTCGGCGAGCGGTACAGCGGATAAATCTCGCCCCGCCGCCATCCAGCGCTTCGCCAGCTTGACGGTACGCGCATCGTTGAACGCCACCAGCTGCGTCAGCCGCCCGTTTTCGTCCAGCGAGAAGTACAGCGAATCTTCACGCGCTATCGTTCTGCTGCCCGGCTGCGGAATACCGAGGATCTGGATATTGTGTTGATATTGATCCGACCACAGCCACGGCGCGTCGTCGTAGCCTGGCGCATCGGGATTGAGCATCGCTTTTGCCGTCGCCACCGCCTGATTCTGGGCGAAGGCCCAGGACTGGATGCACAGGCCGTAGTGATGATGCTGCGCCACATCCCCGGCAGCAAAGATGAACGGATCCGACGTTCGCCCCTGGGTATCCACAACGATCCCGCGCTCGGTTCTCAGCCCCGCGTCGCGCGCCAGTTCGAGATTAAGATCGACCCCAATCCCCACCACCACCGCATCATAAATTTCGCGCTTACCGTCACAGTGAATGACCGGCAGGCCGTTATTATCTTCCAGCTCCAGCGCGCCGCAGCCGGTACGGATATCCACGCCCTGCGCGCGATGAATTGCCGCTAAGCGTTGCGACACCTCGCCGCTCACCGAACGCATGCACAGCGCAGGCTGCTGCTCGAACAGCGTAACCGCCACGCCGTTTTTCCGCGCCGAGGCGGCAATCTCAAGGCCAATCCAGCCGCCACCGACAATGGCCAGTTTTTGACTTTCCGCCAGACGACTTTTCAGACGCTGCGCATCCTGCCAGTGACGCAGGGTATAAACCTGAGGGTGCGCCGCCCAAGCCTCGCCCGGCAAACGCGCTCGCCCCCCGGTGGCGACCAATAGAATGTTGTAACTAATATGTTCGCCGTTGCTTAAAATCACCGTTTTAGCGACCCGGTCAATCTGCTCTGCACGCAGCGGACGATACCAGGTCAGATTCAGCGCCTGCTGCGCTTCGTGCGAAAACAAGCGCGGTAGCTGCGCATCGGTATTCAGCAATGCGGCTTTGGAAAGCGGAGGCCGCTCGTAGAAATCCCATCCCTCTTCCGCCACCACGCAGATCTCACCGTCGAATCCCTCGTCGCGCAGCGTTTTCGCCGCCCAGCCGCCCGCCTGGCCGCCGCCGACAATCACAATCCGCGCCGTCATACCGCCTCCGCTTTTTTCTGCTGGCGGCGAGTATCGTGGTCGATACCGCCCTCCACCGCCCATTCGGTAAAGGAGACCAACGAGTGCTCAAGCTCGCGCGGTTGCCAGTTTTCCGTCAGATAATCATCGTTGGTATAGTACTCGAAGGCGCCGCCGGTGGGGCTGTTGACGTACCAGAAGTAGGCCGAAGAGACCGGGTGGCGGCCGGGGCCGATAAAGGTACTCCAGGCGTTTTTGTTCATCGCAATGCCGCCGCCGATCACCTCGTGGATGTCACGTACGGTGAAGGCCACGTGGTTCAGACCACGTTTGCGGTTCGGCAACTGCAGCAGGAAGAGATTGTGATGGCCGCCGCGCGCGCCGCAGCGCAGGAATACCGCGCGGTTGATGTAGCGGTCTGACACCTGGAAGCCGAGCACCTCGCGATAGAAGCTTTCGACTGCCGCCAGTTCTTCAACAAAGAACACCACGTGGCCAACGTTGATCGGCTGCGCGCGGTCGTAAACCGGGCTCGGCGTGTCGATACGGCGAACATCGCCCCACTGGTTGATCGGCTCGACGTTAAGCTCTACCGCCGTTTGCTGACTGACCTGCACCCGCAGCGTCATGCCGTTCGGGTCGAGGCACTCCAGCGCGCCGTCAACCCTGCGGAAGCCGGGCTGACGTTCCAGCTTTGGACGTAGCGCCTCCAGCGCCGCCTGGTCCGCTACGCCCCAGGTCATACGGCGCAGCGTATTGCCGGCCTCAAACGCTGGGGGCAGGTCGGGGCTGTCGATCGGATTAAGCTCGACGCGCGCGCCGCTGAGGGTGGTAAACACGCGGCCGCTGGCGTCGCCAGCCAGGCCAAAATCGTGCATAAATTTGGCGCTATGGTTCAGGTCATCTACGCCAAATTCCAGCTTTTCAATTCCGGTAATACTCATTGTTCGTCGCCTCTTTACCGTTCTGTCGCCCGAATTTGGGCGTAAAACATGCCCGACGCACTCAAGCGCCTGCCGTTAAGTGATTGATTTAGCTAGCCTGAGAAAAATACCCCAGGAAACCGGAAATTTTGTCCGCCGCCAGGCTGACGTCGTTCTGCAGCCGCTCGCGATCGCTTTGCGGGATCTCATCGGAGGGCACCAGGATGCTGACCACCCCCGCCACCCGGCCGCTGCGGTCATACACCGGGTAGACAATCGACGAGATGCCGTGGCGGAAGAACGACTCGCCAATCACATAGCCGCGGGCTTTATCCTGCTGCACCATCTGCCACAGCGCTTCGCGATCGTGCAGCTGGCCCGGCGTGTTGCCCGGCAGCCGCTCGTTCGGGAACAGCTGTTCAAACTCGCTGCGTGAAACATCGGTCAGCAGCATGCGGCCCAGCGAGGTGCAGTGCACCGGCAGCCGGGTGCCGACGCTGACCTGGTTGATCCGCGAACCGGCCGCGCTGACGCGAGCGATGTAGATAATGTCCCGGCCATCGCGGATCGCCAGATGACTGCTGCACTGGCTGACATCGCGCAGCTGCTCGATAACTGGCTGACCCACCTGGGCGATATCCAGCGAGGCGATATATTCAAAGCCCAGCCGCAGCACGTTCATCCCCAGCGAAAAGGTGTTGGTGCGCGCGTTGCGCTCGAGAAAGCCCATATACTCCAGCGTTTGCACTACGCGATAGGCGGTCGCTTTCGGCATATCCACCAGCCGGTGCAGCTCGGCGAAGGTCAGATCGCGATGCTGTTCGCCAAAAGCCAGCAGCAGCTGCAGCCCGCGCTCAAGCCCCGGCACCAGGTACTTCACTTCCTGATCGTTCGCCATACCGCCTCACTTATTAGTTAAAAACAAAACCGCCGTTGACCGGGATCAGCTGGCCGGTGATAAACCGCGATAGATCGCTGAGCAGCCAGACCACGCTGCCGGTGACGTCTTCCGGCTGCTGCGCGCCGCTGAGCGCGCGACCGTTTTCATACAGTTGATGGCGCTCCGCAGGCACGTATTCCGTCGCCTCAACGCGGGTCAGCCCCGGCGCGATGGCGTTTATGCGGATGCGCTTTTCCCCCAGCTCGCGGGCCATTGAGCGGGTCATCGCGATCACCGCGCCTTTACTGGCAACGTAGGCCATCAGCCGCGGCGCCCCCCACAGGGCGGTATCCGAGGCGACATTGACGATCCCCGCCCCTTCGCGCAGCAGCGGTACCGCCGCGCGGGTCACCAGCCAGGTACCTTTAACGTTAACCGTCATCACCCGATCCCACAGATCCGGATCGTAATCGAGCATGTTTTTACCGCCAACGCCGGTGGCCATTGCCGCATTATTCACTAACCCGTCGATCGCTCCCCGCTCGCCGATAGCGCTGAATACCCGGTCGATCGATTCGCTATCGGCGAGATCGATCGCGTGGGATTCGATGCGGTAGCCCTTTTCCTGCAGACGATGGGCGCTTTCCGCCAGCTCACCCCGCAGAATGTCGCACATCACCACCGCCGCGCCCTGCCCGGCGCAGGCTTCGGCGAAGTGGTAGCCCAGGCCGCGCGCCGCGCCGGTGACGACGATACGTTTCCCGTTAAGCAGGCCGTTCATCAGGCGGCTCCCTGCTGCTCTTCCAGGGCCGCCAGCTGCTCTTTTGCCGCTTTCTGCATCATGCGGCGCAGACGGGAAAGGCCGACGTCGTGCTGATAAAGATATTCACGATCGCGGGCATTCGGCGCCAGGCTTTCCAGCACCACGCGATCCTGTTCGAGCACTTCCCAGTGCAATTTTTCCAGGCGGTTGCGATACATAAAACGCCACAGATCGCGCTGCCAGCCCTGTACGCCGCGGATGCGCCAGAAGAAGACGCGGCAGTTGTCGTTATCTTCCGGCACCACCATGCCGACAATCCAGAAGTGACCGCCCGGTCCAAAGCGCTTTTTGTACGGAATAGAGAGGCGCATCCAGTAGGCCCCGCTGTTGCCCAGTTCAACCCAGTCGAAGTTAACGCCAACCTGCCCTTTCTTCTCAAAAATAAACCCGGTTTTCGTGGGCTGCAGCACCATGTCGGCTTTGCGATCGCCTTCCGCCATCGAGTGCGAGGAGGAGTGGAGATAGGTGCCGTGCATCGGGTCCATCACGTTTTCCAGGGCGTACTGGTAGTTGCATTTCCACGCCGCGGTACACAGGAAGTTGCTATATTTGTCGCTATCGGCCAGCTCTTGCGGAAAGTTCAGCTCATCAGGCTGCTGGTCGGCGGTGACGCCAAACCACAGAAAAATAGCGCCGTGCGCTTCCTGAACGCTGTAGCTGCGGACGCACTGTTGACCCACCAGCGGACAGCGGTCAACCGCCGGGACGTCTTTCACTTCGCCGTTGCCGGCCACTTCCACGCCGTGATACCAGCAGGCGATGCGATCGCCCAGGTTCCAGCCCATAGACAGGCGCGCGCCGCGGTGCGGGCAGCGGTCTTCCAGCGCCTGCACCTGGCCGTCTTTATTGCGCCAGACCACGATCTGTTCGCCGAGGCGGGTAATGCCCACCGGAGCCGACTGTACTTCCCAGCTCGCCAGCACCGGATACCACAGGCCGCGTAACCCTTTATCAAGATAGTTTTGTACCGTTGTCGTCATCGCTGTGTCCTCAGTATCCGTTTACCTGCAGAAATGCCTGGAAGCTGCTTTCGCTCCACGGTTCGCCCTGCTGGTCGTACATTCTGACGCCGTTCAGGCCGCTCACCAGCTCGCCGAGGGTTTCCGCGCCCTGCTCAAAGAGCGTTTCCAGGGTGGCGATAAGCTGTAGTTCCCAGCTTTCCGGCACCCGGCTGCGGGTTTGCCAGATCAGATTGGGGTAGTCGCCGGGCTTGTGAATGTTACCGTTTCCGCCTTCCGCCGGCGGCGTGAACTGACGGCTTTCCGGCAACGCCGGGTTAAAGTCCAGGGATTCGCTCATGCCACGTTCTCCTCGATAAAAGAAATCTGGATCTGCTTGTCGTATACCCGCACCGGGTAACGATGCAGGCTGCGGCCGCCGGGGCCGTGCAGACACTGGCCGGTTTTGACGTCGAATACCGCTTCATGCAGCGGGCACTCCACCTTGCCATCTTCAACAAAGCCCTGGCTCAGCAGCGCATAAGCGTGGGGACAAACGTCCTCCAGCGCGTAATATTCGCCATCAATCAGATAGATACCGATTTCTTTACCGTCGATACTGCCGCTATAGGGGAAATCTTCCTGTACTTGCTCCGCGTCACACACGCCAATCCAGCTCATCGCATTCCTCCGGGCTCTGTTTCATATATGAAACTCTGTTTCTTATTTAATACGGTCAATATAAAAGCGATGAATCTTTCGTCAAGCGCCAATGTGATTAAATTGTTAATGAACAGCCTTTTAATTAGCTAACTGTGGAATTGATCACGAAAAAAAGCAGCCAGATGAAATGATGATATTTAAAGTGCCCTTTCATTATAAATAACGCTATCTCTTCAAAAATGAAATGCACCTGTTGACTTCTTTTCATAATGATCGTTAGAAATGAGCGTAAAGGTAAAACATGCTGTTTCATATATGAAACAACTGGCAATTTAAATCATAAAAAACAAAGAGTTTTACAGGTTAACCATTTTAGCCAGGTGATTATTACCGGCGTCAAAAAAGTAATAACCAAAATGTATTAAATTTAAAAAAGAGGTAAAAAATGGCGGCAAGATGGCAAGGTACTATCGCGTTACTTTTGTTAATAATTATTTCTTACGTCGATCGGGTAAATATCTCGGTAATGATCCTGAACCCCGAATTCGCCGCTCACTTTCATTTAAATGAAAACAGAATGTTACAAGGCATGCTGATGACATGCTTTCTCCTGGGTTATGGTTTGTCGGCATTAATATTAACTCCGCTTATAGAAAGCAGGCTCAACTATCGCCAGGGACTGTTAAGCAGCGTGGCAATATGGGCGCTGGTTTGCGCGGTTTCGCCGCTGCTGGGCTCGCTGCTGGGAATGTTAATCGCGCGCATCGTTCTCGGCGTTGCCGAGGGGCCGCTATTCTCGCTGAAAACCCGCTTTATCAGCGATAGCTTCGCCGCCGATGAGGTTGGTAAACCTAACGCCGTGACGGCCCTCGGCGTCTCGCTCGGGCTGGCAATAGGCTTTCCGCTGGTCACCTGGCTGATGGCGCACGTCGGCTGGATGGGGTCGTTTTACGCTCTGGCGCTGCTGAACCTGCTGCTCGGCGGCGGATTAATCTGGCGCTTTCTGCCCGCCCCTGTCGTCAATGAACGCCGTGCGAAGCCCGGCATCATCAAAACCTTTACTCTCGCCTGGCGCACGCCGCTGCTCGGCTGGATCCTGGTGGTGGAGATCGCCACCCTCAGCTATCTGTGGGGCAGCAGCGCCTGGCTACCGGCCTGGCTACGCGACGAGCATCACTTCTCGTTGCAGGCCACCGGCCTGCTGGCGGCGGTTCCGTTTCTGCTAAGTCTGGGGTCAAAATTTCTCGGCGGGGTATTGCTCGATAAGATGCGCCCGGAGCAGGCGCCCGTACTGTTTATTATCGGCGGCCTGCTGACCGCTCTGTCGGTGTTGGCGCTGATGCTCAGCCACCAGCAGGCGATGCTGGCGCTGTTTATGCTGGCGGCGAACGTTTTCTGGGGGCTGCAGGGCGCGGCGATCCCTGCGGTCGTGCAGCATCATGCGCCACGGGAGGCGGTCGGCAGCGCCTATGGCATTGTTAATGGCATCGGCAATATCTGCGCAGCGTTTATCCCGCTGCTGATGGGGATGGTCATGAAGTCGGCGGGATCGGTAAGCTCGGGATTCTCGGTGCTGGTGGTATCACAGCTGATGACGCTTTGCGCCGGAGGCGTGCTGCTGCTGCGCATGCGTCGCGCAGCAGCAGTGAGCGCCTGAGGCTTATTCGCCTTTTTTCGCCGCCTGAATGTAGAGCATTTCCAGCGCCAGCGTCGCCGCCGCCAGGGCGGTGATTTCGGACTGGTCGTAGGCCGGAGCGACTTCCACCACGTCCATGCCGACGATGTTCAGATCCTTCAGGCCGCGCACCAGCTTGATCGCACGATCGGAGGTCAGGCCGCCGATCACCGGCGTACCGGTACCCGGGGCAAACGCCGGATCCAGGCAGTCGATATCAAAGGTCAGGTACACCGGCATATCGCCGACGATCTGTTTCACCTGCGCAATCACATCGTCAACGCTGCGATCGTTGACCTGGCCCGCATCCAGCACCGTGAAGCCGTTGTCTTTATCAAACTCGGTACGGATACCGATCTGCACCGAATGATTCGGGTCGATCAGGCCTTCGTTGGGCGCGGTGTAGAACATGGTGCCGTGGTCAAATTCGCAGCCGTTAGCGTAGGTATCGGTATGGGCGTCGAAATGCACCAGCGCCATTTTGCCAAAGTGCTTCGCGTGAGCGCGCAGCAGCGGCAGCGTCACAAAGTGGTCGCCGCCAAAAGAGAGCATGCGTTTTCCTGCCGCCAGCAGTTTTTCCGCGTGGGCCTGCAGCTTTTCACTCATTTCACGCGCGTCGCCGAAGGCGTAAACCAGATCGCCGCAGTCCACGACGTTCAGGCGCTCGCGCATGTCAAAATTCCACGGGAAGCGGTTGTGCTCCCACGCAAGGTTCGTCGACACCTGGCGGATCGCCGCCGGGCCATGACGGCCGCCCGCGCGTCCGGAGGTCGCCATATCAAACGGTACGCCGGTGATGACCCAGTCCGCATCGCTGTCGTACGGCATGAAATTCATCGGTAGACGCAGAAAACCAAATGCGTTGGATACCAGGGAGTTATCGTATTGATGACCTAAGGTGCTCATGGTATGACCTCTTTTACAGTCGTTGTAGTGAAATACAAATATAAAAAAACCCTTCCGCGTCGTTAGGCCCGACGAGGAAGGGTTTGAATGAGTTTACTGCTTAGTTGGCTGAATTATCGCCGTAAATGTCTACGCGTTCAAGTGAGTTTGGCAAGTGGCGAACCAGGACTCTCTCTCCCTCTTTCCTCTCCGCTACGGAGAGGGCATAGATCACTCGTCTTCCAGATAAGTGTAGCCGTATAAACCGGCCTCGAACTCTTCAAGGAACTGCTGCTGCAGGTCAGCGTCGAGATCGGTCTTTTTCACCTGATCGCGGAACTGGGTCAACAGCGTGTTCGGATCGAGCTGCACGTACTGCAGCATATCCGCGACGGTATCCCCTTCATCAGACAGCTCCACTTCGACGCTGCCGTCAGGGAAGACAAACACGTCAACGGCTTCAGTATCACCGAACAGATTGTGCATGTTGCCAAGAATTTCCTGATAGGCGCCTACCATAAAAAAGCCCAGCATCGGCGGATTCTCTGGATCGTATTCCGGCATCGGCATGGTGGTCGCAATACCATCGCCATCGACGTAGTGGTCAATCGCGCCGTCGGAGTCGCAGGTGATATCCAGCAGCACCGCGCGGCGTTCCGGCACCATATTCAGCCCTTCCAGCGGCATCACCGGGAATAGCTGATCGATACCCCAGGCGTCCGGCATCGACTGGAACAGGGAGAAGTTGACGTAGATCTTATCCGCCATACGCTCCTGCAGTTCGTCGATAATCGGGCGATGCGCGCGGTTGCTGGGATCGAGCTGTTTCTGCACTTCATGGCACATATTGAGATACAGCTGCTCGGCCCAGGCGCGCTCCTGAAGATTAAAGGTGCCGGAGGAGTAGCCGATATGAATATCGTGCAGATCCATCTGGCTGTCGTGCAGCCATTCGCGCAGCGAGCGGCGATTGCCGGTTTCCTGCATCTCCTGCCAGGTTTCCCACATGCTTTGCAGCGGACGCGCGGCGTCTTCCGCGGGCGGGGTCGCCTCGGTATATTCGTTACGCTCAACGCCGATAATATTCGATACCAGCACGGTGTGGTGCGCCGTGACCGCGCGGCCGGATTCGGTGATCACCGTCGGGTGCGGCAGGCCGTTCTCTTCACAGGCATCGCCAATCGCCCAGATGATGTTGTTGGCGTATTCGTTCAGGCCGTAGTTTACCGAGCAGTCGGACTGCGAACGGGTCCCTTCATAGTCGACGCCGAGACCGCCGCCAACGTCGAAGCACTGAATATTCACGCCCAGCTTGTGCAGCTCAACGTAGAAACGCGACGATTCACGCACGCCGGTGGCGATATCGCGAATATTGGCCATCTGCGAGCCAAGGTGGAAATGCAGCAGCTGCAGGCTGTCCAGATGCCCGGCAGAGCGCAGAATTTCAACCAGTTGCAGAACCTGGGTCGCCGCGAGGCCAAATTTGGATTTTTCGCCGCCGGAAGACTGCCACTTACCGGAGCCCTGCGAAGCCAGACGCGCGCGCACGCCGAGACGCGGCACCACGTTCAGCCGCTCGGCCTCTTCCAGCACGATGGCGATTTCGGACATTTTCTCGATGACCAGATAGACCTTGTGGCCCATCTTTTCGCCCACCAGCGCCAGGCGGATATATTCACGGTCTTTATAACCGTTACAGACAATCACGCTGCGGGTCATACCGGCGTGCGCCAGCACCGCCATCAGCTCGGCCTTGGAGCCCGCTTCCAGGCCCAGCGGCTCGCCGGAGTGGATCAGCGATTCAATGACGCGGCGATGCTGGTTAACCTTGATCGGATAAACCAGGAAGTAGTCACCGTTATAGCCATAAGATTCACGCGCGCGTTTAAAGGCGGCGTTAATCGAACGCAGGCGGTGCTGCAAAATCTGCGGGAAGCAGAACAGCGCAGGCAGGCGCTGCCCCTGAGCTTCACGCGCTTTCACCAGCTCGGCAAGGTCAACGCGCGCTTCCGGGACGTCAGGATCCGGGCAGACGCTAATATGGCCCAGTTCGTTAACGTCGTAGTAGTTATTACCCCACCAGGCAATATTGTAAGTACGTAGCATCTTGCTGGCTTCCTGGGAGCTCATCGCAACCTCCTGCATGGAACGTAGTACACCGTGATCGCCTGCTGACGAAGGCGAAGATAAAGACATGTCGTCAGACATAGCGAACCTCAAATTTTAGTAACAAGTGTAAAACAGTTGACTACTATCGCAATCCGAAGAAGCGATAACAACCCATAAACAGTCCGAAATCCCAGTAGATAGTGCTGGTCTTGCGGCTGAGCGACCGGTTTCTTATTCATATCATCGTAAAACACGTACCCGAACGGAGTATGACAGTCCGGAGAAACCACGAGAAAACCCTTGCTATTGCAAGAGCGCCCTTGTTCAGTTTTCCAGCAGCCTGCCGGCCCGGGAATCCTGAGAAGCGCCGAGATGGGTAGAACATCGGCTGGTTTGCATGAGAGAGATGCGGATTGAGGAGTAGTGACGCGCGACGGAACGACGCGACGAATCAGGCGAAAAACGTGGGTTCATTATCTGGTATCACCTCCACACTGCCCCGAATCGGGCCAGCGACAAGCCAAAGCTATAGGTTCCGGACAGCCAGCGAAAACGCCGCTGCGGGACTCTGTCAATACAGACTGCTTAACCCGGCTGGAAGTGGCGTCACGAGGTGAGTGCTCGTGCGCTGTTTTAATGAGCCGCGCGCGGCGTTTTATACCGAGAAGCGGGGTAAAAAGCAAAATAAAAATATGCGCGTTGCCGGGTATTGTCAGGAAAAATTGCCACTGCCCTTTTTCTATAAATGCGACGAATATCAAAAAAGGCTGGAAATGGGGTCAAGAACTGCCCTAAAATAGCCGTCCAGAAGTTAATCCATCTATACTGATTAACACTCAGACTGCTCGTGTCACTACCTGCAAGCTTTGGTAGAGTCATCCGTCAAAGCCATTCTACACAACAGTATGAGCTACCCGAATCGTCCACAGGTGAAATAAAACATGGCAAAACACCTCTTTACGTCAGAGTCCGTATCAGAAGGGCATCCCGACAAAATTGCTGACCAAATCTCCGACGCCGTGCTGGATGCGATCCTCGAACAGGATCCGAAGGCGCGCGTAGCTTGTGAAACCTATGTCAAAACCGGCATGGTTCTGGTCGGTGGCGAGATCACCACCAGCGCATGGGTTGATATCGAAGAGATCACCCGTAACACGGTCCGTGAAATTGGCTACGTGCATTCCGACATGGGTTTTGACGCCAACTCCTGCGCGGTCCTGAGTGCTATCGGTAAACAGTCTCCGGACATCAACCAGGGCGTTGACCGCGCCGATCCGCTGGAACAGGGCGCGGGCGACCAGGGCCTGATGTTTGGCTATGCCACCAACGAAACCGACGTGCTGATGCCGGCGCCGATCACCTATGCGCACCGTCTGGTGCAACGTCAGGCTGAAGTGCGCAAAAACGGCACTCTGCCGTGGCTGCGCCCGGATGCGAAAAGCCAGGTCACCTTCCAGTACGACGACGGTAAAATCGTCGGGATTGACGCGGTAGTCCTGTCGACCCAGCACGCGGAAGATATCGACCAGAAATCGCTGCAGGAAGCGGTGATGGAAGAGATCATCAAACCGGTTCTGCCGACCGAGTGGCTGAACAGCGCCACAAAATTCTTTATCAACCCAACCGGCCGTTTTGTTATCGGCGGCCCCATGGGCGACTGCGGCCTGACCGGGCGTAAAATCATCGTTGACACCTACGGCGGCATGGCTCGTCACGGCGGCGGCGCGTTCTCCGGTAAAGATCCATCTAAAGTGGACCGTTCTGCGGCCTACGCGGCGCGCTATGTAGCGAAAAACATCGTTGCCGCTGGCCTGGCCGATCGTTGTGAAATTCAGGTTTCCTACGCCATCGGCGTGGCGGAGCCGACGTCAATCATGGTTGAAACCTTTGGTACCGAAAAAGTGCCTTCTGAGCAGCTGACCCTGCTGGTGCGCGAGTTCTTTGACCTGCGTCCGTATGGCCTGATTCAGATGCTGGATCTGCTGCACCCGATCTATAAAGAGACGGCGGCATACGGCCATTTTGGCCGCGAGCATTTCCCGTGGGAAAAAACCGACAAAGCGGCCCAGCTGCGCGAAGCGTCCGGTCTGAAATAAGACGCCGCTCTCCTCACTTTCAAGGCCAGCCTCGCGCTGGCCTTTTTATTTTACGCCCCTCAGCCGCCCGGCATACCGCCTGCAACAACCCTACTATGGAAGCGATTACATCATATGCAGAGCAAACCTTTTCCGTTATTGCATGTAAAATGTAATAAGACCTCACTTTGTTACACAATATTTCAGTAAAGTCCGATTAGCGCTTTTAATTTCTTGAGCTAAACTTAATTAATATACTGATTTAAATGCGTTTATAGTCATTACGTTTCTTTACTCTAGTGTAACCGATTACACAGCCGTGATTACTATCACATTTTTTTACGACGTATTTACCTACCCTACGCATCGACAAGATCAATAACTCAACCGGAGGGCGTTATGCCTGACAACAAAAAACAAGGGCGTTCCAACAAGACGATGACGTTCTTTGTCTGTTTCCTCGCCGCACTGGCTGGCCTGCTGTTCGGCCTTGATATCGGTGTTATTGCGGGTGCCTTACCCTTTATTGCCAACGAGTTCCAGATAAGCGCCCACACTCAGGAGTGGGTGGTCAGCTCCATGATGTTCGGCGCCGCCGTCGGCGCGGTGGGCAGCGGCTGGCTCTCCTTCAAACTCGGGCGTAAAAAAAGCCTGATGATTGGCGCCATCCTGTTCGTTGCCGGCTCGCTGTTCTCCGCCGCCGCGCCGAACGTGGAAGTGCTGCTGCTCTCCCGCGTGCTGCTCGGCCTGGCCGTGGGCGTCGCCTCCTACACCGCCCCGCTGTATCTGTCTGAAATCGCCCCGGAAAAAATCCGTGGCAGCATGATTTCGATGTATCAGCTGATGATTACCATTGGTATTCTCGGCGCCTATCTTTCCGATACGGCATTCAGCTACAGCGGCGCCTGGCGCTGGATGCTCGGGGTGATTATTATCCCGGCGGTGCTGTTGCTTATTGGCGTGGTTTTCCTGCCTGACAGCCCGCGCTGGTTTGCCGCTAAGCGCCGCTTTGTCGACGCCGAACGCGTCCTGCTGCGCCTGCGCGACACCAGCGCTGAAGCGAAACGCGAGCTGGATGAGATCCGCGAAAGCCTGAAGGTAAAACAGTCCGGCTGGTCGCTGTTTAAAGAAAACAGCAACTTCCGCCGTGCGGTATTTCTCGGCGTCCTGCTGCAGGTGATGCAACAGTTCACCGGTATGAACGTCATCATGTACTACGCGCCGAAGATTTTTGAACTGGCGGGCTATACCAACACCACCGAACAGATGTGGGGAACCGTCATCGTAGGGCTGACCAACGTTCTGGCGACCTTTATCGCCATCGGACTGGTTGACCGCTGGGGCCGTAAGCCGACGCTGATCCTCGGCTTTATCGTTATGGCGCTCGGCATGGGCGTGCTGGGCAGCATGATGCATATCGGCATCCACTCCGCCACGGCGCAATACTTTGCCGTCCTGATGCTGCTGATGTTTATCGTTGGCTTTGCGATGAGCGCCGGCCCGCTGATTTGGGTGCTGTGCTCCGAAATCCAGCCGCTGAAAGGGCGTGATTTCGGTATCACCTGCTCAACGGCCACCAACTGGATTGCCAACATGATCGTCGGCGCGACCTTCCTGACCATGCTGAATTCGCTGGGCAGCGCCAACACCTTCTGGGTCTATGGCGGCCTGAACATCCTGTTCATCTTCCTGACCCTGTGGCTGATCCCGGAAACCAAAAACGTTTCGCTGGAACATATCGAACGTAACCTGATGAATGGCCGTAAGCTGCGCGAAATCGGCGCGCACGACTAGACTAACCCGCTTCCTCCCTCCCGGGAGGAAGCTTCTTCTTGCTCTCCTCACCCCGCCGCACTATCCTCTGGCGCTATGAAAACACCCCGAATTCCCATTGCCCTTCAACAGGCCGTTATGCGCAGCCTGCGGGAAAATCTTGCCAAAGCGAACCTCAAGCTGGGACGCCACTACCCTGAACCGGTGCTGGTTTATCAGCAGCGGGGGACTTCCGCCGGTACGGCCTGGCTGGAGAAAAATGAAATCCGCCTTAACCCGGTGCTGCTGCTGGAAAACCAGCAGGCGTTTATTGATGAAGTCGTGCCGCACGAGCTGGCCCACCTGCTGGTATGGAAGCACTTTGGCCGCGTGGCGCCGCACGGCAAAGAGTGGAAATGGATGATGGAAAGCGTGCTGGGCGTTCCGGCTCTGCGCACCCATCGTTTCGAACTCGATTCAGTGCGTAAAAATACCTTCCCCTACCGCTGCCAGTGCCAGCAGCACCAGCTTACCGTCCGCCGCCATAATCGCGTGATGCGCGGGGAGGCCACCTATCGCTGCGTGCGCTGCGGTAATGTTCTGGTGGCGGAAAAGTAATCGCAGGAAATAACTGGAAATTTTCTGATCTGACTGATTGCGTCTGGCAATCACATTCGATACGTTGCGGGCTCGTTTTGACACGGAGTTAACGATGTCCCGTATTCATATTTTTGCTGCCGCGTTTCTCAGCGCGGCGGTATGCGCCCCGCTTGCAGCGGAAGGAATCAACAGTTTTTCTCAGGCCAAGACCGCTGGGGTCAAGGTCAATGCCGACGCCCCCGGCGATTTCTACTGCGGCTGTAAAATCAACTGGCAGGGAAAAAAGGGGGTTATCGACCTGGAATCTTGTGGCTATAAAGTGCGTAAAAATGAAAATCGCGCCAGCCGGGTCGAGTGGGAGCATGTGGTTCCCGCATGGCAGTTTGGCCATCAGCGTCAGTGCTGGCAGGACGGCGGGCGCAAAAACTGCGCTAAAGACCCGGAATACCGCAAGATGGAAAGCGACATGCATAACCTGCAGCCGGCGGTCGGCGAGGTCAACGGCGACCGCGCCAACTTTATGTACAGCCAGTGGAACGGCGGCGAAGGCCAGTACGGCCAGTGCGCGATGAAGGTTGATTTTAAAGATAAAGTCGCCGAGCCGCCGGCTCGCGCCCGGGGCGCTATCGCCAGAACCTACTTCTATATGCGCGACCGCTACCAGCTCAATCTTTCCCGCCAGCAAACCCAGCTGTTTACCGCCTGGGATAAGCTGTACCCGGTAACAACCTGGGAGTGCGAACGCGACGCGCGTATTGCAAAAGTTCAGGGCAACCATAATCCTTACGTCCTGCAGGCTTGCCAGGCGCAAAAGAGCTAACCTACACTAGCGGCAATTGTTAATTTGCAGCTTCACTCCTTCCCCTGCCATGGGGGAGGAGAATATCTGCGCAAAGAACGGAATATCAAGCATGCGCATTCCTCGCATTCATCACCCGGAACCGATTACCACGGGTAGCCAGATAGCCCTTTCCGACGACGCGGCCAACCACGTCGGTCGCGTTTTACGTATGGGTAAAGGCCAGGCAATTGAGCTTTTTGACGGCAGCAATCAGGTCTTCGAGGCGGTCATTGTCGAGGCAGGTAAGAAAAACGTTCTGGTTGACGTTCAGAGCAGCAAAATGGATAACCGTGAATCTCCGCTGCATATCCATTTAGGCCAGGTGATGTCCCGCGGCGAAAAAATGGAATTCACCATCCAGAAATCGATCGAACTTGGCGTAAGCCTCATAACGCCACTGTTTTCCGAACGCTGTGGCGTTAAACTGGACGCCGAACGTTTGCACAAGAAGATTCAGCAATGGCAAAAAATCGCCATTGCCGCCTGCGAGCAAAGCGGCCGCAACGTGGTGCCGGAGATCCGCCCTGCAATGCAGCTCGAAGCCTGGTGCGCGGAGCAGGACGAGGGCCTGAAGCTCAATTTACACCCTCGCGCCAGCGCTAGCATCAATACGCTGCCGCTGCCGGTCGAACGCGTCCGACTGCTGATTGGCCCGGAAGGCGGGCTTTCTGCAGAAGAGATAGCGATGACCGCTCGCTACCAGTTTACTGATATCCTGTTGGGACCGCGCGTTCTGCGTACAGAGACAACTGCGCTCACTGCCATTACCGCCCTGCAGGTGCGTTTTGGCGACTTAGGTTGAAGCGTTAACGGAGAAGAACAATGATTAAGCTCGGCATCGTGATGGACCCCATCGCAACCATCAATATCAAGAAAGACACCAGCTTCGCTATGTTGCTGGAAGGGCAGCGTCGCGGCTATGAACTCCATTATATGGAGATGAACGATCTGTACTTAATCAACGGTGAAGCCCGCGCCCGTACGCGCAAGCTGAGCGTCGAGCAGAACTACGACAAATGGTACGAGTTCAACGGCGAGCAGGATCTGCCTCTGGCGGACCTGGACGTCATTCTGATGCGTAAAGATCCGCCGTTTGATACCGAGTTTATCTATGCGACCTACATCCTCGAACGCGCCGAAGAGAAAGGCACGCTGATCGTCAATAAGCCGCAGAGCCTGCGCGACTGTAACGAAAAGCTGTTTACCGCCTGGTTCTCCGAGCTGACGCCGGAAATGCTGGTCACCCGCAATAAAGCTCAGCTGAAAGCCTTCTGGGAAAAGCACGGCGATGTCATCCTTAAGCCGCTGGACGGCATGGGCGGTACCTCCATTTTCCGCGTGAAAGAGGGTGACCCTAACCTCGGCGTGATTACCGAGACCCTGACCGAGCTGGGCAGCCGCTACTGCATGGCGCAGAACTATCTACCGGCCATTAAAGACGGCGATAAGCGCGTGCTGGTGGTTGACGGCGAGCCGGTTCCTTACTGCCTGGCCCGTATCCCGCAGGGCGGCGAAACCCGCGGTAACCTTGCGGCCGGTGGTCGAGGCGAAGCGCGCCCGCTGACCGAAAGCGACTGGGCCATCGCCCGCCGCGTGGGCCCGACGCTGAAGGCCAAAGGCTTAATCTTCGTCGGTCTGGACATCATCGGCGATCGCCTGACGGAAATTAACGTCACCAGCCCCACCTGCGTACGTGAAATCGAAGCCGCCTTCCCGATTTCCATTACCGGGATGCTGATGGATGCCATCGAGAAGCGCCTCAATAAATAAAGCGCTTATTCAGGCTGCAGGCCAGCGCCTGTAGCCTGGAGCCAGTTCAGGAGATTCACGCTCAGGTTCATACCGGCAACGCGCCTTGAGCCTGCAAGATAAAGTGAATCGACACTCCCTTGCTTTACCCGCATACTGGGTGCTGCTTTTTTGAACCAGGAACAGAACCTCTGACAATGAATTTACAGCATCACTTTCTAATTGCCATGCCTGCTCTCCAGGACCCGATGTTCCGTCGCTCCGTAGTCTATATCTGCGAGTATAACGATGACGGCGCCATGGGCATCATCATCAATAAGCCGATGGAAAATCTGCAGGTTGAAGGGATCCTGGAGAAGTTAAAAATTACGCCTGAACCGCGCAATCCCGAGATTCGCCTGGATAAACCGGTGATGGTTGGCGGCCCGCTGGCCGAGGATCGGGGTTTTATACTGCATTCGCCGCCTTCCGACTTTTCTTCCAGCATTCGTATTTCCGATAACACGGTGATCACCACCTCCCGCGACGTGCTCGAAACGCTGGGTACGGATAAACAGCCGGACAACGTGCTGGTTGCGCTGGGCTATGCCTCCTGGGAGAAAGGCCAGCTGGAGCAAGAGATTCTGGATAACGCCTGGCTTACCGCGCCGGCAGATCGAAATATTTTGTTCAGCACGCCGATAGCTGACCGCTGGCGCGAGGCTGCGAAGCTCATTGGCATCGATATCGTGACGATGCCAGCCGAAGCGGGGCATGCGTAATGAGCGGAACGTTTTTAGGCTTTGATTTTGGCACCAAAAGCATCGGCGTCGCCGTAGGGCAGCGCATCACAGGCACTGCCCGCCCCCTTCCCGCGTTGAAAGCGCAGGACGGTAAGCCTGACTGGAATATTATCGAAAAGCTGCTCAAAGAGTGGCAGCCCGAAGCCGTGATTGTCGGCCTGCCGCTGAATATGGACGGTACGGAACAGCCCCTGACCGCGCGCGCGCGCAACTTCGCGAATAAAATCCACGGCCGCTTCGGCGTGCAGATAATCCTGCACGATGAGCGTCTGAGCACGGTGGAAGCCAGAGCCGGGCTATTTGAACACGGTGGATTCCGGGCGCTCAATAAAGGCAGCGTGGATTCCGCTTCTGCAGTCATTATTCTGGAAAGCTACTTCGAGCAGGGTTTCTGAACATCAATGATGGCGCCCTACCGCAGCGGCAGGCGCCATCATCCTGATTTCATTTTTAGTGGCGCAAATGCTCATTCGCCCAGCTAACCGCCTGAGTCCGGTTCTTCACGCTTAGCTTACGGAACACGTTGTACAGATGGGTACGCACCGTGTTTTCACTGATAAACAGCGCGCGGGCAATATCCAGATTGGTTGCCCCACAGCGAAGTTCATTCAGGATTTCACATTCACGCTCGGTCAGCGGTGAATTTTCCGCAGGCGCCGATACATGATCCGCAGCATACATCGCCGGGTGCATCACGCTCAATTCAGCCGTCTGTTCGCCGTTCAGCACAGCCTTAACGCCCTCAATTAAGCGCGATTCATCATCGTCATGACGGAAAACACCGTACAGCGCTGGCCACTGCGCCATTTCGTAGAGCTCATACTTTTGCGCGCTATTGATAATCAATAAACGGGGGTTATCCGCCTGCAGACGAATAATGTCACGCCATACGCTATTCAACTTTTTATTTGAAACCGCAATATCAAATAATATTACAGAATCTTTCAAAAGACGCTGCGCGAGGGGTTTGTTAATATTTTGCAGAACGACTGATGCAGATAACCTCTCAGCCAGCCAGGTTGCGAATGCTTTGCTTTGAATAGAGGGGTGAGTAATAAAAGTAACCTGGTGAGAAAAAGCCGAATCCTCAGATAAATTAATCACTTAAAACTCTCCTTAGTTGATTCCCGCCTTCATAGCGGTTAAATGAATTAACAAGAATACGATCGCCGGTGTATTTATAAAATCAAACCAAAATTACACCTTGAAACATTATTCCATGGGAATTTTCCTATCCCTGTAAACAGCATAAATCGAATGCCTTAAGAGAGTCAAAAGATTATCAAACTTTTTTCCTGGTTATGAGAGGTTTATGTCAACTCATTTTTCATAGCGTGCATTATTCGGCTTAATTTTAGGTACTTATTTGTAATATAAAATAATGATACCAAACATTAATAAAACATTATCATAACAAGCCATTGGTATGATGTCTGAATATAAAAGATGCAGCTATAAAAGACCCGCAGCCGTACGTTGCTGAAAGCTTTGCGTAAAAGTTTGCATCCCGAATTGCTGCCCGGTTTGCATCACGCCGGGCAGCTGATGCGTTTTCCCCTCGCGGATCAAATTCGCCACCGCCGGGGTATTAACCAAAAGCTCGTATAGCGCAACTCTTCCGCCAGCAGTATCCGGAAACAATTTTTGTGCCAGCACCGCGCATAAACTTCCCGCCAGCTGGCTACGAACCTGCTCTTTCTCCTGGGCAGGAAAGACATCCACCAGCCTTTCAACCGCCTGTGCCGCGCCGCGCGTATGCAGCGTCGCCATAACCAGATGTCCGGTCTCCGCCGCGGTCAATGCCAGGCGGATCGTTTCGCTGTCACGCAGTTCCCCTAACAGAATCACATCCGGGTCCTGACGCAGCGCAGCGCGCAGGGCCGAGGCAAATGAGGGACAGTGGCGGCCGATTTCCCGCTGCTGGATCAGGCAGCGCTCGCTGCGATGAATAAACTCAACCGGATCTTCCAGCGTCAGGATATGGCCATTGAGGCGCTGATTAAGATAGCCCACCATCGCCGCCAGGGTGGTGGATTTCCCGCTACCGGTGGCGCCCGTGACCAGGATAAGCCCGCTCTCCTCATTGAGCAGCTCCGTTAAGGCGGCAGGTGCGCCGAGATCCGCCAGCTGCGGGCAGGTTTCCGCCAGCAGACGCAGGGCCAGCGACAGACCGCGGTTGTGAACAAATGCGCTGGCGCGCAGGCGCGGGCCGCCGGCCGGAGCCAGCGCGAAATCGACCTGTCCGCAGGACTGCCACTGGGCGAGCTGCTCGGCGTTGAGCCAATCAGCGAGTATCTTGCCAATATCCGGAGAGGTAAAAGGCGCAGGCTCCAGCTTGCCCTGGCGACGCCAGCGCGGTGCTGACGCATTGCACAGGTGTAGATCGGAGACGTTATGCTTTACACTAAGGGTCACTATTTCTTCCAGTTCCATAACTCATCCTCGGTATATGAACGATATTGCGCATAACCTGGCACAGGTCCGGGACAAAATCTCAGCCGCTGCCGCACGCTGCGGCCGTGCTCCAGAAGAAGTTACATTGCTTGCAGTCAGTAAAACGAAACCTGCGGGCGCTATCGAAGAAGCGATGGCCGCAGGCCAGGTCGCGTTTGGCGAAAATTATGTTCAGGAAGGAGTGGAGAAAATCCGCTACTTTCAGGAAAAGGGCGCAACCGGGCTACAGTGGCACTTTATCGGGCCGCTACAGTCCAATAAAAGCCGTCTGGTGGCCGAGCATTTTGACTGGTGCCATACCGTCGATCGCCTGAAGATCGCCATGCGCCTTAGCGAACAGCGACCTGCGCAAATGCCGCCGCTTAACATACTGATTCAAATAAATATTAGCGATGAGCAGAGCAAGTCGGGCATTCCCGTTGACGAGCTTGACGCGCTGGCGACAGAGATCGCGAAACTGCCGAATCTGCAGCTGCGCGGTTTAATGGCCATTCCCGCGCCAGAGTCAGAATATGTAAGGCAGTTTGCCGTCGCCCAACAAATGGCGGTAGCATTTGCGCGGCTAAAAATGCACTACCCTACCGTCGATACGTTGTCGCTGGGAATGTCGGATGATATGGAAGCCGCCATCGCGGCGGGCAGCACTATGGTGCGCATCGGAACCGCAATTTTCGGCGCGCGCGACTACAGCAAAAAATAAGGAATCTGAGGAACGCCATGAAGACGTTGACTTTCCTGCTCTCAACGGTCATTGAGCTTTACACAATGGTCGTGTTGTTACGCGTCTGGATGCAGTGGGCGCGCTGCGACTTTTATAACCCATTTTCGCAGTTCGTGGTCAAGGCTACGCAGCCTGTCGTTGGGCCGCTGCGCCGCATTATCCCGGCGATGGGGCCGCTCGACAGCGCCTCCCTGCTGGTCGCCTTTATTCTCTGCGTCGTGAAAGCTATCGTGCTGTTTATGGTCGTCACCTTCCAGCCGATTATCTGGATCTCCGCGCTGCTGATCCTCATTAAAACCGTCGGATCGCTGATTTTCTGGGTTCTCCTGCTCATGGCAATCATGAGTTGGGTAAGCCAGGGACGCAGCCCGGTGGAATATGTCCTGATGCAGTTGGCCGATCCGCTGCTGCGTCCGATCCGCAGACTGCTGCCATCGATGGGCGGCATTGATTTCTCGCCGATGGTGCTGGTTCTGCTACTGTACGTGATCAACATGGGTATCGCCGAACTGTTGCAGGCTACCGGCAACGTTCTGCTTCCGGGGCTGTGGATGGCGCTATGAGTGCCGTCGAAGCCTGCGCTGATGGGTTGGTCTTACGGCTGTATATTCAGCCTAAGGCCAGCCGCGACAGCATCGTTGGTTTACATGGCGACGAGCTTAAAGTCGCCATTACCGCGCCTCCCGTTGACGGCCAGGCCAACGCCCATCTGGTAAAATTCCTCGCCAAACAGTTTCGCGTAGCGAAAAGCCAGGTGCTTATTGAGAAAGGCGAACTGGGCCGCCACAAACAGATAAAAATCATTCATCCGCAGCAGATCCCCGATGGGGTCGCCGCCCTGAAAGAATAAACAGGATCTCATATGCAAAAAGTTGTTCTCGCCACCGGCAATCCCGGGAAAGTGCGCGAGCTGGCCTCGCTGCTGGCAGATTTTGGCCTCGATATCGTGGCGCAAACTGAACTGGGCGTGGATTCCGCTGAGGAAACCGGCCTGACCTTTATCGAAAACGCCATTCTGAAAGCGCGTCATGCCGCGCAGATTACCGGCCTCCCGGCCATCGCCGATGACTCAGGTCTGGCCGTCGATGCGTTAGGCGGCGCGCCCGGCATCTATTCCGCCCGCTATTCCGGCGAAGACGCGACCGACCAGCGCAATCTCGAAAAGCTGCTCGACGCGCTGCGCGACGTGCCTGACGATCGGCGCCAGGCGCAATTCCACTGCGTGCTGGTCTATCTGCGCCATGCGGAAGATCCCACCCCGCTGGTTTGCCACGGCAGCTGGCCGGGCATCATCGCTCGCGAAGCCGCAGGCAGCGGCGGCTTTGGTTACGACCCAATATTCTTTGTTCCGACGGAAGGTAAAACCGCAGCGGAGCTGAGCCGTGAAGAAAAGAGCGCCATTTCCCACCGCGGACGCGCGCTCAAACTGTTACTGGAAGCCTTACGTAATGGCTAATTTGCCGCCCCTGAGCCTCTATATTCACATCCCGTGGTGCGTGCAGAAATGCCCGTACTGCGATTTCAACTCGCATGCGTTAAAGGGCGAGGTACCGCACGACGACTACGTTCAGCATCTGCTGAACGATCTGCGGGCCGACGCCCACTATGCGCAGGGACGTGAAATCGGGACTATTTTCATCGGCGGCGGTACGCCGAGCCTGCTCTCAGGCCCGGCGATGCAAACCCTGCTCGACGGCGTGCGGGAAGCTCTTCCCCTGGCGGGCAACGCGGAAATCACGATGGAAGCCAACCCCGGCACCGTAGAAGCGGATCGTTTTGTCGAGTATCAGCGCGCAGGTATTAATCGCATCTCCATCGGCGTACAGAGCTTTAGCGAACAGAAGCTCCAGCGTCTCGGGCGCATCCACGGGCCACAGGAAGCCAAACGCGCGGCAAACCTGGCAAGCGGTCTGGGACTGCGCAGCTTTAACCTCGATTTAATGCACGGTCTGCCGGATCAGTCTCTGGAAGAGGCGTTGGACGACCTGCGTCAGGCGATTGCGCTCAATCCGCCGCATCTCTCCTGGTATCAGCTGACCATTGAGCCAAACACCCTGTTTGGCTCGCGTCCGCCGACCCTGCCGGACGACGACGCGCTGTGGGATATTTATGAGCAGGGGCACAGTCTGCTCAGCGCGGCGGGCTATCAACAATATGAAACCTCCGCCTACGCTAAGCCGGGATACCAGTGCCAGCATAACCTGAACTACTGGCGCTTTGGCGACTACCTGGGCATTGGCTGCGGCGCGCACGGGAAAGTGACCTTCCCGGACGGGCGCATTCTGCGTACGGCGAAAACCCGCCACCCGCGCGGTTATATGGAAGGCCGTTATCTGGAGCGCCAGCATGATGTGGAAGATGCGGATAAGCCGTTCGAGTTCTTTATGAACCGTTTCCGCCTGCTGGAAGCGGCGCCGCGAGATGAATTCAGCCGCTACACCGGGCTTAATGAGCGTACGATCCGTCCGCAAATCGATGCCGCCATTGCTGAGGGCTATCTGACGGAAGATGAGCGCTGCTGGCAGATTACCGAGCACGGTAAGCTCTTTTTGAACTCCCTTCTCGAATTATTCCTCAGCGAATAAACCTCGCTATGCTTATCCCGTTATAAAAATAACGGGATAATTAATTATTCGTTTTTTCCGAAATATCAATATCGCTATTTCCGAACCATCTTAGTTCAACATTTCCAATAAAAATAAACTTCCAGTCACTTATTAAAAATAAATATAACCTACCGCACAAAAATACGTATTTGATCGCCTGATTGCGAAAAAGTGTGAGTCAGACAGCTTAAAGATGTACGACAACAAGGATAATATGTCATACAGAAACAAAGAATACCCCTTTAGATATTGACCAATTACCCTAAGTGCATGGAGCCGACTCATGAAAAAACTCTCTTTTTCTCGTTCTCTGGCGTGTGTATCTCTGCTTGCCCTGCTCGCTTCCGGCGCCAGCGCAGCTGAAAAAGTCACGTTAAAACTGGCACATAACCTCGAACGTAGCCACGTTGTCCATCAGGCCTTTGAGGCGATGTCCAAAGAGGTTAACCAACTTTCAAACGGTGATATGAAGATTCGTATATATCCCAGTAGCCAGATGGGCAGCGCGCGCGAAACGATGGAGCTATTACAAAACGGCGCGCTGGATATGACCAAAGGTTCAGCCAGCGATCTGGAATCATTCGATAACGTCTACGCGATATATAATTTACCGTTCCTGTTTAAAGATCAGAATCACTTAAATAAAGTCGTCTTTGGTGAGGTGGGCAAGGAAATTATGGAGTCTACGAAAGATAAAGGATTCTTTGCGCTTTCCGCCTATGTTGCCGGGACCCGCAGTTTTTACGCCAAAAAGCCCATCACTAAACCGGAAGATTTAAAAGGATTGAAGATCCGCGTCCAGGCCAGCCCGACAACCTTAAAAATGGTCGAATTAATGGGCGGTTCGCCAACCCCTATTTCCTTTGGTGAAGTTTATACCGCCATGCAGCAGGGCGTGGTGGACGGCGCGGAGAACAACGTGCCTTCCTGGGTGCAAACGCGCCATATCGAAATCGCGAAAGTGTTCTCAGAAGATGAACATGCCTCCATCCCGGATTTCCTCGTTATCTCCAGTAAAACCTGGGACAAACTGACGCCGGATCAGCAGCAAATCCTGATCAAGGCGGCGAAAGCTTCCGAAGCGTATCAGCAAAAACTGTGGGACAAGATCGACGCCGACACCCGCGCGCAGGCCAAAGCCATGGGCGGCGAAATTATCAAAGTGGATAAAGCGCCGTTCCGCGCCGCCGTGCAGCCGCTGTTTGATGAGTTCAAAAAAGATCCGAAGCAGGCCGCCCTGCTGGCCAAATTTGAAGCTGCCGCCGAATAACACTTAGCGGGCCAGCCGCTGGCCCGCTTTCATCGGGAAAACAATGATGATACTTAACCGCATAAAGCTGGCGGTGGACCGCACGATCGCCGCATTCTCCGTCGCCGTTATGATTGCGCTGGTTGTTTGCGTCGTCTGGCAGGTGTTCAGCCGCTACGTACTCAACCAGCCCAGCACCCTGACCGACGAGCTGGCGCGCTTTTTGATGATCTGGGTCGGGCTACTGGGTGCGGCATATACCGTCGGCGCCCAGCGTCATCTGGCTATCGACTTACTGGCAATGACGCTCCCTCCCCGCAGGCAGGCGCTGCTCAGCGTCATCATTAATCTGCTGATCTTTATTTTTGCCGGATCGGTGATTGTGACCGGCGGCGTGAAGCTGATTGAAAAAACGCTGTCGACCTCCCAGGTCTCAGCGGCAATGCAGATCCCGATGGGCTACGTCTATCTGATCCTGCCGTTAACCGGCCTCATTATGATGTTTTACGCAGTATGTTTTGTCAGCAACGGGCTAAAAAACATGAAGCACGCTGAAGCGGGGGCAAATTGATGGACAGCTATATCGCATTGATGCTATTTGGCTCTTTCTTTATTCTGGTTTTTATTGGCGTACCTATCTCCTTCTCTATCGGCATCGCCACCGTCGGTTCAATGCTGCTGATGTTCCCGTGGGATATCGCGGTGATTACCGTTTCTCAGCGCCTGGCGAACGGCCTCGATAACTTCGCCCTGCTGGCAATTCCATTCTTTATCTTTGCCGGTACGCTGATGAACAGCGGCGGGATTGCCATACGCTTAATCAATCTGGCTCAGGTGATGGTCGGACGCGTACCGGGCTCTCTGGGCCACGTCAACGTGCTGGCAAACATGATGTTCGGCTCGATTTCAGGCTCGGCGGTCGCCGCCGCCGCCGCGGTGGGGGGCACGCTGAACCCCATTCAAACGCAGAAAGGCTACGATCCGGCTTTCTCCACGGCGGTGAACGTCTCGTCGTGCATCACGGGCCTGCTTATTCCGCCGTCAAACGTTCTGATCGTCTTTTCCCTGACGGCGGGCGGCGTGTCGGTCGCGTCGCTGTTTATGGCCGGCTATCTGCCGGGCATTCTGATGGGCCTGGCTATTATGGTGGTCTGTGCCGTCATTGCTAAACGTCGCGGCTATCCGGTTTCTGAACGCCCTACCTGCGCCCAGGCGGCAAAAGCGTTTTTCGACGCCCTGCCCAGCCTGCTGCTGGTGATTATTGTGATGGGCGGGATCCTCGGCGGCATTTTTACCGCTACCGAAGCGTCGGCTATCGCCGTGGTCTACACCTTTATCCTGTCGGTGCTCATTTATCGGGAAGTGAAATGGCGCGATCTGCCGAAGCTGATCCTTGAATCGGTGGTGATGACCTCTATCGTGCTGCTGCTGATCGGCTTTTCCGTCGGCATGTCGTGGGCGATGACCAACGCCGACATTCCCTACATGATAAGCGATGCGCTAATGGGGGTGTCAGAAAACCCGGTGGTGATACTGCTGCTGATTAATATCGTGCTGTTAATCGTTGGGATCTTTATGGACATGACCCCGGCGGTGCTGATTTTCACGCCGATATTCCTGCCCATCGCGCAGGATTTAGGGATGGACCCGGTGCATTTCGGCATCATGATGGTCGCCAACCTGTGCATCGGTCTGCTGACGCCGCCGGTAGGCAGCGCGCTGTTCGTTGGCTGCTCCATTTCCGGCGTTAAAATTCAGCAGCTCATCAAACCGCTGCTGCCGTTCTACGCCGCCCTGCTGATCGCGCTGATGATGATTGTCTATATCCCGCAGATCTCGCTGTTTATTCCGCAGCTGCTGGGGCTGATGTGATCGACTGACCATAATCGCTACCTGCGGGCGCAGGTAGCGAAATAAAACTTACTTTAACGACCCCACCAGCGCTTTGCGGCTCTCCTCAAGGGAGACCACGCGACTGCAGACATCCTTACCAAACTGCTGGAAATCGGCTTCCTGGTTTTTCCATTCATCCTGAATGGCCGTTTGCAGGCCGCCAAGGCTGCCGAGGATCCCCTGCAGCGGGTTACCGCCGCCTTTAAGAACCGCCTTCGCCCCCATCTCGTTGATGCTATCCTGCAGAATGCCGCCCATCGCCTGATTTACCAGCTGCTGGCCGTCGGCGCGCACCTGATCGATGGCTTTATAGTGGAAGGTCAGGCCATCGTTACGATGTTCAATTATGCGGCTCATTTGCGCTTTCAGCTGCGCATCAAGCTTGGTCAGGCGGCTATGCATGCTGCTGCTGGCCCCCACCTGTTCGGTAATAATTTTATCCAGCGCGGCGCGGCCTTTTTCTACCCGCGTGCGGGCGCCTTCATCAATCCACGGCAGGCTGCTGCGCAAGCCAGCCTGATAGTCCTGAGCCTGCTCGCGCTGAGCGGCGTTCAGGGAATACGCTTTACCGTTAAAGGTCAGGTTGCCGTCCGGCTTAACCACCAGATCGCCGTTTTCGCCTTTTACCTGCACCTGCTGCGGGCTGAGGATGACATCGTCACGCGGCGTGACGCTACACTGGTAGTCCGCATGCGCGGACAAAGCGGTGACGGAAAGCGCCAATGCCAACAGCGTTTTGCGCATCATTTAACTCCCTTCAGACAAAACGGGCCGGCAGTTGCCGACCCTTGTCAAACTTAGTCCCACCAGATATCAAAAAGTTCGCTGGTGCGTACATCGGCAAGCCCGCGGTCTTCCAGCCATTTACGCACGATGGCCTGGTGTTCCTCGGTGCATTTGCCGATTTCCTGCAGGCAGATCAGGCCTTCCCAGGAAAGATAACCGCTGCCGTCAAAGGCCAGTTTATTAGGCTCAATCACTTCATCAATCAGATCGTTAACGGTCTGGTCGATCTGCTCTTCGCTGGTTCCATCCGCGAAACGCCACGCGACGGAAAAACCCACTTCCTGAAACTCGTCGATATGCATTTTTTTACGCAGACGACGGCTACGATTCGTTGCCATTATTTCACCCTCTCGAACATTAAGTCCCATACGCCGTGGCCAAGACGATGGCCACGCTGTTCAAATTTGGTTACCGGGCGCGATTCCGGGCGCGGCACATAGTCGTTGCTTTCAGACCGGTTACGATACCCTTCAAGCGAGGACATCACTTCCAGCATATGCTCGGCATATTGCTCCCAGTCGGTCGCCATATGGAAGACGCCGCCCAGCTTCAGTTTACTTTTAACCAGTTCGGCAAAAGGCGGCTGAACGATACGGCGCTTATTATGACGCGCTTTGTGCCACGGGTCAGGGAAAAACAGCTGCACCATGCTCAGGGAGTTATCCGGAATCATGGTATGCAGCACTTCCACCGCATCGTGGCACATGACGCGCAGGTTCTGCACGCCCTCTTCTTCGGCGGACGCCAGGCAGGCGCCGACGCCCGGCGAGTGCACTTCAATGCCGAGGAAATTCTGCTGCGGCTTCTCTTTCGCCATCGCCACCAGCGAAGCGCCCATACCGAAACCGATCTCCAGCGTGACCGGCGCCTCACGGCCAAACAGCGCGGCGAAATCGAGCGGCGCATCGTTAAATTCAACGCCCATCACCGGCCAAATATTGTCCAGCGCGTGCTGCTGACCTTTGGTCAGGCGGCCCTGACGACGGACGAAGCTGCGAATACGGCGCAGCGGACGGCCGTTTTCATCGAATTCCGGAGATATGACGTCGTTTTTCATAAAAGTTAAGTCTGCTTGTGAGAGTGTTCGGAAAACGGGCATTATCCAAAGTTACCCGGCGGATGCAAGGGTTTACAGCCTCTCGCCCTTGTGCTGCAATCTGCCACCTTATAATCGCTATCCCGGAGCCGTAGCTTTGACTTTTCCCGCCGCGCAATTTTCAGCCCAGGTGCTGGACTGGTACGACAAATACGGGCGTAAAACCCTGCCCTGGCAAATCGGCAAGACGCCCTACAAAGTATGGCTCTCCGAGGTGATGTTGCAACAAACACAAGTGGCGACGGTCATCCCCTATTTTGAACGCTTTATGGCGCGTTTCCCAACGATTACCGACCTGGCGAACGCGCCCCTCGATGAAGTCCTGCATCTGTGGACCGGCCTGGGCTATTACGCCCGCGCGCGCAATTTACATAAAGCGGCGCAGCAGGTGGCCACCCTGCACGACGGCAAATTCCCGCAGACCTTCGATGAAGTCGCCGCGCTGCCGGGCGTGGGCCGCTCTACCGCCGGCGCGATTTTATCCCTTTCTCTCGGTCAGCATTATCCGATTCTCGACGGTAACGTGAAGCGCGTGCTCGCGCGCTGCTATGCTGTCAGCGGTTGGCCGGGGAAAAAAGAGGTTGAGAAACGCCTGTGGGAGATCGGCGAGGACGTCACGCCGGCTAAAGGCGTAGAGCGTTTTAACCAGGCCATGATGGACCTCGGGGCGATGGTGTGTACCCGCTCTAAGCCAAAATGCGAGCTCTGTCCGCTGAATAACGGCTGCGTGGCCTACGCAAATCATTCATGGGCTCAATACCCGGGCAAGAAACCGAAACAGACGATCCCCGAGCGTACCGGCTATTTCCTGCTGATGCAGCACGGCGACGAGGTGTTCCTCTCCCAGCGCCCGCCGGTGGGTTTATGGGGCGGTTTGTTCTGCTTCCCGCAGTTTGAGGATGAAGATGCGCTGCGGGCGTGGCTGGCTCAGCGTCAGATTAAGACCGATAATCTGACGCAATTAACCGCGTTCCGCCACACTTTCAGCCATTTCCATCTGGATATTGTGCCGATGTGGCTTACAGTGCACTCATCCGGCGCATGCATGGATGAAGGGGGCGCACTCTGGTATAACTTAGCGCAGCCGCCGTCCGTCGGTCTGGCGGCTCCCGTGGAGCGCTTGTTGCAACAGTTAAAAGCCGGAGCACCGGTTTAGCTTTCTGGCGATTAAAGAGGATTAAGAATGAGCAGAACGATTTTTTGTACTTTCCTGCAGCGTGAAGCCGAGGGCCAGGATTTTCAGCTGTACCCGGGCGAGCTGGGCAAACGCATCTATAACGAAATCTCCAAAGAAGCCTGGGCCCAGTGGCAGCATAAGCAGACGATGCTGATCAACGAGAAAAAACTCAGCATGATGAACCCGGAGCATCGCAAACTGCTGGAGCAGGAGATGGTTCAGTTCCTGTTTGAAGGTAAAGACGTGCACATCGAAGGCTACACGCCGCCAGAAAAACAGTAAGGGCCTGACGGCCCTTTACAACAATAAACACAACACGCACTCCCGGAATGATGAAAAAATACTTAGCGCTAGCGCTGATTGCGCCTTTGCTCGTTTCGTGTTCCAGTTCAACCAAAAAAGGCGCCGAGTACAACGAGGCGTGGGTGAAGGACACCAACGGCTTTGACATTCTGATGGGCCAGTTCGCCCATAACATCGAGAATATTTGGGGTTATAACGAAGTTCTGCTCGCCGGGCCGAAGGACTACGTCAAATACACCGACCAGTATCAAACCCGCAGCCACATCAACTTTGACGCCGGGACGATTACCGTCGAAACCATCGCCGGCACTGACCCGGCCGGGCGCCTGCGCCAGGCGATTATTAAAACCCTGCTGATGGGCGACGACCCTAACTCCATCGACCTCTATTCCGACGTCGATGACATTCAGATCTCAAAAGAACCGTTCCTGTATGGTCAGGTCGTGGATAACACCGGTGAGTCGATTCGCTGGGAGTGGCGCGCCTCACGCTTTGCGGACTACCTGCTGCAAACGCGTCTGAAAAGCCGCAGCAACGGTCCACGCATGATCTACAGCATCACCATCAACCTGGTGCCGAACCATCTCGACAAACGTGCGCATAAATACATTGGCATGGTCCGTCAGGCGTCGCGCAAATACGGCGTTGATGAATCGCTGATCCTGGCAATTATGCAAACCGAATCTTCCTTTAACCCCTATGCGGTCAGCCACGCCGATGCGCTGGGGCTGATGCAGGTGGTGCAGCACAGCGCCGGGAAGGACGTGTTCCGTTCGCAGGGCAAATCAGGCCTGCCGAGCCGCAGCTATCTGTTCGATCCGGTCAATAACATCGACACCGGCACCGCCTATCTGGCGATGCTGAACAACGTCTATTTGTCCGGCATCACCAACCCGACCTCGCGTCGCTATGCGGTCATCACCGCCTATAACGGCGGCGCGGGCAGCGTGCTGCGGGTCTTCTCCAGCGATAAGATTCAGGCTGCGAATATCATCAACAGTATGACGCCGGGCGATGTTTATCAGACCATCACCAGCCGCCACCCCTCCGCCGAGTCGCGCCGCTATCTGTACAAGGTTAACACCGCACAAAAAGGCTACCGCCGCAGGTAATCCTCCTTCAGCGCCCCTGTTTCCTCCGGGGCGCCTTCCTTCTGCTATACACAATAGAGTTGCGCAACTGTTTTGCGATTTTCTGCGGCAGTTAACAAAAGCATCCATCGCATAAATGATAGAATCCAACCAAAATAACGCCATAAATGTTATTTAAAACACAAAACAATTCTATATCCGTGAGGATCAAAACATGAATCTTAAGCTGCAGCTCAAAGTACTGTCGTTCCTGCAGTTCTGCCTCTGGGGAAGCTGGCTGACCACGCTCGGCTCGTATATGTTCGTCACCCTCAAGTTCGACGGTGCGGCCATCGGAGCGGTCTATAGCTCACTCGGTATCGCCGCGGTGTTTATGCCGACGCTGCTCGGTATCGTTGCCGATAAATGGATCAGCGCCAAGTGGGTTTATGCCATTTGCCATCTGGTCGGCGCGCTGACGCTGTGGCTTGCCGCCCAGGTCACCACGCCGGGCGAAATGTTCCTCGTCATCCTGCTCAACTCGCTGGCCTATATGCCAACGCTGGGGCTGATTAACACCATTTCGTACTACCGCCTGCAGTCTGCGGATATGGATATCGTGACCGATTTCCCGCCGATTCGTATCTGGGGCACCATTGGTTTTATCCTCGCCATGTGGGGCGTCAGCTTCTCCGGCTTTGAACTGAGCCATATGCAGCTCTATATCGGCGCGGCGCTCTCCTTGCTGCTGGTGCTCTTCACCCTGACGCTGCCGCATATTCCGGTGGCCAATCAGCAGAAAAACCAGAGCTGGACCGCCATGCTGGGCCTTGATGCCTTCGCGCTGTTTAAAAACAAACGTATGGCGATCTTCTTTATTTTCTCGATGATGCTGGGCGCCGAACTGCAAATCACCAATATGTTCGGCAACACCTTCCTGCACAGCTTTGATAAAGATCCGCTGTTCGCCAGCAGCTTTATCGTGCAGCACGCCTCGGTGATGATGTCGATTTCGCAGATCTCGGAAACCCTGTTCATCCTGACCATCCCGTTCTTCCTCAGCCGTTACGGCATCAAAAACGTGATGCTGATTAGTATCGTGGCGTGGATGCTGCGCTTCGGCCTGTTCGCTTACGGCGACCCGACCCCGTTAGGCACCGTGCTGCTGGTGCTGTCGATGATCGTTTATGGCTGCGCCTTTGATTTCTTCAACATCTCGGGTTCAGTGTTTGTGGAAAAAGAGGTTCGCCCGGAAATCCGCGCCAGCGCCCAAGGGATGTTCCTGATGATGACCAACGGTTTCGGCTGCATACTTGGCGGGATGGTGAGCGGCAAAGTCGTGGAGCACTTTACCGTCGAAGGGATTACCGACTGGCAAACCGTGTGGCTGATTTTCGCCGGCTATTCGCTGGTGCTGGCGTTTGCTTTTGTGGCGCTGTTTAAGTACAAGCACGTCCGCGTACCAACCGGGGCGCAGACCGTCGCACATTAAATAAACGGCTTACCCCAGATTTACGAATAAAAAAACGCGCCCCGGTGTTATCAACGGGGCGCGTTTTTTATGCTTTCAGCACATAGCCATATAGCCGCTTAATGCCGTCAGGGTCCGTTTCGCTGTAGACCCCCTGGAGCTCCGGCGAGAAGCCCGGTAGCATATTGACTCCCTCCTCCAGCGCCAGGAAATAGCGCAGCACCGCCCCGCCCCAGATCTCTCCGGGCACGACGCACAGCACGCCCGGCGGATACGGCAGCGCGCCCTCCGCCGCAATCCGCCCTTCGGCTGCGCTTAAGCGCACCAGCTCAACGTTTCCGCGAATAAACTCGCGGTTGGCGTCCTGCGGGTTCATCACCGCGCGCGGGAAGCTCTTCTTGCGGAACATCTCTTTTTGTAAATCCTTCACGTCAAAGCTGACGTACAGGTTATGCATCTCCTGGCACAGCTCGCGGATGGTGTAATCCCGATAGCGCACCGGATATTTGTTAAAGATGGTCGGCAGAACGTCGGCCAGCGGGGTGTCGGACTCAATATGCTGCTCAAACTGGGCGAGCATCGCCACCAGCTGCGCTAGCTTCTCCGCGCTCTCTGCAGGCGTCAGCAGGAACAGAATGGAGTTCAGATCGCACTTCTCCGGCACGATGCCGTTTTCGCGCAGGTAGTGGGCCAGAATGGTCGCCGGGATACCAAAATCGGTATATTTCCCGCTCTCTGCATCGATCCCCGGCGTCGTCAGCAGCAGTTTACAGGGGTCAACGAAATACTGATCGCTGGCATAGCCTTCGAAGCCGTGCCAGCGCGCGCCCGGCTCAAAGCTAAAGAAACGCCGTTCGCGGGCGATGGCTTCGGTAGGATGATCCTGCCAGGGACGTCCCGCCACCACCGGTGGAATAAACGGCTGGATCATTTTGCAGTTGGCGATAATCGCCTTGCGCGCTTCGATACCCAGCGCCACGCATTCCGCCCACAGGCGGCGCCCGCTCTCTCCTTCGTGAATTTTGGCATTTACGTCCAGAGCGGCGAACAGCGGATAAAACGGGCTGGTCGAGGCGTGCAGCATAAAGGCGTTATTGAGCCGCTTATGCGGGCAAAAACGTTCCTGTCCGCGCAGGTGATTATCTTTTTTATGGATCTGCGACGTTTGCGAAAAACCGGCCTGCTGTTTGTGCACCGACTGAGTGACAAAAATACCGGGGTCGTCCGGCGTCAGGTCCAGCAGCAGCGGCGAACAGTCGGCCATCATCGGGATAAACTGCTCGTAGCCGACCCAGGCCGAGTCAAACAGGATGTAGTCGCACAGGCTGCCGATTTTATCGACCACCTGGCGGGCGTTGTATACCGTCCCGTCATAAGTCCCGAGCTGGATCACCGCGAGGCGGAACGGCCTCTGCGCATCGGCTTTTTCCGGCGCCGTCTCGCGAATCAGATCGCGCAGGTATTTTTCATCAAAGCAGCGATCGTCGATACCGCCAATAAAACCGAACGGGTTGCGCGATGCTTCAAGATAGACCGGCGTTGCCCCGGCCTGAATCAGCGCCCCGTGATGGTTTGATTTATGGTTGTTACGGTCAAACAGCACCAGATCGCCGCGCGTCAGCAGCGCGTTGGTCACCACCTTGTTCGCCGCCGAGGTACCGTTAAGGACGAAATAGGTTTTATCGGCGTTGAACACCTTCGCCGCGAACTTCTGCGCGTGTTTGGCAGACCCTTCGTGAATCAGCAGATCGCCAAGCTTAACGTCGGCGTTGCACATGTCGGCGCGAAAGACGTTTTCGCCAAAGAAGTCAAAGAACTGCCGTCCCGCCGGGTGCTTCTTAAAGAAGGCGCCGTGCTGATGGCCCGGGCACGCGAAGGTGCTGTTATCCATCTCAACGTATTGGGTCAGGGTATCGAAGAACGGCGGCAGCAGATTCTCTTCATAGCCGCAGGCGGCGGCTTCCAGTTCGAGCCACTCCTGCTCTTTGCCGCTAACGATGGCCGTCACGCCTTCTGGTTTTTCGTGGTCAGAGTCACTGAACAGATAAACCGGCAGGTTGAACCCGGTGCGTTTCAGTAACGCAAGGATGCAGCTGCGGCTGTCCGCTAAGGTAATGACGACTGCCGCCACATCGGTAAAATCTGTACTGTCCAGGGCCACCACGCGGCGGTGGGTGGACAGGCGGGATACCAGCTCGCGGCTGGCGGCAATGTGCATTGATTTCATGAGCGCGAATACCCGTTTCCGGAGAGTAAAAGGCTTCGGCCAGGGCGTCTGTGCTCTGGCCAACGAAATGTCAGGGTCTGGCTGGATCCCAGCTCCGACCGCCAGACATCAGTAAAAGCAGACCGCGTCCGATCTTACTGTTGTCCTGCAGTGAGCCTGCGTTAAGCTCACCGCATGGTGGGCAGAAGTTGCAGTGTAAGGGTAGCAAGACGAGGCTGCCTGCGCATCTGTACGCAGCGGCAACGGCGATGTAGCGGCGATGTCGTCATCACGGCGGCCTCATTCAGGAGAGGAGAAAATTCGCGCAATCATGTCACCTTTAAATCTACCGCGCAAGATGAATTACGTATGCAGCCATACCACGGATGCGCAAGCCTTTTGGCCCGTTTAGCGTCATAATAATGCAGTCATTAGGGATAATTAACAGGAGTCATGCTGTGGTTACAGGGCCATTTATTAACGCCGGCGCGGTCCTTTTGGGCGGCGTACTCGGCGCACTCTTAAGTCAAAGATTGCCGGAACGGATTCGTACATCAATGACCTCTATTTTTGGCCTCGCGTCGCTGGGCATCGGCATTCTGCTGGTGATCAAATGCGCCAACCTGCCGGTGATGGTGCTTTCAACGCTGGTGGGCGCGCTGCTCGGCGAAGTGTGCAACATGGAGAAAGGCATTAATACGCTGGTCAGTAAGCTCCAGCAGCTGCTTTCGCCCAAAAAGGGGCAGAAAAAGGTCTCAGCGCATGAGTCCTATATTCAAAGCTACGTTGCGATTATCGTCCTGTTCTGCGCCAGCGGAACCGGGATTTTCGGCGCGATGCGCGAAGGAATGACCGGCGACGCCAGCATTCTTATTGCCAAAGCGTTTCTCGACTTCTTTACCGCCACCATCTTCGCCTGCACCCTGGGGCTGGCCGTCTCGGCCATTTGCGTACCGATGCTGGCCATCCAGCTGGCGCTGGCGGCCTGCGCGTCGCTGATTATGCCGTTAACCACGCCGATGATGATGGCGGATTTCACCGCCGTCGGCGGCATGCTGCTGGTCGCGACTGGTCTGCGCATCTGCGGAATTAAAATGTTCGCCGTGGTGAATATGCTGCCGGCCCTGGTGCTGGCGATGCCGATTTCAGTGGCCTGGACGGCGTTTTTCGCCTGAAGATGCGTGCTTTTGACGCAATGTGGTGATAGATTGTTCAGTCTGCTGCGAAACAGATAAATTTCGTTGACGAGGTGCGGTGAATCAGGTTTAATGCGCCCCGTTGCCCGGATAGCTCAGTCGGTAGAGCAGGGGATTGAAAATCCCCGTGTCCTTGGTTCGATTCCGAGTCCGGGCACCACTATTCAGAGAACCCAGCCTATGGCTGGGTTTTTGCTTTTCTGCGGCCGGACTCTCCATCGAACTCCGTTCGATTATTCGCCGCACGACAGTCTTCATTTGCAAGATATTGGGTGGAAACTCGCTTATCAGAATTTATACCCAAAACAACATGCTAAATCCGGTCAAAACGACGATACAGGCGATATTCAAAAACAGGCCGGCGCGCATCATCTCCTGCTGCTTGATATGGCCGGTGGCGAAAACGATAGCGTTTGGCGGCGTCGCCACGGGCAGCATAAAAGCGCATGAAGCCGCAATGGCAATCAATACCGACAGAATCACAGGCGACATGCCGAACGCTTCTGCCACTGAGGCAAATACGGGAATAAGCAAAGCGGCGCTGGCCGTATTACTGGCAAACTCGGTTAAAAACACCACGAATGCTGCAATCACAAGGATGATGATAAATATCCCCATATGAGCCACCATCCCGCTAATCTGGTTTGCCAGGAACAGACTGGTACCCGTTTCTTTCAACACATTACTTAAGCAGATACCACCGCCGAATAATAACAGCACGCCCCAGTCAGCCGTTTTCTCTATATCCTTCCAGTGAACCACCCGGGCGAAATTGACTAATATAATGGCGCCTAAAGCCACGATGGTATCGAAGGATTTAAAACCGCCCAGCAGATCGTTAATGGGTCCGCTGAAAATCCAGAAGAATACGGTAAGGCCAAAAATAGCCAGGGTGACTATTTTGCCTTTATCCCAATCGACCTGTTCACTATTCGTTTCGAAGGTCCCCTTAAGTTCCGGCCTGAACACGAGGTAAAGAATCGCAATAGCGACTGGCAGTAAGACGATCATTGCCGGGAAACCGAACTTCATCCAGTCAAAGAAGGAGAGCCCCACCTCGGCGGCGGCAATCGCATTCGGTGGACTGCCGACGATGGTCGCCATTCCGCCAATGCTGGCGCTATAGGCAATACCGAGGAGCACAAACACATAGGTCGAATGGCGGTTTTTGCCATCGACTTTACTCAGGATCCCCAATACCAGCGGCATCATCATTGCGGCCGTCGCCGTATTACTAATCCACATTGACAGCAGCGCCGTCACGCCAAATAGCATAAAGACCGCGAGGCGCATTTTGCCCCTTGCCATCGCTAATACCTTATCGGCAATGACTTTATCCAGTCCCTGCACATGCATCGCCGCCGCGAGAGCAAAACCGCCGAGGAAAAGGAATATCGTTGAGTTGGCGAAACTGTTTAGCGCCGACTGGGTATTAAATACCCCCAGCAGCACTGCCATGACGGGAACCATTATTGCCGTAACGGTCACGTGCAGCGCTTCCGTTAACCATAATACGGCGATGAAAGCGAGCATACTCAGCCCCATGACCACCTTCGGCTCATAGGGTAGCGTGTTGTAGAGAACGATAAACAAAACAATATCGAGCAAAATGATGATGCTGTTACGGTTAAAAAACCACTCATGGGTATTGGTGGGTAAAGGACTCATGTCGTTTTTATTCATAGTAGCTTCCTTGTAACTGGTTACGACTGAATCATTACATGTATATGTCTTTCAGGTATAAATTATGTTCCAGTTCTGTTAACTGGATCGTACCAGACAAATTCCCGGCTGAATGACACCCAGGTCAGGATATTTCCGGAAAGAGGTTCCTGATATAGACGATTTATTGAAGCGAGCAGGCCAACTTTATTAGCTTTAATTTCCTTCATCTGAATTTCTGTCTTTGGCTACTGCGCCGATATACGCGGCGTTGATAGTTTCACCAACACCTAAAATAGCCCCAGAGATCCATCGAATATTTTCGGCAATCCATTTCTGAAATAGAGATAAAGCAGCGCGTAAAAACGGATAATTCGGTGAAAAACCGGGCAAAAGCGCGCTATTCTGGAAATCAACACGCCCAGGCGGCTAACAACCTTTCCCTCCGGACGGCTAAAAAGCATCTTATATTCCTTTTTGCTCTTAGCGGCAGACAAAAGTTCTTTAAAATGCCAATTTTGCAGACCTACCATTCAAATCATCTCGATACGAATGGGCAAAATGTTATGTCAGTTTTTCATTCCGTTAGTGACCTGATTGGTCATACTCCCCTGCTGCAGCTTCATAAGCTGGATACCGGCCCCTGCAGCCTGTTTCTAAAACTGGAAAATCAAAATCCCGGCGGCTCGATAAAAGACCGCGTCGCGCTATCCATGATTACCCAGGCAGAGCGCGAAGGAAAATTAAAACCCGGCGGCACGATTATCGAAGCCACCGCCGGCAATACCGGCCTCGGGCTGGCGCTGATCGCCGCGCAGAAAAATTATCGCCTGATCCTGGTGGTGCCGGACAAAATGAGCCGCGAGAAGATTTTCCATCTGCGCGCGCTGGGAGCGCAGGTCCAGCTTACCCGCTCGGACGTTAACAAAGGCCATCCCGCCTACTATCAGGACTACGCCCGGCGTCTTGCCGACGAAACGCCTGGCGCCTTTTATATCGACCAGTTTAATAACGAAGCTAACCCGCTGGCGCATGCCACCACCACCGCCCCGGAGATCTTCCGGCAGTTGGATGGCGATATTGACGCGATCGTCGTCGGCGTCGGCTCCGGCGGAACGCTCGGTGGGCTACAGGCCTGGTTTGCTGAGCACTCCCCTGAAACGGAATTTATCCTCGCCGATCCGGCGGGCTCCATTCTGGCGGACCAGGTCGAAACCGGGCGCTACGGCGAAACCGGCTCCTGGCTGGTTGAAGGGATCGGCGAAGACTTTATTCCGCCGCTGGCCCATCTTGAAGGCGTCCGCAGCGCATACCGCGTCACCGATAGCGAAGCTTTCGCTACCGCCCGCCAGCTGCTGCAGGTTGAAGGCATTCTGGCAGGCTCCTCCACCGGAACATTGCTTACCGCCGCCCTGCGCTACTGCCGGGCGCAGACATCCCCTAAACGCGTGGTGACCTTCGCCTGCGACAGCGGCAATAAATATTTATCAAAGATGTTTAACGATGACTGGATGCGCCAGCAGGGCTTTTTAAGCCGCCCTTCGCGCGGCGACCTCAGCGATTTTATCGCCCTGCGCCACGACGAAGGGGCAACCGTCACCGCCGCGCCGGACGATACCCTGGCGGCCATCCTCGCGCGTATGCGCCTCTACGACATCTCGCAGCTGCCGGTGCTGGAAAACGGCCGCGTCGTCGGCATCGTCGACGAATGGGATCTGATTAGCCACGTCCAGGGCGACAGTCAGCGCTTTTCTCTGCCGGTCAGGGAAGCGATGACCCGTAACGTGGAGACCCTGGATAAGCACGCGCCGGAAAGCGCGCTGAAGGCCATTTTCGATCGCGGCCTGGTGGCCGTTATCGCCGACAACGATCGTTTTCTTGGCCTCATTACCCGCAGCGATGTGCTGACCACCTGGCGTAACCGACTCGAACAGTAAGGACTTCTCAATGACAAATTTGCATACCCTGAGCGTACATAGCGGCACATTTACCGATGAACACGGCGCGGTGATGCCGCCTATTTATGCCACCTCCACCTTTGCTCAGCCCGCGCCGGGCCAGCATACCGGGTACGAATATTCGCGCAGCGGCAACCCGACCCGTCACGCGCTGGAGACGGCGATTGCCGACCTGGAAAGCGGCACGCGCGGCTACGCCTTTGCTTCCGGTCTGGCGGCCATCTCAACCGTGCTGGAACTGCTGGATAAAGACAGTCACCTGGTCGCCGTCGACGATGTCTACGGCGGCACATACCGGCTGATTGAAAACGTTCGCCGCCTCAGCGCCGGCCTGCGGGTGAGCTGGGTGAAGCCCGACGATCTGGCGGCCATCGAAGCGGCCATTCGGCCCGACACGCGCATGATCTGGGTTGAAACGCCGACCAACCCGCTGCTTAAGCTGGCCGACCTCAGCGCCATCGCCGCCATTGCGCGGCGGCACAATATTATCAGCGTCACCGATAACACCTTCGCCTCGCCGGCTATCCATCGTCCGCTGGAGCTGGGCTTTGATATCGTGGTACATTCGGCGACCAAATACCTTAACGGCCACTCCGATGTGGTCGCCGGGCTGGCGGTAGTCGGCGACAACGCCGCGCTGGCGGAAAAGCTGGGCTACCTGCAAAACGCGGTCGGCGGCGTCCTCGACCCGTTCAGCAGCTTCCTGACGCTGCGCGGTATTCGAACCCTGGCGCTACGTATGGAGCGCCACAGCAGCAATGCGCTGCTGCTTGCCGAGTGGCTGGAGCAGCAGCCGCAGGTCGAAAGGGTCTGGTTCCCGTGGCTGGCCTCGCATCCGCATCATCAGCTGGCGCGCAGGCAGATGGCGCTTCCCGGCGGGATGATCTCCGTGGTGGTCAAAGGCGACGATGGCTACGCCGAGCGGATCATTCGTAAGCTGAAGCTGTTTACCCTCGCGGAGAGCCTTGGCAGCGTGGAAAGCCTGGTGAGCCAGCCGTTTAGCATGACCCACGCGTCGATCCCGCTGGAGCAGCGGTTAGCCAATGGCATTACTCCGCAGCTGATTCGTCTGTCGGTAGGGATTGAGGATCCGCAGGATCTGATCGCCGACTGGCGCCACGCGCTGCGCGACTAAGCAGATTGCCCGGCGGCGGCTAACGCCTTGCCGGGCGACAAGATCCCCCATCACATCAGGCCCGCCGCCCGGCAGAGAATTAAGTAGTCTGCCCGTTCTGGCCCTGCCCCTGCAGAAGATGCTCAACAAAGCGCGTCAGCTTCGGCAGCGGCCGCAGATCCTGCCGCCAGAGCAGGTGAATCGGCCTCGGCTGCGGGGTATACGCCTCGAGCACGCGCACCAGTTTGCCGCACTCGAGCGCATCCGCCAGCAGCACTTCCGGCTGCAGCAGCAGCCCGGCGCCGGCGATCGCCGCCGTTCGCAGCGCATAGCCATCATTACAGCGCAGAACAGCGTCGCGCTTCCAGCGTACGCCCTCCTCGGCGCCAGGCAGCTTCCACTCATTGCGCGCGGTCCACACCGTATGCGACAAACAGAGATGATCGGCCAGGTCCGCAGGCGTTGTCGGCGTACCGTGGCGGGCTAAATACCCGGGCGCGGCGCAGATCGTCATCCGGTAGGGCGCGAGATACTTTGCCACCAGATCGTTATTGCGGATCTCGCCGATGCGGATCGCCAGATCGATGCCCTCATCCACCAGATCGACCATCCGGTTGGTCAGATCCAGCTCCACGCGCACGTCGGGCCAGGCCTGCAGAAACGTGGCGGTCAGCGGGGCAATCACGCAGGCGCCAAACGACGTCGGCGCGCTTATTCGCAGCGTGCCCGCGGGCGCGACCCGTAGCCTCTCCACTGAACTTTCGGCGATTGAAACCTGCTCCAGGACGCGTTTCGCCTCGTCAAAATAGACCCGCCCGGCGTCGGTCAGGCTCTGGCGGCGGGTATTGCGCTCAAGAAGACGGGTATTAAGCTGCCGCTCGATCAGCGCGATATATTTCCCGACCATCACCGCCGACATCTCGAGCCGCGCTGCGGCGCCGGTAAAGCTCCCGCACTCCACGACCGCAACAAAGGTCTCCATCGCCCGCAGCTTATCCATATTACAAACCTCTGGTTAGTAATTATTTAACTTTTAGCCAGTTTATCCGATATTTGTTTTATTAAAAAATAGCCTCTCACCCGAGAGAGGAACCTGCTATGAAAATTATCGTTATTGGCGCCAGCGGTACCGTTGGCCGCGCGGTTGCGCAAGAGTTAAGTCAGCGTCATGAGGTTATTCACGTCGGCCGCACTCAGGGCGACTATCAGGTGGATATCACCTTACAGCAGAGCGTAGAGAACCTGTTTGCGAAAACCGGTCGGGTCGACGCGATTGTTTCCGCCACCGGTAATCTGTTCTTTGGTCCGCTGGCGACCATGACCGACGGCGATTTCAACCAGGGCCTACAGGATAAACTATTGGGGCAGATTCGCCTGGCGCTGACCGGCCAGCATTATCTGAACGACGGCGGTTCTATTACGCTGATTAGCGGGATCGTCGCCCATGAGCCTATCGCTCAGGGCGTCAATGCCACCACCGTCAACGCCGGGCTGGAAGGATTCGTTCGCGCCGCCGCCTGCGAACTGCCGCGCGGAATACGTATTAACCTGATTAGCCCCACCGTATTAACGGAATCGGCGGCAGCCTACGACGGTTTCTTCCCCGGTTTTACCAGCGTCCCCGCCGCCAGCGTGGCTCAGGCCTACCGCCGCAGCGTAGAAGGCGTTCAGAGCGGACGGATCTATAAGGTCGGCTACTGACCGGCGCCGCTGCGGGCCGGAATTATGCTGCCGGCCCGCGACGGCGCTTACATCCTGTTTCATCAACGGCTACACTGATCCTTCAATTTGCCTTTTTGAATGACTCATGTTGAAGAAACTCGCTTTTATTGCCCCGCTTTTGGCGCTTATCGCTCTACTTATCTGGTGGTTCACGCCCCGCTACGCCGAAGAGGACGTCGCGTACTACCGCTCCGTCTTCTGCGTTATTGACCATCAGGACAGCCGCGCGTTTCTCCGCGATATGGAAAATATGATTGAAGGCGGCAATTCGGATTATGCGCTGCATAAGACCCACTACGTGCCCGCTCTGGGCCAACGGATGCTGGACACCTGGCAGCAGTTGACGCCGGAAGAACAGAAAAGTATCAACCAGGACCAGCAGCGCTGTCGCCAGCTGATGAGCGAAAAGCAGCGCCCGGATTAAGGCGTATTACTGCGCAAAATGACTCGCTGACAATAATATAAAATAACATTCTGCTGCGACGAGCGGAATGTTAAACATAAACATGGCGAATGAATAACAGTATTTAGCGCGCGCAAAAGTTATATTTAATCGATATCCTGACGTTATTATCACCCTATTTATTTGAAAAAATCGTTCTGGAAATAATTCCGTCACAATCTCCTCTTATATTTCCAAGCCTTAATAAACAGTAAATTATAACCAATAATTATCGAGGCTTATTTTGATTCGCTATATTCCCGTTTCGCTCTCTCTGGTCGCCGCCGCCGTTTCCGGCGTGCTCTACGCTGCGCCGATAAATACGCCCGTACTCGCTACGATGGATAATTTCCGCGATATCGCTGGCACGACGTCTGTTTATACCACCAGCCACGACGGCACCCTGCGCACCGGCGTTTTTTATCGTTCTAATGCCCTGGCATTATCCTCCGCGGACCAGGCGACGCTGAGCACGCTCGGTATCAGCGATGTTTATGATTTGCGCACGGCCAGCGAAATCGCCAGCAGCCCGGACGTGATGCCCGACGGGGCGAGGTATACCCATATTGATATCATCGGCAACACCGCTTCGGGCAGCAACATCACCTCAATAACGTTCAGTAGCGCCGCTGAAGCCAAAGCGATGATGCAGCAGACCAACGTCTCCTTCGTCAGCGATGCCGGGATGCGCGCCCGGTTTACCACACTATTTAACGATCTGGCCAGCGCCGATGGCGCAGCGCTGTTCCATTGTACCGCGGGCAAGGACCGTACCGGCTGGACCGCCGCGATGCTGCTGAGCATTGCCGGCGTCGATGAGGGGACCATTATGGAAAACTACCTCGCCACCAACGACTATACCCGCCAGCGCGTCGAAGCGACCCTGGCGATGATGCCCCCCGCCATGGCGGCGATTTACGAGCCGCTGCTGGGCGTCGATGCCAGCTATCTTCAGGCCGGGCTGGATGAAATCAGCCGCGAGTACGGATCGGTGGATAACTATCTGAAGCAGGGCCTGGGGCTGTCGCAGGAGACGCTCTACGTCCTGCGCGGCAAAATGGTGCAGTACGGCCAGCTGCCGGGACAAAGCGAACTGCGGGGGAATGCGGCGCAGGGCGCAGCGCTGCTTAACGCCCTGCAAAACAGCGGGCTATCGGGCCGCTACACCGTCTATAACTATTATCTGCAATCGGCCATTGATGCCGGAACCCTCGGCGGCGTGGAGACTCAGGTCGGCGGGCAGATTTACGCGGACGCCGCCAGCTACCTGCTGCGCAGCGGATCGCGATTAGACAGGGCGTTAACGCCGAATATTGATAGCCGTCAGCTGCGGGACGGGGAAGGAAAGCTGTGGCTGACCGGGCTTAGCGGCTATCTTGGCACCGATGGTTCCGCCCGCGCCGCCAGCAGTAATGAGCATACCACCGGCTCGCTGCTGGGCTATACCTGGCGGTTTAACGCGCAGCTTAGCGGCTACGGCACTCTGGGATATAGCTGGGGCTCGCTGGGCAGCGCCAGCGCCGATGCGGATGCCAACACCACTCTGCTGGGGTTTGGCGGTCGCTATGCTTTTGAGGATCTAAATCGTGGTTTATTTGCCGCCGCCGATCTTAACGCAGGCTGGATCGATTATAGCAGTACGCGCCGGCTGAATAGCGGGCTGGGTACGGCCACCGGCGATACCCATGGCCAGCTGGTTGGCGGCACGCTGCGCCTCGGCTACGTGAGTCCACTCGATTTTGCCAGCGTTGAGTACGCCGTCGGGACCCGCCTGACCCACCTGCGGATGGACGCTTTCCACGAGAGCGGCAGCGAGCTGGCGCTCAACGTCGACCGCGTCAGTGAAAATAACGCCAGCGGTATTGCCAATGTGAGCGTCGCATTTCATTCACAAAACGGCGGCGGCTGGCGCTTCACGCCGGCGATAAATATCGGCTATGAACACAGTTTCAGCGGCCCTTCGGTACGTACTCAGGGCCAGGTTTATCACTATGAAGTCGTACAGAACGCGGCCTACGATAGCCGTGACATGGTCAACGCCGGCGCCAGTTTGAGCATCACGCGCGGTGCGCTGAGCCTGAACCTTGGCGGCCAGGCTGATGTCGCCAGCGGCGGCGACAGCCAAGGCTACAGCGGCAGCCTTAGCGTGGGCTACGCCTTTTAAACATCCACAGCGGGCCGCCGCCGCGGGCGGCTTGCTCTTAGCCACGAAATTGCAAAGCGGTTAAACCTACACCGCCGAGGATCGGCGCATTTTTCGCCGCCATGGGCAAAACGAAACGCTGGCAGGAAAGGTAAAACAGAAATTATGTTTCAATCGGCTACTGGCAGCGGCAATCATCAATCTGATGCATGATTGTCCTTACCATAAAAAGTAGTTGATCTGGTATCGACAAGCTCTTATTTTGCTTCTCAGTTTTTAAACGAGATGAAACTGATGCCTACTATCACAGCCAGTAGTATGAAAGAAGCAAAAGAGTTAATGAATTGTGGAAAGTACAAAGAAATCGTCCTCAATTTCGATATTGATGCTGACGATTTTTTCACCCTCGCAACATCCCAGTCAGCAACAAAAGTCACCATCACAGACAGAAATAATCGCTCATCGGTCAAAGCAGAAAAATAATAAAAACCCCTGAGGCTCTTCTTATGCTGTTAGCTATTGGTACCATCGCTGTTGCTTTTCTTTCCACGTTGATGCTGATCTGGCTTGACGATCGCATTACCGACCAGGATTAACGACCCGGGCCGGCGATAAGCCGCAAAACCGCCCGCCTCTGTGTTTCTCTCGCCCGTAGCCATCGGCTGCGGGCGATTCAAAAACCTCGCCCATGCCATTTTCACGCTACGCGTTGATGATTTTCGCCCGCCGCGCAGTCCATGCATACGGATGAAGACAGGTGCTTAGAGAAGAAAACGGCAAGGAAGCCCCGCGCCGCCAACGGCGCGGAGCAGGGCGATTACAGCGACTTCGCCAGGCGCTCGACGGCGGTCATCAGACCCTCTGTCGACACCGTCGAGTAGGAAAGACGCAGCGTGCGGGTATCCGGGTTATCGTTATAGAACGCTTCCCCTGGAACGTAAACCACGCCGTTTTCCAGCGTTTTCTTCATCCATTCCATGGTATCGAACGGATAGCGGAAACGGGCCCACAGGAACATACCGCCTTTAGGACGGCTGAACGCCAGATGCTCGCCAAGCTGCGATTCCAGCGCGTCGGCCAGCGCCACGCACTTCTTGCGGTAATCTTCGCGGATCAGGGCAATCTGGCTTTCCAGACGGTTCATGCTCAGGTATTCCGCGGTGATGACCTGCGAGAGCATATTAGTGTGCAGATCCGCCGCCTGTTTAACAATCACCGTCTGCTGCGCCAGCCAGTCCGGCATCACGATCCAGCCAATACGCATCCCCGGCGCGAGGATCTTGGAGAAGGTGGAGGTATAAACCACCTGATCTTCACAGCCTGACTCAACCGCATACTGATACAGCGGACGGCGTACTTCGTCAGTGAAGCTGATTTCACCGTACGGATCGTCTTCGATAATGACGACGTCGTGCTTTTTCGCCAGCTCAACCAGGCGGCGGCGGCGCGCTTCGCTCAGGGTTTTCCCGCCGGGGTTGCCAAACGTCGGCACCAGGTAAACGGCTTTCACACGCGTGGTTTCCAGCAGATCGGCCAGCTGTTCCACCAGCATGCCGTCATCGTCGGTATCCACGCTGAGAATATTGGCCTGCGCCAGCTGGAAGACCTGCAGCGCCGCCAGATAGGTCGGACGCTCAACGACAATCGCATCACCCGGATCGAGCAGGGTGCGGGCGACAATATCCAGCGACTGCTGCGAACCGGAAGTGATATAGACATGGCTTGCCGAACAGGCCACGCCGCGCGCCTGACACAGTTCGCTAACGGCCTGACGCAGCGGCGGATAACCTTCGGTCAAACCGTACTGGAACGCATCGTTAAAGCGCCCGTTCATCACCTGCTGCACCGCCAGGTTCAGGCCTTCGGTATCAAAAAGCTCCGGGGCCGGAATCCCGCCGCCCAGAGAGATAACGCCGGGCAGCTTACTGTGCTTGAGGAGTTCGCGGACGGCGGAGGGCTTAAGTTCACCCGCGCGGGCGGCGAGTCGCCGATCGTGCATACTATTTTCCTTTTCTGTCTTGTTGTTGTGATGTTTTATCTATTTTTACCGGTCATTCACCGGTCGCGCGACGCTGACCGGGGCTACGGGTTCGTATGTTCGGTAGCCCGGACAGATGCGCAGCATCGCCTCCGGGATATTCTTCAGCATCCAGCGGCCTTCCCCCGGGGGCGGCGCGATGCGCCTTGCCCGGGCTACAAATGCCGCAGGTGACGAGAATCGCAGCCCGGATAAGGCGCTTACCGCCGCAATCCGGGGCCAAACTTAACGGCTATCTGTGTCTTTTAGCACGATTAACGGCTCAATATCGCTCTCTTTTTTAACCACCAGAGAATCATCTCCGCGCAGGCAGGTCCCGCCGTAGTTACCGCCGACGGTGAAGGTGCAAACCTGGATGTATTTGCCATCCACTTTTGGCAGGCACCACAGCTGCTGGTAGATATTTTTGCGGTCGAAAAACTGGCCGCTGGTTTTATCCAGCACTTCGTCCTGCGGGCCAATCAGGTCGATGTTGTTGCCGCAGCGGCCCGAGATAGGCTTAACCGCATAGCCGCTTTCCGCCAGCTGCTCGTTGACCACAAAATCCGTATCCAGAAGATAGCGATGATTGGGGAACAGCGACCACAGCACCGGCAAAATCGCCTTGTTGCCGGGGATGACCGTCCACAGCGGCTCGAAGACTAATACTTCCGGGCGCAGCAGAACGTCTATCAGGCGCACTTCATTATTCGGGTGTCCGGTACGTATCGGCACCGCCGCGTACTCATCGGCGCTGACTTCCCGCACCTGCTCAATGGCGGTCTCCCATGCCCAGGTTTTCCAGACGCAGTTGACCAGACGCCCGTCGGCATCAATCAGCTGCCCGGCGGCATCCCAGCGCAGCTCATCCAGGCCAAACAGAATTTTGCTCTCGAAGCCGGCCTGGGTCAGCGAGCGCTGGATAAACTGCGCGTGGTAGTTCTCCTCCAGATCCTTATCCTGCATGATGTGCACGAAAGGACGCGCCCGGCTGTGCTTCCACGCTCCGGCCAGCTCATCCAGCAGATTTTCCGCCGGGTTGTGACCGGTGCCGTAGTAGCCCTGCTTCAGCCACTGCTCGAGGATCAGCCCGCCTTCGGTATGGCAGGACGCGGAATCGGCGTTGTACTCATACACCTTGAGCCCGCGCTCATCCATACAGAAATCCATGCGGCCGGTAATCATATGATGGCGACGGCGCTGCCACGAGAGGCGCAGACGCGGCCAGAGAATTTTCGGAATATCGAACAGCGCCAGCAGGCTGTCATCCTTCATCACCTTGTCGGTGGCGTGCAGGTACATCAGATGCAGCTCGTTGGTGGCTTTGATAAGCTCCTGCTCGGCGCTTTCGGTGATGGTGAAATACTGGTAAGGGTCTTTATTGATGACGTGGCCGTTGGCTTCCACGTAGGCTTTTTGCAGCGAATCTTTCTCGTTGAGCCAGTTGCCGCGGTATTGGCCTTTATTCGGCAGCCGCGCGCCTTTGATGGCCATCGCCTCACCCGGCAGCACCGGCTGCGGCAGGCTGTGCTCGGTATCGGCGGTTTGGATCATCCAGCCGAGGATTTCGGTATCGGCAAAGGTGTCTTTAATCGTGTAGAGGCCGTTTTTCACTTCCAGCGTCAGCTCGCGGGTCCACTGCTGGCCCTGCGGCAGCGGCGAGTGAATGACGTTCTGTTCGGCGATCCTGACCTTATTCCCTATCAGTTGCGTAATCACCGCCACGTGGCCCGTGTGCTTAAACTCGCCGCCTTTCTGCCAGATCAGCAGCGAGCCGGCGAGAGGCGGACGGCGGGAGCCGTTGGCGAACGCCTGCAGCGGCAGAATATTGTCGTTGACCACCTCGCGGAGAAAACGCAGGGAGAAGATTTCGTAGGCCATGCCGACGTCGGTGAAAACAAAACCGTAGGTGAGGAACAGAAAGCGGCGCGCGAACTCCACGCACTGCCATTTGTGCCCCATATACTCATTACCGATATAGCTGCGGAACGTGGCGTCATCCGGATAATCTTGCGGATTTAAGCTACTGTAATTAGAAGAATAAATCGCCACGCCGCCCGGTGCGTAGCCTAATAGTGTACCAAACGGGGCGTCACTGCTTGTGGAACCTTTGCTCATTTAGCCTGACCTCAAATTAATGCAGCCCGGGCAGTTGGCGAAACAAAACTCCCTCTTCTTATCCTGCCGCAGGCACTTACCAGACAGAGGTGGAATGATGATACCACTCATTCGATTCGCTAATCGTGCCCTTAAGGAAAATAAGCCTGCGCCCCCGGGCAAAAGTGATATCGTTATTTGAGATAAAAAAACAATCAGGAGTCGACAATGAGCACACCATCGCATCTGACCGCCCAACCGCTGGTCTGGGGGCATGGCCCCCGCACCTTTGAGGTGTTCCTCGAACCCACCTGTCCTTTCTCCGTGCGGGCATTTAATAAGCTTGATGACCTGCTGGATGAAGTTGGCGCGGATAACGTGACGATCAAAATTCGTCTGCAGTCTCAACCGTGGCATCTGTTTTCCGGCGTCATCGTCCGCTGCATTCTCGCCGCGTCCACCCTGCCGCACGGCCGCGAGCAGGCGCATAAGGTGCTTAAAGCCGTCGCCGACCACCGCGAAGAGTTTGAGTTTACCGACCACTGCAGCGGGCCGAACATGAACGCCACGCCGCAGCAGATTATCGAGCGTATCGAACGCTATAGCCACGTCTCGCTGGCCGCGGCGTTTGCCCGCCCGGAGCTCCAAAACGAGATCAAATGGCATAGCAAGTACGCGCGCCAGAACGGCATCCACGTGTCGCCGACCTTTATGGTTAACGGCCTGGTGCAGGCGGATCTCGGCAGCGGCGACGACGTCAGCGCATGGGCCGCGCGGATTCTGGCTTAGTACGACTCTCCCGCGCCGGCGCGGTAGCGGTAGCGCCAGCGACACGACATCAACACCTCACTAAAAAGGCAGATCAGCATGTCAGAGAATAACTACCAGCCACCTAAAGTGTGGGAATGGAAGCAAAACAACGGCGGCGCATTCGCCAATATCAACCGTCCCGTCTCCGGCGCAACGCACGATCGGGAGCTGCCGGTGGGCGCGCATCCGCTTCAGCTCTATTCGCTGGGGACGCCCAACGGCCAGAAAGTGACCATTATGCTGGAAGAGCTGCTGGCGTTAGGCGTCAGCGGCGCGGAGTACGACGCCTGGCTGATTCGCATCGGCGAAGGCGATCAGTTCTCCAGCGGCTTTGTCGAGGTTAATCCGAACTCAAAAATCCCCGCGCTCCGCGACCACTCCACCACCCCGCCGACCCGCGTTTTTGAATCCGGCAGCATCCTGCTCTATCTGGCGGAAAAGTTCGGCTTCTTCCTGCCCAAAGATCCGGCAGGCCGCGCCGAAACCCTCAACTGGCTGTTCTGGCTACAAGGCTCGGCCCCGTTCCTCGGCGGCGGCTTTGGCCACTTCTTCAGCTATGCGCCGGTGAAAATCGAATACGCGATCGACCGCTTTACGATGGAAGCCAAGCGCCAGCTTGACGTGCTGGACAAGCAGCTTGCCCGCGGCCGTTTTGTGGCGGGAGAAGAGTACACCATCGCCGATATGGCCATCTGGCCATGGTACGGCAACGTGGTGCTGGGGAACGTTTATAACGCCGCCGAGTTCCTGGATGCCGGTAGCTATAAAAACGTGCTGCGCTGGGCGCAGGATGTCGGCAATCGCCCGGCCGTACAGCGCGGGCGGATGGTTAACCGCACCTCAGGCCCGCTCAACGAGCAGCTTCACGAGCGCCATGACGCCAGCGACTTCGACACGCAAACCGAAGATAAACGCCAGGCCTAGCGCCCATGCCCGCCGGAGGCTTCAGCCTCCGGCTTTTAGCGCAGATACTTCTCAAACCATGCCAGCGTGCGTTGCCAGGCGAGGTCAGCCGCGGCCCGGTCATAGCGCGGCGTGGAGTCATTATGAAAGCCGTGGTTAACACCCTGATAAATATAGGCCTCGTAGACTTTATTGTGTGCCTTCAGCACTTTTTCATAGGCGGGCCAGCCTTCATTAATGCCGCTATCAAGACCGGCATAGTGCAGCAGCAGCGGCGCTTTAATTTTATCGACCTCATTCAGCGGCGGCTGGCGGCCGTAAAACGGCACCGCGCAGGCCAGCTCAGGGAGCGCCACCGCCGCCGCATTGCTGACGCCGCCGCCGTAGCAGAACCCGGTGATACCGACCTTCCCCGTCGCCTGCGGATGCTTCGCCATAAACGCGACCGCCGCAAAGAAATCATTCATCAGCTTCACGGGATCGACTTTCTGCTGTAGCGCGCGGCCTTCATCGTCGTTACCGGGATAGCCGCCGACGGAGCTCAGGCCATCCGGCGCCAGCGCGATATAGCCCGCTTTCGCCACCCGCCGGGCAACGTCTTCAATATAGGGATTCAGGCCTCGGTTCTCATGCACCACCACCACGGCGGGCGCTTTGTCGGCTATTTTCGCCGGCGTCACCTGATAAGCCCGCACTTCGCCGTGGCCGTCAGGAGAGGGGTAATGAATATACTCCGGGCGGATATCCGGGTCAGTAAACGCCACCTGCTCCGCCAGAGCATAGTCGGGCTTCAGCAGATTAAACAACGCCAGCGCGGTCATCCCGCCGACGGTATACTTCCCCGCCAGCTGGAGAAACTCGCGTTTGCTGATTTTACCGTGGGCATAGTAGTCATAATACTCGAGCAGCTGCTGCGGGAAATCTTTGGCCGTTAATCGCGTCATCACCCTGCCTCCGTTATTAAGCGCCCTTTAAGCAAAGCAAAAGCCCGGACATACGCCAGCGGAGAAAAGCAGAAACGGGGAGTAAAAAGCCCAGCGGCCAACACCGCCGGGAGAGGAGGGATCAGTGTTTCACTTTGGTCAGACGATCGAGGTAGCCCATCACAAAGGCCGACAGCACAAAGGTCAGGTGGATGATGACGTACCACATCAGCTTATTGTCCGGGACGTTTTTCGCGTCCATAAATACTCGCAGCAGATGAATAGAGGAGATCGCCACGATGGAGGCAGCCACCTTATTTTTCAGCGAAGTGGCGTCCATTTTGCCCAGCCAGCTGAGCTTCTCCTTACCTTCATTGATATCCAGCTGCGAGACAAAATTTTCATAGCCGGAGAACATCACCATCACAAGCAGACCGCCCACCAGGGTCATATCCACCAGCGACAGCAGGGTCAGAATCATATCCGACTCACTGACGCTGAAAATATGCGGCAGTATGTGGACGATCTCCTGAAAAAATTTGATCGTCAGCGCAATCAAACCGAGCGAAAGGCCAAAATAAACCGGCGCCAGCAGCCAGCGCGAGGCGTACATAGCATTTTCCAGAAAGCGTTCCATAAGATCCTGTCAGTTAACATAAACGGCCGCCATTATATCGCAACAGGGTAACGTTTATGCAACATCCAGCCGCCCGCATTATCTGCAGACGGCCAGAAACGGTTTCTTTATAGGATGACCTCAAAGTCCTGCAAAGCGCAGTAGCCCTCGCTTTGCAGGCCATCCATTGAAGCAGCCAGCAGGCCAAATTTCGCACCGACCCATTTCCCCTTCCCGGCAGCAAAACAAAGGGGAACCCCCTGCCACTCCTCCTCCTCAGCTCGCCAGGAAAATTGACACAAGCCGCCTTCGCCTACGGCAACCTGCAGCTGACACTTGCCGCGCTTAAGCTCAGCAAGAACCTGACGAGTTTCGCGCACAACGCCCGCATCGCTCATCCAACCGTGTCGCCACACGAGCCGGCAACTCCCTTGCCCAAACTCCACCAGCAAAGCGGCGTAGCGTTCGCCGTATACGATCAGGCCTCCGGCATCACCGTCCTGAGCGGCATATAACGTTACGCTTGTTTTCGCGCTAAAAGTTAGCGCCGGGAATTTCTGCAGCAACAGCTGCGGCGCCCAGTATAACGCTCTCTGTCCATCGACTTGGGATAATGGGGTGCAGCGTAATCGGAGTTCGCCTTCCGCCGGCAGCAGCCACTCAGGGCTGGGGTTAGCCTGCCACTGCCACTGTATTCCCGGTTGGCCTTGCGCAAAATAGTCGCTGGTTTGCGGCGCCAACGCCGGTGAAGGCGTTAACCCTTTCGGACGCGGCCAACGTAAAACCGGCTGTCCGACGCCGCAACTGCCAATCTGTTCACCGATACGCGGCCAGCCGTCGTCACCCCAGAACATCGGCTGGAGGTGAACCACGCGGCCATAGAGATGTAAGTCCTGGAAATGAACAAACCAGCATTCGCCCTTCTCGCCCTCCACCCAGCCGCCCTGATGTGGTCCATTTATCGATGTGTTTCCCTGGAAAAGCACGTTTTTGGCTTCCCAGGGCCCCGTCATCTGGCGCGCGCGCAGCACCGTCTGCCAGCCATTTTCTACCCCGCCCGCAGGAGCAAAGATGTAGTACCAACCGACGCGTTGATAAACCTTTGGCCCCTCAAGGGTGGGTAAATCGCAGCAACCGTCATAGATAATCTGCCCTTCGCCCAGTAATTCGCTGGCGTCCGGCGCCATCGCAAACAACTGCAGTTTATGCTTAATGCCGCTGCGGCTATGGGCGAAAGCATGTACCAACCAGGCCTGACCATTGTCGTCCCAGAACGGGCAGGGATCTATCCACCCTCTGGCCTGACGCAGGCAGTGCGGAGCGCTCCATTTCCCCCACGGGTCCTCGGTATGGCAGATAAAAATACCTTCATCTGGGGTGCTGAAGCAGACCCACAGCTTGCCATCGTGCCAGCGAATCGATGGCGCCCATACGCCCTTACCCGGCTGATACCGGTCATAACCCGGTAGCGGCAGTTCATCCAGAACGTGGTTGATAATAGTCCAGTTAACCAGGTCCGTTGAATGCAGGATCGGTAAAGCGGGCACATGGTTAAAACTGGAAGAGACCATAAAGAAATCATCCCTTACGCGCACGATATCCGGGTCGGAATAATCGGCGCATAAAATAGGATTCTGGTATTCAGAAGGGGTCATATTTCGCATCTCCTCAGGCCTTTTCCGGAACGGCGTTTAGCGGCAATTGCGTCTCTGAATGCGCCTGTTGCTGGCGCATGGACAGCTCTCGCTGAATTGTCTGCATCATTTTGTCATCCAGCTTATAGAAACGCGCCAGCCACCACAGGAGCAGGTAAGATAGTGATGGACCGAGCGTTAACAGCCCAACAATTCCCATTGTCGCCAGCGGAGTCTGCGCCGTTACGCCCGCCTGATAGCCAAATAGCCCAAGCGAAAAACCTACGGCGGCACCAGCAACCGCCATGCCCATTTTCAAAGCAAACAGATTACCGGAATAAGATAATCCCGTGATGCGACGACCAAACTTCCATTCGCCATAATCGGCGGCGTTGGCCATCATGTTCCATTTAAACGGCTGGTACATCTGATGGAAGAAGCCGACCAGAAAGTATAAAGGGAACACCACCGGCAGCCAGGTCGGCGGCACAAAGAACATTACGACGCCAACCAGAACCAGCAGGAGGTTGATATTTTTAAACAGCGAGACCGCGCGATAGCGCTTGGCCAGCCATCCGGCGGCGATGCTGCCGATAATCGTGCCAACGACGCTGGTGGAAACAAATGCTGATTTCATGGCTGTTCCCGCCGCGGACTCCACGCCGCCTAACATCAGGTAGGTTGCATAATAGAGCGTGGCGGCGCTGCGCATAACCCCGGCCATACTCGAGAAAAAAGTGATTATCGCCACAATACGCCACTGGTCATTCGCCAGAAGCTGACGGAGATCTTCGCGTATGCTCCCCTGCTGTTCAACCGCTGGAGCCACGCGTTCTTTAGTAGAGAAGAAGCAGAAAGCCAGCATTACAATAGCGATCGCGCCCATGATTCCCATTGTCGCCTGAAAACCAAACTGCTTATTTTCTTTACCTAAAAAATCCACCAGAAACAGGGTTGCGACAGAAACCATCAGACCGGCCAGAGAAGAGATCGTAAAACGATATGACTGGGCTGATAGGCGATCCTTCTCATCGCGCGTGATGACTCCGCCCAGCGCGCAGTAGGGAATATTGATAAAGGTGTAACACAGCATGAGTAAGGTGTAAGTCAGGTAGGCGTAAACCAGTTTACCCGATGCGCCAAATTCCGGAGTAGTGAAGGTCATTACCGCCAGCACGGCATAAGGGACGGCAAACCAGATAAGCCACGGGCGAAAATGGCCCCAGCGGGTCTTCACACGGTCTGCAACGATGCCGGTTAGCGGATCGGTAATCGCATCCAGAACTCGCGTCACCAGGAACATCACTCCGACTGCGGCAGCGGAGAGTCCGTAAATATCCGTATAAAACCATGTCAGAAACATGGTTACCGAAGAGTAGACGATACCGCAGGCTGCATCTCCCATGCCGTATCCCAGCTTCTCCGCAAATGACAGTTTATTATCGTGATTCACAATATAATCCCTCTCAGATGAAGTGGTATTCACTCTAGAGGGAGGATAAAAACTATCCTATTGTCATTTTTCGCATCGGGTTTATGTTTTCTGTTAACTGAGAAAGTTGTCACACATCTACACGATTGGTCTTACAAGTTTTTGCTTCAACTATAAGAAAGGCTGGCGCAAGGCCAGCCTGAGGAGATGCGTGGAAAGGGGGGATTACTTCGCTTTGACGGTTTCTTCGCCCACCAGGCCAATCTTCAGATAGCCCGCCTGATGCAGGGTATCCATGACCTTCATCATCGTCTCGTAGTCCACGGTTTTATCCGCGCGGAAGAAGACGGTGGTGTCTTTCTTGCCTTCGGTCAGCGCATCCAGCGAGGCGATCATGTTCTCGTCGGTAATGGGGTCATTGCCGAGGAACATGGTTTTATCCGCCTTCACCGACAGATAGATCGGCTTTTCCGGACGCGGCTGCGGCTGGCTGGAGGAAGCAGGCAGATTCACCTTCACGTCGACGGTAGCCAGCGGCGCCGCCACCATAAAGATGATTAACAGCACCAGCATGACGTCGATAAACGGCGTCACGTTGATGTCGTGCATTTCGCCGTTATCATCGAGGTTTTCGTTAAAATGCATCGCCATAAAGCATTAACCTACGCGTAGTTTCTGGGCGGTACGTACCGGCTTAACGCCGCTGGCGCTCAGGTCCAGGTCGCGGCTTTGCAGCAGCAGAACCTGGGCGGCGACATCGCCAAGGGACGCTTTGTAGCTGGCGATCATGCGGGCAAAAATGTTGTAGATGACCACCGCCGGAATCGCAGCGAACAGGCCAATTGCCGTAGCCAGCAGCGCTTCCGCGATACCCGGTGCAACCACCGCCAGGTTAGTGGTCTGGGTCTGGGCAATACCGATAAAGCTGTTCATGATGCCCCAGACGGTACCAAACAGACCAACGAACGGAGAAATCGCGCCGATGGTCGCCAGATAACCGTTGCCGCGCCCCATGTAACGACCCACCGCCGCCACGCGACGCTCCAGTCGGAAACCGGTACGTTCTTTAATGCCTTCGTTATCTTCAGAACCTGCGGAAAGCTCCAGCTCGTTCTGCGCTTCGTTAATTAACCGCGAGGTCAGGCTTTTCGCATCGAAACCGTTAGCGATATCGCTGGCCTGGTCGAGAGAGCGTGCTTCAGCAACCAGCAGCTGTTCGCGCTTGAGGCGACGCTTGCTGGCCAGGATCTCTGCGCCTTTGCCGAAAAAGATAGCCCATGTGACTACCGACGCCAGAATCAGGCCGATCATCACTACCTTAACGACAATATCGGCATGATGATACATACCCCAAACGGAGAGATCCGCCTGCATCAAATTATTACCCACACTGTATCTCCAGGACGTAAATCACAAAATCTGCGCACAATAATATCAAAACGACATCGAATTGATAGTGGTTCTCATTAGTATTTACACTGTGCAGCAAATCACGTTTATTTTCCTTGCGCTTACGCAGTAAAAAAGTTGCTGACCCCGCCGTTGATAAAATTTTTACCTGTATCCGCCGCGACCCGGTACATCAACGGGTATTCATGTTAGTTTAGACGTCCAGACGTATAAAAACAGGTTATCTGAACATGGCTGATAAACATCTTGATACTGCGCTGGTTCACGCCGGGCGCAGCAAAAAATACACCCTGGGCTCGGTAAACAGCGTCATTCAGCGCGCCTCATCGCTGGTTTTCGACACCGTCGAAGCGAAAAAGCACGCGACGCGCAACCGCGCCAAAGGCGAGCTGTTCTACGGGCGTCGCGGGACGCTAACCCATTTCTCCCTGCAGGAAGCGATGTGCGAGCTGGAAGGCGGCGCCGGCTGCGCCCTCTTCCCCTGCGGCGCGGCGGCGGTCGCGAATACCATTCTGGCGTTCGTCGAGCAGGGCGACCATATTCTGGTGACCAACACCGCCTATGAGCCTACCCAGGATTTCTGTACGAAAATTCTCGCCAAACTCGGCGTCACCACCGGCTGGTTCGACCCGCTCATCGGCGGCGATATCGCCCGTCTGGTGCAGCCGAACACCCGCGTGGTGTTCCTCGAATCCCCCGGATCCATCACCATGGAAGTTCATGATGTTCCGGCGATCGTCGCGGCGGTGCGCCGCGTCGCTCCCGAAGCCATCATTATGATCGACAACACCTGGGCGGCGGGCGTGCTGTTCAAAGCGCTGGAGTTTGGTATCGATATCTCCATTCAGGCCGGCACCAAATATCTGATCGGCCATTCCGACGCGATGGTGGGTACCGCCGTGTCCAATGAGCGCTGCTGGGCGCAGCTGCGCGAAAACGCCTATTTGATGGGGCAAATGGTCGATGCCGATACCGCCTATATGACCAGCCGCGGCCTGCGCACCTTAGCGGTACGCCTGCGTCAGCACCATGAAAGCAGCCTGCAGATTGCCGAATGGCTGGCGCAGCATCCGCAGGTGGCGCGCGTTAATCATCCCGCCCTGCCCGGCAGCAAAGGCCATGAGTACTGGAAGCGCGACTTCACCGGCAGCAGCGGTCTGTTCTCTTTCGTGCTCAATAAACGCCTGACCGACGCCGAACTGTCCGCTTATCTGGACCACTTCAGCTTGTTCAGCATGGCCTACTCCTGGGGCGGCTTTGAATCGCTGATTTTAGCCAACCAGCCGGAACACATTGCCGCAATCCGCCCTGATGCTGAAGTTGATTTCAGCGGCACGCTGATCCGCCTGCATATCGGGTTAGAAAATGTTACCGATCTGCAGGATGATTTAGCGGCGGGCTTCGCGCGTATCGTGTAAAGTGACGGTCAGTGGCAACAATAGCGGACGTTTTTTTAGAAAAACGGCCGCTTTAGTTGCGCCCGGGATCAAGGTGCCCGAGCCTCTTCAGGAGTACACTAGACAAAAAACACGGTACCACTTAGGAAAGTCCATGGTTGTCATTCAAGAAATTGTCGCCGCGCTGTGGCAGCATGATTTTGCCGCGTTGGCAAACCCCCACGTTGTGGGCGTTGTATATCTGGTCATGTTCGCAACCCTGTTTCTGGAAAACGGTCTGCTGCCCGCCTCATTTTTACCGGGCGATAGCCTGCTGCTGCTCGCCGGGGCGCTGATCGCCAAAGGCGTAATGGACTTTGTACCTACGGTCGCCATTTTAACCGCCGCGGCCAGCCTCGGCTGCTGGCTGAGCTATATCCAGGGGCGCTGGCTGGGTAACACCGTTACGGTTAAGCGCTGGCTTGGGCATCTACCGCATAAGTACCATCAGCGGGCAACCTGCATGTTTGACAAACACGGCCTGCTGGCGCTGCTGGCCGGGCGTTTCCTGGCGTTTGTTCGCACCCTGCTGCCCACCATGGCGGGCATTTCCGGGCTGCCAAACCGCCGCTTCCAGTTCTTCAACTGGCTGAGCGCGCTGCTGTGGGTTGGCGTAGTCACCGGTCTGGGCTATGCGCTGAGCATGATTCCCTTCGTTAAGCGCCATGAAGATCAGGTTATGACCTGCCTGATGATTTTGCCTATCGCGCTGCTGATCGCCGGGCTGCTTGGTACGGTTATCGTGGTGATTAAAAAGAAATACTGTAACGCCTGATCGTTTACCGGGGCGGTGCGGATGCGCCGCCCTTACATCGTTCGTCACATCCCCTGAATCGTTCTGATACGCGCCGCATCCTCCCCCGGCGTCATGCCGAAATAACGTTTAAACTCGCGGCTGAACTGCGATGCGCTTTCATACCCCACCCGCATCGCCGCCGCGCTGGCCTTCATACCATCGTGGATCATCAGCATGCGCGCTTTATGCAGGCGATAGGTTTTCAGGTACTGCAGCGGAGAGGTGCTGGTGACTGATTTAAAGTTATGGTGGAACGCCGAGACGCTCATATTCGCTTCCGCCGCCAGCTGATCGACGCTGAGGTTCTCTGTGTACTGGCTTTCAATACGCTTCAATACGCGGCTAATCAGGCTGAAGTGGGTCTGACGACTGACCAGCGCCAGCAGCGCCCCCCCGCACGGCCCGGTCAGCACGTGATAGAGAATTTCGCGGATAATCTGTTTGCCAAGAATGCGCGCGTCCAGCGGGCGCTCCATGACATCCAGCAGGCGCTCCGCCGCGCACAATATCTCTTCGGACAGCACCGCAGAGTTGATCCCGCTCGACGCCATGGACGGCTGAAACTGCTCATCTTCCCCGATATCCATCAGCAGTTCTTGCAGCTGAAGAATATCGACGTTCAGCCGAATCCCCGCCAGCGGGACTTCCGGAGTGGCAAAGGTTTCGCATTCAAACGGCAGCGGTACCGTCAGCAGCAGATACTCATTGGTGTCATAGCGAAAGGTACGCTCGTTAATGTAGCCAATTTTATGCCCGGAAAAGAGAAAAACGATCCCTGGCTGATACATAACCGGCGTGCGCGTCCCCGGCTGAGTGCCGTACAGCAGGCGAATATCCGGCAGCAGACCGTTAAGCATTTCTTCTTTATCTTTCAGCTGATTAACCTTATGTGTTAATAGCTGGCATATCTCAGCGCGGTTCATTTATCGTGCTTCTCCGAACGTTTTTATACCTTCGCATTGTGCGCACTTTCGGCGAATTTCTCCAGCCCCAAGGAGAAATGGGCAAGACAACGGCAGGAATGTGCATTGAGGGGAACGGCCCGCGGGAACACAATGTCCGTCATCTGGCAGAGGTATTGTCTCTGTTGGCGGTTTTATCTATTTGAGGGCACCAGCCATGAATAATTTCGACCTACATACCCCAACCCGCATTCTGTTCGGCAAAGGCGCGATTGAAAATCTGCGCGATCAAATCCCGGCGGATGCACGCGTGCTTGTCACCTACGGCGGCGGTAGCGTGAAGAAAACCGGCGTGCTTGATCAGGTTCTGAGCGCGCTGAACGGCATTGACGTTCGGGAATTTGGCGGCATCGAGCCAAATCCGTCCTACGAAACGCTGATGAACGCGGTGCAAATCGCGCGTGATGAAAAGATCACTTTCCTGTTGGCGGTGGGCGGCGGCTCCGTTCTCGACGGCACCAAATTCATCGCCGCGGCGGCCCACTATGCGGCCGATAGCGATCCGTGGGAAATCCTTGAAACCTACGGCAGCAAAGTGGCCAGCGCCATCCCGATGGGCTCCGTACTGACGCTGCCGGCGACCGGCTCCGAATCCAATAAAGGCGCGGTGATCTCGCGCAAAACCACCGGTGACAAACGCGCGTTTATGTCCACCCATGTGCAACCGGTGTTCGCCATTCTGGATCCGGTTTACACCTATACCCTGCCGCCGCGCCAGGTGGCTAACGGCGTCGTTGACGCATTCGTCCATACCGTTGAGCAGTACGTCACCTATCCGGTCGACGGCAAAATTCAGGACCGCTTCGCCGAAGGCATTCTGCTGACCCTGGTGGAAGACGGCCCGAAAGCGCTGAAAGAGCCGGAAAACTACGACGTTCGCGCCAATATTATGTGGGCGGCCACCCAGGCGCTGAATGGCCTGATCGGCGCAGGCGTACCGCAGGACTGGGCGACCCACATGTTGGGCCACGAACTGACCGCCATGCACGGGCTCGATCACGCGCAGACGCTGGCCATCGTTCTGCCGGCCCTGTGGAATGAAAAACGCGATGCTAAACGCGCTAAACTGCTGCAGTACGCCGCTCGCGTCTGGAACATCACCGAAGGTTCTGAAGAAGCGCGTATTGATGCCGCCATCGCCGCAACGCGTGATTTCTTCGAACAGATGGGCGTCCCGACGCGCCTTTCCGCCTACGGTCTGGATGGCAGCTCTATCCCGGCGCTGCTGGCGAAACTGGAAGAGCACGGCATGACCCAGCTCGGTGAAAACCAGGATATAACGCTGGACGTCAGCCGCCGTATTTACGAGGCTGCGCGCTAATCAACCTCCTCTCCGCCGCGTAAACTCGCGCAAAGGAGAGGAGTTTAACTACCGTTTTTAGCTATTTCGTCCAGACTTAATGCTACCCCTCAGCGGAATTTATTCCGCTGAGTTCATTAACAGGAGGAAGGCATGACACATCCAACCGTTATAAAACTACACGACGGCAACCTGATGCCGCAGCTGGGGCTCGGCGTGTGGAAAGCAGGCAACGAGGAAGTCGTCTCCGCCATTCATAAGGCGCTGGAAGTCGGTTATCGCTCGTTTGACACCGCCGCCGTGTACCAGAATGAAACCGGCGTCGGCAATGCGTTAAGCAGCGCAGGCGTCGCCCGCGATGAGCTGTTCGTCACCACGAAACTGTGGAATGACGATCAAAAGCAGCCCAAAGAAGCGCTGCAGGAAAGCCTTAAAAAACTGAAGCTCGACTACGTCGACTTATACCTCATTCACTGGCCGGTTCCGGCAACTAACCATTACGTCGACGCCTGGAAAAGCTTAATTGAGCTGCAGCAGCAGGGGCTGGCAAAAAGCATCGGCGTCTGTAATTTCCAGGTTCATCATCTGCAAAAAATCATCGATGAAACCGGCGTCGCTCCGGTGATAAACCAGATTGAACTTCACCCGCTGATGCAGCAGCGCCAGCTTCACGCCTGGAATGCGACGCATAAGATCCAGACCGAGTCCTGGAGCCCGCTTGCGCAGGGCGGCGAAGGGGTATTCGATCAGAAAATTATTCGTCAACTGGCGGATAAATACGGTAAAACCCCGGCGCAGATCGTTATCCGCTGGCATCTCGACAGCGGACTGGTGGTGATCCCGAAATCGGTGACGCCATCGCGCATTGCCGAGAATTTTAGCGTCTGGGACTTCCGTCTTGATAAAGATGAATTGAGTGAAATCACCCGGCTGGACCAGAACAAGCGACTGGGACCCGATCCGGATCAGTTCGGCGGTTAACCTTTCCTGCTCCGTCGGCTTCCGGCGGAGCATCGCTTTGCTATCCGGCTAAAAGCACGTACATTCATGGCTTATTACAATCAAATGGATGCGTGCTGATGAGCTGTATTTTCTGCCAAATTGTTGAGGGGAAAGCCCCCTGCCATAAGGTGTGGGAAGATGAACACCACCTCGCCTTTCTCTCTATTTTCCCGAATACCGACGGTTTTACGGTCGTGATCCCGAAGAAGCACTACCCCAGCTATGCGTTTGATATGCCGCCGCAGGCATTGGCCGATCTGGTGCTGGCGACGCAGAAGGTGGCGAAGCTTCTGGATAAAGCCTTTGATGACGTGGGCCGTACGGGGATGTTTTTTGAAGGCTATGGCGTTGACCATGTCCACAGCAAGCTCAGCCCGATGCACGGCACCGGCGATATGACCCAATGGCGGCCTATCGAGTCGCGTCAGACTCAGTTTTTTGCGCAATACGAAGGCTATCTCTCTTCCCACGATCACGAGCGGGCGGATGATGAAAAGCTGGCGGCGCTGGCCGCCAGAATCAGAGAGGCGTAGCCATAGAATTTGCTTTGCCGTTTGGCAAGCGACTGACCGGGCCCGGAATTATCAGGCCCGGTCAGCGAAGCACCACCGGGCAATGCAGCCGAATTAACGACCGGCGACCTTACCGCGTTTTACGGGCTTCTTCGCCGTCGCCCCGCCGTTCGAGCGCTGGTGCACAATCGGCGTATGCTTGGTCAGCGCCGGACGGGTATGGCGGTTCTGGCGACGCGCTTCGCGCATTTCATCGATCGTCGGCGCCGGTACCAGGCAATCGCGACGGCTGCCGATCAGGTGCTTTTTACCCATGGTTTCCAGCGCCTGGCGGATCAGCGGCCAGTTGGCCGGATCGTGATAGCGCAGCAGCGCCTTGTGCAGGCGGCGCTGTTTGTCACCCTTCGGCACCACCACATCCTCACTCTTATAGCCAATCTTACCCAGCGGATTCTTGCCGGTGTAATACATGGTGGTCGAGTTCGCCAGCGGCGACGGATAGAAGTTCTGCACCTGATCCAGGCGGAAACGATGCTGTTTAAGCCACAGCGCCAGATTCACCATATCTTCATCCCGCGTGCCGGGGTGGGCGGAAATAAAGTATGGGATCAGATACTGCTCTTTACCGGCCTGCTTCGAATAGGTATCAAACAGCTCTTTAAAACGATCGTAGCTGCCCATACCCGGCTTCATCATCTTCGACAGCGGTCCCTCTTCCGTATGCTCCGGGGCAATCTTCAGATAGCCGCCAACGTGGTGGGTAGCCAGCTCTTTGATATAACGCGGGTCTTCAACGGCGATGTCGTAACGTACGCCGGAAGCGATGAGGATCTTTTTGATGCCTTTCAGGTCACGGGCGCGGCGATAGAGATTAATCGTCGGCTCATGGTTGGTGTCCATATGCGGGCAGATATCCGGATAAACGCATGACAGGCGGCGGCAGGTCTGCTCGGCGCGCGGCGACTTGCAGCGCAGCATATACATGTTGGCCGTCGGGCCGCCAAGATCGGAAATAATGCCGGTAAAACCGGGAACCGTGTCGCGAATCGCTTCGATTTCATTGATGATCGAATCTTCGGAACGGCTCTGAATGATACGCCCCTCATGCTCGGTAATTGAGCAGAAGGAACAGCCGCCAAAACAGCCGCGCATAATGTTAATCGAGAAGCGGATCATCTCGTAGGCCGGAATGCGGGCATCGCCGTAGGAGGGATGTGGTACGCGCTTATACGGCAGGGCAAATACGCTATCCATCTCTTCGGTGGAGAGCGGGATTGCGGGCGGGTTAACCCAGATATAGCGCTCGCCGTGCTTCTGCATCAGCGCGCGGGCGCAGCCGGGGTTGGTTTCATGGTGCAGAATACGCGACGCGTGCGCGTAGAGAACCTTGTCGCCTTTCACCTTCTCAAAGGAAGGCAGCAGGACGTAGGTCTTCTCCCACGGCTTCGGACGCGGGGGCTGCACGGTAACGCGCTTCGCTTCCTGTTTTGGCGGCGCGACGGTTTTGTTATCCGCGCACGGCAGATCTTCACCGTACGGATGCGGAATCGGGTCGATTTTCCCCGGCGTATCCAGACGCGTGGAATCCACTCCGCTCCAGCCCGGCAGCGCCTCTTTCACCATGATGGCGGTGTTGCGTACGTCACGAATTTGCCCGATGGGCTCGCCGGCGGCCAGACGGTGCGCCACTTCCACCAGCGGACGCTCGCCGTTGCCGAACATCAGCATATCGGCTTTGGAGTCCACCAGAACCGAGCGACGCACGGTATCAGACCAGTAGTCGTAGTGCGCGGTACGGCGCAGGCTGGCTTCGATACCGCCGAGGATCACCGGGACATCTTTCCAGGCTTCTTTACAGCGCTGGGTATAGACCAGCGTGGCGCGATCCGGGCGTTTACCGGCAACGTTACCCGCCGTATAGGCATCGTCATGACGCAGCTTGCGGTCGGCGGTGTAGCGGTTGATCATCGAATCCATGTTGCCGGCGGTGACGCCGAAGAACAGATTCGGTTTACCCAGGCGCATAAAATCGTTTTTATTATTCCAGTCCGGCTGGGAAATAATCCCCACGCGAAATCCCTGCGCTTCCAGCATGCGTCCGCAAATCGCCATGCCGAAGCTCGGGTGATCGACATAGGCATCGCCGGTAACCAGAATGATGTCGCAGCTATCCCAGCCAAGTTGATCCATCTCTTCTCGCGACATCGGCAAGAACGGCGCGGGGCCAAAGCAGGCGGCCCAGTACTGCGGCCAGGAGAAAAGGTCACGATCCGGTTGGATCAGGGATATTGCGCTCATATTGCTTCCGGGGAAATGATAAAAAAATAATCAAAAAGGGCGGCGATTATAAGCCGGAACGATGGAAGAAATGAAGGAGGTTTTTCCAATCCCGGCCGCATGGAACCGGGACAGAATAAATTACGGCGCCGGATTCACCAGAATCTGGCCAATGGAACCCCGGTCGGCAAGCTCCAGCGTCTGGCTTAAATACTGGAACGGGAAGTGCGGCCAGGAGGGCTGATTGTAATAGACCAACAGCTCAACCTGGCCATCGATCCAGGCGGTATCCTTCCAGCCGCGATCTTCCGGGAACGGCGCGGAGCCGTTGACGTTACGCACCTGGAACATGACGCCTTCAATATGGAACGACTGCGGCCGGTCGGCGCGCACAATCCAGCGCTCCCAGGTACCTTGCTGCGCCGTAATATCGATACGCTGCGGATCCCACAGCTGACCGTTGATCCCCGGATCGTCGCCAAGAGTGATCTCACGGCTGCGAATCGCCGCGCCGGCCAGAATTTCCGTCGGCAGCAAACGCACGGGCAGACTATCGGTCACCAGCGGCAGCAGGCCCGTCGGGCGCAATGTCAGAATCAGCGTGGAGATCAGAATACTCGACGGCTCGAAGAAGCCGCGAATACGATCGACGATGCTTGCCGCTTCCCCGCAGGTGATCGACACTTCATCACCGTTGGTCATATCGACCAGAATTTCTCGACGCTCGCCCGGCGCCAGCGACAGCTGCTTCAGCGAAACCGGCGCGGGCAGGAGTCCCTGGTCACCGGAAATCACGTGCAGCAATCGGCCATCGCTCATCTGCAGCTGATAGCGACGGGAGTTGGACGCATTCAGCAGGCGCAGGCGCACCCAGCCGCGCGACACCTCAACGAAAGGCCCCTGTACGCCGTTCACCAGCAGCGTATCGCCCACGAAACCACCGCTACCTGGCTCGCTGTATTCAGGCGTACCGAAGTTATCCAGACGTTTGTCCTGAATAATCACCGGAAAATCATCCACGCCGTAGTGATTGGGGATCGGCAGATTCTTACTGACATCATCTTCCACCAGCCACATTCCCGCCAGGCCGTTATAGACCTGTTTTGCCATATGGTTTGGGGTGTTGGCCTGATACCACAGGGTCGCCGCGCTTTGGCGGATTGGCAATACCGGCGCCCAGTCGGCGTTAGCGGACATCATGCGCGCGGCGCCGCCGATCAGCGGACCGGGGACCTGCAGACCACGAATGGTCATCGCCACGTTTTCCGTCAGGCGGTTGCTGTAGATCAGCTTGACATCGTCGCCATTCCAGACGCGAATGGTTGGCCCCATATAGCGACCGTTAATCCCCCACACCGAGGCGCGGGTACCGGGCGTAAACGACCAGTGCGCGCGCTGTAGCGTCAAGAATAGCGGCTGCCCGCGGCGGGACTCCAGCAGAGGGGGGATCGGCAGCGCAGGCTGCTGGCCAGCGGCCTGTGCCTTCAGCGGCGCGGCGCCCGCGCACAGCGCTACGCCTGAAGCCTTAATGAACTGACGCCGACTGAGTGACATATTAACTCCATGAAATACTGACTAATTAACAAGGGAATTCGTTTCCCGCCAGCAATCCGCGCGCTGTTTGCGGCGTTTCCTGTGTTATTTCTTTGCGGCCGCTTCGCGTTCGGCAACTTCTTTATCCAGCTCAGCGATTTTCGCGGACATCAGCTCGCGGCAGTGCGTCGCCAGCGCGCGAACGCCCTCTTTTCCATACTGGCTGGTATCTACCGGCGGCAGCATTTCTACAATCACCAGACCGTTATTCAGGCGATTGAGATTAATTTTATTCGATGTATTAGACACGCACACCGGAATAATTGGCACGCCAGCCGCGACAGCGGCATGAAAAGCACCGGTTTTAAAAGGCAGCAAACCGCGGCCGCGGCTGCGGGTCCCTTCCGGAAACATCCAAAAAGAGATATTGCGCTTTTTAAATGCGTTCACGACTTCGGCAATAGTGCCGTGCGCTTTTGCGCGGTTATTGCGATCGATCAGCAGGTTCCCCGTGAGCCAGTAGAGCTGGCCGAAAAAGGGGATCCACGCCAGGCTCTTTTTACCCACGGTCACGGTCGGCGGCTGCACGATATTTGATGCCGTCACCATATCATAGTTATTCTGGTGGTTAGCGATATAGATGGCGTTGCCGTAGCTTTCCGCATCGGCTGGCTTGCGCAGCTCGACTTTCAGGCCGAAGACCGGCGACAGTTTGCCAAACAGGTGGCCGAAGGTGGCGACGTGCTTAGGGTTACGCGGGCTGAACAGACAATAAATACAGCCGAAGATGCACACCAGAATACAATAGATGACAACGATAATTAGTCGAAAAATAAATAGCATAGCTACCTCTGAAACCCAAACCGCTTAGAATTATACTCGCTGTTTCGCAGATTGCAGGCATCGGGCATCATTGCAAAGCGCGCTGCGCATCTCAAATGACGCTGGCGGATATTGTTCATCGCAATGCCTGAATAAACAACGATTTTGCGGTAAATATTAACCTCCCCCGCCGAACCGCGGGGGAGGGTGCTCCTACTCTTCGCTATCGCCCGCGGAGGCGCGACGCGGTGAGTCAATCTCCACCCGGTCAATTTTCTGTAATCCGCGCATCAGAGAGCCGCGGCGGCCGCGCTCGCCGGTGACTTTTTGCAGCTCTTCCGGGCGTAGTTTGATTTTCCGTTTGCCGACGTGAATCGTCAGCGTACTTTGCGGCGGCAGAACGAACAGGTGCGCCAGTCCATCCTGGCCCGCAGCCGCTTCCGCCGACGGAATATTGATGATCTTGTTGCCTTTGCCTTTCGACAGCTGCGGCAGGTCGCTCACCGGGAACATCAGCATGCGGCCGGCTGCGGTAATGGCCAGCAGCATATCGGACTCATCCTCAATCACCAGCGGCGGCATTACGTGCGCGTTATCCGGAAGGCTAATCAACGTCTTACCGGCACGATTGCGCGCGACCAGATCGTTGAAAGTACAAATAAACCCGTATCCTGCGTCAGAAGCCAGCAGCAGTTTTTGGTCATCGGCCTCCATCAGCATATGTTCTACCGTCGCCCCCGGCGGCAGCGTCAGCTTACCGGTGAGCGGCTCGCCCTGTCCGCGTGCGGAGGGCAGGGTGATAGGGTCAATCGCGTAGCTACGCCCGGTGGTGTCAATAAAGACCACTGGCTGATTGCTCTTCCCTTTCACTGCGGCTTTAAAACTGTCGCCCGCTTTATAGTTCAGCCCCGGCGCGTCGATATCGTGGCCTTTGGCGCTGCGCACCCAGCCGCTCTGCGACAGAACGATAGTAACCGGCTCGGACGGCAGCATATCGTGCTCGCTCATCGCTTTCGCTTCCTCACGCTCGCGCAGCGGCGAACGGCGATCGTCGCCAAAAGCGTCGGCGTCGGCCTGCAGCTCTTTTTTCAGCAGGTTATTCATTTTGCGTTCAGAAGCCAGAATGGCCTGCAGATGGTCGCGCTCTTTTTCCAGCTCGTTCTGCTCACCGCGAATCTTCATCTCTTCCAGCCGGGCGAGATGGCGCAGTTTTAACTCCAGAATCGCTTCCGCCTGGGTTTCGCTGATGCCAAAGCGCGACATCAGTGCCGGCTTCGGCTCATCTTCGTGACGGATAATTTCGATAACTTCATCGATATTCAGAAACGCCACCAGCAAACCTTCCAGGATATGCAGGCGCTTAAGGACTTTTTCCAGACGGTAGCTGAGACGACGGCGCACGGTATCGCGGCGGAAAGTCAGCCATTCCGAGAGGATTTCCAGCAGATTTTTTACCGCCGGACGGTTATCGAGCCCGATCATATTCAGGTTGATACGATAGCTCTTTTCCAGATCGGTCGTCGCGAACAGGTGGTTCATCACCTGCTCCATATCCACGCGGTTAGAGCGCGGGACGATCACCAGACGAGTCGGGTTTTCGTGATCCGATTCGTCGCGCAGGTCATCCACCATCGGCAGCTTTTTGTTGCGCATCTGGGCGGCGATCTGCTCGAGCACGCGGGCACCGGAAACCTGATGCGGCAGCGCGCTGATCACCACCGCGCCGTCTTCTTTCGCCCATACCGCGCGCATACGCACCGAACCGCGGCCATTCTGGTAGATTTTGCGGATCTCGGCGCGCGGAGTAATGATTTCCGCTTCGGTCGGGTAATCCGGCCCCTGTACAATATCCAGCAGATCGTCCAGAGAGGTCTGCGGTTTTTCAATCAAGGTAATGGCCGCCTGAGCCACTTCACGCAGGTTGTGCGGCGGAATATCCGTCGCCATGCCGACGGCAATGCCGGTAGTGCCGTTGAGCAGAATATTAGGCAAGCGCGCAGGCAGCATCTTCGGCTCCTGCAAAGTGCCGTCGAAGTTCGGTACCCAGTCAACGGTGCCCTGCCCCAGTTCGCTCAGCAGCAGTTCAGCATACTTCGACAAACGGGATTCGGTATAACGCATCGCGGCGAAGGATTTAGGATCGTCCGGTGCCCCCCAGTTCCCCTGACCGTCAACCAGCGGATAGCGGTAAGAGAAGGGTTGCGCCATCAGCACCATGGCTTCATAGCAGGCGCTATCGCCGTGCGGATGGTATTTACCCAGCACGTCGCCGACGGTGCGGGCGGACTTTTTGAACTTGGCGCTGGCGTTGAGACCCAGCTCAGACATCGCATAGACGATGCGACGCTGGACCGGCTTCAGGCCATCGCCAATAAACGGCAGCGCCCTGTCCATGATGACGTACATGGAGTAGTTCAGGTAGGCGTTTTCCGTAAATTCATGCAGCGCAAGGCGCTCTGCCATATCGCTCATTAATCGTGAATCCTCAATCTGCGTACCGGCCGTTCGGACGGCAAAACTACCGGCGATAATACCCTATCTGACGCCCTGAGTCACAGGGCGTTAGGCTGGTTGAGGAATTCAGTGGACATCCTTCATTTCAGCGGAAGATAAACGTCCGTCTGCAGCTCATGCTCACCGACTTCATGCACGAAAGTGAGGTAGCGAAAGAAAACCGGGAAATCGCGCAGCGACTCTCCCGATGCGGGCAGCCAGTCGCGATAAAGAAACCAGATGCTCTGCGCGAGCGTATCCAGAGAGCCGTGATGACGCACCACTGCGCAACGTCCGCCGGGGATCTCGCCATTCACCACGCCGAAGCTGTTTTCCGGCACCGGCTGGCTGACCGTACCGCCAATATCGAAACGAAAATCGTCAGCCGGCGTGGCCGCGGGGTCGTCCCAGGAGATTCCCCAGGTTGCGCAGCTGGCGACCGGGGACAGACCGCTCACCTTGCGCCAGGCGATAAACTTCGCGGCGGTCTCATTGACTAAATCAGGGTTGCCGCGATGCCGCAGCCTCGCAATCTGAGTGGTAGGTAGCTGGATTATTTTAACATCCATCGGGTGTTGCTCCTGTAGCGTATGTTTCGGCACACGTCGATGCCATTCAAGCCAGTCCGGCTGTTGGCGGAACTGGCTGGGGCTTTGCGCGAAGGCGCTGCGGAAGGCACGGCTGAACGACTCAGGATTCTGGAACCCCGCATCAAGGGCAATATCGATAATCTTTTCCTGTGGATTAAACGCCAGTCGCCAACAGGCGCGACGCAGACGCAGCCACTGGATATAGCGATAGAGCGGTACCCCGCTATAGGCGCTGAATTGCCGGTGAAAATGATACGGCGAGCTGTGGGCTATCGCACTAAGCGTCTCCAGCGACAGCGGCGTGTCCAGATGGCGTTCAATGTACAAGCACACTTGCTGAAAACGCCCGGCAAAGGCCGGGCTTACCTGAGTATCGTTCATCGCATCCTCCTGGAAACATACTCTGACAGAGCGAGGAGTGCGGTTCCTGACCGATCTTGCTTAAGATGATAAGAAAATTATGGCGTGATTTTACGAATCTGCTTTACGTCGATTTCCACTGAGTTCCAGTCTTTATCCACTTCACCCTGAATCTCTACCGTATCCTGCGGGGTCACGGTCACGCCGTTCCAGCGCTTGTGATCGATATCGACGTTCACGGTGCCGGAGCTGTCCTGGAATTTATACAGGTCGTCGGAAATACGCTCCACGATTTTACCGCGCAGGGTCACCCAGGTATCGTCACGCAGGGTTTTCGCATTCGCGACCGTCGTTACGCTCCCGTTCGGGCCAATGAACCCGCCGTTTTGCGTGGTCGTCTGGCTGGTTTGCGTCGAGCCGGGTCCGGAAAACCCGCCCTGCTCAGCGGCCAGTACCGGCATGGAAACTAAGGCGATGATAGCGGTCATTGCGGCGATTTTCTTCATGATGTGTTCTCCCTTTGTGTTTATATCGTCACTATTACACCGGGCAAAACTTAACGACTTCTTAAGCGGAAAAAATAAATTTTATTCCTGTACAGCGCGCGCCGCAACGCGCTTTACTGCGGGAATATCCAAGGGACACAGGAGCAGAAAATGCGCATTTTACTGGTGGAAGACGACAAACTGATCGGTGACGGCCTCAAAACCGGACTGACCAAGCTGGGCTTCAGCGTCGACTGGTTTACCCGCGGCGAAGAGGGGAAAGCCGCGCTGTACCACGCCCCTTACGACGCCATTATTCTGGACCTGACCCTGCCCGGCATCGATGGACTGGATATTCTGCGCGAATGGCGCGACAAAGGCCGCCACGAACCGGTACTGATCCTCACCGCCCGAGACGCGCTTAACCAGCGCGTCGAAGGATTACGCCTCGGCGCCGATGACTATCTCTGCAAACCTTTCGCGCTGGTTGAAGTCGCCGCGCGTCTGGAAGCGCTGATGCGTCGCGCCCACGGCCAGAGCAGCAGCGAGCTGCGGCACGGCAATGTTGTTCTCGATCCAGGCCGACTCACGACCACCCTGAACGGCGAGAGCCTGCCGCTCAAGCCAAAGGAGTTTGCTCTGCTGGAACTCCTGATGCGCAATGCCGGACGCGTGCTGCCGCGTAAGCTGATTGAGGAAAAGCTCTATAGCTGGGATGACGATGTCTCCAGCAACGCGGTAGAAGTACACGTTCATCATCTGCGCCGTAAGCTCGGCAGCGGCTTCATTCGCACCGTGCACGGCATCGGCTATACCCTGGGGGATGCATGAAACGGCTGGGTAGACTGAGCCTACGCGTCCGCCTGACGCTGCTTTTTTTGCTGCTGACCAGCGCCGCCTGGGGCATTGCCAGCTTTGTGGCCTGGCAACAGACCACCGATAAGCTGGATAAGCTGTTCGATACCCAGCAGTTGTTGTTCGCCCGCCGCCTGAGCGCGATGAATTTTGACGAGCTCCATACCCTCGCGCCACAGGTGCGGACAAAGAAAAAGGTCAAACACGGCCATCTCGACGACGATGCGCTGGCTTTCGCTATCTTTACCACCGACGGCAAAATGGTGCTTAACGATGGCGAAAATGGCCAGGATATCCTGTGGGGTAACATCCGGGAGGGGTTCAGCGACGGCTACCTGCGCGGCGACGATGACGAGTGGCGCTTTCTGTGGCTCACCACCCGCGACGGGCGCCATCGTATCGTCGTCGGCCAGGAATGGGATTACCGCCGCGAGATGGCGCTGGATATCGTCACCTCCCAGCTTACACCCTGGCTGGTTGCGCTGCCGCTGATGTTTTTGCTGCTCATCGTGCTGTTAAGCCGGGAACTGGCGCCGCTGAAAAAGCTGGCCACCACGCTGCGCACCCGGGCGCCGGATTCCGCCGAAACGCTAAATAGCGAGAACGTGCCCAGCGAAGTTCGCCCGCTGGTCGACGCGCTAAATCAGCTCTTTACCCGGACGCATGACACCATGATCCGCGAGCGTCGCTTCACCTCCGATGCCGCCCACGAACTGCGCAGCCCGCTGGCGGCGCTGAAGGTGCAGACCGAAGTGGCCCAGCTCTCGCTGGACGATCCGCAAGGGCTGGATAAAGCGCTTGAGCAGCTCCACCAGGGTATCGATCGCGCAACCCGCCTGGTCGACCAGCTACTTACCCTATCGCGCCTGGATTCGCTGGCGCAGCTGGATGATGTTCAGACGATCGCCATTGATGAACTGCTACAGTCTGCGGTCATGGAGATGTACCACCCGGCGCAACTGGCCGGACTTGAGCTGCGCCTGCACCTGAACGCGAAGAACATCTTGCGCACCGGGCAGCCGCTGCTGCTAAGCCTACTGGTGCGCAATCTTTTAGATAACGCGGTGCGCTATAGCCCCGGCGGAAGCCAGGTCGACATCACCCTGGATGCCGGTGAATTCCGCGTACGCGACAACGGCCCGGGCATCAGCGCCGAGGCCCTGGCACGCGTCGGCGAGCGCTTTTATCGTCCTCCAGGCCAGGAGCAGCCCGGTAGCGGCCTCGGGCTCTCCATCGTCAAACGCATCGCCGCGCTGCACGGGATGACGGCAAGTTTCGGCAACGCCCGCGACGGCGGATTCGAGGCGCGCATTCGCTGGTAGCGGCATTATTGCTATAAAAGCAAAAGACTTTGCACATTTTGCTCATTTTACCGCTCTGCACGGCGGGGTAAAATTAACCACAAAATTGAAAAGTTGAGGATAAAAAATGAGCAACATCCTGATTATTAATGGCGCAAAAAAGTTCGGCCACTCTAACGGCCAGCTGAACGACACCCTGACTGAAGTCGCGGAAACCTATCTGCGCGACCTCGGGCATGATGTTAAAGTGGTCCGCGCCGATAGCGACTACGACGTGAAAACCGAAGTGCAAAACTTCCTGTGGGCCGATTCCGTTATCTGGCAAATGCCGGGCTGGTGGATGGGCGCGCCGTGGACGGTGAAAAAGTACATTGATGACGTCTTTACCGAAGGTCACGGCGCGCTGTATGCCAGCGATGGCCGCACCCGATCTGACGCCAGTAAGAAATATGGTTCCGGCGGCCTGATTCAGGGGAAAAAATATATGCTGTCCCTGACCTGGAACGCGCCGATGGAAGCGTTCACCGCGAAAGATCAGTTCTTCCACGGTGTTGGCGTCGACGGCGTGTACCTGCCATTTCATAAGGCCAACCAGTTCCTTGGGATGAGCGCCCTGCCCACCTTCATCGCCAACGATGTGATCAAAATGCCCGATGTTCCGCGTTATACGGCAGAATATCGCAAGCATCTGGCGGAAATTTTTGGTTAACTGTAGTGAGTTATGAAAAGACGACAAGCGCGGCTCATTTTAGCGGCGGCTTGAAGTATGATGAGAATATACAGAAGGAGTTGAGTTAACCATGTTGACAGTGATCGCTGAAATTCGTACTCGTCCGGGCCAACATCATCGTCAGGCGGTGCTGGATCAGTTCGCAAAAATTACCCCGACCGTTCTTCAGGAAGAAGGCTGCCACGGCTATGCGCCGCTGGTGGATCACGCCGCTGGCGTCAGTTTTCAGACTACTTCACCAGATTCCATCGTGATGGTCGAGCAGTGGGAAAGCGTCGCGCATCTTGAAGCGCACCTGCAGACGCCGCACATGAAAGCCTACGGCGAAGCCGTGAAAGGCGACGTACTGGAAATGAATATTCGTATTCTTGAAGCGGGTATTTAAGCAAGCAAACGACATCGGCCGGTTTCCCGGCCGATTTTTTATTATCCGTCCAGCTCCGCCAGATCGCCCTTCTCCTGCAGCCAGTTACGTCGATCTTCAGAACGCTTCTTCGCTAACAGCATATCCATCATGGCGGTCGTCTGCTGCTCGTCTTCATCGTTAATAATCAGCTGTACCAGACGGCGGGTATTCGGATCCAGCGTGGTCTCGCGCAGCTGCATCGGGTTCATCTCGCCCAGCCCTTTAAAGCGCTGCACGTTCGGCTTGCCTTTTTTGCGCTTAAGCTGCTCCAGCACGCCGGTTTTCTCTTCTTCTGTAAGCGCGTAATACACCTCTTTGCCGAGGTCGATACGGTACAGGGGCGGCAGCGCCACGTAGACGTGACCCTGTTTAACCAGCGTGCGGAAGTGCCTGACGAACAGCGCGCAAAGCAGCGTCGCGATGTGCAGGCCATCGGAGTCGGCATCCGCCAGAATACAAATCTTGCCGTAGCGCAGCTGGCTCAGGTCGTCGCTATCCGGATCGATACCGATGGCGACAGAAATATCATGCACTTCCTGGGAAGCCAGCACCTCATCGGAAGAGACTTCCCAGGTGTTCAGGATTTTACCCTTCAGCGGCATGATCGCCTGATACTCGCGATCGCGCGCCTGCTTGGCCGATCCGCCCGCCGAATCCCCTTCCACAAGGAACAGTTCGGTTCGGTTCAAATCCTGGGCGGTACAGTCCGCCAGCTTACCGGGCAGCGCCGGACCGCTGGTCAGCTTTTTACGCACCACTTTCTTCGCCGCGCGCAGGCGACGCTGGGCGCTGGAGATCGCCATTTCCGCCAGCAGCTCTGCCGACTGAACGTTCTGGTTCAGCCACAGGCTGAAGGCATCTTTGACCACCCCGGAAACAAATGCGGCGCACTGACGTGAAGAGAGACGCTCTTTCGTTTGCCCGGCAAACTGCGGGTCCTGCATCTTCACGGACAGGACGTAGGCGCAGCGCTCCCAGATATCTTCCGCCGACAGCTTCACGCCGCGCGGCAGAATATTGCGGTATTCGCAGAACTCGCGCATGGCGTCCAGCAGCCCCTGGCGCAGGCCGTTAACGTGGGTACCGCCCTGCATCGTCGGGATGAGGTTAACGTAGCTTTCGGTCAGCAGTTCACCGCCTTCCGGCAGCCATAGCAGCGCCCAGTCAACCGCTTCGGTATCGCCGGAGAAGGTGCCGACGAACGGTTTTTCCGGCAGCAGCGGCAGGCCGTTAACCGCTTCGCTAAGATAGTCGGTCAGACCATCGGCGTAGCACCAGCGCTGTTCGCTGTCGTTAACCAGATCGCGGAAAACAATCTCTACGCCCGGGCAGAGAACGGCCTTGGCCTTTAATAAATGAGAAAGGCGCGAGACGGAAAAACGCGGGCTATCGAAAAAGCTTTCGTCCGGCCAGAAGTGCACGCTGGTACCGGTATTGCGCTTACCGCAGGTACCGGTCACGTGCAGATCTTCTACTTTATCGCCGTTTTCAAACGCGATGCTGTAGACCTGACCGTCGCGGCGCACGTTCACCTCAACGCGTTTCGATAAGGCGTTGACCACCGAAATCCCTACGCCATGCAGGCCGCCGGAGAACTGGTAGTTCTTATTGGAGAATTTCCCCCCGGCGTGCAGGCGGCAAAGAATCAGTTCAACTGCCGGAACCCCCTCTTCAGGGTGGATATCCACCGGCATTCCGCGTCCATCGTCGATGACTTCCAGCGACTGATCGGCATGGAGAATCACCTCCACGCGTTTCGCGTGACCGGCCAGGGCCTCATCCACGCTGTTATCAATAACTTCCTGACCAAGATGGTTTGGACGTGTGGTATCAGTGTACATTCCCGGACGGCGGCGAACCGGCTCTAGCCCGGTGAGTACCTCAATGGCATCAGCGTTATATGAAGATTGCGTCATGGTGTGTATTCGTAGGTCGTTCCGAACCGCTCAGCGCAGGCCCAGAAAATCGATAATCTGAGTGAAATGATCTTCAAAGCCAACAAATGCGTGATTACCGCCCTCCTCTACCGTTTGTCGGCAGGAGGCGAAATAATCCACGGCCTGGCGGTAATCAAGCACTTCATCACCCGTTTGCTGCAATAACCAGATTAAATCCGGCGCTTCCAGCGGGTCAATTTGCATGACCTTGAGATCGTAAATATGGCGAGACTCTAGCACATATTGCTGCCCCGTGTATGGATTCTCATTGGGGCCAAGGAAATTGTTCAACAGCTCAAACGGGCGCACCGCGGGGTTCACTACCACGGCGGGCAGCATAAAGCACTGCGATAGCCAGGTCGCGTAATATCCCCCCAGCGACGACCCGACAACGCCCAGCGGTTCACCGCCATGCTCCAGCACGATAGACTCCAGATGCTCAGCCGCCTGCGCGGGATAAACCGGGAGCTCCGGTATCACCATCGAGATGTCAGGATAGGTCTGCGCCAGCCACGCTTTCAGCGCAGTCGCTTTTGCCGACCGAGGCGAGCTGTTAAAACCATGCAGATAGAGAAGCGTAGACATCAGTATCCTTCTGAAGCGATATCCGGGTGAAATTTCACGCCTTCGAGGCGGCAAACTTCAGTGGTCAATGTTCCGTCAGGTTGCAGTTCCAGCCAGCGCCAGCCTGGAGAGACGGTATCGAGCGTGAAGTTCGCGCAGTGCGGCTTAAACTGCACGCAGGTGGATGGCGTGGCCATCATACGCCGTCCGTTCCAGTCAAGGTCCAGCTCCTGGTGAATATGGCCGCAGAGCAGATGCTTAACGCGAGGAAAAGCGGCCAGCGCACAATCAAGCGCCCCGGCATTGCGCAGGCTATGCTGATCCAGCCAACTACAGCCTGACGGCATGGGATGATGGTGCAACAGCAGCAGCGTATACCGCTGCGGAACTTCGGTCAGCTTCTGCTCAAGCCATTCCAGCTGGAAATCGCTCAGCTCGCCGTGCGGCACACCGAACACCTGGCTATCCATCAGCAATACCTGCCAGTGGTCGCCCAGCAATACGCGTTTAGCGGGAGAGATGCCGGATTCCTGCAGCGTGCTGTACATTGCCGGTTGAAAATCATGATTACCCGGTAGCCAGACGCAGGGTGCAGTAAAACTCGCGATGCCTTCAGCAAAATGCTGGTAGGCCGCGGCAGAGTGATCTTGCGCCAAATCGCCTGTAGCAACGATCAGGTCGCACTCTCGCTGTGAGGCATGGATCGCATCCAGTACGGCCTGATAGCTTTCCCAGGTATTGATACCTAACAGCGTTTCATGTTTTTCAGCAAACAGGTGAGTATCGGTAATTTGTAATATCCTGACTCTGGCCTCACCAGCCAAAGGTAGGTTTAACAGGCTTTCCAAATGGTGTCCTTAGGTTTCACGACGCTAACAAACCGGAATCGCCATCGCTCCATGTGCAAAACAGTATCGCAGCCAATCGGCCAGAAACTGATTAATTTGATGCTTTTCGTCGCGTTGATGCAACTTTTTATTAGGATAATCATACCGCGCTTTGAAGCGAAAGATCTGCTGACTTGAACACACTTCAGCGACCATTGCATCGTGATAGAGCCGTACCGTCATTGACGGCAGACTCCAGTAGCTCACCGACGGCGCCGTCTGTTCAATCGCCACTAACGTAGTGTAGCGGGTCGATTCGACGATGGTTAATCGGTATTGCGCGTTGCCCACCTGGTAACTCACCTTTTCTCCCGCTGCATCCGTTCGCGGCAACAGGCGGCGCAGCTGGGCAAAGTTGGTTTCACACAGGCGCATCATTTCAGGAAAGTCAGGCGTATAACGCTTCATTTTGTCCACTCGTTTCGTAAATTGTGATAATGCAGTTGCAGCCATTGCAGCGCGATGACAGAGGCTGCGTTGTCGATTTTCCCCTCTTCCACCCATCTGTAAGCCTGTTCCCGGCTCACCACATGAACGCGAATATCTTCATTTTCGTCGGCCAGTCCATGAATTCCTTTTGCCGTCGTTGCATCGACTTCTCCCACCATAATAGACAGCCTTTCGCTGGTGCCGCCGGGGCTGGCCAGGTAGCTCAGGACCGGTTTAACGCGGCCAACAATAAGCCCGGCCTCTTCCACCGCTTCACGACGGGCGACATCTTCAGGAGATTCGCCTTCTTCTATCATACCGGCGACCATTTCGAGCAGCCACGGGCTCGCGCTGGTATCATACGCCGCAATACGGATCTGCTCGACGAGCACAACTTCATCGCGTACCGGGTCAAAGGGTAGCAAGACTGCGGCGTGGCCGCGCTCAAAAATTTCGCGGGTCACTTCGCCGCTCATCCCACCGTTAAACAGGCGATGGCGAAAACGATATAAATCGAGCGAAAAAAAACCGCGATAAAGCGTTTCGCGTGCAATAATTTCTACATCGTTTTTAGAGAAGGTAATCCCCTGCTGATTGACGTCGCTCATTTCGATATCCTGTAGAACATGAAGTTATGAATTTATAGGCGGTGTGGCTACCGTTTTACGGCTCGTATGCTAGATTGGTGCAAATTACCGCCCCATGGCACATAACGCCAACTTTTTACGGTAACAGTCTCTATACAATCAGTGATTATTTTTAGAATTTGAGTAGCGCTAAATGCTTCACAACAAGGAATGCAAATGAAGAAACTCTTTCCCATCCTTATCGGCCTGGGCCTGACTGGCTTCAGCGCCATGAGCCAGGCTGAAAACCTGCTGCAGGTTTATCAGCAGGCGCGTGTCAGCAACCCTGATCTGAGTAAATCAGCAGCCGATCGTGATGCCGCATTCGAGAAGATCAACGAAGCGCGTAGCCCGTTATTGCCACAGCTCGGTCTGGGTGCAGATTATACCTATACCAGCGGCTTCCGTGATGCTAAAGACCAGAATTCCGACGTCACCAGCGGATCGCTGCAGCTCACGCAGGTTCTGTTTGATATGTCGAAATGGCGTGCGCTGACGCTGCAGGAAAAGAACGCCGGCATTCAGGACGTCACCTATCAGACGGACCAGCAAACGCTGATTCTGAACACCGCGACGGCCTATTTTAAAGTGCTGGCCGCTATCGATACGCTCTCCTATACCGAAGCGCAGAAACAGGCTATTTACCGCCAGTTAGATCAGACCACCCAGCGCTTTAACGTTGGCCTGGTGGCGATTACTGACGTACAGAACGCCCGTTCGCAGTACGATGCCGTGCTGGCGAATGAAGTCACCGCGCGCAACGACCTCGATAACGCCGTAGAAGGGCTGCGTCAGGTGACCGGCAACTACTATCCGGAGCTGGCCTCGTTGAACGTTGATGGGTTTAAAACCACTAAACCATCGGCGGTGAACGCGCTGTTGAAAGAAGCGGAAAACCGCAACCTGTCGCTGCTGCAGGCCCGACTCAGCCAGGACCTGGCGCGCGAGCAAATTCGCCAGGCGCAGGATGGGCACCTGCCGACCCTGAATTTAAACGCGACCAGTAGCGTATCTAATAACAGCTACAGTGGTTCTAAAAACACCACGCAGGACAGAGATATCGGGCAGAACCAAATCGGCCTGAATTTCTCCCTGCCGCTGTATCAGGGCGGGATGGTGAACTCCCAGGTTAAACAGGCGCAGTACAACTTTGTCGGCGCCAGCGAGCAGCTGGAAAGCGCGCATCGTAGCGTGGTGCAGACCGTTCGTTCCTCTTTTAACAACGTGAACGCATCCATTAGCAGCATCAATGCCTACAAACAGGCCGTGGTGTCTGCCCAAAGTTCACTGGATGCCATGGAAGCCGGTTATTCAGTGGGTACGCGTACCATCGTCGATGTCCTGGACGCGACCACCACGCTGTATAACGCAAAACAGCAGCTGTCTAACGCGCGTTATAACTACCTGATTAACGAGCTGAACATCAAGTCCGCGCTCGGTACGCTGAACGAGCAGGACCTGGTTGCGCTGAACAACACGCTGGGTAAAGCGATTCCGACCTCGCCGGACAGCGTCGCGCCGGAAAATCCGCAGCAGGATGCCAGCGCTGATGGCTACAGCAACACCGCCGCGGCAAAACCGGCGTCCGCACGCAGCACCAGCGGCAGCAATCCGTTCCGCCAGTAATTAAGCTTGCGCACTCCACGCTTCGCTTACCCCGCGGGTAAGCGAAGCGTTAAACGTAAGGCAACGTAAAGATCCCCCGCTTTCCGCCCCTATTCGCTTCATTTTCCACCACTCATCCTCTATCCTGAGCGTTAACAAAACGCATACCACTGGGTCCAGGAAGACAAACATGAAACGGACAAAAAATATTAAACACGCCTCCTTCCGCAAAAGCTGGAGCGCTCGTCATTTAACTCCCGTTGCGCTCGCCGTGACGGCGGTATTTATGCTCGCCGGCTGTGAACAAAGCGATGAAACGGTTTCTCTTTATCAAAACGCCGATGACTGCTCTGCCGCTAACCCGAGCAAATCCGCAGAGTGCACCACCGCTTACAACAACGCGCTCAAAGAAGCAGAACGTACCGCGCCGAAATACGCCTCCCGTGAAGATTGCGTCGCCGAATTTGGTGAAGGTCAGTGTCAGCAGGCGCCGGCTCAGGCAGGCATGGCTCCGGAAAACCAGGCACAGGCGCAAAGCAGCGGCAGCTTCTGGATGCCGCTGATGGCTGGCTACATGATGGGCCGGATGATGGGCGGCGGAATGGGCGCTCAGCAGCCGCTGTTCAGCTCAAAAAACCCGGCCAGCCCGGCCTATGGTAAATACACCGACGCGGGCGGTAAGAGCTACGGCGCAGCGCAGCCGGGCCGTACCATGACCGTGCCGAAAACCGCGATGGCGCCAAAACCAGCCACCACCAGCACCGTGACGCGCGGCGGGTTTGGCGACTCGGTCGCTAAGCAATCAACCATGCAGCGTAGCTCAGCAAGCTCCTCTTCTTCACGCTCGATGGGCGGCTAAGCGACATGGAAAGAATCAGCATTACCGAGCGCCCGGACTGGCGCGAAAAGGCGACAGAATATGGCTTTAACTTTCACACCATGTATGGCGAGCCGTACTGGAGCGAAGAAGCCTATTACAAACTGACGCTGGCGCAGGTTGAGAGGCTTGAAGAGGTCACCGCTGAGCTTCATCAGATGTGTCTGCAGGCGGTGGAAAAAGTCATCGCCAGCGATGAGTTAATGACCAAATTTCGCATCCCCAAACACACCTGGGGCTTCGTACGCCAGTCGTGGAAAACCCATCAGCCCTCGCTGTATTCGCGTCTCGATCTCGCGTGGGACGGCGTGGGTGAGCCGAAGCTGCTGGAGAATAACGCCGATACGCCAACGTCTCTCTATGAAGCGGCATTCTTCCAGTGGATCTGGATGGAAGATCAGCTCAACGCCGGTCAACTTCCGGCGGGCAGCGATCAGTTCAACAGCCTGCAGGAGAAGCTGATCGATCGCTTCGGCGAGCTGCGCGAGCAGTTCGGCTTCCAGCTGCTGCATATGGCCTGCTGCCGTGATACCGTTGAAGACCGCGGTACCGTGCAATATTTGCAGGACTGCGCCGCAGAAGCGGGCGTGGCAACCGAATTCCTTTATATCGAAGATATCGGTCTTGGCGAAAAAGGTCAGTTTACCGACCTGCAGGACCAGGTGATTGGTAATCTGTTCAAGCTCTATCCATGGGAGTACATGCTGCGCGAGGTGTTCTCCACCAAGCTGGAAGATGCCGGCGTGCGCTGGCTGGAGCCGGCGTGGAAGAGCATTATCTCCAACAAAGCGCTGCTGCCGCTGCTGTGGGAGATGTTCCCCAACCATCCGAACCTGCTGGCCGCTTATTTCAGCGAAGATGCGCATCCGGAGTTGGACAAGTACGTTATCAAGCCGATCTTCTCCCGCGAAGGCGCTAACGTCTCTATCGTGGAGAACGGTAAAGTGCTGGAGGCGGTAGAAGGTCCGTACGGCGAAGAAGGTACCATCGTCCAGGAGTTCTATCCCTTGCCGAAGTTTGGCGACAGCTACACGCTGATCGGCAGCTGGCTAATTAACGATCAGCCTGCGGGGATTGGCATTCGCGAAGACCGGGCGCTGATCACTCAGGACCTGTCGCGCTTTTATCCGCACATTTTCGTCGAGTAACATTGAACCCCGGCAGCACCGCTCACTGCCGGGGTTTTGTTTTTTCTCAAGCGCCAATCACTACTGACAGCATACTCAACGACCCCATTTCTATTCCGTCAACCGGAATATTTATCGGCTCCTCACCGTCCCAGGCCCCCAGTACGTACAACAGCGGTAGGAAGTGTTCGGCTGTCGGGTTAGATAGCGATCCACCTTCATGCGCCAGGTAATTCACCAGCGGATGTTCCGCTACGGGACCTTTCCAGTCCAGGTTCGCCTTCACGTAGTCATTAAACGACGCCGCCCAGGGATAAGGTGTATTTTCGCCGTGCCAGCGCGCGGTACGTAGGTTATGCACCACGTTGCCGCTTGCCACCAGCATAATGCCCTCATCGCGCAGCTGAGCCAGCTTGCGCCCCATTTCGAAATGCCATGCCGCGGGCTTCGTGCTATCAATACTCAGCTGTACCATCGGAATATCGGCATCGGGATACATTTTAATTAACACGCCCCAGGAACCGTGATCAAAGCCCCAGGCTTCTTTATCCAGCGTTACCGGCACCGGCGCCAGTAGCTCAACCAGACGCTGGGCCAGCTCAGGCGAACCCGGCGCCGGATAATGCGTATCGTAAAGCGCCTGGGGAAAACCGCCAAAATCATGAATCGTTTTCGGCGCCTCCATCGCGGTCACCCCTGTTCCGCGAGTGAACCAGTGCGCGGAAATCACCACAATGGCTTTAGGGCGCGCCAGCGTCTCGCCCAGATGCCGCCAGGCGCGAGTATAGATGTTATCTTCCAGCACGTTCATCGGGCTACCGTGACCTAAAAAGAGCGCGGGCATGCGGGTACGGGACATAGTGATATCCTTTATTAAGAAAGTTGATGTATTTACATTACGCTCTTTCTATGGAGGATAAACTCAGATAAGCATGATGATGATCGTCAGAAAATTTGAATGTAAGCGGCGGTAAAGAGTGAATCCGCGCGCTCGCGATCGTCAACGGATCACGATACTCTTAATAAGAATCATTTTCATAAGGAGGTGAATGTTGTCCTCACCCGTCATTTTGACCCTGCTGGCAGGGAGCGCTACCTTTGTTGGCGCCATTTTCGGCGTTATCGGGCAGAAACCCTCGAATCGCTTACTGGGATTCTCGCTGGGATTCGCCGCCGGGATCATGCTGCTGATTTCGTTGATGGAGATGCTGCCCGCCGCGCTGGCTACCGAAGGCATGTCTCCCCTGCTCGGCTACGGCATGTTTATTATCGGCCTTCTGGGCTACTTTGCGCTTGACCGCATGCTGCCTCACGCCCACCCGCAGGATCTGATGTCTTCCGGTATTTCCCGCCCGCGCAACCTGCGGCGTACGGCGATTTTGCTGACCTTAGGCATCAGTCTGCATAACTTCCCCGAGGGCATCGCGACCTTCGTGACGGCCAGCAATAATCTCGAGCTGGGCATGGGGGTCGCGTTAGCCGTTGCGCTACATAACATCCCGGAAGGGCTGGCGGTAGCAGGCCCGGTCTATGCCGCCACGGGCTCCAGAAGTAAAGCGGTGTTCTGGGCGGGTCTTTCCGGGATGGCGGAAATCTTCGGCGGCGTGCTGGCCTGGCTGGTGCTGGGCAGTGCGATATCCCCGGTGATGATGGGCGCCGTTATGGCCGCGGTTGCCGGTATCATGATTGCGCTGTCGGTTGATGAGCTTATGCCGCTGGCGAAAGAGCTCGATCCGCAAAGCAACCCGAGCTATGGCGTGCTGTGTGGGATGTCAGTGATGGGATTAAGCCTGGTGGTTTTGCAAACGGTGGGCATTGGCTAAACAAACGCTAAAAACAATGAAGCCCACCAAAAGGCAGGCTTTATTCAGCAACCAACGGCAATCAGCTGGCTTTACGTTCGTGTTCGCGACGGTAGGCCACTAAATCTTCAATCGTGACCACTTCCATATTGTGCTGCTGAGCAAACTCGATGCACTGCGGCGCACGCGCCATAGAGCCGTCGTCGTTGGTCAGTTCACACAGTACACCTGCCGGTTTGAGGCCAGCCAGCGTGACCAGATCGATGGTTGCTTCAGTATGGCCGCCGCGGGTCAGAACGCCGCCCGGCTGCGCGCGCAGCGGGAAAACGTGTCCAGGGCGGTTCAGGTCGGACGGCTTCGCGCCATCGGCAATTGCCGCACGCACGGTGGTTACGCGGTCAGCGGCGGAAACGCCGGTGGTCACGCCTTCAGCGGCTTCGATGGTCACGGTAAAACCGGTACCGTAGGCGCTGGTGTTGTTCTCAACCATCATTGGCAGGTCGAGCTGTTTACGGCGATCTTCCGTCAGGCACAGGCAGACAATGCCGCTGCCGTGGCGAATGGTCAGCGCCATCTGCTCAACGGTCATGGTTTCAGCGGCGAAAATCATATCGCCTTCGTTTTCACGGTCTTCATCGTCAAGTACCATCACACCGCGGCCTTCGCGCAGTGCATCCAGAGCACGTTCTACACGTTCAAAAGCGGTACCAAAAGAGGAAAGTAGCGTCTGATTCATGGTAAAAAAACCTCATTAATTGTATGGTTACCAGAATCAGGGCAGTCTTAGGAGCGCCGGTTTAGCGGCAAAAGTCAACGCAAGCGGGTACAAACCCGACTGAGCCGTTACTCTCTCCCATCCGGACTCTAACCGTCGGCCCCGGAATTACACCGGATCTGCTGACCTTTCTGCACTTGCAGAAAGCGCTCGCGGGCTTTCAACGCTATGGTTGATTTACCGCCGGTGGGGAATTTCGCCCCGCCCTGAGAATAAGCAAAGCAACTATAACGCTATTGACTATCGTCGGCAATGCATAAGCTTCAAACATTTATGGTTTATAGGCGCCGACGATCGCACTACAATGAGCGGATAACCGACCAGAGCAGGAAACCACCATGATTGACCCGAAAAAAATTGAACAAATCGCCCGTCAGGTTCATGAATCAATGCCGAAGGGGCTCCGCGATCTGGGGGAAGACGTGGAGAAAAAAATCCGTCAGGTGCTCCAGTCGCAGTTAACTCGTCTGGACCTGGTAAGCCGCGAAGAGTTCGACGTGCAGACGCAGGTGCTGTTGCGCACGCGTGAAAAGCTGGCGCTTCTGGAGCAGCGTCTTAACGATCTGGAAAACCGTTCGCCGAGCGCACCGGCAGCGCCGGACGTCGAAGAGAAGCCGTAAAACAAGCAACGGGCCGTCAGGCCCGTTGTCGTATCTGTACTGCGGTGAGTAGATTAGTGCTCCAGCTCCGCTTCTGGCGTCATGGTTTTATTCGCCTGGCGGCAGTAAAGTTCATAGCGTTGACAAAACCATTCGCGATGCGCTTCATCCATATTACCAACAATGGCCTGAAGATCGACGGGCTGACCTTGTGCGTTCATTCTGGCGAAGCTCTGGGCCAGAAAATCAAAATTCTTCATTAAATACATATCGTTTTTCTTCATACGCATACTCCTTCAGCCGTTGGTGTTCTGATTGGTCATATGCTTTTTACTGACTTCAGTATTTATCCTTACCTTAGCTTTTTTTGTACGAAAAATGCGCCTCAAGTGGTGATTTGTTGAGCCAAATCATTTATGCCGTCATTAAATAAAAAGAGGCCCGCGATTAGGCGATCGCGGGCCTCTTTTGTCCTGTTTTACAGCGTTATCGCCGGTTACGCCTCGGTTAGCGCGATAATTCCGGCCATACCGCCGCTACGGTGCGAAGAGAAAACATTACTGTTTGTTATCTTTCTGGATCTTCTTGATGATGTTGGTCGTCGAGCAGCCATCTTCAAAGTTGAGCACCAGCACCTCGCCGCCGTTTGCCCAGACTTCTTCGCTACCGGCGATCTGTTCCGGCTTATAGTCGCCGCCTTTCACCAGCAGATCCGGCAGAATTCCGGCAATCAGACGCTGCGGGGTATCCTCTTCAAAAGAGACTACCCAATCGACGGCTTCCAGCGCGCCCAACACGATCATCCGCTGATCCAGCGGGTTGACCGGGCGAGAGTCGCCTTTCAGACGCCGGGTTGACGCGTCGCTGTTCACCGCAACGATCAGCCGATCGCCCAGCTTGCGGGCGTTAGCCAGGTAGGAAACGTGGCCCGCGTGTAAAATGTCGAACACGCCGTTGGTCATCACCACTTTCTCGCCGCGCTTGCGCGCCGCGGCGACCGCCTGCTTCAGCTCTTCTTCGCCCATCACGCCAAAACCCGTCTCTGAGCGCCCGCGCACCGCGTTCTCCAGTTCGATAGGCGAAACGGTAGAGGTACCGAGTTTACCGACCACGACGCCCGCCGCCGCGTTGGCAAAGTAGCAGGCCTCTTCCAGAGTGTTGCCGGAGGCCAGCGTCGCCGCCAGCACGCCGATGACCGTGTCACCCGCGCCGGTAACATCATAGACTTCCTGGGCCTGAGTGGGCATATGCAGCGGCGGTCGCCCCGGCTGCAGCAGCGTCATCCCCTGCTCGGAACGGGTCACCAGCAGCGCCGAGAGGTCAAAATCGGCGATGATTTTCATCCCGCGCTCAACGATCTCTTCTTCATCCTTACATTTACCCGCGACCGCCTCAAACTCTGAGAGGTTAGGCGTCAGCAGGGTGGCGCCGCGATAGCGTTCAAAATCCGTGCCCTTCGGGTCGATAAGCACCGGAACGCCCGCGTCGCGAGCCAGCTTAATCATGGTCTGAACGCTGGTCAGCGCACCTTTGGCGTAATCAGACAGTACCAACGCGCCAATGGAACCCAGCGCCTGCTGAATGCGCTCGTGCATCGGCTGCGGATCGACGCCGGAGAAACCCTCTTCAAAATCGAGACGAATCAGCTGCTGGTTGCGCGACAGTACGCGCAGTTTGGTAATCGTCGGATGCGTCGGGACGGACACAAAGTCGCACTTCACGTTGACGTCGGCCAGCGCCTTGCTTAACGCGCGGGCGGCATCGTCAATCCCGGTCAGGCCAACCAGACGAGAGGTCGCGCCGAGCGACGCAATGTTCATCGCCACGTTTGCCGCGCCGCCAGGACGTTCTTCGATATTTTCCACCTTCACTACCGGCACCGGCGCTTCCGGCGAAATACGGCTGGTGGGACCATACCAGTAGCGGTCCAGCATCACATCGCCAACCACCAACACTCCTGCACGTTCAAACTCTGGCAGCGTTACTTTCATTCCTCTCTCCTGCGAGACGCAAACTTTGCGCGCGATAATAGCACACCCGGTTTTTTAGTTAAGCCATCAACCACTTCTGCCAGCTGGCGCTGACCTGTTCACGCTCCTGGCCAAACGCTTCTGGCGCCACGTTCCCCGGCTGCTCCTGCAGCGCCAGGTGATGGAGCGCATCGCGCAGCGTGGTGTAAGCGTGAGTTAACGCCCTCGCCTCTGCCTCGTCCATAATGTCGTTCTGCGCCAGCAGTTCCAGAATACGGACGTTATCGGACCAGCGCGTGAGCTTCGGTTTATCACTGGCATAGCGTAGGACCAGATACTGGGTAATAAATTCAATATCCGTGATCCCCCCGGCATCGGCTTTAATATCAAAGCGATCGTGATGCTTATTTCCCAGGTGAGCGCGCATTTTTTCGCGCATTTCCCGCACTTCGGTCTGCAGTTTTTCGCCTTCTCGCGGGGTAGTAAGAATATCCCGACGAATGGCGTCAAAGCGCGCCTGTAGCTCAGGATCGCCGTACACTACGCGGGCGCGAACCAGCGCCTGATGCTCCCAGGTCCATGCCTCATTTTGTTGATAATCAGCAAAGGCATCGGCGGTGGTCACCAGCATGCCCGCCGCGCCAGAAGGACGTAAGCGAGCGTCCACTTCGTAGAGAATGCCCGACGAGGTGCGCGTGCTGAAAAGATGCATGATGCGCTGCGCCAGCCGCAGATAAAACTGACGACCGTCGATTTCGCGCTCGCCGTCGGTCATCACCTCCATCGGACAATCGTGGAGGAACACCAGATCGAGATCGGAACTGTAGCCCAGCTCCCAGCCCCCCAGCTTACCGTAGCCAACCACCGCAAAACCGCGCCCCTGGCGATCGTGCAGGTGCGTCGGCTGCCCGTAGCGGGCCACCATCTGCAGCCAGGCCTGCTGGACCACCGCGTCAATCATCGCCTCCGCCAGCCAGGTTAAGTGATCGCTCACTTTCATCACCGGCAGGGTTCCGGCGATATCGGCCGCGGCGATATGCAGCAGCTGCGCCTGCTTAAACTGGCGCAGCGCCTCCAGCTGCTGCTCTTCATCATCCTCCGGTACGCGCAGCAGATACTGCCGAAGTTCGTCGCGATAGGCATCGGTGGCCGTCGGTTGATAAAGCGTATTCGGGTCCAGCAGCTCGTCCAGCAGCAGCGGATGGCGAGCCAGCTGGCTGGCGACCATCGGCGACGCCGCGCACAGGCTAATCAGGTGCTTTAGCGCGCCGGGGAATTCGCTCAGCAGCTCCAGATAGGTTGTGCGGGTGACAATCCCGGTGAGCAGCGGCGTAATGCGCGCCAGCGGCACCGGGGCATCCGCGCGCGAGCAGATTTCGCTGAGCAGATGCGGCATGAGCTGGTCAAGCACCTGACGGCCGCGCGGGCCAATCGTGCGCCGGTCCAGCTCTTTACGAAAATCGGCGATCAGCGCCAGCACGCTGCGGCGATCGCTGTCGGCGAGATGCGCCAGCGCCGGGCTGGTATCATCCTCCTGCAGCGCGTCCTGCCACAGTTCGCGCCAGTACTCTTCAAGCTGTTCATCCGGCGACTGGGTTTCATCGTCGCCGATCAACTCATTAAACACGCGCCGCACGTTAGCCATCTGCTCCGCCAGCCGCGCGCTGAGCGTATCCCAGTCGGCAGCCCCCATCCCCCAGGCCAGCCGGGCGCGATTAAGTTCATCCTGCGGCAGGGTTTGCGTCTGCTCGTCGTTGATGCTTTGCAGCAGGTTTTCCAGACGACGCAAAAACAGATAGGCTTCGCGCAGCCTCTGCGCATCCCCTTCCGGCAGCAGGTGCAGCTCTTCGATGGCGGCCAGCGTCGGTAGCAAAGCCCGCTGCTGCAGCATCGGTTCGCGTCCGCCGCGAATCAGCTGGAAGACCTGGACAATAAACTCCACTTCGCGGATGCCGCCCGCGCCGAGCTTGATATTGTCCTTCAGTCCCCGACGGCGTACCTCACGGGCGATCATTCCCTTCATGTTGCGCAGAGACTGAATCACGCTGAAATCAATATAGCGGCGGAAGACAAACGGCCGCAGCATGGCGCGCAGCTCGCTGGCGTAAACGCCATCGTTATCGCCCATGATTCGCGCTTTCACCATCGCGTAGCGCTCCCAGTCGCGCCCCTGCTCCTGGTAATAATCCTCCAGCGCGGCAAAGCTCAGCACCAGCGGGCCGCTGTCGCCAAACGGGCGCAGGCGCATATCCACGCGGTAGACAAAGCCATCCTGGGTGGGCTGATCCAGCACCTTAATCAGGCGCTGCCCGAGGCGGGTAAAAAACTGGGCGTTGTCCAGCTCGCGACGGCCGCCGCGCGTGGCGCCATGCTCCGGCCAGGCGAAAATCAGATCGATGTCGGAGGAGAAATTCAGCTCGCCGCCGCCGAGCTTGCCCATCCCGAGGATCAGCAGCGGCTGCGGCGTACCTTCAGCATTACACGGAGTGCCCCATTCACGGCAGCAGGCGGCGTATAGCCAGTCGCGCGCGGCGACGATTAAGGTCTCCGCCAGCGCGCTTAGCTGCTGCAGGCTGCTCTCTTCGCTGACCAGCGATAGCGCCTGGGCCCAGGCGATACGCACCATGATCCGACGGCGAAACTGGCGCAGCTCACGCATCAGCGCGGCTTCATCATTGACCTCGGCCAGGCGAACCTGCAGCCAGTCGGCATAGTGATGCCACTCCTGCGCCTCGGGGGGGGCACTTTCAAGCTCCGCCAGCCACTGCGGCTGCGCGATCAGACTCTGTTCGACGAAATCGCTAAAGGCCATGACCGATTGCGCCCGATCGCTCAACGTCGATACGGGAAAATCCGCTGGTAGCCGGCCTGCGACCGTCTGCCAGTGCTGCTGTAATTGCGAAGAAAGCGGCATCTTAGGGGCTCCCTGGCCTGAAATTATCGTTTTCCACTATGCAGCCAGAACGGCTCCGCGGCCAGCGCCTGGCGACGAAAATATTCGATAACGCTGCTGTCGTTATGCGCAATCGCCCGGCGGGTTTCTTGCCAGTTTTCCAGCCACGGCGCGGCAGCGTCGATATAAGCGCCGGATAGCAGCTGAACGGTGTCAATTTCACGGGTCAGGCGCGGAAGCTGATCGACATAACCGTCAGCGGACGGCTGGCGGAAGGCGTTTTTCAGCTCCGCCGCCGCTCTGGAGAGCTGAATATCCGCGAAGCGTTTAAACGAACCGGCAATTTTCTGCTCTCCGGCTGCGTTCAGGAAGGGACGCCAGCCGCGGTTTATCAGCAGATCGGTGAGCGTCAGCTTGGCTCTGACGGTCGCCACGCTGAAAAGCGCCGCCTGGGCGGTTTCGGCCTCCGCCAGCGCCGCCTCAGCTTCGCTCAGACGCTCACGCAGCAGCGTGGTGGCCTTGCGCGGGACAATACCGCCAAACAGCACCAGCGCGTGCCGCACGCGGGCGATAGCGTGCAAAATCTCCGCTTTCGCTTTTGCATTGCCGCGATTGAGGAGTTCATCATGATACAGCCAGTGTGCCAGCGCGCTTTCCAGCGCCGCTTCCAGACCCTGCTCAACGCTGGCCTTCGGCGCGACGCGAAGGATCGTTAACGCGGTCAGCGGACGTTCTTCATTGCCCTGCGCCAGATGATAACCGCGCGCCGCCTTGCTCAGGCTGCCCTGACGCAGTACGCCGGTATCCAGCAGGCGACGGGCAAGGGTCAGAATGTCCTGCGTAGTACCGGACAGCAGTTCCAGCTCCAGTTCACAAATCGGTTCCTGATGCTCGCCGGCTTTAACTTCGCCGCGGTCAAGCGCGATTTCAATTTCGCTGGCGCCTTCTTTGACCACCCATCTTTCCCGCTCAAAATCGGTGCTGAAAAGCGGCTGTACGTTCTGTGCGAGCGCCGCCGTCAGTTCCCCCTGCGGCCAGACCTCAGCCGGCAGTTTCTCCAGCGCCAGCTCCGGCGTGTCCAGCGGAATGTTGTATTCCGGACGCTGATGCAGGCCGCCGACGACGCGCCCGGCAATTTTCAGCGTCATTTCATAGCGCCCCTGGTCGCCGCGAATGCGCAGCCCCATGTCGTGGCGGCGCAGCCAGTTATCCGCCGTTTCATAGTAAATATTCAGCAATTGACCCGCTGGCGTATGCCTTGCCTCCAGCGCGTTGAGGTGCTGACGCAGCGCGTCAACGCCATTCTGATCAACGATAAACTTTAATTCGATTTCTTGAGCCATGACTGAATTCTTCCGCTTATATGCTGTGCCGGGAAATTGCGGCGAACTAACAACGATATTTCTTGTCAGTAAATAGTATTTTGCGGCGAATCGCCATGCAATGCGCATTTTGCCGGGCCACCTGATAGATGATTCTGATTGTGGCGGAAAACTTTGCGTCGCTTCGGCGATGCCACTACTATCGTTCAACTTTTTATGACCAAACGATGACCTGATGCCAAAATTACGCCTTATTACATTGACTTTGCTGGTGCTGAGCGCCGCCACGGCGGTTCACGCGGAAGAAAAACGTTACGTTTCAGATGAACTGAATACCTGGGTGCGCAGCGGTCCGGGCGATAACTATCGTCTCGTGGGCACCATCAACGCCGGTGAAGAAGTCGCGGTGCTGCAAACCAACGACAGCACGAACTATGCTCAGGTACGCGACAACAGCGGCCGTACCGCCTGGATCCCCTTGAAAGAGCTGAGCAACGAGCCCAGCCTGCGCACCCGCGTGCCGGATCTGGAAAACCAGGTCAAAACCCTGACCGACAAACTCAACAACATCGACACCACCTGGAACCAGCGCACGGCGGACATGCAGAAGAAAGTCGCCGGTAGCGACACCGTGATAAACGGTCTGAAAGAAGAGAACCAAAAGCTGAAAAATGAGCTGGTTGTCGCGCAGAAAAAGGTAAACGCCGCAAATCTGCAGCTTGATGACAAACAGCGCACCATTATCATGCAGTGGTTTATGTACGGCGGCGGCGTGCTGGGGGTCGGCCTGATCCTCGGACTGGTGTTGCCGCACCTGGTACCGAGCCGCAAACGCAAAGACCGCTGGATGAACTAATTCGTCTTCTCTGCCAGACTTACGTATCATCGTAAGAAAATAAAGACGGGAGAGTGAGGCGTGAAGGTTTATCTGGTCGGTGGTGCAGTACGAGATGCGTTATTAAGGCTACCGGTTAAAGACAAAGATTGGGTCGTGGTTGGCGCCACGCCTCAGCAACTCCTCGACGCGGGCTACCAGCAGGTAGGCCGTGATTTTCCCGTGTTCCTTCATCCGCAAAGCCGTGAAGAGTATGCCCTGGCGCGCACCGAGCGCAAGTCCGGCTCCGGCTACACCGGCTTTACCTGCTATGCCGCCGCTGACGTCACCCTTGAGCAAGATCTGCTGCGCCGCGATCTGACGATCAACGCGCTGGCCCAGGACGCCGACGGCCAGATTATCGATCCCTACGGCGGCCAGGCTGATTTACGCCAGCGCCTGTTGCGCCACGTCTCGCCCGCCTTTAGCGAGGACCCGCTACGCGTTCTGCGCGTGGCGCGTTTTGCCGCCCGCTACGCGCATCTGGGGTTTCGTATCGCCGATGAAACCATGGCGCTGATGCGCGCAATGGCCGATGCCGGTGAGCTGGCGCATCTCACGCCGGAGCGGGTATGGAAAGAGACGGAAAGCGCCCTTACCACCCGCAACCCGCAGGTCTTCTTCCAGACCTTACGCGACTGCCACGCGCTCAAGGTGCTGTTCCCGGAAGTCGACGCCCTTTACGGCGTACCGGCTCCGGCTAAATGGCACCCGGAAATCGACACTGGCCTGCACACGCTGATGACCATCACCATGGCGGCGATGCTCTCGCCCGAAGTGGATGTCCGTTTTGCCACCCTATGCCACGACCTCGGGAAAGGACTGACGCCGAAAGCGCTCTGGCCACGCCATCATGGTCACGGTCCGGCTGGCGTTAAGCTGGTCGAGCAGCTCTGCGCCCGTTTGCGGGTGCCAAACGAGCTGCGCGACCTGGCAAAACTGGTCGCCGAATTTCACGATCTGATTCATACGCTGCCTATCCTGCAGCCGAAGACGCTGGTCAAGCTGTTCGATAATATCGACGCCTGGCGCAAGCCGCATCGTGTCAGGCAAATCGCGTTAACCAGCGAGGCCGACGTGCGCGGGCGCACCGGCTTTGAAGCCTGCGATTATCCACAGGGTCGCCTGCTGCTGGAAGCCTGGGACGTTGCCCGGTCGGTCTCAACAAAAGAGGTGGTGGCGGAAGGTTTTCAGGGCGTTGAAATTCGTGAAGAGCTGACGCGTCGGCGAATTCAGGCCGTCGCCCGCTGGAAAGAAAAGCGTTGCCCTCAGCCGCGGGACTGAGGGCGGGCGCTTAGAAGAAGACCACGTAGACCGCTGCCGCAACGATAAAACGATAGATGGCGAACGGGATAAACGAAATACGTTTAATCAGCTGCAGGAAGGTTTTAATCGCAATCAGCGCGACGATAAACGCCGTGATAAAACCGACGGCAAACATCGGAATATCGCCGGCGTTCAGGAAGCCAATGCTCTTGTACATATCCAGTACGGTTGCGCCCATCATCATCGGCACCGCCAGCAGGAACGAGAACTCAGAGGCCGCATAGCGGCTGACGCCCATCAGCATCCCGCCGGAAATCGTCGCCCCGGAACGCGAGAAGCCCGGCCACAGCGCCAGACACTGGAAGCAGCCGATGACGAACGCCTGACGATAGGTCATATCATCAATGCCCACCGCGCGCGGCTGTTTCGGCTTCAGCACCTCCGCCGCGATCAGCAGCACGCCGCCCACAATCAGCGCATACATCACGTTTATCGGGTTAAACAGCGACTTGATGGTATCGTGGAAAATCAGCCCCAGCACCACCGCTGGGATCATCCCCAAAAGAATATGGATAAGCGACAGGCGACCGCTGCCCTGGCCTTCATGCTCGGGTTTTTTGCCAAAATGAATGCCGATAAGACCAAACAGGCGGCGCCAGAACATCACCACAACGGCCAGAATGGAACCAAGCTGAATGACGACTTCAAACGTATTCGCGGTATCGCCTTCAAAACCCAGCAGATGACCGACAATAATCATATGACCAGTACTGGAGACAGGTAAAAATTCTGTCAAACCCTCAACCACACCCAATATTGCCGCTATCAGCAGCGAGTGTATATCGCTCATCCAATTAAACCCTTTAAAAAGTAAAATGAAAAAAACCAGGAACGAAGAACCGAGCTATCAGGCGTGCTTATTTGGCCACAGACAGCGCGCAGAAAAGTGAGCGTACAGGTTGTACGCAAGGATTTCGAGCGCTGTCACAGGGCAAAACGGCAAAGAAAATAGCCTGATGGCCGGATTCTATGACCGGTATAAACGCAATTTGTTTAACGAGTATGACCTGAAAAGTTTTGTTTCAGATTAAGGCCACGTTCAATAATGACGCCGACGTTAGCCGCCCGGGCTACCGCCCCGGGTTTGCTGACTTTAATACGTACCCATGGAGATTGAAACTTTTCCAGCAGCAGGTCGGCAATTTCTTCCGCCACGCGCTCCACCAGTGCAAAACGCCCGCCTTCGACGTGCCTGATGACCAGCTCGCTGATATCAGCATAGCTGAGACAATCGGTAACATCATCGCTGGCCGCCGCTTTGCGGTTATCCCACGCCATTTCGATATCGAACACCAGCTTCTGTTCGATGGTCTGTTCCCAGTCGTAAACACCAATTGTGGTGATTACCGAAAGTTGCTCTATAAATACAATATCCATCACGACCTGCCTGCTTTTTGGCTAAACCGGATACCACTTCCGGCCAATTATGCGTATTATCCACAGATGCAAAGACATCCCCTAAATAATTTGCGTTGCAGAAAGACAGCGACGCGGCAAGGCTCCAGGAGCATAGCGTCGCTATGGGTCCCGGCGAGTCAATGCGCGGACAACGCGCAGTGCGCTGGGGATAAAACGACACTTTCAAAATGGAACAGCTGATGAGTGCAATCGCGCCTGGACTGGTTATCCTCGCCTACCTCTGCGGCTCAATCTCCAGCGCCATTCTCGTTTGCCGCCTCGCTGGCCTTCCCGACCCTCGCGACAGCGGCTCCGGCAATCCGGGGGCGACGAACGTCCTGCGAATTGGCGGCAAGGGCGCAGCCGTAGCGGTGCTTATTTTTGACGTACTGAAAGGCATGCTGCCGGTCTGGGGCGCGTGGGCGTTAGGCCTGACGCCGTTCTGGCTCGGCCTGGTGGCGATCGCCGCCTGCGTGGGCCATATCTGGCCGGTATTTTTTAACTTTCGCGGCGGTAAAGGCGTGGCCACCGCTTTCGGCGCCATTGCCCCTATCGGCTGGGATCTCACCGGCGTGATGGCCGGAACCTGGCTGCTGACGATTCTGCTCAGCGGCTACTCCTCGCTGGGAGCTATCGTGAGCGCGCTGATTGCGCCGTTCTATGTCTGGTGGTTCAAACCGCAGTACACTTTCCCGGTTTCGATGCTGTCATGCCTGATTCTGCTGCGCCATCACGACAACATACAGCGTCTGTGGCGTCGTCAGGAAACCCGCATCTGGACCCGGCTCAAAAAGAAGAAAAAAACGCCGGAGCAGAAATAAACGTTGCTGCGCCGCAACTCGCAGCAAGTGAGTCCCAGGTGATTAAGGTGAACCAACGCGGCTGCGGCTCGAAGCATGACGGGCATAAGCTTTTCATATGACCGGGATGATTGGCCCCCGATCAATACTCTTCGCTGCAGTTTTATCTTGATTTTGCAGGGGCGCGACATTGCACGGCACGGTGTTACCACAGAATAAAAAAGGCTGGCAGGCCACGCTGGACCTCCGCTTTCAGCTTCTCGGCGGGAAAACAACGCTCGCCTCCCGTCGTCATGTCGGTCCCCTCACCGTTCAGCGTCCGTTTTATCCCGAAGAAGAGACCTGCCACCTCTACCTGCTTCATCCGCCCGGCGGTATCGTCGGCGGCGATGAACTCACCATCAGCGCCACGATTGAGTCCGATTGCCATACGCTGATCACCATGCCCGGCGCCAGCAAGTTCTATCGCAGCAGCGGCGCGCAGGCGCGTCTTCAGCAAACCCTGACGCTGGCCGAAAACTCAACGCTCGAGTGGCTGCCGCAGGACGCGATCTTCTTTCCCGGCGCCAACGCCGCTGTGTCTACCGCCTTTCATCTCGCCGCCTCCAGCACGCTGCTGGCGTGGGACCTGCTGTGCCTTGGCCGGCCGGTCATCGGTGAAGCCTTTAGCCACGGCGCGCTCGCCAATCGCCTGGAGGTGTGGGTCGACGGCTCTCCGCTGCTGATTGAGCGCCTGAGCCTGGCCGATGGACAGCTGGCCTGCGTCGCGCAGCAGCCGTGGGTGGGAACGATGCTGTTCTACCCGGCGAACGAAACGCTGCTGGAAGGCGTACGCGAAAAACTTACGCCGCTGGCAAACTACGCCGGCGCGACGCTCACCGACGGCCTGCTAACGGTACGCTTTCTAAGTGACGATAATCTGCGTTGCCAGCGGGCGATGCGCGATATCTGGCAATTCATGCGCCCGCATCTGACCGGCAAATCTCCGGTACTTCCCCGAATCTGGCTGACTTAAGAGAACGCTATGGAACTGACACCCAGAGAAAAAGACAAGCTGTTGCTGTTTACCGCCGCGCTGGTGGCGGAGCGTCGCCTGGCCCGCGGCCTGAAGCTCAACTATCCCGAATCCGTGGCCCTGATTAGCGCCTTTATTATGGAAGGCGCGCGCGACGGCAAAAGCGTCGCCGAGCTGATGGAAGAGGGACGCCACGTCCTGAGCCGCGACCAGGTCATGGAAGGCGTGCCGGAAATGATCCCCGATATCCAGGTCGAAGCCACCTTCCCGGACGGCTCGAAGCTGGTCACCGTCCATAACCCGATAATCTGAGGTAGCGCGATGATTCCAGGAGAATATCAGATAAAGCCCGGACAGATAGCCCTCAACGCTGGCCGCGCAACCTGCAGCATTATTGTTGAAAATCACGGCGACCGGCCAATTCAGGTCGGCTCGCATTACCACTTCGCCGAGGTCAACCCGGCGCTGAAGTTCGATCGCCAGCAGGCAACCGGCTATCGCCTGAATATCGCCGCCGGCACCGCAGTGCGCTTCGAACCGGGCCAAAAGCGCGAGGTGGAGCTGGTGGCGCTGGCCGGAACCCGCGCGGTGTACGGTTTCCGCGGAGACGTTATGGGCGCGCTGGAGGCAAACGATGAGTGACATTTCACGTCAGGCCTATGCCGACATGTTCGGCCCCACCACCGGCGATAAAGTTCGCCTGGCCGACACCGAGCTGTGGATCGAAGTCGAAGATGATTTGACCACCTACGGCGAAGAGGTCAAATTTGGCGGCGGTAAAGTGATCCGCGACGGAATGGGACAGGGACAAATGCTTTCCGCCGGGTGCGTAGATCTGGTGCTGACCAATGCCCTGATCGTTGATTACTGGGGGATCGTCAAAGCCGATATCGGCGTCAAAGACGGACGGATCTTCGCGATCGGCAAAGCCGGCAACCCGGATATTCAGCCCAACGTCACGATCCCGATCGGCGCGGCCACGGAAATTATTGCGGCGGAAGGCAAGATCGTCACCGCCGGCGGCGTCGATACGCATATTCACTGGATCTGTCCGCAGCAGGCGGAAGAGGCGCTGGTCTCCGGCGTCACCACCATGATCGGCGGCGGGACCGGCCCGGCGGCGGGCACCAACGCCACGACCTGTACGCCCGGGCCATGGTACATCTCGCGGATGCTGCAGGCCGCGGACAGCCTGCCGGTCAATATTGGCCTGCTGGGTAAAGGCAACGGCTCTAATCCCGATGCGCTGCGTGAGCAGGTCGCGGCCGGGGTTATCGGCCTGAAAATTCATGAAGACTGGGGCGCGACCCCGGCGGCAATCGACTGTGCGCTGACCGTGGCCGACGAAATGGACGTGCAGGTCGCGCTGCACAGCGACACCCTCAATGAGTCCGGATTCGTTGAGGATACCCTGGCGGCCATCGGCGGGCGCACTATCCATACTTTCCATACCGAAGGCGCGGGCGGCGGCCATGCGCCGGATATTATTACCGCCTGCGCACACCCCAATATTCTGCCCTCGTCGACCAATCCGACGCTGCCCTACACCGTCAACACCATTGACGAACATCTGGATATGCTGATGGTTTGCCATCACCTCGACCCGGATATCGCCGAGGACGTGGCGTTTGCCGAATCGCGCATTCGGCGGGAAACCATCGCCGCGGAGGACGTCCTGCACGATCTGGGCGCCTTCTCCCTCACCTCGTCTGATTCGCAGGCGATGGGTCGCGTCGGCGAAGTGGTGTTGCGCACCTGGCAGGTGGCGCACCGGATGAAGGTCCAGCGCGGCCCGCTGGCGGAAGAGAGCGGCGATAACGACAACTTCCGTGTGAAGCGCTATATCGCCAAGTACACCATTAATCCGGCGTTAACACACGGTATCGCCCACGAAGTCGGTTCGATTGAAGTGGGGAAACTGGCGGATCTGGTGCTGTGGTCCCCGGCGTTCTTCGGCGTGAAGCCGGCGACGATCGTTAAAGGCGGCATGATCGCCATGGCGCCGATGGGCGACATCAACGCCTCTATCCCGACGCCGCAGCCGGTGCACTATCGCCCGATGTTCGGCGCGCTGGGCAGCGCCCGTCACCGCTGCCGCTTGACCTTCCTGTCGCAGGCGGCGGCGGAAAACGGCGTCGCTGAACGGCTGAACCTGCACAGCGCGACGGCGGTGGTTAAAGGCTGCCGCGCGGTACAAAAAGCCGATATGCACCACAACGGCCTGCTGCCCAATATTACCGTGGATTCGCAAACCTACGAGGTGCACATCGACGGCGAACTGATAACCAGCGAACCGGCGGATGTGTTACCGATGGCGCAACGTTATTTCCTGTTTTAAGGAGCGCAAATGCTTTATTTGACCCAACGGGTGGAGACCCCGGCGCAGGCCACGGCCAGCGTTACCCTGCCGATTGACGTGCGGGTAAAAAGCCGCATTAAAGTCACGCTTAACGATGGCCGTCAGGCGGGCCTGCTGCTGCCGCGCGGTCTGCTGCTGCGCGGCGGCGACATTCTCAGTAACGAAAACGGTAGCGAATTCATTGAAGTGATCGCCGCTGATGAAGCCGTTTCGGTCGTACGCTGCGCCGATCCTTTTATGCTGGCGAAGGCCTGCTATCACCTTGGCAATCGCCACGTGCCGCTACAGATTATGCCGGGCGAGCTGCGCTATCATCACGATCACGTCCTGGACGATATGCTGCGCCAGTTTGGCCTGGCCGTGGATTTCGCGCATCTGCCGTTTGAACCAGAAGCCGGCGCCTACGCCAGCGAATCGCACGGCCACCACCACCATCACGATCGTGAGCACAGCCACTAAATGCCGACGCCGGAAAAACGTCTGCGCTTGATGCAGCTTGCCAGCAGCAGCCTCCCGGTTGGCGGCTACAGCTGGTCCCAGGGGCTGGAGTGGGCGGTGGAAGCGGGCTGGGTAGCGGATACCGCCGCCTTTGAGCGCTGGCAGCTGCGCCAAATGGAGCAGAGCTTTTTTACCGTCGACCTGCCGCTGTTTGCCCGCCTCTACCGGGCCTGCGAAGCGGGCGATCTGGCCTGCGCCCGGCGCTGGACCGCTTATCTGCTCGCCTGCCGGGAAACCCGCGAGCTGCGCGATGAAGAGCGCAACCGCGGCGCGGCCTTCACCCGGCTGCTGGCCGACTGGCAGCCGGACTGCCCACCCGAGTGGCGCAAGCTGTGCCAGCAAAGTCAGCTAACCGGCATGGCGTGGCTCGGCGTACGCTGGCAAATCGCCATTCCTGACCTGGCCCTGAGCCTTGGCTATAGCTGGATTGAAAGCGCGGTGATGGCGGGCGTCAAGCTGGTGCCCTTTGGCCAGCAGGCGGCCCAGCAGTTGATTCTTCGCCTGTGCGACCGCTACGCGGCGGTCATGGACAGCGCCCTGGCGACTCCGGACGACGCCATCGGTTCGGCGACGCCGCTTGCGGCTATCGCTTCCGCCCGGCACGAAACCCAGTATTCCCGATTATTCCGTTCTTAGGAGAAGGTATGAACATGATTAAGCAACCGCTGCGCGTCGGCGTCGGCGGCCCGGTCGGCTCCGGAAAAACCGCGCTGCTGGAAGCCCTCTGCAAAGCCATGCGCGACACCTGGCAGCTGGCGGTGGTGACCAACGATATCTACACCAAAGAAGATCAGCGCATTCTCACCGAGGCTGGCGCCCTGGAGCCTGAAAGAATTGTCGGCGTCGAAACCGGCGGCTGCCCGCATACCGCTATTCGGGAAGATGCGTCAATGAACCTTGCCGCGGTGGAAGCGCTGAGCGAGAAATTCGGCAATCTCGATCTCATCTTTGTGGAAAGCGGCGGCGATAACCTGAGCGCCACCTTCAGCCCGGAGCTGGCGGATCTCACCATCTACGTCATCGACGTGGCGGAAGGGGAAAAAATCCCGCGCAAAGGCGGACCGGGGATCACCAAATCCGACTTCCTGGTGATCAACAAAACCGATCTTGCACCGTACGTGGGCGCGTCTCTGGAAGTGATGGAGCGCGATACCCTGCGCATGCGCGGCGAACGCCCGTGGAGCTTCACCAACCTGAAAAGCGGCGACGGCCTGCAAAATATCATCGCCTTTATCGAAGACAAAGGCATGCTCGGCAAGTAACCCCTGCACCATCCCGGCGCAGAGGTGTCGGGATGGTGCATACCCTGCCCTCTCTTTCGCCATCCCCTTCATAAAGCCCTGATAGCGCCTGCCCTGCGATGTGGCATAAGGTTTGCTAATTACAGTCATGCCTAACCATTAAGGAATGACTATGTCATCACTGGATATAAAAACTGATTTACCTGCGCAAACCAGTGCCTCCGGCTCAAAAGAAACGCTGGAAGATTATACCCTTCGCTATGCTCCGCTGAGCTTTCGCCGCTGGGGACCGGGGGTTGTCGCGGTGACCGCATTGGGCGGCATCGCCTATCTGGCTGACTTTTCTATCGGCGCCAGCATCGGCATGGCCTGGGGCACCACCAATGCGATTTACGCGATCCTGCTGGCGGCGCTGGTTATTTTTCTTACCGGCATTCCGCTGGCGATTACCGCCGCGCGCTATAACATCGACCTCGACCTGATCACCCGCAGCGCCGGCTTCGGCTACTTTGGTTCGGTGATCACCAGTATTATCTTCGCCGGATTTACCTTTATCTTCTTCGCGCTTGAAGGCTCGATTATGGCGCAGGGGCTACTCGTGGGCCTGGGGATCCCGCTGTGGATGGGCTACCTCATCGCCACGCTGATGGTCTTGCCGCTAGTGGTCTACGGCATGAAGGCGCTGACTCGCCTTCAGGTCTGGACGACGCCGCTGTGGCTGGTCCTGATGGTGGTTCCGGTGGCCTGGCTTATCGTCAAAGATCCGGATCTGGTGGACGGCTTTATGAACTTCGCCGGTAAAAACAACGCCTCAACGGTAGATTTAACCGCCATTATGCTCGGCGCGGGGGTCTGCCTGTCGCTGATCATGCAGATTGGCGAGCAGATCGACTATCTGCGCTTTATGCCGCCGAAGACCGCGGAAAACAGCAAAAGCTGGTGGCTGGCGGTGTTCTCCGCCGGCCCGGGCTGGGTCGTATTAGGCGCGATTAAACAGATTATCGGCGCTTTCCTCGGCTTCTATCTGCTGACCCGCTTCCCGGCGGTGCACAACACCGAACCGGTGCAACAGTTCGTCAGCGTCTTCGATAACCTGGTCCCCGGCTGGCTGGCGCTCACCCTCGCGGTAGTGCTGGTGGTTATCTCGCAGATTAAAATTAACGTCACCAACGCCTATTCCGGCTCGCTGGCGTGGACCAGCGCCTGGACGCGCACCACTAAACGTTATCCGGGGCGGATTATTTTCGTCATCGTCAACCTGGCGATTGCCCTTGCCCTGATGGAAGGCGACATGTTTAGCGCTCTGGCGTGGATCCTCGGCTTCTATTCTAACTTTGCCATCGCCTGGGTGGTGGTGGTCGCCACCGACATCACCGTCAACAAAGGGGTGCTGAAGCTGGCGCCGGCGCAGCCGGAGTATCGCCGCGGGATGATCTACAACGTCAACCCGGTAGGCGTGGTCTCTTTTGCCCTCGCGGCAGGCCTTTCGATTAGCGCCTTCTTCGGCCTGTTGGGCGAAACGCTGGCGCCGTTCTCGCCGCTGATTGCGCTGGCGGTGGCTTTCGTGATGACGCCGGTCATGGGGATCGCCACCCGCGGGCGCTATTACATTAAACAGCGCGATGATGGTATCGCCGAGCCGCGCTACGATGCGCAGGGCAACGCGTCGATCACCGTTTACCGCTGCCTGAGCTGCCGGGAAGAGTACGAACGTCCTGACGTGATGCATTCGCACAAGCACCAGGGGGCGATTTGTTCGCTATGTAAGAGTATGGAATAAGCAGGAAGGCAGGCCGACAGGACGTCGGCCTGTGAAACATCAGACGTTATGCCGCCGGGAGTTCAGCCAGCGGCCAGCGCGGACGAACGGTGACGCCGAGCTCCGCTTTAGCGCCGGAGCGCAGACGAACCATCCCCGCATAGGCAATCATCGCGCCGTTATCGGTACAGAATTCAGGGCGGGCGTAGAAGACTTCCCCGCCGCGCTTTTGCATCATTTCCGCCAGCTTCGCGCGCAGCGTACGATTAGCGCTAACGCCCCCCGCCATCACCAGCCGTTTAAAGCCGGTTTGTTCCAGCGCGCGGCGGCACTTAATCATCAGCGTATCCACGACCGCGTCTTCGAAAGCGCGGGCGATATCGGCGCGGGTTTGATCGTCATCGCCGTTGCTGCGAATGGTGTTCGCGGCAAAGGTCTTGAGGCCAGAAAAGCTGAAATCCAGCCCGGGGCGATCGGTCATCGGGCGCGGGAAGACAAAGCGCCCTTCGGTGCCCTGGGAGGCCATCTTCGACAGCATCGGGCCGCCGGGATAATCCAGCCCCAGCAGTTTCGCTGTCTTATCGAAGGCTTCGCCGGCCGCGTCGTCAATCGATTCGCCCAGCAGTTCATACTGGCCAATGCCGGTGACGCTGATCAGCTGGGTATGGCCGCCGGAAACCAGCAGCGCGACAAAAGGATACTGTGGCGGATTATCTTCCAGCATCGGCGCCAGCAGGTGCCCTTCCATATGGTGTACCGGGATCGCCGGCACGTTCCAGGCGAACGCCAGCGAACGGCCAACCGTTGCGCCGACCAGCAGCGCGCCAACCAGGCCGGGGCCCGCCGTATACGCAACGGCATCGATATCCTTTGCCGTCAGCCCGGCTTCCTTGAGCGCCGCCTGAATCAGGGGGACGGTTTTACGTACGTGGTCGCGCGAGGCCAGTTCGGGCACCACGCCGCCGTAGTCAGCGTGCAATTTCACCTGACTATACAGCTGGTTGGCTAACAGACCTTTTTCGTCGTCATAAATGGCGATGCCGGTTTCATCGCAGGATGTTTCAATTCCCAGTACACGCATGGCTAGTTTTACCTCGTTTCAATACCGCGCAGTGTAGGACCAATGCGGGTTGATGTAAAACTTTCCTCACCCCTGGCGTTCACTTCGTGTATACTCCCTGTCCTTATAAAAGTCCCTTTCAAAAATCGCGTCGGTGCTTTACAAAGCAGCAGCAATTGCAGTAAAATTCCGCACCATTTTGAAATAAGCTGGCGCTGATGCCAGCGGCAAACCGAATTTATCAAAGGTGAGAGTTACATGCCGGTAATTAAAGTACGTGAAAACGAGCCGTTCGACGTAGCGCTGCGTCGCTTCAAACGTTCATGCGAGAAAGCAGGTGTTCTGGCGGAAGTTCGTCGTCGTGAGTTCTATGAAAAACCGACTACCGAACGTAAACGCGCTAAAGCTTCCGCAGTGAAACGTCACGCGAAGAAACTGGCTCGCGAAAACGCACGCCGTACTCGTCTGTACTAATCTGTTGGGAGCCACGCTCTCAATTCAGACCGAGTTGTAGTTGTAAGGCCGTGCTTCCGAAAGGAATGCGCGGCTTATTTTCGTTTATGCATTAGCATATACACTACACCACAGGATGCTCTCAGGCAGCAAGGGAGTGAGTCCCGGCGCTTACTCAAGTAAGTGGCAGGGGTGAACGAACTCAGCCGACGCAGAGGCAATCTGAAGGCTCAAGTGTATAAAACGGGGCATATGGCTGGACGAATCCCACGAGTATTTATCAATGACCTGCTGGCGCGCACCGACATCGTCGATCTGATCGATGCCCGGGTAAAGCTGAAAAAGCAGGGCAAAAATTTTCACGCGTGCTGTCCGTTCCATAACGAAAAAACCCCCTCTTTCACCGTCAACGGTGAAAAACAGTTTTACCACTGCTTCGGCTGCGGTGCGCACGGCAACGCTATCGACTTCCTGATGAACTACGACAAGCTCGAGTTCGTGGAAACCGTCGAAGAGCTGGCTGCCATGCACAATCTAGACGTGCCGTATGAAGCAGGTAGCGGACCCAGCCAGATTGAGCGCCATCAGCGGCAAAATCTCTATCAGCTGATGGATGGTCTGAACACGTTTTATCAACAGTCTCTGATGCAACCCGCCGCCGGCCCCGCGCGCCAGTATCTGGAAAAACGCGGCTTAAGCAGCGAGGTGATTACGCGCTTCGCGATTGGCTACGCCCCTCCCGGTTGGGATAACGTTTTAAAACGTTTTGGCGGTAATCAAGAAAACCGCCAGTCGCTGATTGATGCGGGCATGCTGGTCACTAACGATCAGGGACGCAGTTACGACCGCTTCCGCGAACGGGTGATGTTCCCCATCCGCGATAAGCGAGGCCGGGTGATTGGTTTTGGTGGTCGCGTGCTGGGTGACGCCATGCCGAAGTACCTGAACTCCCCGGAGACCGATATTTTCCATAAAGGCCGCCAGCTGTACGGTCTTTATGAAGCGCAGCAGGATAACGCTGAACCGCCCCGCCTGCTGGTGGTCGAAGGTTATATGGACGTGGTGGCTCTGGCGCAGTTCGGCATTAACTATGCCGTTGCATCGCTGGGGACGTCGACGACCGCTGACCATATTCAGCTGTTGTTCCGGGTCACCAATCAGGTGGTTTGCTGCTACGACGGCGACCGGGCCGGCCGCGATGCCGCCTGGCGCGCGCTGGAAACGGCGCTGCCGTATATGACCGACGGGCGCCAGCTGCGCTTTATGTTTCTGCCGGATGGCGAAGATCCGGATACGCTGGTGCGCAAAGAAGGGAAAGCCGCATTTGAAGGGCGAATGGAGCAGGCTCAGCCGCTCTCCACGTTTTTGTTCAACAGCCTGCTACCGCAGGTGGATTTGAGCACCCCGGACGGCCGCGCGCAGCTGAGTACCTTAGCGTTGCCGCTGATAACGCAGGTGCCGGGTGAAACGCTGCGCATTTACCTGCGCCAGGAGTTAGGCAATAAGCTGGGGATTTTAGATGATGCGCAGCTTGAACGTTTAATGCCAAAACAGTCTGAAAATGGCATCCAGCGCCCTGCTCCGCAGCTAAAACGCACGACCATGCGTATACTGATAGGGTTACTGGTACAAAACCCGGATCTGGCGCCGCTGGTACCGCCCCTGGAAGGGCTGGACCCGCGTAAAATGCCGGGGCTTGGGTTGTTCAACGAACTGGTTAAAACCTGTTTGGCACAGCCGGGCCTGACCACCGGGCTGCTGTTAGAGCAGTATCGCGGCACAAATGAGGCCGCAACCCTTGAAAAACTGTCGATGTGGGACGATATAGCAGATAAGGATATTGCTGAAAAAACCTTCACCGACTCGCTCAACCATATGTTTGATTCACTGCTGGAGCTGCGGCAAGAAGAGTTGATAGCTCGCGACCGCACTCACGGTTTAAGCAGTGAAGAGCGCCGGGAGCTCTGGACTATCAGCCAGGAACTGGCCAAAAAATAGACGAAAGAAAAACTCATTCAAGTTGAATCAAGGCAGCAAGAGAACGAATCCCCGGGAGTGCGCACAAGTACATGACCAGGATGAGAGAACGTAGCAAACGCAGAGACAACTTGAAAGATAACGCATTGAACGGCTTAAGTGCCGAATATCGTTCGGGAAGACCCCGACAGCCGCTCGAGGCGCAGCGGCAATAATATAAGTACGCCCTCGCTTTAAATGTTGGCAGTTCGCCTGCTTACACCAATCAAACGAATTAAGTGTGGATACCGTCTTATGGAGCAAAACCCGCAGTCACAGCTGAAGCTTCTTGTCCAACGTGGTAAGGAGCAAGGCTATCTGACCTATGCCGAGGTCAATGACCATCTGCCGGAAGATATCGTCGACTCCGACCAGATCGAAGACATCATCCAAATGATCAACGACATGGGCATTCAGGTGATGGAAGAAGCACCGGATGCCGATGATCTTTTGCTTGCTGAAACGAACAACAATACTGACGAAGATGCGGAAGAAGCTGCGGCGCAGGTTCTCTCCAGCGTGGAGTCTGAAATCGGACGCACAACCGACCCGGTGCGCATGTACATGCGTGAAATGGGTACCGTCGAACTGCTGACGCGCGAAGGCGAAATCGACATCGCTAAACGTATCGAAGACGGGATTAACCAGGTTCAGTGCTCGGTGGCTGAATACCCTGAAGCGATCACTTATCTGCTGGAGCAGTACGATCGCGTTGAAGCGGAAGAAGCGCGTCTGTCCGATCTGATCACCGGCTTTGTCGACCCGAACGCTGAAGAAGATCTGGCGCCAACAGCCACTCACGTCGGTTCTGAACTCTCTCAGGAAGAGATGGATGACGACGAAGACGAAGATGAAGAAGAAGACGACGACAGCAGCGATGACGACAACAGCATCGACCCTGAGCTGGCGCGCGAGAAATTCGCCGAGCTGCGCACGCAGTACGAACTGACCCGCGACACCATCAAAGCGAAAGGTCGTAGCCACGCCGCAGCGCAGGAAGAGATCCTCAAGCTGTCCGAAGTGTTCAAACAGTTCCGTCTGGTACCGAAGCAGTTCGATTACCTGGTTAACAGCATGCGTATCATGATGGATCGCGTTCGTACTCAAGAACGTATCATCATGAAGCTGTGCGTTGAGCAGTGCAAAATGCCGAAGAAAAACTTCATCACTCTGTTCACCGGCAACGAAACCAGCGAAACCTGGTTCAATGCGGCCATCGCCATGAACAAGCCGTGGTCAGAGAAGCTGCTTGACGTCAAAGAAGACGTTCAGCGCGGCCTGATGAAACTGCAGCAGATTGAACAAGAGACCGGCCTGACCATCGAGCAGGTAAAAGATATCAACCGTCGTATGTCCATCGGTGAAGCGAAAGCGCGCCGTGCGAAGAAAGAGATGGTTGAAGCGAACCTGCGTCTGGTTATCTCGATCGCCAAGAAATACACCAACCGCGGTCTGCAGTTCCTCGATCTGATCCAGGAAGGCAACATCGGTCTGATGAAGGCGGTTGATAAGTTTGAATACCGCCGCGGCTACAAGTTCTCCACCTACGCAACCTGGTGGATCCGTCAGGCGATCACCCGCTCTATCGCAGACCAGGCGCGCACCATCCGTATTCCGGTGCATATGATTGAGACTATCAACAAGCTCAACCGTATTTCCCGCCAGATGCTGCAGGAGATGGGCCGCGAGCCGACGCCGGAAGAGCTGGCAGAACGCATGCTGATGCCGGAAGACAAAATCCGTAAGGTGCTGAAAATCGCCAAAGAGCCGATCTCCATGGAAACGCCGATTGGCGACGATGAAGATTCGCATCTGGGAGATTTTATCGAGGATAACACCCTCGAGCTGCCGCTGGACTCTGCCACCACAGAGAGCCTGCGCGCCGCCACCCACGACGTTCTGGCTGGCCTGACCGCCCGTGAAGCGAAAGTCCTGCGTATGCGCTTTGGTATCGACATGAATACCGATCACACGCTGGAAGAAGTGGGTAAACAGTTTGACGTAACCCGCGAACGTATTCGTCAGATTGAAGCGAAGGCGCTGCGTAAACTGCGCCATCCGAGCCGTTCTGAAGTGCTGCGTAGCTTCCTCGACGATTAATTATCGCCGCGTCCCCTGAAAAGCCAGTCACATGACTGGCTTTTTTTATGTCTAAGCAGAAACCATTTATTTAATAAATATTAAAATCTCAATATAAAACCCATCAATATATCCAGGTCTTATTCTTATTAATTATCTATGTGCTATTAAACCGCTGGACGCATCGTTTTACGATTGTACTATTGGTTGGTTCACGGGCGTATTTACGCCTAAAACCGCAGGAAAATCATAGGGAAATGAAATGAATAGCAAGCGTAAAATTCAGCTGGCTGATTTTAATAGAACGGTTATTTTAACCACCGCTAATACATTATTTCTAAGCCGTGGAATAGAAAGTACCACCATGGATGAGATCGCACATGAAGCCGGTTTTAGTAAAACCACGCTTTATACCTATTTCGACAATAAAAAGGATATTCTGGATCATCTTATCCTGGAGGTAATGGCGCGTTTCTATCAGGAGCTCATACCAATCGCTAATCGGCAAAATTCATTTCGCGAGTTTTATCGCGAGCTGTGCCAGGCGCTGATGGCTCTCCACGAAACAAGCCTTGCCTACTTTTCCGCGGTAGCCGGGAAGATCGCCTATTCTGAAAAAATAACTAAAAACAATAAAGCGTTGAAAAATATCGCTATGACTGGAGAACAGATCCACCAGATTATCGCAAAGCGAATCACAGACGCCGCCGAAAAAAAAGAGCTTGGATTAAATGCTCCCGTCGCGGACGTCATGATGCTGTTCTGGCTCTGCCTGACCGGGCTAGTGGAAAAGTCCTCGTACAGAGAAGAATGTCTTTTACGTCACCTTGAGAAAGACCGTAAAGCCTTTCTCAACTTCGCTTTTGACGCCCTCTTATTCATGATAGAAAAAGGGAATATTAGCGATTGCGAAAAAGCTGACTAAAGCCTCAGGCTTAAGCCAGCCGCCGACGACCGGGGTGAAAGCCGTAACCTCTTTGTCGTCGGAAATGCATTAAAGCCCCCGCGTGGCCAGCGCCTCGTCAAGCTCCCGGTAGGCCTCCACCAGTTTATCCAGCGTCGCCCGGTTGAGGCCGCTGGGATTCGGCAGCACCCACACTTCCGTTGCCCCAATGGTCACCTGCTGCTTGCCCCATTTTACGCCGCGCACCTGAAACGCTTTCTCGAAGGCCTGTTTACCCAGGATCGCTAGCGCGCGCGGCTGATACTCTTCCATTTTTCTGACCAGTTCACGGCCACCGTCGCGGAGCTCCAGCAGCTCAACCTCGCTGGCCTGCACCGTCGGGCGTTCGACGAGCATCGTGATCCCGCAGCGAGTATCCAGCAGCTGGAGTTCCTCCTCGGGTTTCAGAAGACGGTCGGTAAAGCCGGCCTGGTGAATCACTTTCCAGAAACGATTGCCCGGATGGGCGAAATGAAAACCGGTATGGGCGGAAGACTTCCCCGGATTGATACCGCAGAAGACCACCCGCAGGTCCGGCGCCAGAATATCGTTGATCATGTTTTCCCCAGCTCAATGCCTAAAAGATAATTATAAAGGATTGAAAATGCGTTGTTTATAAAAACAGCAGGCGTGATTTTTAGGCTGGATTGCGGGGAACAGTTACTTTATAATCCCTCGCCACGGCCCCTTAGCTCAGTGGTTAGAGCAGGCGACTCATAATCGCTTGGTCGCTGGTTCAAGTCCAGCAGGGGCCACCAGATACAGCAAGGGCTGACGAGAAATCGTCGGCCCTTTTGCATTGTGCGGCCCCCTCGGGGTGCCGCAGCATAACGTGAGATTCGCGACAGGCGGCTTACACCAGCGCCTGCAGCTGTTCGCGCATATAGACGGTGAAGAATTCCGGGTTTTTAATGACGATCCGGTTACCGGAGGCAATTTTTTCCGCCCAGCCGGCCACTTTTTCCGTGAACCCGGCATCCCATCCCTCCTTTTCACCCCGGGCCATGACGTCGGCAGGATTTGCCGGTACGCCCAGTTCATGCAAATACTTCAAAATTCCCTTAGCGGTACTTTCATCCATAGTATTCGGCACCGACAACGATGTGTTCATACCACCAATAAAATCCAGGGCTTTATCGATTGCTGTTGGCATACTCTTATCCTTAAAATTAACCACGTAATGAACATGATGACACTATGGACCCATCTTCGCCGGGATATCAAAGAGATCGTTGCCTTTCTTTGATTCAGACCGCAGCTAAACGCTTGCGTGGTGCTTTTCTGCTCGACTATTTCGTACCATTCCCCACAGGAAACTACTCCATACGTCCGCGCTTAAACTGGCCGGCGTCGATGTCGTAGTGCTTCATCTTGCGCCACAGCGTGGTGCGGCCAATATTCAGCAGCTGCGCCATCTCCTGCACTCGCCCGCTGGTCACCCGGGCGGCATGGATAATCGCTTCTTTCTCAATGGCGCTAAAGGTCAGGCTGGCGGGCAGCAGCGAGGAGCCCACATCGGCGCCCGGCCGCTCGGCAAACAGATATTCCGGCAAATTACTCAGCCGGATATGGCCGTTATCGCTGCTAATGGCGATATTTTCAATCACGCTGTTCAACTCAAAATCGTTGCCCGGCCAGGAGTAGGCCACCAGCTGTGCCAGCGCATCTTCATCCATTTTCAGCCGCGAGGAAAAGCGCTTTTCCAGGCTCTTAAGGCGATTGTGCACCAGCGAAGGAATACTATTACGCCGCGCGCGCAGCGGTGGGATAACGATTTCAAAGGAGTGCAGCGCGTAGTAAAGCTGGCGGCTAAAGCGGTTTTGCTCCACCAGATTGGCAAGATCGACGGTAGTGGTGGCGATCACTTTAACGTCTACCGGAATCAAGCGGCGGGCATCCAGACGGGTTAAAACCCCCTGCTTGATCACCTGCAGCAGCGCGGACTGCAGCTCCGGTGCCAGGTATTCGATTTTTTCCAGAAACAGCGTCCCGCCGTTGGCCAGCTCAAGACGGCTAAGGCGGCCGTTTTCATTGTCCGTCGGCGCGCTGCCCATAAAATCCTGGCCCAGGACGCTGTCGGCATACAGCTGGCAGTTGACCGCGATATACGGCCCGCCGCCCCGCTCGCTCTCATTGTGAATCGCCTGGCTGAGCAGCTCCTTACCCACCCCCTCTTCACCGCACAGCAGCACCGGGAAAGCGCCGCGCGCAGCCTGGCGACCAAAGTGAATCAGCCGCCGGGTTTCCGGGTCGTCCGCCGACATCTGTTCAAAGGTATGGCTCACTTTGCCAAGCTGGCTGGTCATCAACTGGCGCATCTGCTCGACGGGATGCAGCAGCAGAATGAAACTGTTGCCCTGCTCTTCAACGATTGGCTTGAGCGTAATCACGGCGTCGACAAACTGATGCTGGCTTTCGAAGGTGACCTCCACATGGTTCAGCCCGCGCGCGTGCTTAATGGCCCGACGCAGCAGGGCCGGCAGCGTCACCAGCTCATTAATGTTTTTCCCCTGGCTGGCCTGGGCATCAAGATGCAGCAGCGTCGCCGCCTGCACGTTAAGAAACTGCAAAATCCCCTGCTCGTTCCACGCCATCACCCCGTCATCCATGCTCTCCAGCAGACCGTACATCTGGTTAAGATGGCGATTCGACTCGGCCAGCAGGCTATCAGTGAGCAGCGAGTTGCCGACTTCCCGGGCGATAGCCAGGGTCAGGGAGAGGTCAGGCGAAGCCTGTTCTTCCGTCAGGCAGCACAGGGAAATGGAACCGAACAGACGCCCGTGGTTATCAAACACCGGCGTGGAGCTAAACGCCCATCCGTGCAGCGCATGTTTAAAATGCTCCTCGCCCGTCGTTTTGACCGGCTGCCCGAGCATGGAGGCCAGCGAAAGCGCGCAGCTGCCGATAATGCTTTCCGCGCAGTAGCTGCCGTCACGAAATCCCAGCGCCGCAAGCTGGTCGAGGGTCTGCGGATCGCCGCAGCGGCTGAGAATACAGGCGGACTCATCGAGGATGAACAGCGCGCAGGGGCGGTTATCCATAAACTCCCAGGCATCCTCCAGCGCCGCCTGACCAATCGTCAACAGCGCGGTCTTGCGCCGGCAAATCGATTCAAACGTCAGCCCCTGCGCCTGATGGGGCGTCTGCCAGGTTTCCCGCTGCATAAACTTGCTGCAGCGATGCCACGACTGGGTTATCACCAAAGGAAAGCTCTGAGTCTGCGCAGTCATATCCCTATCCGCTGTTTCATAAACGACAACCCCTCCGGCGGCTACCGCCAGAGGGGGAGAAAACGTCTCATCGCTTAAATGAGACGGGGCAGGTCGACGCTAAATTAGCGCGCCAGCCACTGCTGTCCGAGCAGGTCGGCGGTCAGAATCGCCGCATGCACGCTCTGCGCGCTGACCGGGAACGGCATGTTATGAATGGTTTCACCTTCCGCGCAGGTCGCTTTGGCGACTGCCTGAATTTTCTCATCGATGCCCTCTTTAACGCCCATTTGCGCCAGCGTAACCGGCAGCCCGACGGTATGGCAGAAGTTCAGCACCGTTTCGATCTCTTCCATCGGGCTATTTTGCAGCACCAGCTGCGCAAGGGTACCAAACGCCACTTTCTCGCCATGGTACAGATGGTGGCACTCTTCGAGGATGGTGAAACCGTTGTGAATGGCGTGCGCGGCGGCCAGACCGCTACTTTCAAAGCCGATACCGCTGAGGTAGGTATTCGCTTCAACGATGCGTTCCAGCGCATCGGTCACCACGCCGGCCTGGGCAGCGAGGCGGGCTTTTTCGCCTTCCGCCAGCAGCGTATCATAGCACAGGCGCGCCAGGCTCAGCGCCGCTGCCGTCGACTGGCCGCCCGCCATGCTGGTGGCTCTGGCTTCATAACAGGCCCTGGCTTCAAACCAGGTTGAAAGCGCATCCCCCATCCCGGCCACCAGCAGGCGCACCGGCGCTTTAGCGATAATCGCCGTATCCATCACCACCATGTCCGGGTTTTTCGGGTAGATCAGATACTCTTCAAACTCGCCGGCTTCGGTGTAGATAACCGACAGCGCGCTGGTTGGCGCATCGGTGGAGGCGATCGTCGGGATCACCACCACCGGTAGCTTCTGGTAGTAGCCAATGGCTTTCGCCGTATCGAGCGTCTTGCCGCCGCCGATGCCCACCACGCCGCGGCAGCCGTGCTGTTTCAGAATGGCGATCAGACGATTGATCTCAACGTGGCTGCATTCGCCGTTGAAGCGTTCCGCATGGCAACTGATGTTGTGGCTGTGCAAACCTTCCAGCACTTTCTCTCCCGCCAGCTTCATCACGAAGTCATCGGCAATCACGAAAAAGCTGTCCGCCAGGTTTTTGGCGTATTGCCCAAACAGCGTGGATGCATCTGGTCCCTGGAGATATTTGGCTGGAGATTGAATAACTTTTAGCATTCCGTTCACCCTCAAATAAGTGCATGTTTTGACATGATGAGCCCCGGTGTTTCTCCGTCCGGCCTTACATCAAAGGCGGGGACGAAAGCGCTACCTGAGCGATGCCATCACTGTAGGGCGAGCCGCGGGCAAAAAAATCTTTCCCCTTTTTGTCCCGATATGAAACAGGACATAAATTTTATTGTTTCATATTGGAACATGAATTCATGTGAAACGATGGGATTGCGATCTCGATCCGCCCCTTTGGCGCAAAAGAAGGTTACCAGCCGGACGATTGTCGACGTTTTTCACCACCACGGGCGGCAAGAAGGGGCAAAATTATTTCTCTGAGCGGGCTTTCCACGCTGCTGAAGCGAGGTGAAAGAGGCGCCTTACATCGCATTTTTCCCTTTCCTTGCGCAAAAATGTTTCATTAAGGAACAAAAATTAATAATTACGTTTCGTAATGAAACTCATTTTATGGCGATTTTTTTTCCCGCCAACTCAGCCAGAATCACTACATCGCCCGATATCGTATATCGTCAGGCGGTACCCCTACACGATGACCGCCTCCGTCAGCAGAGAGGCCGCATCGAAACTCCGACGGAGCATAAACAATGAAAAAACTGATTAACCGTGTCGAAGATGTCCTGAGTGAACAACTGGCTGGCCTGGCAAAAGCCCACCCTGAACTGACGCTGCACCAGGATCCGGTCTACGTCACCCGCGCCGATGCGCCGGTGGCCGGGAAAGTGGCGCTGCTCTCCGGCGGCGGCAGCGGCCACGAGCCGATGCACTGCGGCTATATTGGCCAGGGCATGCTTTCCGGGGCCTGCCCGGGAGAAATTTTCACCTCCCCGACGCCGGATAAAATGTTTGAGTGCGCCATGACCATCGACGGTGGCGAAGGCGTGCTGCTGATTATCAAAAACTACACCGGCGATATTCTTAACTTCGAAACCGCCACCGAGCTGCTGCACGAAAGCGGCGTCAAGGTTACCACCGTGGTAGTCGATGACGACGTGGCGGTGAAAGACAGCCTCTATACCGCCGGGCGGCGCGGCGTGGCGAATACCGTGCTGATTGAAAAACTGGTGGGCGCGGCCGCCGAACGCGGCGACTCGCTGGAAGCCTGCGCCGAACTGGGGCGCAAGCTCAACAACCTCGGCCACTCTATCGGCATCGCGCTCGGCGCCTGCACCGTTCCGGCCGCCGGGCAACCCTCATTCGAACTGCAGGACGATGAGATGGAGTTCGGCGTCGGCATTCACGGCGAACCGGGCATCGACCGCCGCCGCTTCACCTCTCTCGATCGCACCGTTGACGAAATGTTCGATACCCTGCTGGAAAACGGCGCCTATAGCCGCACGCTGCGCCACTGGGACAACGTGAAAGGCGCGTGGCAGGAGGTAACGCAGACCAAGCAGGCGCTGCAAAAAGGCGATCGGGTTATCGCGCTGGTCAACAACCTCGGCGCCACGCCGCTGTCCGAACTCTACGGCGTCTATAACCGTCTGACGCAGCGCTGCGAGGAGGCCGGTATCGTTATCGCGCGCAACCTTATCGGCAGCTACTGTACCTCTCTCGATATGGTGGGCTTTTCCATCACCCTGCTAAAGGCCGATGAAGAGACGCTGGCATTATGGGACGCCCCGGTCCACACCCCGGCGCTGAACTGGGGCAAATAAGGAGCAACGACATGTCATTAAGCAGAACGCAAATCGTAGACTGGCTCTATCGCTGCGGCGATATCTTCACCAAAGAGAGCGATTTTTTGACCGGTCTGGACCGGGAAATCGGCGATGCCGACCACGGCCTGAATATGCATCGTGGTTTTAGCAAGGTGGTGGAAAAGCTGCCATCGATTGCCGATAAAGACATTGGTTTTATTCTTAAAAATACCGGGATGACGCTGCTCTCCAACGTCGGCGGGGCCAGCGGCCCGCTGTTCGGCACCTTCTTTATCCGCGCCGCTCAGGTGACCCAGGCCCACCAGAGCCTGACCCTTGAGGAGCTTTATCAGACCTTTCGCGAAGGCGCGGAAGGGGTGGTGAATCGCGGCAAAGCCGAGCCGGGCGATAAAACCATGTGCGACGTCTGGCTGCCGGTGGTGGAATCGTTGCGCCAGTCCAGCGAACAGCACCTGTCGATACCAGGCGCCCTTGAGGCGGCCTGCGAACAGGCGCAAGCCGCCGTCCACGCCACGATCGCCATGCAGGCTCGCAAAGGACGGGCCAGCTACCTGGGCGAACGCAGCATCGGGCACCAGGATCCGGGCGCGACCTCGGTGATGTTGATGGTTCAGATGCTGGCCGCAGCGGCCAAAGAGTAAGGAAAACGCGATGGTAAACCTGGTTATTGTTTCTCATAGCGCCCGTCTGGGCGAAGGTGTCGGAGAACTGGCCCGGCAGATGTTAATGAACGATGGCTGCAAGCTGGCGATCGCCGCCGGAATTGACGATCCCGCCAGTCCGATCGGCACCGATCCCATTAAGGTTATGGAAGCCATCGAGTCCGTCGCTGACGCCGATCATATTCTGGTGATGATGGATATCGGCAGCGCCCTGCTGAGCGCCGAAACCGCGCTGGATCTCCTCGATCCGGCCATTGCGGCGAAGGTTCGCCTGTGCGCGGCGCCGCTGGTGGAAGGGACTCTGGCGGCGACGGTGAGCGCCGCCGCCGGAGCCGGCATCGACAAGGTGATCGAAGACGCCATGAACGCGCTGGAGGCAAAACGCGTACAGCTGGGGTTACCATCGCAACCGCAACACGCTTCGCTGGCCGCCGCGCCGGCCGACGACCGCGACGCGCGCTCGGTTTCCGTGGTGATTCAAAACCACAACGGCCTGCACGTTCGTCCGGCGTCAAAGCTGGTCGCCGCGCTGGCGGGATTCAATGCCGACCTGGTGCTGGAGAAAGGGGGTAAATGCGTCACGCCGGACAGCCTCAACCAAATCGCCCTGCTTCAGGTGCGCCGGAACGATACCTTAAGGCTGCTTGCCCGCGGCCCGGACGCCGACGCCGCGCTGGCGGCGTTCCAGGCGCTGGCGGCGGAGAACTACGGCGAGCCAACGGAGGCGGCGCCCGCGCGTCGGCCCGCCAGCGCCGACCGCGTTGAGGGTAAGGTCGTGCTTTATCCCCAGCCGCAGGACAGGGTCTCGCGGGAAACGAGCACCGCCATCGGCCAGCAGCAGCTGCGGCTGAAACGGGCCATCGACCGGACGCTGGAAGACCTTAGCGCGCTGACGACTCTGGCAGAGGCGACGTTTTCCGCCGACATCGCGGCGATCTTCTCCGGGCATCATACCCTGCTCGATGACCCTGATTTATACGCAGCGGCGTGCGACATCATACGCGACGAGCAGTGCAGCGCGGCGTGGGCCTGGCTACAGGTGCTTAGCGATTTAAGCCAACAATATCGCCATCTCGACGATGCTTACCTGCAGGCGCGCTATATTGATATTGAAGATATTTTGCACCGCACGCTGCGTCACCTTAACGAGCGCGATGAAGTGCTGCCGCAGTTTAGCGCGCCTTCGATCCTCGTTGCCGACGATATCTTCCCTTCTACCGTCCTGCAGCTTAACGCAGAGCAGGTGAAGGGGATCTGCCTGCAGGCCGGCAGCGAGCTCTCTCACGGCGCCATTATCGCCCGCCAGGCGGGTATCGCGATGCTTTGCCAGCAGAGCGATGCCCTGACGCTGCAAGATGGCGAGAGCGTCACCCTTGATATTCCCGGCAAACGCGTGATTCGCGGCTAACCTGCCCTAACCTTTCCGCCCCGGAGGCTGTCCCCTCCGGGAACTCGCTTAACTTTCAGGATCCGTTATGTCTCAATTCTTTTTTAATCAGCGCGCCAACCTCGTCAACGACGTGATTGAAGGGACCATTATCGCCAGTCCGTGGAATAACCTGGCGCGGCTGGAGAGCGATCCCGCCATTCGCGTGGTGGTGCGTCGCGATCTCGACAAAAACAACGTGGCGGTAATCTCCGGCGGCGGTTCCGGTCACGAACCGGCCCACGCGGGCTTTGTCGGTAAAGGCATGCTGACCGCCGCCGTCTGCGGCGATCTGTTTGCCTCGCCGAGCGTCGATGCGGTGCTGACCGCCATCCAGGCCGTGACCGGCGATGCCGGATGCCTGCTGATCGTCAAGAACTATACCGGCGATCGTCTGAATTTCGGCCTCGCCGCGGAGAAAGCGCGCCGTATGGGCTATAACGTCGAGATGCTGATCGTTGGCGATGATATTTCGCTGCCGGATAACAAACATCCGCGCGGCATTGCCGGGACGATTCTGGTGCATAAAGTGGCCGGCTACTTCGCCGAACGCGGCCACAATCTGGCAACCGTGCTGCGCGAAGCGCAGTATGCCGCCAGACATACCTTCAGCCTTGGCCTGGCCCTTTCCAGCTGCCATCTGCCGCAGGACGCGGAAGCGACTCCGCGCCATCATCCGGACCAGGCCGAGCTGGGCATGGGGATCCACGGCGAACCGGGCGCTTCGGTTATCGCCACGCAGAACAGCGCGGAAATCGTTACGCTGATGGTAGAGAAGCTCAGCGCCGCCCTGCCGGAAACCGGCCGCCTGGCGGTGATGATCAATAATCTTGGCGGCGTATCGGTTGCCGAAATGGCGATTTTGACCCGCGAGCTGGCGCATACGCCGCTGCATCAGCGTATCGACTGGCTGATAGGCCCGGCGTCGCTGGTCACCGCGCTGGATATGAAAGGCTTCTCCCTCACCGCCATCGTGCTGGAAGAGAGCATTGAGAAGGCGCTGCTTTCCGCGGTAGAAACCGCCGGCTGGCAGACGCCGGTACAGCCGCGCGCGATCAGCGTGATGCCATCATCGCTGCGCAGTACGCGGGTGGAGTTTGCGCCCTCGGAGAACAGCGAAGTTGCGGGCTACGTGGAACGTGTGACCGGCACGCTGTCCGGGCTTGAAGCAGACCTCAACGCGCTGGATGCCAAAGTCGGCGACGGCGATACCGGCTCCACCTTCGCCGCCGGCGCGCGCGACATCGCCGACTTGCTACAGCGTCGCCAGCTGCCGCTGGCTAACCTCGCCACGCTGTTTGCCCTGATTGGCGAGCGTCTGACGGTGGTGATGGGCGGCTCCAGCGGCGTGCTGATGTCGATTTTCTTTACCGCCGCCGGGCAAAAGCTGGAACAGGGGGCAAGCGTCGCCGAGGCGCTAAACGCAGGGCTGGCGCAGATGAAGTTTTACGGCGGTGCGGATGAAGGCGACCGGACCATGATTGACGCCCTGCAGCCGGCGCTAACGGCGCTGCTGGCCGAACCGGATAACCTGCAGGCGGCTTTCGCCGCGGCGCAGGCGGGCGCGGATCGTACGCTTCACGCCAGCAAAGCGGGCGCCGGGCGCGCATCGTACCTGAACAGCGATAGCCTGCGCGGCAATATGGACCCCGGCGCCCACGCGGTGGCCATGGTGTTTAAAGCGCTGGCGCAGAAATAGCCTCCCTGGCATCTCCCCTGCTCGCGCTGCGCTTAGCAGGGCTACGGGGAAATAATGCCTCTGCGCACTCTGCTCCCAGGGGCGGCATAAAGCACCTGCCCGGGCTACGGGTTTATAGCCGCCTGTGGATCGGTAGCCCGGACAGATGCGCAGCCTCGCCTCCGGGAAAATCACCGCGCAGTACTCTTTCGTAGCCCGGGTAAGGCACCAGCCGCAACCCGGGGTTTCTCCGCGCTTATTTGCTGTGCCAGTAGGCCTGCGAACGCACCAGCTGCGGATCAATCTCTTCGCCTTCAAAGCGCGCCAGCAGCGACTTCACCACCGCGCCTTCCCCGGTCAGCCAGATAAAATAATCGTTCGCCGGAACCACCACCTGTGCCAACCGTTCGGCCACTGCGGCTGGGTTATGTCCCACCACCCACTCGATATGAAAACCATCGAGATCGGTCAGGTAATCTTGATAAGACTCATCGCCAATGGTGACGATCGCCGTGACCTGCGGGCGCGTCGGAAGCTGCTGCAATGCCAGCAGACGGCGGCGCAGCGCGGGCATGCCTGACTCATCGGTCACATACAGCTGCCAGGCGTAATCTTCCGGCACCACCAGCGAACCGCGCGGCCCGCCGATCACCAGCTTATCGCCCGTTTTCGCCGCCAGCGCCCAGCTGCTGGCAATACCGCCATCGTGAATAAAAAAGTCGTACGCCAGCTCATGACGCCCGGCGTCGTACAGCGGCGTATAGTCGCGGGTCGCCGGACGCACGCCATCGCCCCAGTTAATGCCTTCATCCGTCACCTCCGGCGGCGTGAACGCAGCGCCCGCGGCCGGGAAAAAGAGCTTGGTGTGGTCGTCAAAACCCTGGGAAACAAAGCCTTCCAGCGCCTCTCCGCCCAGCACGACACGCTGGAATGCGCTGCCGATACGCTCGACGCGCAATACGGTTAACTCACGGAAGCGCAGTTCATTACGTACGCGCTGCGGGTATTTGGGGTGTCTGGTCGTTGTCATCTTTCATCGCCTTGGTGAACGGAATAGATATATCTAAAAATCATGCAAATGATAATGATTGCCATTAAAAAAGAATGCAAGCATTTTTTGATATAGTCATATAAAAACGCCACAAAAGCCAAAAACCAAAATTAAAACGTTAAATATCAATTAAATAAAAAATAAACTCACTACTGTATTGCTACTTTATTAATTTTAGATATAAATTAGATATATCAAACAATCACAGGAACAAAACATGAGACACCATCACGAAGAAGGCCGTGGCCCACGCGGACGCCACGGGGAACATAGCGAACACGGCGAGCACGGTCGCAGAGGCGGCGGACGCCGGCAGCGCTTCTTTGGTCACGGCGAGCTGCGCCTGGTGATTCTGGACATCCTCACCCGCAATGCCAGCCACGGTTACGAACTGATTAAAGAGATCGAAACTCTGACCCAGGGCAACTACAGCCCGAGCCCCGGCGTCATCTACCCGACGCTCGATTTACTTCAGGATCAGGGATTAATCAGCGTGGCCGACGAAAACGGCCGCAAAAAAATCGCCATTACCGCTGAAGGCAGTCAGCTGCACGCGGAAAACCTGGAGCAGCTGGAGCATATTCAGACCAGGCTGCAGGCGCGCATGGTGGGCTGTGAACTGCGTAAAAATCCGCAGATGAAGCGCGCGCTGGAGAATTTTAAGGCGGTACTGGATTTAAGGGTTAACCAGCAGGAAATAACCGAAGCTCAGCTAAAGCAGATCGTCGGCGTCATTGACCGCGCGGCAATGGAAATCTCCCAGCTCGACTAGCCCTCTGCCCCATCGCCGGGCAGCCTGCACCGCCGCGAAGCACGCGGCGGGACCCCTTCTGCGCATGGTTTCACGCCTTCAGGAGTAAAACATGCCAATAATTTCGCGATAAGATTAAATTTTGCTCAACCGCAATTTCACGTTGCGTTTATCCCGATTTTCCTGGCCCGCGCCGAAGTGGCGTAATCCCTGCAATACTTAATTCAGTATCATGTGATACGCCCCGCCCAGGAGCATATTTTGAACAGGTTACCTTCCAGCGCATCGGCTCTGGCCTGCAGCGCACACGCACTGAATCTCATTGAGAAGCGAACGCTCGATCATGAGGAGATGAAATCACTTAACCAGGAGGTCAGGGAATACTTTAAAGAGCATGTGAACCCGGGATTTTTAGCGTATCGAAAATCGGTCACTGCTGGCGGGGATTACGGAGCCGTAGAGTGGCAAGCGGGAGGGTTAAATACGCTTGTCGACACTCAGGGACAGGAGTTTATCGACTGCCTGGGTGGGTTTGGGATTTTTAATGTAGGGCACCGTAATCCAGTTGTCGTTTCCGCCGTCGAAAATCAGCTCGCTAAACAACCCCTTCATAGTCAGGAACTGCTGGACCCGCTGCGGGCCATGCTGGCTAAAACCCTGGCGGCCTTAACGCCAGGTAAACTGAAATACAGCTTCTTTAGCAACAGCGGTACCGAATCGGTGGAAGCGGCGTTAAAGCTGGCGAAGGCTTATCAGTCTCCGCGCGGCAAGTTTACCTTCGTCGCCACCAGCGGCGCGTTTCACGGTAAGTCGCTGGGCGCGCTTTCGGCCACCGCGAAATCGACTTTCCGTAAGCCTTTTATGCCGCTGCTGCCGGGATTCCGTCACGTGCCTTTTGGCGATATCAACGCGATGCGCACGCTGCTGAGCGAGTGCAAAAAGACCGGCGATGACGTCGCGGCGGTGATCCTTGAGCCTATTCAGGGCGAAGGCGGGGTGATTCTGCCGCCGCCGGGCTATCTGCCCGCGGTGCGCAAGCTGTGCGACGAGTTTGGCGCGCTGCTGATCCTCGATGAAGTGCAAACCGGTATGGGGCGCACCGGCAAGATGTTTGCCTGCGAGCATGAAAACGTCCAGCCGGACATTCTGTGCCTTGCCAAAGCGCTGGGCGGCGGCGTCATGCCGATTGGCGCAACGGTCGCCACCGAAGAGGTATTCTCGGTGCTGTTCGATAACCCGTTCCTGCATACCACCACGTTCGGCGGCAACCCGCTGGCCTGCGCGGCGGCGCTGGCGACCATCAATGTGCTGCTGACGCAAAACCTGCCCGCGCAGGCGGAGCAGAAAGGCGACATGCTGCTGGACGGCTTCCGCCAGCTGGCCCGCGAATATCCGGATCTGGTGAATGACGTGCGCGGCAAAGGTATGCTGATGGCCATTGAGTTTGTCGATAACGAAATCGGCTATGACTTTGCCAGCGAGATGTTCCGCCAGCGCGTACTGGTAGCCGGAACGCTCAACAACGCAAGGACGATCCGCATTGAACCGCCGCTGACGCTGACCCTTGAGCAGTGTGAACAGGTGCTAAAAGCGGCCCGCCTGGCGCTGGCGGCGCTGCGGGTGTCGGTGGAAGAGGCGTAGTGACCTGCCCTCTCCCTCACAGGGAGAGGGCATTGCGTTATACCACCCGCACGCCAGCAGGCATCGCCCTTTCCGGCGTAAGCAGTACGCTTTCGCTGCCATCGTCGGTTTCGGCGCAAAGCAGCATGCACTCCGAGGTTTCACCGCGCATTTTGGCTTTCGCCAGATTACACAGGACCACAACCGTTTTTCCCAGCAGCTCTTCTTCGCTGTAGTACGGCACGAGGCTGGTTACCGTCTGCAGCGTGCGATCGCCAACGTCAATCCGGGCAATATAGAGCTTGTCGGCATTCTCATGTCGTTTTACCGCCACAATTTTTCCCGTACGCATTTCCAGTCTGGCAAAATCAGCATAAAGCACCGTTTCCATCTTGCACCCCTCAAGTAAAATTTTAGTAAAAGATAACAAATGTCGGCGAGGTTTCCGCATAATAGTGCGAAGAATGTTAGATTCATCACTCTTTTGCGCGCTGGAAACGCTGCGGCAGGGATGAATAATACGGCGGAAATTTACTGAAAAGAGATGCAGCTGCCCGCGCTTGCTTTACAATGGTTTGCGTCGATGGGGCAACGTCAGATAAGGAAAACAATGGCCACACTAAAAGATATCGCGACCGAAGCAGGCGTTTCACTGGCGACGGTTTCCCGCGTTTTAAACGACGACCCCACTCTGAACGTGAAAGAAGAGACAAAACATCGCATTCTTGAGGTGGCGGAAAAGCTGGAATATAAAAGTACCAGCTCGCGTAAGGCTCAGGTTCACACCGTCGGCCACCACCATATTCTGGCCATCTACAGCTACCAGCAGGATCTGGAAATCAACGATCCTTACTATCTGGCGATCCGCCACGGCATCGAAACGCAATGCGAAAAGCTCGGTATCGAGTTGACCAACTGCTACTTTAACAACGCGCTACCCGAGCTGAAAAAAGTGACCGGCGTTCTGATTGTCGGCCAGCCTTCGCGGGCGATTCGCGACGCCGCCACGGCGTTAACCGACAACGTCTGCTTTATTGATTTCCATGAACCCGGCAGCAGCTATGACGCCGTCGACATCGATCTGGTGCGCATCGCCAAAGAAGTTATCAACTTTTTTATCGCCCAGGGTGCGCGACGTATCGGCTTTATTGGTGGCCAGGATGAGCCGGGTAAAGCCGACATCCGCGAAGTGGCCTTCGTCGAATATGGCCGCCTGAAGGGAGTGGTTTCGGAAGAAGATATCTGGCGCGGCGGGTTTTCCAGCTCCTCCGGCTATGAGCTGGCAAAAACGATGCTGGCAAAGGCGGATTTCCCCACCGCGCTGTTCGTCGCGTCAGACTCTATTGCCATCGGCGTGCTGCGCGCCATTCATGAACGCGGTCTCTCGATCCCGGAAGATATCTCGCTCATTAGCGTTAACGATATCCCCACCGCGCGTTTTACCTTTCCGCCGCTCTCCACGGTGCGCATTCATTCAGAAATGATGGGCAGCCAGGGCGTCAACCTGCTGGTTGAGAAAGCCCGCGATGGCCGCGCGCTGCCGCTAAACGTCTTTGTCCCCAGCGTGCTTAAGCTGCGCGGTACCACCCGCTAACCCCATTTCTGGCGCTGAATCCTCTGCGCCCGGCTCCCGGGGGCGGCGCTTGACGCGCCTTGCCCGGGCTACGGGTTCACCACCGCCTGCCAAACGGCAGCCCGGACAGATGCGCAGCATCGCCTCCGGGAATGTCCCCTTCCCGATGCCAACCACAGGCGCCCGGTCACGCTCATTTTGTGATCGAGTTAAAGTAAATCGCTCCCGGTGATTTTATTTAGTAAAAGTTTTACTAAAATAACTTCTATCCGTTTAGTCCGTTCAGGGAGGCGATATGAATCGCTGGGAAAATCTTCAACTCACTCATGAAAACCGGCTGCCTCCGCGCGCCTATTTCTTCTCTTACGATTCGCAGGCCCAGGCGCGAACCTTCGCCCGTGAAATCAGCAGCCGCTTTTTGTCCCTTAGCGGACAGTGGAACTTCCGCTTCTTTAACAACCCGCTGCGGGTGCCGGAAGCGTTCACCTCGCAGTACATGAGCGACTGGGGACCGATCACCGTACCGGGAATGTGGCAGATGGAAGGCCACGGCCAGCTACAGTACACCGACGAAGGCTTTCCCTTCCCGATTGACGTTCCCTACGTGCCGACCGACAACCCTACCGGCGCCTATCAGCGCATCTTTACCCTCAGCGAGGGCTGGCAGGGCCAGCAGACCCTGATTAAATTTGATGGCGTCGAAACCTATTTTGAAGTGTACGTTAACGGTCAGTACATCGGTTTCAGCAAAGGCAGCCGCCTGACGGCAGAGTTTGATATTAGTCACGCGGTAAAAACCGGCGACAACCTGCTTTGCGTGCGCGTCATGCAGTGGGCGGACTCCACCTATATAGAAGATCAGGATATGTGGTGGTCGGCGGGTATTTTCCGCGACGTGTATCTGGTGGGCAAAAACCCGCTTCACGTCCAGGACTTCACTTTGCGCACCGATTTTAACGATGACTACATCGACGCCACGCTCTCCTGCCAGCTGGTGCTGGAAAATCTCGATGCGCAGCCGGGCGCTGCGACGCTGGAATACGCGCTGTTCGACGGCGAAAAGGCGCTGTATGAAGGCACAACGCAGCGCCTGACCGTCAGTGAGCAGTTGAACGTCGACTTTGCGATCGACGTGAAGGCGCCGCAGCAGTGGTCGGCGGAAAACCCGTACCTCTATCACCTGGTGATGACGCTGAAAAACGACGTCGGAGAGATTATCGAAGTCATTCCGCAGCGCGTCGGCTTTCGCGATATCAAAGTGCGCAACGGCCTGTTCTACATCAATAACCGCTACGTAATGCTGCACGGTGTTAATCGTCACGACAACGACCATCTGAAGGGCCGCGCCGTGGGGATGGATCGCGTTGAGAAAGATCTGCTGCTGATGAAGCAGCACAATATCAACTCGGTACGTACCGCCCACTATCCCAACGACCCGCGTTTCTATGAGATGTGCGACATTTACGGCCTGTTCGTGATGGCGGAAACCGATGTCGAATCCCACGGCTTCGCCAACGTCGGCAACCTGAGCGCCATCACCGATGACCCGGCATGGGAGCATATTTACGTTGAGCGGATCGTCCGCCACGTCCACGCGCAGAAAAACCATCCGTCGATCGTCATCTGGTCGCTGGGCAACGAGTCCGGCTACGGCTGCAACATTCGCGCGATGTATCACGCCGCGAAAGCGATCGATGATACGCGGCTGGTGCATTACGAAGAGGATCGCGACGCGGAGGTGGTGGATATCATCTCCACCATGTATACCCGCGTGCCGCTGATGAACGAATTCGGGGAATATCCGCATGCCAAGCCGCGGATTATCTGCGAATACGCCCATGCGATGGGCAACGGTCCCGGCGGGCTGAGCGAATACCAGAACGTGTTCTATCAACATGACAGTATTCAGGGCCACTATGTATGGGAGTGGTGCGATCACGGAATCCAGGCCACCGACGACAGCGGCGCGGTGTGGTACAAATTCGGCGGCGACTACGGTGACTATCCCAATAACTACAACTTCTGCCTCGACGGGCTGATTTTCTCCGATCAGACGCCTGGACCCGGGCTCAGAGAGTACAAGCAGGTTATCGCCCCGGTAAAAGTTCAGGCGACCGACATCGCCCGCGGCGCGCTGCGCATCGACAATAAGTTCTGGTTCTCGACCCTGGATGACTACACCCTGCGCGTGGAAGTGCGCGCCGAGGGGACTACGCTTGCCAGCCAGCAGCTTAAGGTGCGCGATCTTGCGCCAAACAGCGGCCGCGATATCACTATCGACCTGCCGGAGCTGGACGATCGCGAAACCTTCGTCAACATCATAGTGACCAAAGATTCCCGTACGCCATACAGCGAAGCCAACCACCCAATCGCCGTCTACCAGTTCCAGCTCAAAGAGCAGACCGCAGCAAAAACACCGCTGATTAACACCAGCGCCACCTCGCTGCGCATTGCCGATGAACGTCTGAGCTACAGCATCACCGGGCACAACTTCCGCGTAGTGTTCTCGAAAGTCAGCGGCAAACTGAGCGAATGGCAGGTGAACGGCGTAGACCAGGTGACCCGTGAGCCGAAGATTAACTTCTTCAAGCCAATGATTGATAACCACAAGCAGGAATACGAGGGGCTGTGGCAGCCCAATCATCTGCAAATTATGCAGGAGCATCTGCGCGCATTCAGCGCCGAGCAGCGCGGCGATACGGTGATTATCACCGCCCGCAGCATCATCGCCCCGCCGGTTTTCGATTTCGGCATGCGCTGCACCTATCGCTGGCAGATTACCCCGCAGGGGCATATCAACGTTGAGCTTGCGGGCGAACGTTACGGCGACTATCCGCACATCGTGCCGTGCATCGGTTTTATGCTGGGCATTAACGCTCAGTTTGAACAGGTGGATTACTACGGTCGCGGTCCCGGCGAAAACTACGCCGACAGCCAGCAGAGCAACATCATTGACCTCTGGCGCACCACCGTGGACGACATGTTCGTGAACTATCCGTTCCCGCAGAACAACGGCAACCGGCAGCACGTCCGCTGGGCCGCGTTTACCGACCGTCACGGCAGCGGTCTGATGGTGGTCCCGCGCGATCCGCTCAACATCAGCGCCTGGCACTATACGGCGGAGAATCTGCACGCCGCGCAGCACTGTAACGAACTGCACCGCAGCGATGACATCACCCTGAATATCGACGCCCAACTGCTCGGCCTGGGCTCTAACTCCTGGGGGAGCGAGGTGCTGGATAGCTGGCGGGTGTGGCTCAAACCGTTCAACTATGGCTTTACGCTGCTGCCGCTGGAAGGCGGGAGCGCTTCCTCGCAGACGCTGGCGAATCATAGCTTTGGCGCCGGTTTCTTTTCCTCCAATTCACACAGCGAGGCTGAAAAATGAGAATTCTCGATAACTTAGAACAGTTTAAGCAAATTTATTACAGTGGGCGTAAATGGCAGCGCTGCGTAGAAGCGATTAATAACATCGACAATATTCGGCCCGGGGTGGCCCACTCTATCGGCGATTCACTCTCCTATCGCGTGGCAAGCGACAGCACCACGGATGCGCTGTTCGTTGGCAACCGCCGCTATTTCGAGGTGCATTACTACCTTCAGGGTCAGCAAAAAATTGAGTTTGCCGCCAAAGAGCAGCTGCAGACCGTGGCCTGCTATCGCGATGAAACCGACCGTGAATATCTCAAAGGCATCGGTGAAACCGTGCAGGTTCACGAAGGTCAGATGGTGATTTGCGACACCCATGAAGCCTATCGCTTTATCTGCGACTCGCCGGTCAAAAAGGTGGTGCTCAGAGTAACTATCGAAGACGGCTACTTCCTGAATAAGTAAGCCCGCGTGAAGCAAGATGAGGCCAGCGGATCGACGCGCTGGCCTTCCCGGTCCCAGCCCTCAATGCGGGCCAGATAATTTTTCGGAGGACTTATGTCCGAATCAGTTCGAGCCAAAATAGGTAAATTCGCCCTGCTGTCGATGGCGTTTGCCGCCGTATTTAACGTACGAAATATTGTTAATAACAACATCGAGTTAGGTCTCAGCTCCGCCCCTATCTTTCTGTTTGCGACGGTGGTCTATTTTATTCCGTTTGTGTTTATCATCGCCGAATTCGTGTCAGCGAATAAGAATTCCGAATCAGGTATGTACGCCTGGCTGAAGCAGCCTTTAGGTACCCGCGCGGCCTATCTCGGCTCGTTCCTGTACTGGTTTGTGAACCTGTTCTTTTTCCTGTCGCTGCTGCCGAACGTGGTGGCCTACGCCTCGTACGCCATTATGGGTTACGCCATTCCTTTCTCGCCGATGGTCACGTCGCTGATCTCTATCGTCCTGTTCGCCATGGCCACCCACATTTCCACTAAAGGCGCGACCTGGCTGGGGAAAATCTCCGAATGCGTGGCGTATGGCGTCTTCGCGCTATTTGCGATTTACGTGGTCGGCGCTTTTACCGCGCTGGGCGCGGGCCATGTCCCCGCGCAGCCGATTACGCTGCACGCCATGGCGCCTACCATTAACTGGGCGACGCTGGGGATCATGTGCTGGATTTTCCAGGCGGCAGGCGGGGCTGAAACCGTCGCCGCGTACCTGAACGACACCAAAGGTGGGCAGAAATCGTTTATTAAAGTCATCATCACCGCCGGGATCCTGATTGGCGGCATGTACGCGCTGGGCTCTTTGCTGGTCAACGTCTTTGTGGCCCGTGAAGATCTGACCTATGCGGCCGGCATGGTGGAAATCTTCACCGGCCTCGGTGCCTATTTCCATATTTCAGAAGCGCTGATGGGCCGCTTCGTCGGCATCATTCTGTTTATCGCCATTTTCGGCAGCATGATGATGTGGACCGCCGCACCGGTAAAAATTCACTTCTCTGAAATTCCTGCCGGCATCTATGGCAAAAAAACCACCGAGCTGAACGTCCACGGTGTACCGGTGCGCGCCGCCTGGTGGCAATTTGTCTTCGTCTTTCTGATGCTCATCGTGAACGGTTTCGGCTCCGCCAGCGTTCAGCAAATGATGAACACCGCGATTAACCTGACCGCGGGTACCGCGATGCTACCGCCGCTGTTTATCATGGCCGCCTACTTTGTTTTCCGCTGGAAACACGACGACACGCCGCGCGACTTCCGCATGGGTTCAAGAAAGGTTGGGATGGCCGTGGTGTCGATGCTGATGGTGATTTTCCTGGTCAGCATGACCGCCTCGGCTTTCCCGCCGGGGGTCGATCTGGTGAATGCCTTCTTCATTAACGTCTTTATGACCGCAGTCTTCTCCGGACTCGCGTGGTGGTGGATAACCCGCTTTGAGAAAAAACAGCGCAAGAACCAACAAATCCCCCTGAAATCAGCGGCAAATACGGTGAAATAAGCCACCGTTGCTCCCGCCAGCGGCATATCCCCTGGCGGGATTTTTTTACCCACAAGCCACGCTCTGTCGCCCGACCATTTTCGTGATCGAGTTAAAGCAATTCATTTTTACCGCTTTTGTTTACTAAATATTTTACTAAAATTAACCACAATACTTAACTACCTCTACCCTATAAACAACACAATCCCCTTCGGCCATTCTCTGAAGGACAATGTGTGGAGATGTGTTATGTCTGATATCAAACGTAATACCATCGGCAAGTTCGGCCTGCTGTCCCTGACCTTCGCCGCCGTCTTCAGTTTTAACAACGTGATCAATAACAATATTGAGCTGGGGCTGGCATCGGCGCCGATGTTCTTCCTCGCGACCCTGCTCTACTTCGTTCCTTTCTGTCTGATCATCGCGGAATTCGTTTCGCTGAATAAAAACTCCGAAGCGGGGGTTTATGCCTGGGTGAAAAGCTCGCTGGGTGGACGTTGGGCTTTTATTACCGCCTATACCTACTGGTTTGTGAATCTGTTCTTTTTTACCTCGCTACTGCCGAGGGTCATCGCGTATGCCTCCTACGCCTTCCTCGGCTACGAGTACATTCTGACCCCCGTCGCCACCACGATGTTGAGCATGGCGCTGTTCGCCCTGTCGACCTGGGTGTCCACCAACGGCGCAAAAATGCTGGGTCCTATTACCTCGGTGACCTCGTCGTTAATGCTGCTGCTGACGCTCTCCTACATTCTGCTTTCCGGCAGCGCGCTGGTGGGCGGTATTCAGCCGGCGGATCCGATTACCGTGGATGCGATGATCCCGAACTTCAACTGGGCATTCCTCGGCATCACCACCTGGATCTTTATGGCGGCCGGCGGGGCGGAGTCCGTCGCGGTGTACGTCAATGACGTGAAAGGCGGATCGAAATCATTCGTTAAGGTCATCATCCTCGCCGGGATCGTGATTGGCGTGCTGTACTCCATTTCCTCGGTGCTGATCAACGTGTTTATCAGCAGCAAAGAGCTGAAATATACCGGCGGATCGGTTCAGGTCTTCCACGGTATGGCGGTCTGGTTTGGCCTGCCGGAAATCGTGGTCAACCGTTTTGTCGGCCTGGTCTCCTTTACCGCCATGTTTGGTTCGTTATTAATGTGGACCGCGACGCCGGTCAAAATCTTTTTCTCCGAAATCCCGGCCGGCATATTTGGTAAAAAAACCGTCGAGCTCAATCAAAACGGCGTACCGGCGCGCGCGGCGTGGATCCAGTTCCTGATTGTAATTCCGCTGATGATTATCCCGATGATGGGCTCCAGCACCGTGCAGGATTTAATGAACACCATCATCAACATGACCGCCGCCGCCTCAATGCTGCCGCCGCTGTTTATCATGCTGGCGTACCTCAACCTGCGCCGCAGGCTCGATCATCTGCCGCGCGATTTTAAAATGGGCTCACGCACCACCGGCATTACGGTGGTCTCGATGCTGATTGTTATTTTCGCCATCGGCTTCGTCGCCTCAACCTTTCCCACCGGCGGCAATATTCTGACCATTATTTTCTATAACGTCGGTGGCATTGTTATCTTCCTCGGATTTGCGTGGTGGAAATACAGCAAATACGTTAAGGGATTAACGGTAGAAGAAAAAAGAATTGAAGCGGCGCCGGCTTCCGACGCGTCATAAGCCATTTTCCCTAAAATAATAAATTACAATATCTCTTAATAATGCGATGAAAAAGAATAACTTAATTTACGGAGCGCTTGCCGCTCTGGCCTTCTGCACACCTGCCGTAGCGGCTGATGTTGCTCACCCGGCGGAACATGATGACATGAAAACGCCTGAACTGAGCGCCACTTCCTATCGTTTTTACGGTGAACTGGGGGTCGGCGGATATATGGATTTAGAAGGCGAAGATAAACATAAATATAGCGATGGCACCTATATTGAAGGCGGGCTGGAAATAAAGCACGGCAGCTGGTTTGGCTTAATTTATGGCGAAGGCTGGACGGTCCAGGCCGATCGTCAGGGGAATGCCTGGGTACCGGATCACGGCTGGGGCGGATTCGAAGGCGGAATAAACCGCCTCTACGGCGGATATAAAACCGATAGCAGCACCGAGATTATGCTCAGCCTGCGCCAGGATTCATCGCTCGACGATCTGCAGTGGTGGGGCGATTTCACACCCGACCTCGGCTACGTGATCCCCAATACCCGCGATATCATGTACGCGTTCAAGGTGCAGAACCTGGCGGGAGATTTTCGCTACAGCGTGACCGCCACGCCCGCCGGGCACCACGATGAAGGCAAAGCGTGGCTCCATTTCGGCAAATACGACCGCTACGACGATAAATATACCTATCCGGCGATGGTCAACGGCTACGTCCAGTACGATATTGCCGAAAAGGTCACCTGGATGAACGGTCTTGAGCTGACCGACGGTACCGGTCAGCTCTTGTTAACCGGTATTCTCACTCCCAACCTCGCCGCCCGCGCCTGGCATCATACCGGGCGCGCCAGGGGAAAAGACGTGCCGGGAACGGAGACCGGCTTTATGGCCAGCGCCATGTATGAAGCGCTCAAGGGCGTGTATCTCTCCACCGCCTATAGCTACGCCAAACACCGCCCGGATCGCGCTGCCGAGGAAACCACCTCGTTTATGCAGTTCGGCGTCTGGTACGAGTACGGCGGCGGACGTTTTGCCACCGCTGCGGACAGCCGCTTCTACATGAAAAACGCCTCCGGCGACCCGAGCGATCAGGTTTTCCTGATGCAATATTTCTACTGGTAAAAAGGGATATCAATACCGTGAAAATCATCACCACTCTGACGCCGCTGGCCTGCGCCCTGCTGCTAAGCTTTTCCGCCCACGCGCTCACTGCGGATGACTTTAAAAATGTTATCAACCGCAGCGGCGCGCCGCAGGCGATGCAGGATTTTGATAACGATGACCACCAGCGCTTCAACCCGTTTTTCGATTTGGGCGCATGGCATGGGCATCTGCTGCCTGATGGTCCGGCCACCATGGGCGGATTTCCCGGACCCGCGCTGCTCACCGAGGAGTACATCAACTTTATGGCGACCCGTTTCGATCGCCTGACGGTATACCAGAACGGCAAAAAAGTCGCCTTCACCATGCAGGCCTGGAGCCTGCCCGGGGCGCTGGTGCAAACGCTCTCCGCGCCCGGCGTACAGATCGAGATGACCCTGCGCTTTGCCAGCGCGCACACCTCTTTACTGGAGACTAAAATCACCAGCAGCGGTCCGCTTAAGCTGGTCTGGGACGGCGAGCTGCTGGAGAAGCTCTCCGCCAAAGAGGGGAAACCGCAGTCAACGCAAACCATCGACCAGGCCTTCCCGGACTATCAGCGCCGCCTGAGCGCGACCCACGACGGCCTGACGGTCAGCTTCGGTAAAGTCCGTTCCGCATCGGATTTAATGACCTCCGGCGAATCGCAGTATCAGATCCATCGCTCCCTGCCGACGGTCACCCAAATCGACGGCCATCGATTCACCAGCAGCGCGCAAATCAACGGCTCGACCACGCTCTATACCACCTACTCGCACCTGCTTAACGCTGAGCAGGTGCGCCTTGAGAAAGCGCAAATCCGCGATATTCTGGCGCGACCGGCGCACTATCTGCGCGCTTCCGAGGCGCGCTGGAACGGCTATCTGCAAAAGGGGCTGACCAATCCTGATGCTACGGCGCAGCAAACCCGGGTGGCGGTAAAAGCGATCGAAACCCTTAACGGTAACTGGCGCGCGCCGGGCGGCGCCGTTAAGCACAACACCGTCACGCCATCGGTAACCGGGCGCTGGTTCTCCGGCAACCAGACCTGGCCGTGGGATACCTGGAAGCAGGCCTACGCCATGGCCCATTTCAACCCGGAGATAGCGAAAGAGAACATCCGCGCCGTCTTCTCCTGGCAGATTGCCGCCGACGATAAAGTGCGGCCGCAGGATGCCGGGTTCATTCCGGATCTGATCGCCTGGAACCTGAGCCCGGAACGCGGCGGCGACGGCAGCAACTGGAACGAGCGAAATACCAAACCGAGCCTGGCGGCCTGGTCGGTGATGGAAGTCTATAACGTCACCAAAGATAAAGCCTGGCTGGCGGAGATGTATCCGAAGCTGGTGGCCTACCATGACTGGTGGCTGCGCAACCGCGACCACAACGGCAACGGCGTACCGGAGTACGGCGCGACCCGCGATAAAGCGCACAACACCGCCGATGGCGCGATGCTGTTTACCGTGAAAAAGGGCGATAAAGAACGGACGCTTTCCGGCCTGAAAACCTACGAGCAGGTGACGGCGAAGGGCGATTACGACAGCCTGGAGATCCCGGCACAGGTGGCCGCCTCCTGGGAGTCGGGGCGCGACGACGCGGCGGTCTTCGGCTTTATCGATAAAGATCAGCTGGATAAATACATCGCCGGCGGCGGCAAACGCAGCGACTGGACGGTGAAATTTGCTGAAAACCGGGATAAAAGCGGCAATCTGCTCGGCTATTCGCTGCTGCAGGAGTCGGTCGATCAGGCCAGCTACATGTACAGCGACAACCACTATCTGGCGGAAATGGCGACCCTTCTCGGCAAGCCGGAGGAGGCAAAACGCTACCGGGCGCTGGCGCAAAAGCTCGCCGACTATATCAACACCTGCATGTTCGACCCGCAGAGCAAATTCTATTATGACATTCGCATTGAAGCGCAGCCGCTGGCAAACGGCTGTGCCGGTAGGCCGATCGTCGAGCGCGGCAAAGGGCCGGAGGGCTGGTCGCCGCTGTTCAACGGCGCGGCCACTCAGGCACATGCCGATGACGTCATTTCGGTGATGCTGGACGCCAAAGAGTTCAATACTTTCGTACCGCTGGGTACCGCCGCATTAACGAATCCGGCGTTTGGCGCGGATATTTACTGGCGCGGCCGCGTGTGGGTGGACCAGTTCTGGTTCGGTCTGAAAGGGATGGAGCGCTACGGCCACCGCGAAGAGGCGCTGCAGCTGGCGGACGCCTTCTTCAGGCACGCCCGGGGGTTAACCTCCGATGGCCCGATTCAGGAGAACTACAATCCGCTCACCGGTGCTCAGCAGGGGGCGCCAAACTTCTCCTGGAGCGCGGCGCATCTGTACATGCTGTATAACGAGTTTTTCCGTAAGTAGCTACGATGTCCCCTCACCCCGCCGGGGTGAGGGTTCGTCTTACACCTCGGGCAGCAGGCCGATAAAGCTGCGCTTCTGCCGCGGCTGCGACATCAGCGCCTCCAGCTTCGCCACGCAGGCCAGATAGTGCGGGGTTTTCTTGTGCGCCAGCACCGCGTCATCGTCGATATAGGCTTCATAGATAAAAAAGCGCGTCTTCACCTCCGGGTCCTGCAGGACGTCAAAGCGCAGATTGCCCGGCTCCTGCAGCGCCCCTTCGTGGTTGGCGCGGAATACCTCAAGAAACTCGTCGACCCGTTCCGGTTTGATATTGATTTCCACCAGCGTTACGTTCATTGCAGCTCTCCCTGTTTTTCCTCCTGCCAGAACTGATACGCCTCGCGGGCGCTTAAGTTCTCATGCACCACTTTTTTCACCGCCTTCAGCATCGCGCGCGGCGCGCTGGACTGGAAGATATTGCGTCCCATATCGACGCCGGATGCGCCCTGGTCGATCGCCCGCCAGCACATCTCCAGCGCCTCCTGCTCCGGCAGCTTTTTGCCCCCGGCGATGACGATCGGCACCGGGCAACTGGCGGTCACTTTCTCAAAGCCTTCCTCAACAAAGTAGGTTTTCACGAACTGCGCCCCCATTTCGGCGGCAATGCGGCTGGCAAGCGAGAAGTAGCGGGCGTCGCGGGCCATCTCTTTACCCACCCCGGTTACCGCCAGCACCGGCATACCGTAGCGGTTGCCGGCGTCCACCAGCTTGATGATGTTGTTGATTGACTGATGCTCATGTTCGCTGCCGATATAGACCTGCGCCGCCACCGCGCAGACGTTCAGGCGCAGCGCGTCCTCCATCGCCACCGCCACGCACTCGTTGGAAAGTTCGCTGAGGATCGAGTTGCCGCCGGAAGCGCGCAGCACCACCGGTTTGTTGGTCGCCGCCGGCACCTGACTGCGCAGTACGCCGCGGGTGCACATCAGCACGTCGGTCTCTTCGAACAGCGGTGCAATAGAGAGATCGATACGCTCCAGCCCGGTGGTCGGCCCCTGAAAATAGCCGTGGTCGAACGCCAGCATCACCGTACGGTTGCTCTGCGGGTTGAAGATACGCGCCAGCCGCGACTGCATCCCCCACTCCAGCGACCCGCAGCCCTTCAGCGTATAGAGCGTATTCTGCTGCGGACGGTCTAAGCCGAAGTTTTTTCCCTCTTTGATATCGTCTAAATCAGCCATCTCATTCTCCATCAGAAATCGTAGTTATTGATATTCTCTTTGGTGAACACCACCCGCTCCGGCAGCAGCACGATGCCGTTGCCTTTCGCTTCATACTGATAGCCCTGCACGCTGTTGGGCTCGACTTTAAGGGCGCCGAGATCTTTCACATCAACGCTGTCGCCGACGTTAAGATCGCCCTTTTTCAGCAGACGATCGGCGACGTTAACCGCGATCTTGCCCTGCTGCACCACGTCCCACAGGCCGAAGGCTTTTACCGTGCCGCGCTCCACGTAGGGGCGCATCACGTTCGGGGTACTAAAGCCGACGATCGCCACGCCCTGGCGCTTGAGGTTTTCCGCCGCCTGGGCAGCCGCCGGAAGCGCGTTGGCGTCCGGAGCGATAATGGCGTCGAGATCCGGGTACGCTTTTAAGATCCCCTCGGCGGTTTGCAGCGATTTAGTGGCGTCGTTATAGCCAAACTGGGTGGTCACCACTTCCCACTGCGGATGTTCTTTTTCGATTTTGGCCTTCGCCTCTTTCACCCATTGGTTCTGATCGGTCACCGTCGGGCTGGAGTAGAAAAACGCCACTTTGGCGCCAGGCTTCGTCACCTGTTTTTCCGCCATCTCCACCAGCAGGCCGCCGAGCTGCTGCGGCGTCCCCTGGTTGATATAGATGCTGCGGCACTCCGGTTTGGTATCGGAATCCCAGGTCAGGACCTTGACCCCGCGCTGCATCGCCCGCTTCAGCGCCGGGCACAGGCCGTCCGGCGATACGGCGGAGACGATAATCGCGTTGTAGCCCTGGTTGACGAAGTTGTTGATCAGCTGTACCTGGCCGGAGACGCTCGGTTCGGTCGGGCCGTCGTAGGTGACGTCCACGCCGAGCGCTTTGCCCGCCTCTTTCGCGCCGTTGCCGCCGCTGGTAAAGAACCCGACGCCGACCAGCTTAGGAATAAAGGCGATGCGGTCCGCCGCCTGGGCCGATGCCATACCCAGCGCCATCGCCAGCACGATCAGTTTTGTTTTCATTTTATGCTCCGATTGTTTTACGCGAGAAAAGACGCCGCCAGCTCATCCGCACCCATTCACGGTGCAGGCTCAGCGAACGCCCCATCACCACCACAACCAACAGCGCCCCTGACAGCGCGCTCGACACCTGGTTGGGGATGCCGACCATTTGCAAACCTTGTTGTAAATAGCCCACCAGCAGCGCGGCCAGCGCCGTGCCGACGATCGAGCCGGAACCGCCGTAGATATTGGCCCCGCCGAGCACCGCGGCGGTCAGCGCCGGCATCAGCAGGTCGCGGCCTAAGTCCGAGCGCGCCGAGCCGAAATAGGAGACCATCACCAGCGCCGCTATCGCCGACGCCACGCCCACCAGGCCATACAGCGCGTAGGGCATCCCGTTAACGGAAAGCGCGGTGTAGCGCGCGGCGCGCGGGTTCTGCCCGAGCAGAAAAAGATGCCGCCCAAAGCGCCCGCGGTGGGCCAGCAGCCAGAAGAAAAAGGTGATAACGGCGAACAGCACCAGCGGTATCGGCAGGCCAAACAGGGTCAGGTTGGCGAAGGCGGTAAAGCTATCCGGGAATCCGCCGATACCTTCGTAACCGGTCGCCCCGGCCATGCCCGATAGCAGCAGCGCGCCGCCGCCGTAGAGGTACAGGGTGCCGAGGGTAATCACCAGCGGGCTAATGCCGGTGTAATGAATCAGCGCCGCGTTCAGCAACCCGCACAGCAGGCCGAGCAGCAGCGTCAGGGGGATTGCGAGGCTCATGGGCCAGCCCGACTGCATCATCACCCCCAGCGCAATGGCGCACAGGCCGATAGTGGAACCGAGCGAAATATCAATCCCGCCGCTGATAATTACCAGCGTCAGCGGCAGCGCCACGATGCCAATGCAGATAAAGTCGCTGGTGCTGAACAGCAGCATATTGAGATCCAGCATGCGCGGATTCAGGGCGCCAAACAGCAGGATCTCCAGCACAAGTAACGCCAGCAGCGCGCTTTCCCAGTTGAGCTTCATTTACGCCACCTCTTTGTTTTTGCGTTCGGGAAACGGGGCCACGCGCTTGCCCCCTTTGTTGCCGGGCTGAAAGCGGCTGTACTTCAGCGCCCGCTGATGGCGGGCCAGCGCCTGACGCAGACGCCCGTCGAGCACCAGTACGCCGAGCAGGACCAGGCCGGCGATGAAGTCGTTCCACCACGCCGGGAGACGGAACAGCACCAGCACGGTATCGATTTGCGTGAGGAAGAAGGCGCCGAGAAAAGCGCCGAGCAGCGTGCCGGTACCGCCAAGCAGCGAGATCCCGCCGAGCACGCAGGCGGCGATGGCCTTCATCTCCAGGCCGCTGCCGGTCTGATTGGGCACAAAACCAATCTGCGCGGCAAACACAATCCCGGCGCAAGCCGCCAGCATGCCGTTAAGGGTAAATGCCAGCATCCGCGTGCGGTTCACCGCCACCCCGAGCTGGCGGGCCGCGGCGAGGTTATCGCCGACGGCGTAAAAATCACGGCCAAAGGCGGTGCGCGACAGTATCCCGCCGCCCACCAGAAGCAGCGCCAGCACCAGCCAACCCAGCGGCGAAATGCCGATGAACGCCGGTTCCGACAGCGCCTTCAGGCTATTCGGCAAGCCTTCAATCCACTTGCCGCCGGTCCACAGCAGCATCACTCCGCGATAAAGCCCGAGAGTGCCGAGGGTGGCGACAATCGCCGGTATCCGCAGCCCCACCACCAGCAGACCGTTAAAGGCGCCGACCAGCGCGCCGATCGCCAGCGCGAAGGCGATGGCGGTCATCAGGCCATAGCCGCTATTCAGCGCCACCCCCACCGCGATAGCGCTCAGGCCGACGGTGGACCCCACCGAAACGTCAATATTGCGGGTCAGCATCACCAGGGTTGCCCCCAGCGCCAGCAGGCAGAGGATCTGCGAACTGGCGAAGATCATGCCCAGGGTCTGTAAGCTGAAATAGGCCGGGTTGAGCGTCACCAGCCCGGCAAACAGCACCACGATGGCGAGAAAGGCGCTCAGTTCACGATTCTTTAATAACGTTTTCATGCCTGTCCTCCGAAGGCCAGGGTCATCATCCGGTCAACGCTGACCGCCTGCTGCGCCAGCTCGCCGCTCAGCCTGCCCTGATGCATCACCAGCACCCGGTCGGCCAGGCCGACGAACTCGTCGAGATCGCTGGAAATCATTAATACCGCCACGTTCTGCGCGGCGACGCTTTTCAGCAGCTGATAGATGTCGGCGCGGGCGGAAACGTCCACGCCGCGGGTCGGCTCATCGACGATCAGCAGCAGCGGGTTAGCCTCCAGGCAGCGCGCCAGCAGTACCTTCTGCTGGTTACCGCCGGAGAGCGTGCGCACCGGGCGATCGCCATCGGCCATTTTGATCCCCAGCGCCCGGTGATACCGCTCCACCACCGCCGCTTCGCGCCTGTTCTGCTGCCACAGCGACGGCTGGTTAAACATCACCGTGTTCCAGCGCACCGGCGCATCGAGAAACAGCCCGGAAACCTGCCTGTCCTCCGGCAGATAGACCAGCCCGCGGGCCAGCCTGGCGCGCGTGCTGTCGCGGCTGATATCGCGGTTTTCCAGCCATACCCGCCCGGCGCGCGCCGGTCGCAGGCCGTAGAGCGTTTCGGCGAATTCAGTGCGCCCGGATCCGACCAGCCCGGCGAGGCCGACGATCTCCCCGGCGCGGATCTCCAGGCTGAGATCGATAAAACCTTCTCCGGTCAGATCTTCTACCCTAAGGACCGGGAAATCCTGCGCCTGAGTACGGCGATTGCCCGGCAGCGCCAGCCACAGCTTTTGCGTGTCGCTCAGCGCGCGATCGCGGCTGACCGGCGTCATCGCGCCGATCAGCTGATTGTCGCCGTACTGCGCGGTCTCTCCGCTCAGCACCACCGCGCCATCGCGCATTACCGAGACGTGGCTGGCGACCTGACGGATCTCCGGCAGTTTGTGCGAGATAAACACGATCCCGACGCCGAGCGCCTGTAAAGAGCGGATCTGACGGAACAGACGTTCGGTTTCCCCCGGCGTTAATGAGGCGGTGGGCTCATCGAGGATCAAGATCTGCGCATCGCGCATCAACCCGCGCAGGATCTCCACCATTTGTTGGTCGGCGACTTCCAGGGTGCTGGCCGCCGCCTCAAGGTTAAGCTGGCAGCTAAGCTGCTGCAGCTTTTCCTGCAGGCGGGTCTCGGTATCCGCCCGCTTTGGCAGACGAAAAAGAATATTTTCCCGCACCGTCAGATTGGGGAATAACATCGGTTCCTGCGGCACCAGATACACGCCCTGCTGATGGGCCTGGGCGGGAGTAAGGCGCGCAAATATACGTTCGCCGAGGATAAGCTCACCGCTGTCGGGGGTCTCTACCCCGGCAATAATCTTCATCAGCGTCGATTTCCCGGCGCCGTTACCGCCCATCAGCGCGTGCACCTGGCCGGAAAGCAGCGTGAAATCAATCTGCTTCAGCACGGTGACGCCGGAGAACTGTTTGCCGATTTGGCGAGCTTCAAGCAGTGGCTTCATCATCGCGCCTCGTTTTGAACAAAAGATTTTTTAAATTAATAATGTTCAAAAGCGTAGACGGTGAACTATATTTACAACCGTGCAACGATCACAGTTTTATGCTTTCGATCGTTTGAATAAAACCAGCGAACAATGAAAGATCGGTTTTGCCAGTCGGCTCACATTTTCCGACCGCGCAATAACGAACATATGATCTAAATTTTTATAAGAGTTCACTTTATGAGCGAAAAACGCATTACGGAAGAGAGCCGCTACGCCGGGCTGGCGTTAGCCGAGGAGGAGCTGGTGGCGCGGGTGGCGTGGTGTTACTACCACGACGGCCTGACGCAGAACGACATCGGCGAGCGTTTAGGGCTGCCGCGGTTAAAGATCTCCCGCCTGCTGGAGAAGGGCCGCCAGTCGGGGGTGATCCGCGTCCAGATTAATTCGCGCTATGAGGGCTGCCTGGCGCTGGAAACCGAACTTCAGCAGCGCTTCGGTCTGAAAATTGCCCGCGTGCTGCCGGCGCTGAATACCCCGCCGATGAACACCCGCCTGGGGATTGGCGCGGCGCAATCGTTAATGGGCGTGCTGGAGCCGGGACAGCTGCTGGCGGTGGGCTTTGGCGAAGCCACCATGAGCTGCCTGCAGCACCTGAGCGGGTTTATCGGCTCCCAGCAGGTTCGGCTGGTGACGCTTTCCGGCGGCGTGGGCCCGTATATGACCGGCATTGGCCAGCTGGATGCCGCCTGTAGCGTCAGCATGATCCCCGCGCCGCTGAGGGTGTCATCGGCGGATGTGGCGGAGATCCTGCGCCGGGAATCGAGCGTACGCGACGTGATCCTGGCCGCGACGGCGGCGGATGCGGCGGTGGTAGGTATCGGCGCCATTGACCAGCGCCGGGACGCCACCATCCTGCGCTCCGGCTATATCAGCGAAGGCGAACAGCTAATGTACGCCCGCAAAGGCGCGGTCGGCGACATTTTAGGTTATTTCCTGCAGGCCGACGGCAAACCGGTTGAAGGGCTGGAGATCCATCGGGAACTGCTCGGCGTCACCCTTGATGAGCTGGCGCAGCTGCCGACCATCGTGGGCGTCGCCGGGGGCACAGAAAAAGCGCAGGCGATTTACGCGGCCCTTATCGGCAAGCGAATTAATGGCCTGGTAACGGAAGAGACAACAGCACGCGCGGTGCTGACGCTGGCCTCATAACGGCCCTGCGCCGCGCAACACGAGCGAGGCGCATGTCATGAGTTACCTGTTAGCGTTAGATGCTGGGACCGGCAGCATTCGGGCGGTCGTATTCGATCTCCAGGGCCGCCAGATAGCGGTCGGCCAGGCCGAATGGAAGCACCTGAGCGTGGACAATGTCCCCGGCTCGATGGAGTTCGACCTTGGCACCAACTGGCAGCTGGCCTGTCAGTGTATCCGTCAGGCGCTGGCCGCCGCCCATCTCTCTGCGGCGGATATTCAGTCCGTGGCCTGCTGCTCGATGCGTGAAGGCATCGTGCTATACGACCGCAACGGCGAGGCCATCTGGGCCTGCGCCAACGTTGACGCCCGCGCCAGCCGCGAGGTGGCGGAGCTCAAAGAGATCCACGACGACCGTTTTGAATCCGAAGTGTACGGCGTGTCCGGGCAGACCCTGGCACTGAGCGCTATGCCGCGCCTGCTGTGGCTGGCCCATCATCGCCCGGATATCTACCGCAAAGCGGCGACCATCACCATGATCAGCGACTGGCTGGCGGCAAAGCTTTCCGGCGAACTGGCGGTTGACCCTTCTAACGCCGGAACGACCGGCATGCTCGATCTCTTCAGCCGCGACTGGCGCCCGGCGCTGCTGGATATGGCCGGGCTGCGGGCCGATATTCTCTCGCCGGTCAAAGAGACCGGCAGCGTACTGGGAGCGGTGACCGACGCGGCGGCGGCGCAAAGCGGGCTGCGCGCGGGCACGCCGGTGGTGATGGGCGGCGGCGACGTCCAGCTCGGCTGCCTGGGCCTCGGCGTGGTGCGCGCCGGGCAGACGGCGGTGCTCGGCGGCACTTTCTGGCAGCAGGTGGTTAATCTGCCGGAAGTGCGAACTGACCCGGAGATGAATATTCGCGTTAACCCGCACGTCATTCCCGGCATGGCGCAGGCGGAGTCCATCAGCTTCTTCACCGGCCTGACCATGCGCTGGTTCCGCGACGCGTTCTGCGCGGAGGAGAAGCTGATTGCCGGGCGCCTCGGTGTCGACGCCTACAGCCTGCTCGAAGAGATGGCCAGCCGCGTGCCGGCGGGTTCCCACGGGGTGATGCCGATCTTCTCTGACGCCATGCACTTTAAGCAGTGGTACCACGCCGCGCCGTCGTTTATTAACCTCTCCATCGACCCGGAAAAATGCAATAAGGCCACCCTCTTCCGCGCGCTGGAAGAGAACGCGGCGATTGTCTCTGCCTGTAATCTGGCGCAAATTTCGCAATTTTCCGGCGTGCGGTTTGACAGCCTGGTCTTTGCGGGCGGGGGCTCAAAAGGCGCGCTGTGGAGCCAGATCCTCAGCGATGTTACCGGCCTCCCGGTGCGGGTGCCGGAGGTCCGCGAGGCGACGGCGCTGGGCTGCGCGATCGCCGCCGGCACAGGTGCCGGGCTGTACGGCGATATGGCGGCGACGGGTGAGAAGCTGGTGAGCTGGCACCGGGAATTTACGCCCAATCAGGCGCATCGCGAGCTGTATCACGAGATGATGATCAAATGGCAGTCGGTGTACGCTGAGCAGCTCGGTCTGGTGGACAGCGGATTAACGACCTCGATGTGGCAGGCGCCGGGTCTGACGCGCCGTGCCCCTGTTGCCCCCTCACCCTAAGCCTCTCCCCTACAGGAGAGGAAACCGTCCGGGCTTAACTGGCCCCGGCGCCATTGCATCCTTCTCCCTCTCCCGGTGGGAGAGGGCCGGGGTAAGGGAGAACCTTCCGCCGTTCTTTGAATCCCATCACAATCGCCGCACTCCCCTTTTCCCTTTTCGCCCGCGGCGGCTAAATTAGTAACTCATCCGACCACATAACAATAATTTTACACTGGAAGAGATTATGAGCCGCTACCCGTCGCTTTTCGCCCCGCTTGATCTGGGGTTCACAACGCTCAAAAACCGCGTGTTGATGGGCTCGATGCACACTGGCCTGGAGGAGCTGCCGGACGGCGCACAGCGGCTGGCGGCGTTTTACGCCGAGCGCGCCCGCCACGGGGTGGCGCTGATCGTCACCGGCGGGATTGCCCCGGCGCCTTCCGGCGTCACCATGGCGGGCGGCGCGGTGCTTAACGACGCCAGCCATCTCGCTCATCACCGCCATATCACCGATGCGGTACACGAGGAGGGCGGCAAAATCGCCCTGCAGATCCTGCATACCGGGCGCTACAGCTACCAGCCGCAGCTGGTGGCCCCTTCCGCGCTGCAGGCGCCGATCAACCCCTTTACGCCTCACGAACTGAGCCACGAAGAGATCTTACAGCTGATCGATGATTTTGCCCGCTGCGCCCAGCTGGCGCGGGAAGCCGGGTACGACGGCGTCGAAGTGATGGGCTCGGAAGGCTATCTGATTAACGAATTTCTTGCCGCGCGCACCAACCTGCGCGACGACCAGTGGGGCGGCGACTACGCCCGGCGTATGCGTTTTGCCATTGAAGTGGTCAGAGCCGTGCGGGAGCGCGCGGGCAGCGACTTCATTATCATCTACCGCCTGTCGATGCTCGATCTGGTCAGCGGCGGCAGCACGCTCGCGGAAGTCACCGCGCTGGCAAAAGCCATTGAGGACGCAGGGGCAACGATTATCAATACCGGCATTGGCTGGCACGAGGCGCGCATTCCCACTATCGCCACTCCGGTACCGCGCGGCGCGTTTAGCTGGGTCACCCGCAAGCTGAAAGGCGCGGTGTCGATCCCGCTGGTCACCACCAACCGGATTAACGATCCCGCCGTGGCGGAGGCGATCCTGGCCCGCGGAGACGCCGACATGGTCTCGATGGCCCGCCCTTTCCTCGCCGACAGCGAATTTCTCTCTAAAGCGCAGAGCGGGCGGGCGGATGAGATCAATACCTGTATTGGCTGCAACCAGGCCTGCCTCGATCGGATCTTCGCCGGCAAAGTCACCTCGTGTCTGGTCAACCCGCGCGCCTGCCATGAAACCCTGATGCCAATAGCGCCTGCGACTGCACCGAAGCGGCTGGCGGTAGTCGGCGCTGGTCCTGCCGGCCTGGCCTTTGCCGTGAACGCCGCCTCGCGCGGGCATCAGGTGACGCTCTTTGACGGGCACCATGAGATTGGCGGCCAGTTTACTATCGCCAAACAGATCCCCGGCAAAGAGGAGTTCCATGAAACTCTGCGTTATTACCGCCGGATGCTGGATCTTACCGGCGTCGCGCTGCGGCTTGAAACCCGGGTGACGGCCGACGATCTGCGGGCATTTGATGAGATTATCCTCGCCACCGGGATCGCCCCGCGGAGGCCGGATATCGTCGGGATCGATCATCCGAAGGTGCTGAGCTATCTTGATGTCCTGCGTGATAAAGCGCCGGTCGGCGAGAAGGTGGCGATTATCGGCTGCGGCGGGATCGGCTTTGATACCGCCATGTACCTCAGCCAGTCCGGCGTCGCCACCAGCCAGAATATTGGCGAATTCTGTGCGGAATGGGGGATCGATACCAGCCTGCAGAGCGCGGGCGGATTACGCCCGGAAGGGATGCAGCTGGCTAAAAGCCCGCGCCAGATCGTGATGCTCCAGCGCAAAACCAGCAAGCCCGGCGACGGGCTGGGGAAAACCACCGGCTGGATCCACCGCGCCACCCTGCTGGCCCGCGGCGTCCAAATGATCCCCGGCGTCAGCTATCAACGGATCGATGATGCCGGCTTACATGTGACGATCGGCGGCGAATCTCAGGTGCTTAACGTCGATCATGTAGTTATCTGCGCCGGTCAGGATCCCCGCCGCGAGCTGGCCGATCCGCTGCAGGCGGCGGGTAAAACGGTGCATTTGATTGGCGGCTGCGACGTGGCGATGGAGCTGGATGCCCGGCGGGCAATCGCTCAGGGCACCCGGCTGGCGCTGTCGATTTAGGGAAAGGAAACCCGGCCGGTAGCCGGGGAAACCGGGAAAGCCGATAACGCTCAGCCGGTAGCCCGGCTAAGGCATCAGCCGCAAGCCGGGGAAACCCGGGAAGCCGATAAGGCTTAGCGCTGCTTGCGCACCTTTGTCGCTTTCAACACCACAAATTTATTATTGGTGGCGATTGTCGTGCAGTTACCGAACGCGCGCTTCAGCTTGCGGAAATAATCGAGGTGGCGGTTGCCAACAACGTACAGCTCGCCACCGTACTTCAGGCTGCGGCGGGCATCGTTAAACATCTGCCAGGCAATATGATCGGTGATCGCATGCTGCTGATGGAACGGCGGGTTACAGAGGATCGCGGCGAAACGGTCCGGCTCAATATCAGACAACGCGTTATTCACCACAAACTCGCAGCGCTCGATGTCATCCGGCAGGTTAGTTTCGACGTTCAGCCGGCTGGAAGCGACCGCCATATAGGACTCATCGGTAAACATCACCCGGGCGTCCGGGTTTAAAGCCAGCGCTTTCAGGCCAATCACGCCGTTGCCGCAGCCGAGATCGGCGATCTCGCCTTCAATATTTGCCGGCAGATGCTCCAGGAAGAAGCGCGCGCCAATATCCAGGCCGCTGCGGGCGAACACGTTGGCGTGGTTGTGAATCGTCCACGGTGTACCGTCCAGCGGCCAGCTGTAGGTTTGCGGCGCATCGGCCACCTCAGGAGCGGTAAAGGTACAGAAAATCAGCCGCGCCTTTTTCCATGCCAGCGATGTGGTGGTGGTGCCGAGGATCTTCTCAAACAGCGCCAGGGTGGAATTGTGGACATCCCGCGCTTTCGCGGCGGCGATGATGCGGGTTTCTGGCGTGACAACCTCGCGCAGCGCGCGCAGCTGCTGCTCCAGCAGTGCCAGCTGCTTCGGAACCTTAATGAGCACCAGCGCCGGCGCGGCAGGCAGTTCGCTCAGGGGATCCTGAAAACGTACGCTCTCTTCATCAATGCCGTTCATCCGCAGGTTGTAGCGGGTCGCCAGCTCAGATACGTAGGAATCGTTGATGCTGACCGGGTTGCGTTCCGCCAGCGCGCAGCCCAGCGCGCCGAAGCTGTCATTGAAAATGAGCGTCAGGCCGTCGACATCATTCACCTGTTGCAGCAGATATTCATCCGCCGCTTCCCACGCCTGAAGCGCTTCCTCCTCAGCATTTGGCGGGAACCGCTCTAATGTGAATAACTCACCGTTTAACTCTACCTGGCTCATCGCCTTTGTGCCTCCGGAACTCTAAAACCCGCGAGTTTATACGCAAACTTCGCCCAGTAGAATAGAGATGCGCCGATTATCTCCATCTGCCGGGCGACAGTCCGTTACGCCGGGAGGTCGTCCTGCGCCAGGCGCGACAGGCGTTTATCGTCCAGGCTGTATTTACTCATGATAACAATCAGCAGCGCCACCAGCACCCCGGGGAAGACGGTGAACAGCAACGCGATCATCTGCAGCGCGGAGTCGGTTTGCTGCGCTGCGCCGCCAACGTAGTCGCCCCATGCCAGCATATAGCCCACCAGCGCGCCGCCGATGGCGATCCCCAGCTTGATGGCAAACAGGTTTGTTGAAAAAACGATCCCGCTGAGTTTTTTGCCGCTGCGTTTCTCTTCCGCATCGATGATATCGGACAGCATGCTCCACTGCAGCGGCGTGGCGGCCAGCTGAATAATATTGATGATAATCACCAGCGCAAAGATAGCGGCCACGTTCCCCGCCGGGACGAAGTACATGCCTATCAGCAGCGCCGCCTCGATGGCCATCGAGATTTTAAACCCTTTCACTTTATCAATATTTTTAAAGATAAACGGGGAGAGCATCGCCCCCAGCACGCCGGAAGCCAGGGTGGTGGTCAGCAGCAGGCTGCCCAGATCCGCCCGCCCCATAATGTTGTTGACGTAATAGAGCGTGGTCCCGCCTTTAAACAGCACCGCAATCAGGTTAACGACGTTGAGCGCGAAGAGAATGCGCCAGTCCTTGTTGGCGAGCAGGGTTTTCAGATCATCAAGAATGCTGCTTTGATTATTGACCGCAATATCCGTGGTGTAGCGCTCTTTCGTCAGGCCGAAGCAGATAAAGAACAGAATGATGCTCAGGCACCCCATCACAATCATGGTGTAAAAATAGCCGTTTTGCACATTACCCTGACCCAGCCAGGCCACCAGCGGCAGCGCGGTCAGGGAGACAATCAGACCGCCGAGCGTACTGAGCGCAAAGCGCCAGGACTGAAGCGAAACACGCTCGCGGGAATCGTTAGAGATATTATTGATCATCGCGCAATACGGAACGTTAATCGCCGTATAGACCAGCGATAATAAGGTATAAGAAATATAGGCGTAAATCAGCTTGCCGGTATAGCCGAAATCCGGCGTATAAAACGTTAAGCAGCAAAGTACGCCAAAAGGAATCGCGAACCATAAAATATAAGGGCGGAATTGCCCATATTTAGTCCGGGTACGATCCGCCACCGCCCCCATTAATACATCGGTGACCGCATCTAATACCCTGACTGCGAGAAACATGGTCCCCATATGCGCCGGACTTAAACCAAATACGTCGGTATAAAACCAGGCCATAAACAGCATCACCGTCTGCCAGACTAAATTACAGCCGGTATCCCCTAACCCATAGCTAAATTTTTCTTTAATACTGATACGGGCAGTGTTCATCGCGCCTCCGCCAGAAAGATCGTTAATATTTGTCCTCTGTACGTTATTGCTTTGGGCTTACCGATTATGTATAAATCATCCTGTTAAATATAAGAAGAGTGTACCCGATGAGTGATGAATCTCCCGTTTTCGAAAAGATTCCCGTGGGCGCCGGCGAGCTATTTACCCTGCGGCTAGATAACATAAATGATTTCAATGGCATAAACGTAGTCCCTCATTTTCATATGATGGACGAACTGATGTGGTTCCGAGAGTCGGAGGGCAGCTATTCGATTGGTGATGAGAAATTTACCATAAAAAACAATACCCTGATTTTCGTCCCCGCCTTACTGATCCATGAAATGACGCTCCCGGCCGCCGCCAGCCACAAGCGTTATCTTATGCAATTCGAAAAAGAGTGGCTCGAGGGATACGACCTGTCGCTCCCCGCCGCCCACTGCGGCGCGGTCGCTTATCTTTCCGGTGAGGAAGCCGAGCGCCTGGAGCTGCTGCTGAGCTGGTGCGGCGAGTTCAGCGACTTTACCGATTCGCTGTTTCGCTCCCTTATGCAGAGCGTACTGCTGCACGCCTTTAATAGCCTGAAAGATTCCGTCCCCATTACCGAACGCACTAACCACCGCTATCTGAGCGAGCTGATCGAACTTCTGCAATCTATTGATGAAAATGAAAATTTTGAGATGACAACCGAAGAAGCCGCCCGCCGCTGCCGGTGGTCGAAATCCTGGTTTTCCCGCACCTTTAAATCCGCCTTCGGCATCAGCTTCAAAAAATTTATGCTGCTGCGCAAACTGAATATCGCTATCAATCTACTGACCAACACCGACCTGAAGATTAGCGATATCTCGCAAAGCGCCGGCTTCACCGACAGCGCCTACTTCTGCCTCAAGTTTAAAGAGATGATGAACGACACCCCGCTGGCCTTCCGTCACAAAGTCAGAAGCACCGATGCCGTAGGGCGTCAGGCGGAGAAATAACGCGTTTATGTGAGCCGCATCACCGGATAAGTAGACGTTTATTATATAAATAGCCAGAGTCTATATATCCCCGTCGCCATCGCCTATTTACAATCATCGCTATATTTTGCGCATTAAGGGTAAATACGATGATTCAGAATCCTGTTTTTAAAGGTTTTAATCCTGACCCCAGTATCTGTCGGCGCGGCGATGATTATTATGTGGCGGTCTCTTCCTTTGAATGGTTTCCCGGCCTGCCGGTTTATCATTCGAGGGATTTAAAACATTGGCAACTACTTACCCACGTTCTTACCGATGATAATAATCCGGATTTAAAAAAGCTGCCCTCCGCCAAAGGCATTTGGGCACCTAGCCTGACCTGGTGTGAAGAGGAAAAGCTGTTCTACGTTATTTATGGCGTGATGAATTCCATGAATTCACGTTATTTCGATGTAGATAACTATCTTATTACTGCCAGTGAAATCACTGGCCCGTGGAGTGAGCCGGTTTATCTCCACTCTGCCGGGTTCGATGCCTCCATTCTGCACGACAGCGACGGTAAAAAATGGATCGTTTCCCTGGAGTGGGAAACCCGCGAAGGTTACGAAAAACCGGGCGCCATTTGCCTGGTGGAGTATTCGCCGCAAACGCGAAGCGTTGTCGGCTATCCGCAGCGGATCTGGCGCGGCGGTACCGATCGCGGCTGTATTGAAGCACCGCATTTGACGCGCCGCGGCGACTATTACTACCTGATGGTCGCCGAAGGCGGCACTGGCTACGGCCATGCGGTCACCATGGCGCGCGCAACGCAGGTCGCCGGCCCCTATGAAGGCGATCCGCAAAACCCCATCGTCACCTCCTGGCCGGAGAACTTTAACGCGCGCCACGACGCAGGCCATCTCAAACCACACTACTTCAATCCGCAAACCTATCTGCAAAAAGCCGGGCACGGCAGCTACGTCGAAACCCCGACGGGCGAAGTCTGGTTAACCCATCTTTGCAGCAGACCCTTTCGCAAGGAGCTGCGATGCCCGCTGGGCCGCGAGACGGCGATACAAAAGATGGTATGGAGCGACGATGGCTGGCTGCGGCTGGCGGCCGGGAGGAACCTCGCTCAGTACCAGGTGGAAGAGTCGAATCTGCCTTCTCAGCCGTTTCCGGCTAAACCAGACAGGGATGATTTTGATGGGCAGACGCTGGATAACGCCTTCTATGCGCCGCGGATCCGCTTTCAGCGCTTTACCAGCCTTGAGCGTAAGGCGGGCTACCTTGCCTTACGCGGTCAGGAGTCGCTGAGCTCGCTCAATAAAGTCAGCCTGCTGGCGAAAAAGCTCACCTCGGTCTACGCCAGTATCGTCACGAAGATGGATTTCAGCCCGGAGATTTATCAGCACAGCGCCGGCCTGACGCTCTACTACGACAACATGAACTATCTGTTTTTGCATAAAACCTGGGATGAAGCCGCCGGTGCAGCGCAGCTGGCCATCATTTATATGGATAACGGCGAGCGTCACGACGACCCGCAGAAAATCCTTCTTGCGGAGGGAGAAGTCTATCTGGCAATGGCGATTAACGGCCGGGAAATACAGTGCTCGTGGTCCGTCAATGGCGAGAAATACCAAAATATCGGCGCGGTCTACGACACCTCGCGCTTTTCCGATGAATACAGCGGCTACGGCGAGTTTACCGGCGCGTTTGTCGGCATGGCCTGCGTGGATAGCATGCTGCATCGTAAAGAGGCGCTGTTTGACTTCTTTAGCTACCGGGCGGTAGAAGACGCAATGATCGAGTAACGCCGCCTTTCTGGCATCCTGCTCGCGCGGGGTGCTAGAATCCCCGTCAGTTGTCGCTGAATGACCCAAACAGGCTGCATGAGCACTTTAACCTATCTCCAGGGCTACCCTGAATCCCTGCTGGCGCAGGTCACCACGTTAATCGAACAGAACCGTCTCGGCGAGGTGCTGAAAAAGCGCTATCCGCAGGGTCACGATATCAACAACGATAAAGCGCTGTACCAGTACACCCAGGATCTGAAGTCGCGCTATCTGCGCGGCGCGGCGCCTATTAACAAGGTGATGTACGACAACAAGATCCACGTCCTCAACAACGCGCTCGGCCTGCATACCGCCATCTCCCGCGTTCAGGGCGGCAAGCTGAAGGCCAAAGCCGAAATTCGCGTCGCCACCGTCTTTCGCGACGCGCCGGAGGATTTTCTGCGGATGATCGTGGTGCACGAGCTGGCGCACCTGAAAGAAAAAGAGCACAACAAAGCGTTCTATCAGCTGTGCTGCCATATGGAGCCGCAGTACCATCAGCTGGAGTTTGATACTCGCCTGTGGCTGACCCAGCTTTCGTTAGAGCGTTCTGCGCCATAGCGCACTGGTTTTGTCATGATGGCGTGCTACAGTGACGAAAGGTCCCTTTTACGGAGTTCGTCAACGTTTATGATACGTTTCGCAGTTGTTGGCACAAACTGGATAACCAAGCAGTTTGTCGATGCCGCCCATGAAACCGGCAAATATAAACTCACCGCCATCTACTCCCGCAGCCTTGAGCAAGCCCAGGCCTTCGCCAGCGACTATCCCGTCGAACATCTGTTCACTTCGCTGGAAGATTTAGCGCAGAGCCCTGACGTTGACGCGGTCTATATCGCCAGCCCAAACTCACTGCACTTCCCGCAAACCCGCCTGTTCCTGCGCCATAAAAAGCACGTGATTTGCGAAAAACCGCTGGCCTCGAACCTGCAGGAAGTCGAAGCCGCGATCAAAACGGCGCGGGAAAATAACGTGGTGCTCTTCGAAGCGTTCAAAACCGCCAGCCTGCCAAACTTCCTGCTGCTTAAAGAGTCGTTCGACAAGATCGGCAAGCTGCGCAAAGCCTTTATTAACTACTGCCAGTACTCTTCCCGCTATCAGCGCTATCTCGACGGTGAAAATCCCAACACCTTTAATCCGGCCTTCTCTAACGGCTCGATCATGGACATCGGCTTTTACTGTCTGGCCTCCGCGGTGGCGCTGTGGGGCGAGCCTCGCGCGGTGCACGCAACCGCCAGCCTGCTGGAGAGCGGCGTCGATGGCCAGGGCACGGTCGTTCTCAGCTACGGAGATTTTGATGTCACCCTGCACCATTCGAAGGTCAGCGATTCCGCCATCCCCAGCGAAATTCAGGGCGAAGCCGGCGCGCTGGTGATCGAAAAAATCTCCGAATGCCAGAAAGTCTGCTTCGTGCCGCGGGGCGGCAAGCCTCAGGAACTCACCCAGCCGCAGCATATCAATACGATGCTGTATGAAGCGGAGGAGTTCGCTCGTCTGGTCGAAGCCAACGAGGTGGTTCATCCGGGTCTGGAAGTGAGCCGCATCACGGCGAAGCTGCTGAGCGAAATTCGTCGCCAGACCGGCGTGGTCTTCCCGGCGGATAGTCAATCGGTGGCGTAAAGCTGTGTAAATGGTCCGTCGACCTCCATTGACGCCATTTATAACCTGTAATACTTTGTTACGCGCAAAGGGGAGTAACTTCCTTGCCGGCCGATCGTCATTACGATGCGTGAAAAACTGCATCCGGTCGCCGGGCAACAGATTCTTGTTGTAAGTGAGACCTTGCCGGAAGGCGAGGTCTATGCATAAAAGCGCAGCGGCTGCCGTCTTCCGACGTCAGCCGTTTTGTTTTTATGTAAGGAATATCGTAATGAATACTGTCGGCACACCGTTGTTATGGGGCGGATTCGCAGTGGTCGTGGTCATCATGCTGGCTATCGATCTGCTGCTGCAGGGACGGCGTGGTGCGCATAGCATGACCATGAAGCAGGCCGCTGGCTGGTCCATTCTCTGGGTTACCCTCTCGCTGCTGTTTAACGCCGCTTTCTGGTGGTATCTGGTGCAGACCGAAGGTCGCGCCGTGGCCGACCCGCAAGCGCTGGCGTTCCTCACCGGCTACCTGATCGAGAAAGCGCTGGCGGTGGATAACGTCTTCGTCTGGCTGATGCTGTTCAGCTACTTTGCCGTTCCGCCTGCGCTACAGCGCAGAGTACTGGTCTACGGCGTACTGGGCGCGATCTTACTGCGTACGATCATGATCTTCGCCGGAAGCTGGCTGATTTCCCAGTTCGAGTGGCTGCTCTACGTCTTCGGCGCGTTCTTGCTGTTTACCGGCGTGAAGATGGCGCTGGCGAAAGAGGATGATTCCGGCATCGGCGACAAACCGCTGGTGCGCTGGATCCGTAATCATCTGCGCATGACGGATAAAATCGAGGGTGAGCGCTTCTTTACCCGCCAAAACGGCGTACTCTACGCGACGCCGCTGCTGCTGGTGCTAATCCTGGTTGAGCTGAGCGACGTTATCTTTGCCGTCGACAGTATTCCCGCCATCTTCGCCGTGACCACCGATCCGTTTATCGTGCTGACCTCAAACCTGTTCGCGATTCTCGGCCTTCGCGCCATGTATTTCCTGCTAGCGGGCGTTGCGGAGCGCTTCTCCATGCTGAAGTATGGCCTGTCAGTGATTCTGGTGTTTATCGGCATCAAAATGCTGATCGTCGATTTTTACCATATTCCCATCGGCATTTCGCTGGGCGTGGTCGGTGGTATTCTGACGTTGACGCTGCTTATCAACGCCTGGGTCAATAAGCAGAACGATCGGAAAAAACAGCTGCAGTAAGAAATAAACGGCCGGGTGAAGACCCGTTTCACCCGGTCGGCAACGTTCGCCGCGCATTATTCTTACTCATGTCACAAAATAGTTAATACATAGTTAAAAAATAAGATCCCAACGCGATAAACAGCATTTTACCCTTCCCCAACAGCGTTCTTTCCGTATACTCAACCAGGCAAACATCTATTTACATCCGGACATAAACGTTACAAATAACACGTAGCCGGGACGAAAAGCGACATCACTGGAAGGAATGAATTATGGCAACCCCATCACCCCGATCGACCCTGCTACGGCGACTGGCTCAGGGCAGTCTGGTCAAACAAATTTTAATTGGTCTGGTACTCGGCGTACTGCTGGCGACGGTTTCAAAACCGGCCGCCGTGGCGGTTGGACTGCTGGGTACGCTGTTCGTCGGCGCGCTGAAAGCGGTGGCGCCGGTGCTGGTACTGATGCTGGTTATGGCCTCCATCGCCAACCATCAGCAGGGGCAAAAAACCAGCATCCGCCCGATTCTGTTCCTCTATCTGCTGGGGACTTTTGCCGCCGCGTTAACCGCAGTGCTGTTTAGCTTCCTCTTTCCGTCAACGCTGCACCTGAGCGCGGCGGCAGAGAGCATCACCCCTCCGTCGGGTATCGTCGAAGTCCTGCGCGGGCTGCTGATGAGCATGGTTTCTAACCCCATTGACGCGCTGCTGAACGCCAACTATATCGGGATTCTGGTATGGGCTGTCGGTTTAGGGTTCGCGCTGCGCCACGGCAATGAAACCACCAAAAATCTGATTAACGACATGTCCCACGCGGTCACCTTTATCGTTAAAGTGGTGATTCGCTTTGCGCCGCTGGGTATCTTCGGCCTGGTCGCTTCCACGCTGGCGACCACCGGTTTTGAAACCCTGTGGGGCTACGCCCAGCTGCTGCTGGTGCTGGTTGGCTGTATGCTGCTGGTGGCGCTGGTGATTAACCCGCTTCTGGTGTTCTGGAAAATCCGCCGCAACCCGTATCCGCTGGTGATGACCTGCCTGCGCGAAAGCGGCGTATACGCCTTCTTTACCCGCAGCTCCGCCGCCAACATTCCGGTGAATATGGCCCTGTGCGAAAAGCTGAATCTGGATCGCGACACCTATTCGGTCTCTATTCCGCTGGGCGCGACCATTAACATGGCCGGCGCGGCGATTACTATCACGGTTCTGACCCTGGCCGCCGTACATACGCTTAATGTTCCGGTCGATCTGCCGACCGCGCTGCTCCTGAGCGTGGTCGCCTCGCTGTGCGCCTGCGGCGCTTCCGGCGTGGCGGGCGGGTCGCTGCTGCTGATCCCGCTGGCCTGTAATATGTTTGGTATCCCGAACGATATCGCCATGCAGGTGGTCGCCGTGGGCTTCATCATCGGCGTTCTGCAGGACTCCTGCGAAACCGCGCTGAACTCCTCGACCGATGCGCTGTTCACCGCCGCCGCCTGTATCGCTGAAGACGAGCAGCTGGCGAAAAACGCCCTGCGCAGTTAATCTCTCCCCTCCCCTCCGCTAACGCGCGGAGGGGGTCTCTTTCTGCCCCGCCTTTTCCGCTTTAAACGGATCGATACCGCGCTTTTGCATCCGCCGGAATCGGATGATATTCAGACCGTTCATCAACAGGAAGCTGCCTTCAATCAGGGTGCCGCCGATCGAACCCAGCCAGGCGTTGTGGATTACCCAGCAGGCGGTCGAACACCACATGACGCAGCGGACAGTTAACCCCGAGCAGCGAAAGAGCGCCCAGGTGCTGGCCAGCGTGCCAATAATTGGCAGCAGTTCCATAGCATGCTGCAGCTTTGCCAGCCCCAGCACCAGGGTGAGCACGATAAACAGGGCCATCACCCACAGCCTGCGGGTGCGCATGGAGATCAGGGTGCGGACGGTATTCAGCTCGGCGCTCATTCCCGCCGGCCAGGCGCCCATCAAAAAGAAATGTACGCCAATGGTGGCGCTGTAGACGGCCAGCTGTAGCTTAAAGCGACGCTCATCGCGATTGAAAAAAGTGGTAATACCGATCAGAAAGGCGATAACGCCAACGCCCTGGGCAAGCCAATACGCGGTCATGAAAAGTCCTTATAAAACAAAACGGCGCATCATTATCTGAAACGCCGCTTCCGGAATACCGCCCTTTTATTACTCTAAAGATTTCGCGCCACAGCAAGGTGGCAAGTTTAGACATCCCCGGGAGCTTACTAAAGTAAGTGACCGGGGTGGATAAATGCTGCCAACACAGCGGTGGTGCGAAAGATGACGAGTAATTAAAGGGTGACGCCGCTTTTGAATATCGCCAGCTCGCGGAAATCATTACGCTCATTGCAGGTCTGCTTACCGTTCGCGAAGGCCACAATGGTGTCGACAAACTCCTCCAGCAGCTGCGGCATCGCTTTACCGTGAATCAGCTGACCGGCATCGAAGTCGATCCAGTGTTTTTTCTTCGCCGCCAGTTCGCTGTTGGTGGCAATTTTCACCGTTGGCACAAAACCGCCGTACGGCGTGCCGCGCCCGGTGCTGAAGAGCACCATATGGCAGCCCGCGCCGGCCAGGGCGCTGGTCGCAACCGCATCGTTGCCCGGGGCGCTCAGCAGGTTCAGGCCGCGCACTTTTAGACGCTCGCCGTAGCGCAGGACGTCGACCACCTGGCTGGAGCCCGCTTTCTGCGTGCAGCCCAGCGACTTATCCTCCAGCGTCGTGATACCGCCCGCTTTGTTGCCCGGCGATGGATTCTCATAAATCGGCTGGTCATGAGCGATAAAGTACTGTTTGAAATCATTAACCATCGTCACCAGCTTGCCAAACGTCTCTTCATCGCGACAGTGGCTCATCAGCAGCTGCTCAGCACCGAACATTTCCGGTACTTCGGTCAGCACGGTGGTGCCCCCGTTGGCAATCAGATAATCCGAGAAACGGCCCAGCATCGGGTTTGCGGTGATGCCGGACAAACCGTCAGAGCCGCCGCACTCAAGACCAAACTTCAGTTCGCTCAGCTTACCCGGCTCGCGCTTGTCGTGGCGCATCACTTCATATAGCTGGCGCAGATGCTCCAGCCCGGCTTCCACTTCGTCATCCTGGTGCTGGCAGATCATAAAGTGGACGCGGTCAGGGTCGAACTCGCCCAGCGTTTCGCGGAAGGCATCAACCTGATTGTTTTCGCAGCCCAGACCGACCACCAGTACCGCCCCGGCGTTCGGGTGGCGCACCATATTTTGCAGCATGGTACGGGTGTTGATGTGATCGTCACCGAGCTGTGAGCAGCCGTAGGTATGGCTGAAGAGATGAACGCCGTCGATACCTTCCGCGTCGTTGGTTTCCTTCAGAAAACGGTTCTGCATCTGGCGCGCCATGGCGTTGACGCAGCCGACGGTCGGCAGGATCCACAGCTCGTTGCGCACCCCGACTTCGCCGCTGGCGCGACGATAAATCTGGATGTCGCGATCCGCCGGCTGCGCGGCGGGTTCGATCAGATCCGGTTGATAGCTGTACGCGTCGAGATCGCTTAAGTTAGTACGCGTATTATGGGAGTGGATATGTTCCCCCGGCGCAATATCCGCCAGCGCATGCCCTATCGGCAGACCATACTTAATGACGTTGTCTCCCTTCGCAATGCCGCGCAGCGTAAACTTATGCCCGCGCGCAATATCCTGCGCCAACGTGACCGTATCGCCGTCAATGGTGACTACCGTGCCTGCCGCCATATCCGCCAACGCTACCGCGACGTTATCGTGCGAATGGATTTTAATGTATTGCATATCAACCGACCTCTGGTCTTAGTTCAGTTCAATGGCGAAGTAGTCACGCGCATTGTTAAAGCAAATGTTTTTCACCATCTCGCCCAGCAGCTGAATATCCGCCGGCGCTTCTCCCGCTTCAACCCAGCGGCCAATCATCTGGCACAGGATGCGGCGGAAGTATTCATGACGGGTGTAGGAGAGGAAGCTGCGGCTATCAGTCAGCATCCCGACAAAACGGCTCAGCAGGCCAAGCTGCGCCAGCTGGGTCATCTGACGTTCCATACCGTCTTTCTGATCGTTGAACCACCAGCCGGAACCGAACTGCATCTTGCCCGGCATGCCTTCACCCTGGAAGTTACCGATCATGGTACCCAGCACTTCGTTGTCGCGCGGGTTCAGGCAGTAGAGGATCGTTTTTGGCAGCAGGTTTTCTTCGTTCTGTTTGCTGAGCAGTTTGGACAGCTCTTCCGCCATCGGACGGTCGTTGATGGAGTCAAAGCCCACATCCGGCCCTAACAGCTTAAACTGACGCAGGTTGTTATTGCGCAGCGCGCCGATGTGATACTGCTGTACCCAGCCGCGGCGGGCATATTCCGCGCCGAGGAACACCAGAACCGCGGTTTTGAACTGCGCGACTTCACGCTCGCTGAGAGTTTCACCGGCCAGACGGCGCGCCAGGATACTATCCAGTTCGTTTTCGTTGGCTTCCGCGAACAGCACCACGTCCAGCGCGTGGTCAGAAACTTTACAACCGTGAGCGGCGAAGTGATCCAGACGTTTGGTCAGCGCGGACTGGAGGTCGGCAAAGCGGCGAATGTCGGTGTCAGACACTTCGCCCAGCTTCGCCATGTAGTCGTTGAAGGTGGCCTGTTCGATGTTGAAGGCTTTGTCCGGACGCCAGCTCGGCAGTACTTTCACGGAGAAGGAGCTGTCTTTAGCGACGGAGGCATGATGCTCCAGCGAATCGACCGGATCGTCGGTAGTGCCGACCATTTTCACGTTCATCTGTTGCATGATGCCACGAGCGGAAAAGCTCTCCTGCGCCAGCAGATCGTTGCACTGATTCCAGATTTCATCCGCCGTCGCCGGAGAGAGAACCTTACCTGTAATACCAAAAGGACGGCGCAGCTCAAGATGCGTCCAGTGGTATAACGGGTTACCGATGGTATGCGGTACGGTGGCCGCCCAGGCATCAAATTTCTCGCGATCGGACGCATCGCCGGTGCACAAACGCTCGGCTACGCCGTTAGTACGCATCGCACGCCATTTATAGTGATCGCCTTTAAGCCAGATGTCATACAGATTTTTAAACCGATAATTCTCCGCGATCTGCTGCGGCGGCAGGTGGCAGTGGTAGTCAAAAATCGGCTGGTCTTTCGCGTAATCGTGGTACAGGCGGCGGGAAAACTCGGTATCAAGCAGAAAATCTTCGGTCATAAACGGTGTCATTTTCGTGTCCTCTTCGCCCCCTGGGGAGCCCATCAGATGATTGACTATAATGCTGACAAAGTTATCACACCAATTTCCACAGGCCGAAGTATTTTTCGTGAGTTAGATCAATAAACGATGACAAAAAAAGTACCATCAAAGGAGTAAATGCCCCGCCAGAGCGCGCCAGCTCTGGCGTTTTTCGCATGAACGAATGCCCACACAAACTTTCCCACTTTTGTGACGTCACTCAACTTTTGAAGTTGTATGACAAGTTATCTTGCTGCCGTCGAAACATATAAACCGACGGAATGCATTACCGACGAGCTATCACGTCGGATTTACCGGTATGGACGCCGAATTAGACACAACAGTTAATGGCAAGGTTCGGGCCATACGAGGTTTCCTCTCCTGAACCCTCCGTTTCACCTTCTTCGCCTCAGTTACAGGGCTGGAAGATAGCCGCACCCGCTGCGGATATATAACAAACGATGAGGTTTACATGCGTAAAATTAAAGGGTTACGTTGGTACATGATCGCACTGGTGACGTTAGGTACCGTGCTGGGGTACCTGACGCGTAACACTGTGGCGGCAGCTGCGCCGACTCTGATAGAAGAGTTACACATCTCCACCCAACAGTATTCCTATATCATCGCGGCCTATTCCGCTGCCTATACCGTTATGCAACCCGTTGCCGGCTACGTGCTGGATGTTTTAGGCACTAAAATCGGCTATGCCTTCTTTGCTATCGCCTGGGCGGTGTTCTGCGGCTCTACGGCGCTGGCGGGAAGCTGGGGCGGTCTGGCGCTGGCGCGCGGCGCGGTGGGTGCCGCTGAAGCGGCAATGATCCCTGCGGGCCTGAAAGCCAGCTCCGAATGGTTCCCGGCAAAAGAGCGTTCCATCGCCGTTGGCTACTTCAACGTCGGCTCCTCGATCGGCGCCATGATTGCCCCACCGCTGGTGGTTTGGGCCATCGTGATGCACAGCTGGCAGATGGCGTTTATTATCTCCGGCGTTCTGAGCTTTGCCTGGGCGATGGCGTGGCTGATTTTCTACAAACACCCGCGCGATCAGAAAAAATTAACTGAAGAAGAACGCGACTACATTATCGGCGGCCAGGAATCTCAGCATCAGACCAACAACGGCAAGAAAATGTCGCCGTGGCAGATTCTGCGCAATCGTCAGTTCTGGGGTATCGCCCTGCCGCGTTTCCTTGCCGAGCCGGCGTGGGGGACCTTCAACGCCTGGATCCCGCTGTTCATGTTTAAAGTCTACGGCTTTAACCTGAAAGAGATCGCGATGTTTGCGTGGATGCCGATGCTGTTTGCCGATCTTGGCTGTATCGTTGGGGGCTATCTGCCGCCGCTGTTCCAGCGCTGGTTTGGCGTAAACCTCATCGTTTCGCGCAAAATGGTCGTCACCCTGGGCGCGGTGCTGATGATTGGCCCGGGGATGATCGGTCTGTTCACCAGCCCGTTTGTCGCTATCGCCCTGCTGTGCGTCGGCGGCTTTGCTCACCAGGCGCTGTCCGGTGCGTTAATTACCCTCTCTTCCGACGTGTTTGGGCGTAACGAAGTGGCGACGGCGAACGGCATGACCGGTATGGCCGCCTGGCTGGCGAGCACGATGTTTGCCCTGGTGGTTGGCGCGCTGGCGGACACTATCGGCTTTAGCCCGCTGTTCGCCGTGCTGGCGGTTTTCGATGTGCTGGGTGCCGTGGTTATCTGGACCGTGCTGAAAAATAAATCGGCGGATGACGACACGACACCGCTGGAAACGAGTAAACCCGCCACGCAAAGCTAGACACGCGCGAGTTATCCCCTCCGAAAGCCGCCTTGATTAAGGCGGCTTTTTCGTCTCTTCTTATGGTGAGAAGCGCGTAAAAGTGGTATAACAAATCCAATATTGTCGCCATCTCCCGGGAGCGAATATGGAAATCACTGAATCGCGTCGTCTGTATCAGCAGCTTGCCGCTGAGCTTAAAACGCGCATTGAACAAGGTGTCTACCTTGTGGGCGATAAGCTACCCGCAGAGCGGTTTATCGCGGATGAAAAAAGCGTAAGTCGTACCGTGGTTCGCGAAGCCATCATTATGCTGGAAGTTGAAGGCTACGTTGAGGTCCGCAAAGGCTCCGGCATCCACGTCATCTCTAATCATCCAAAACATCAGCAAATTGCCGACGAATCGCTGGAATTTGCCAATTATGGTCCTTTTGAGCTGTTGCAGGCCCGCCAGCTGATAGAAAGCAATATTGCCGAATTCGCGGCGACTCAGGTGACCAAGCAGGACATCATGAAGCTGATGGAAATCCAGGAAAAAGCGCGTAAAGAGAAGTGCTTCCGCGATTCCGAATGGGATCTTCAGTTCCATGTCCAGGTCGCGCTGGCGACGCAAAATACGGCGTTAGCCGCTATCGTAGAAAAAATGTGGACCCAGCGCGTACATAACCCGTACTGGAAAAAACTGCACGACCATATCGACTCACGTACCGTCGATAACTGGTGCGACGATCATGACCAAATTCTTAAAGCGCTGATTCGCAAAGATCCGCATGCGGCTAAGCTGGCGATGTGGCAGCATCTGGAAAATACCAAGCTGATGTTGTTCAACGAAACCAGCGACGACTTTGAATTCAATGCCGATCGCTACCTGTTTGCCGATAATCCCGTGGTTCATCTCGATACGGCCGCCAACGGCGTAAAATAGACGTTCTCCTTCTGCAGGGCAGCGATTCCTCCGCTGCCCGTAAAGCCTCAGGGTAAGCAAAGCATATATAGTGTCAGCCTGTGTAAATACACTCGCCACCCTCCTTCGCAATCAGCAAAATCAGAATGCAACAAACTGCAATTTCTATGACGTAAAGTCAGTGGGTTTGTTACAATTAGATGCATTTTGTCGTTCTGAGAGTAAGCTTTGGCTTACTTCACTTTTAAACAGGGAACCGTTAAGAGCGCAGTAGCGACCATAATCTAATAAAAAACTATGTCGCCGTGCATATACCGCGTTCAGACGTGCCGTTAACCGATGTACCAGGAATCGTGAATGGAACTATTAACCCAATTATTGAACGCCTTGTGGGCTCAGGATTACGAAACTCTCGCTAATCCCTCCATGATTGGCATGCTGTACTTTGTCTTATTTATGATTTTGTTCCTTGAGAACGGTTTGCTGCCCGCCGCCTTTTTGCCCGGCGATAGCCTGCTTGTGCTGGTCGGCGTCCTGATAGCCAAAGGCGCGATGGGCTTTCCGGAAACGCTGCTGCTGCTCACCGCGGCGGCAAGTCTCGGCTGCTGGCTGAGCTATATTCAGGGCCGATGGCTGGGCAATACGCGAATCGTACAAAACTGGCTATCGCATCTCCCTTCGCACTATCATCAGCGCGCGCATCACCTGTTCCATAAGCATGGGCTTTCCGCACTGCTGATTGGCCGCTTTATCGCTTTCGTTCGTACGCTGCTGCCGACCATCGCCGGGCTATCAGGCCTGAGCAGCGCACGCTTCCAGTTTTTTAACTGGATGAGCGGGCTGCTGTGGGTTCTGATCCTGACCTCGCTGGGATACCTGCTGGGGAAAACGCCGGTATTCCTGAAGTATGAAGATCAGCTGATGTCCTGCCTGATGCTGCTGCCCGTCGCGCTGCTGGTGTTTGGCCTGATAGGTTCGCTGATTGTCCTGTGGAAGAAAAAATACAGAAGCCGGGGCTAACGATGGAGATGACACGCTCCTCTCTGCGTCAGATAAGCTGGGTGCTGGGCGGTTCGCTACTCCTGTGCGGCCTGTTCTGGCTCTGGCTAACCGTGCAACAGCAGGAATCCACGCTGGCTATTCGTCCCGTTAGTCAGGGTATCAGCATGCCGGACGGTTTTTCCGTCTGGCACCATCTCGACGCTAACGGTATCCGTTTTAAAAGCATTACGCCGCAGAATGACGGTTTGCTTATCAAGTTTGACTCCAGCGCTCAGGGCGCTGCGGCAAAAGAAGTTTTGGGCCGCGCTCTACCGCATGGTTATATTATCGCTTTAGTGGAAGACGATGATTCGTCTACCGCCTGGATTTCGCGCCTGCGCGATACGCCGCACAGATTCGGGTAATCCACGAAAATTCCGAATATATTCACCCTGTTTGGTGATTTCCCGGTTTACTTACTATCATTAAGTTTGCGGGCGTCACCAGACTCACGTTACTCAACTGGATAGGGGATATCCTGAGATGTTCCCCCACACAATGGAAGGTCGTATCCATGAAACACCGCATCGCTTTGATCCTGGTTTTGTCATCACTAAGCGCCAGCGCCTTTGCCATCTCCCCTTGCCAGGAAAAAGAGCAGGATATCCAGCGGGAGATCAGCTACGCAGAAAAGCATCATAACCAGCACCGTATTGACGGTCTGAAAAAGGCGCTAAGCGAAGTAAAAGCGCACTGCAGCGACAGCCAGCTCAAAGCCGATCACCAGAAAAAAATCGCCCAACAGCAGGAAGAAATTACCGAACGTCGGAACGACCTGCGCGAAGCAGAACAGAAAGGCGATGCTGACAAAATCAGCAAGCGTCAACGTAAACTTGATGAAGCGCAGCAGGAACTGAAAGAGCTGCAGTCTCGCGAGTACTAATTGATTAAGCAAGACCAATATGGACCACTTTAACAGGAGATAAACATGGCTAAAGATAACGTTGCAGAAGACCTGCGTGCGGAACTGAAAACGCTGGCTGATACCCTGGAAGAAGTGCTGAACTCCTCCACGGATAAGTCGAAAGAAGAGATTGGTAAACTGCGCAGTAAAGCTGAAAGCGCGCTGAAGGAAAGCCGTGTTCGCCTGGGTGAAACCAGCGATGCTCTCCTGAAGCAAACGCGAGAAACCGCTGCGCGTGCAGATGAATACGTCCGTGAAAACCCCTGGACCGGCGTGGGAATTGGTGCTGCCGTCGGGCTGGTACTGGGTGTCCTGCTGACGCGTCGTTAATTATGGCGAACTCTAAAAGCACGCAAGGGCCCGGGCAAAGCGTTTTCGGCATCGGTCAGCGAATAGTCACTTTGCTGGTCGAGATGGTGGAAACGCGCCTGCGCCTGGTCGTCGTGGAGCTGGAAGAGGAGAAAGCCAATCTCTTCCAGCTATTCCTTATGCTCGGGCTGACGCTGCTGTTTGCCGCGTTCGGGCTGATGAGTATGCTGGTGCTCATCATCTGGGCCGTCGATGCGCAGTATCGGCTTAACGTGATGATCGCCACCACCGCTATCCTGCTGCTGGCAGCGCTCATTGGCGGTATCTGGACCTTACGCAAAGCCCGACGTTCAACGTTCCTGCGCTTCACGCGTCAGGAGCTGGATAACGACCGCGCATTGCTGGAGGACGATAAGCCATGAGCCGCGAACAGCAGGAACGCGAACGACAAAAAGCGCTTTTGCTGCGCCTGATCCAACAGCAGCGGCTGGACCTTAGCGCCAGCCACCGCCACTGGATTGAAGCGACCGCGCCCATTGATCGCGGCTGGAACACCTTCCTCAATCTGCGTTCATGGGCAATGGTCGGCAGCGGCATCGTGGCAATATGGTCCGTTCGCCATCCGCGCTTTTTGATGCGCTGGGCAAAGCGCAGCCTCGGTATCTGGAGCACCTGGCGGATGGCACGCAATCTGCTGCGTCAGTCCACGTCGCGCTAAGGCTAATGACCGGGTCCGGCGCCAGCCGCCACCCGGCATCCTTCTCGCCCCACTGTCCCCGTCAGGTTTTCCCCTTTTCTTGCTCACCAGCAGAACACTTCGCCTTTCAGCGTCTGCCGTCATTTTGCCCAGCACCGCCTGTACGACCCGCTACAGCCCCTCTTACATTCATGTCCTTTATCAATGATTACTCAGAAACTTTGAAGAAGATCTACAGTTTTCCTTGCTAACAATCACATCTCATCCTCGATAATATCCTCTCCATCGACAGCAAGCCCGCGTAACTACGCAGGATTGCACCAAAAAACAAAATCGCCGCCCTTTGGGTTTTCTGGAGTAAGAAATGAAAAAATTAGAAGATGTTGGTGTACTGGTAGCGCGCATTCTGATGCCCATTCTGTTTATCACCGCAGGTTGGGGAAAAATCACCGGTTATGCGGGTACTCAACAATATATGGAAGCCATGGGCGTCCCTGGGTTTATGCTGCCGCTGGTTATCCTGCTTGAATTCGGCGGCGGTCTGGCGATTCTGTTCGGTTTCCTGACCCGCACCACCGCGCTGTTCACCGCAGGCTTCACCGTGCTGACCGCGTTTCTGTTCCACAGCAACTTTGCTGAGGGCGTGAACTCGCTGATGTTCATGAAAAACCTGAGCATCGCAGGCGGCTTCCTGCTGCTGGCTATCACTGGTCCAGGCGCCTTTAGTATTGACCGCGTCCTGAATAAAAAGTGGTAAGCGCACTATACTAGTAAATAAAAAAGCGAGGGGACTTCTCCTCGCTTTTGCTATCTGAAGGAGGAAATGATGGGACAATTAATTGACGGCGTCTGGCACGATACCTGGTATGACACCAAATCCACCGGAGGGCGATTTAAACGTTCTGTGTCCGCCTTTCGCAACTGGCTAACCGCCGACGGCGCGCCGGGCCCAAGCGGCGAAGCCGGGTTCGCTGCGGAAAAAGACCGTTACCATCTGTACGTTTCTCTGGCCTGCCCATGGGCGCATCGCACTCTCATCCTGCGTAGCCTGAAAGGACTGGAGCCGTTTATTTCCGTCTCCGTGGTCAACCCCCTGATGTTCGAGAACGGCTGGACTTTCGACGATAGCTTCCCGGCAGCGACGGGCGATACCCTCTACCAGCACGAATTTCTTTATCAGCTTTATCTGCATGCCGATCCCCACTACAGCGGGCGCGTCACGGTGCCGGTATTGTGGGACAAAAAGCAGCAAACCATCGTCAGCAATGAGTCGGCGGAAATCATCCGCATGTTGAATACCGCGTTTGACGGACTGGGTGCCCGCGCTGGCGATTACTACCCGCCTGAGCTGCGCGCGCAAATTGATGAGCTGAACGGCTGGATCTATGACAACGTCAACAATGGAGTCTATAAAGCCGGATTCGCCACCAGCCAGCAGGCCTATGACGAAGCGGTTGATGCGGTATTTACGTCTCTGGAGCGTCTGGAACAAATCCTTGGCCAACACCGCTTCCTGACCGGTAACCAGCTGACGGAGGCCGATATTCGTCTGTGGACCACCCTGGTTCGTTTCGACCCGGTGTATGTGACCCACTTTAAATGCGACAAACGCCGCATCAGCGATTATCTCAATCTTTATGGCTTCCTGCGCGATATCTACCAGATGCCGGGCATCGCGGAAACGGTGGATTTTGCCCATATTCGCAACCATTACTACCGTAGCCATAAGACGATCAACCCAACCGGGATTATCTCCGTCGGCCCGCAGCAGGATCTTAACGAACCGCACGGCCGCGATCTTCGCTTCCGCTAATCCGTTGGGCGCCATTTACCGCGCCCAATAATTCACAAAACAAATATTTACCAGCATTTCATTCACGTCTATTCTTATTTCGATCGCTTTAAAAACAAGTGATTGACGGTTAATCGAGGCGTAAAAATGGACTGGTATCTTAAAGTATTAAAAAACTACATTGGATTTGGCGGCCGCGCCCGGCGCAAAGAGTACTGGATGTTTATTCTGGTCAACATCATCCTGACCGGCGTACTCAGCATTATTGATAAAATGCTCGGATGGCAGCGCGCCGGAGGGGAAGGCATTCTGACGACCATCTATGGCGTGCTGATATTCTTACCGTGGTGGGCGGTGCAGTTTCGTCGATTGCACGACACCGACCGCTCGGCATGGTGGCTGTTATTGCTGCTGATCCCCGTGATCGGCTGGCTGGTGATCCTGGTCTTCAATTGCCAGAACGGCACTCCCGGCAATAACCGCTTCGGGCCGGACCCGAAACCGACCTCTTACTGACCATGCGCCCCTCGTCAAAAAGGGGCGCATTTTGTTTTATCTGGTCATAAATAGCTTCGGGATTTCCCGCAGACACCATGATTTTGCCTCACCCATGCTGTCCCGGCGCCAGGCCATAATAATGTCGATCTCGTTGCTGTACTCCGGGCTGACCACCCGCAGACGCCCTTCGGCAATATCCCGCTCAACCAGCGGATAGGGCATCGTGGCGACGCCCAACCCTGCCAGCAGCGCCTGGCGTTTATCTTCGATCGAGCTCACGGTTAATCGCGGCTGTTTATCAAGCAGCTGCACCGTCAGCACCGGACGTTCGCGGGCGGTGTCCGCCACCGCCACGCCGCGATACTTCACGCGCGTGACTTCAGAAAGCGGCTCAGGCTCGAGGTGAATGGGATGGTCGGGGGCGGCAACGTAGACGCTCATAACCGAGTAGAGCTTACGGGAGTTAATTTCCGAGGAGGAACGAAAATGCATATCCGGCGCAACGACAATATCCGCCCGCCCCTGCTCAAGGCGCTCCCATGCCCCGGCCAGCACTTCGGTAATAATCGACAGCTGGGTGTTCGATTTGGTCGCGAGCTTTTCAATTAGCGGAAACAGATCGGTGGTGGGTACCAGCGCCTCGGTGACGATGGTCAGGTGCGTTTCCCAGCCGCGCGATAGCGCTTCGGCATCGGTTGTCAGCTTATCCGCCGCTTCCAGCAGAACGCGCCCGCGCTCGAGCAGCATTCGGCCTACGTTGGTGAATTTTGTTCGATGACCTGAACGGTCAAACAGAACGACATCCAGCTCTTCTTCCAGCTTTTGCATGGTATAGCTGAGCGCTGAAGGCACCCGACCAAGCTCATCAGCCGCCGCCGCAAAGCTTCCGCGCCGGTCAATCGCATCCATAACGCGTAACGCTTCCAGCGTTAATGCTCTCTCTTTAGCCATCGTTCTCTCATTCAGGAAATTTGAACATACCGGGCAGAATATCTGGCTAACAATACAGCGTCCATACCTTTACCATTGATTTAGTGTAAAGAGAGGTCAAGAAGATGATTACAACCCGAACAGCCAAACAGTGCGGTCAAGCCGACTTCGGCTGGCTGCAGGCCCGCTACACCTTTTCCTTTGGCCACTACTTCGACCCGAAATTGCTAGGTTACGCGTCGCTGCGCGTGCTCAACCAGGAAGTTCTGGCGCCCGGCGCGTCGTTCCAGCCGCGCACCTATCCGAAAGTCGACATTCTGAACCTGATTCTGGAAGGTGAAGCGGAGTACCGCGACAGCGATGGCAATCATATCCAGGCGAAAGCTGGCGAAGCGCTGCTGATCTCCACCCAGCCCGGCGTGAGCTACAGCGAGCACAATCTGAGCAAAGAGCGCTCGCTGACGCGAATCCAGCTGTGGCTGGACGCCTGCCCGCAGCATGAAAACCCGCTGGTGCAAAAAATCGCTATCGCCGAGGGAGCGCAGCAGCTGCTGGCTTCGCCGGACGGCAGCCAGAACAGTCTCCAGCTGCGCCAGCAGGTATGGATCCACCATATCAATCTGGCGAAAGGCGAGCAGCTTAACGTGCAGCTCCACGGCCCGCGCGCCTACCTGCAGTCGATTCACGGCACGGTACATGCGCGAGTGCAGGAAGAAGAGAAACAGGCTTTGACCTGCGGCGATGGCGCGTTTATTCGTGACGAAGCTAACATTACCCTCGTTGCCGATACGCCGCTGCGCGCTTTGCTGATAGATTTACCTGTGTAACAACGGCAGTAAGGGAGTGTGTCAGTGGGCAAGAAGAAAACAAAAAAAGCGGTGCTGGCAGCGTCGCAGCCGCAGCCAGAAACCATGACAACGGTTAGCTTTGGTTATGAAGAGATGTTGAGCGAACTGGAGGCGATCGTCGCAGAAGCGGAGATACGGCTCCAGGAAGAAGAAAACGTCGCCTGACGTCAATATCGGCCCCGGCCGGGGCCGATAGATTTACTCACTCAGTTCCTGAGCTAAATCTTTTTGGACCTGCTTACGCTGTTCTGGCGTCAGGACCTGATTCACATCAAAATAGTACTTCACGCGATAATAGCGGACCTGCTGTTCGACTTTACTAAACGCCGCCAGCTGATCTTTGACCGCTTTTTCATTCCATTTTCCGGAATCAATCACATCAAATAATACGCCGTCTTTAATATCTTTCTGGGAGATCTGCTGAACGTTTTTTTCCAGCTGCTGGTGCAGGCTTTTAATTTTCGTTACCTGATCCTGGGTCAGTTTTAAGTGCTGGACAATCGGATCCTGCGCGGGGGCTGGCGCAGCGTTAACATCCGCAGCCTGTGCCGCCATTGAGAAGCCCGTGGCGAGGACGGTTGTCACTGCAATGCGAGTCATTAATTTCATTTTTTATTTCATCCTGATTAATTATCACCGATATGGGTGGCTATTATTTTTCATAAGCCGATGACGAAATGTAAAAAATAGTTCGCATAAATGTAGTTAAACCAGGAAATACATAAAAAACATCAATGCTATAATTGAATTCATTTATTTTAAATATATTAAATAAGCAAGAAGGACGCATAACCGCATGAGTCATAATGCGGTTGATGGCAGACCTGTTTCCCCATCGTGCCGTTTTCTTTTGGGGTATAGCGTCGTGGACGGTCATTCATCTGTCCAGTGTTTCAACCTGCCTTATGAAGCAAAAACCCCCGCCATCGCTGGCAGGGGTTTTGTAAAAGTTGAAGCTGACCGTTAAGCCGGGTTCTGTCGTGGACAGTCATTCATCTAGGCCAGCAATCGCTCACTGGCTCAAGCAGCCTACCCGGGTTCAGTACGGGCCGTACCTTATGAACCCCTATTTGGCCTTGCTCCGGGTGGAGTTTACCGTGCCGCGAACTGTTACCAGACGCGCGGTGCGCTCTTACCGCACCCTTTCACCCTTACCTGATCCCACTTGCGTGGGCCATCGGCGGTTTGCTCTCTGTTGCACTGGTCGTGGGCTTGCGCCCCCCAGGCGTTACCTGGCACCCTGCCCTATGGAGCCCGGACTTTCCTCCCCTCCGCCCGTCTCCCCCGAAGAGGACGACGACGAAGCGGCGACTGTCTGGTCAGCTTCGGCGCGCAGTATAGAGGGTTTACCGACGGTTGTCATCCTTCCGTCGCCATCCCAACCTGCAATGTCGCCGCAATATTACGCGACGCATGATAAATATTGTCCGCCGCGCCGCGAAACGCCTCTTCGAGCGTCGTTACGCTGGTCAGCACGCTAAACACCGCATCAATCCCATACTGGTGAACCACGCCGACATCCCGGGTCAGACTACCGGCAATGCCAATTACCGGCTTATGATACTTTTTCGCCACGTTCGCCACGCCAACCGGCACTTTACCGTTAATACTCTGGCTATCCAGCCGGCCTTCACCGGTCACCACCAGCGAACAATCGAGGATATGCTCTTCCAGATTCAGCGCCTGGGTCACGATTTCAATCCCGCTGCGTAATTCAGCGTTCAGGAACGCCATCAGCGCTGCGCCCATGCCGCCCGCCGCGCCCGCGCCGGCAACCTGCGTCACATCGACATGCAGATCGGCCTTAATAACGTCCGCATAGTGCGCCAGGTTACTGTCCAGCTCGCGGATCATCGCTTCGGTAGCCCCTTTCTGCGGACCAAATATCCTTGATGCGCCAGTATCGCCAGTCAGCGGATTGGTGACATCGCAGGCGACCCGAATAGCGCAATCATGCAGTCGCGCATCAAGACCGGAGAGATCTATCGAATTGAGGCTACACAGACTACCGCCGCCGTTGCCAATCTCCACGCCGTTGGCATCGCAGAGACGCGCGCCCAGCGCCTGAACCATCCCCGCGCCGCCGTCATTGGTGGCGCTGCCGCCAATGCCAATGATGATATTTTTCGCCCCATGATCCAGCGCCTGCAAAATCAGCTCGCCGGTACCGCGCGACGTCGTCAATAGCGGGTTACGCTGAGCGGGCGGCACCAGCCCCAGCCCGCTGGCCGCAGCCATTTCGATAAACGCGGTTTTACCATCGCCGGAAAGCCCCCAGCAGGCATCAACCGGAACACCCAGCGGCCCCGTCACGCAGGCGCTCATTTCGGTTCCCTGCGTCGCGGCAATCATCGCCTCAACGGTACCTTCCCCGCCATCGGCGAGAGGAACCTTCACGTAGAGCGCATCGGGGAAAATTTCCCGAAAACCTTTTTCTATAGCCTGAGCAACCTCTATGGCCGAGAGGCTTTCTTTATAAGAGTCTGGGGCGATTACGATTTTCATAGTTATGTAGCCTGACAGTGCCGCGCAAGGCAAGAATTACAGGGCGCACATCCGCGCCCTTCTTGTTAGCGAGTGACTTCCACTTTCGCCAGTTTTTCGTAGTAGCATGCAAGCGCGCTATGGTCGGCGGTACCCAAACCGTCGGCGCGCAGCGCCTGCATCATCTCCATCACCGCGGCGGTCAGCGGCAGCTGGGCGCCCACGCCGTGAGAAGTGTCCAGCGCATTCGCCAGATCTTTGATATGCAGATCGATACGGAAACCCGGCTTGAAGTTGCGGTCCATCACCATTGGCGCTTTGGCATCCAGTACGGTACTCCCGGCCAGCCCGCCGCGGATGGCCTGATATACCAGATCCGGGTTCACGCCCGCTTTGGTCGCCAGCGTCAGCGCTTCGGACATCGCCGCAATGTTCAGCGCCACGATCACCTGGTTGGCCAGCTTGGTCACGTTGCCCGCGCCGATCTCGCCGGTATGCACCACGGAACCCGCCATCGCTTTCAGCAGATCGTAATATTTGTCGAAAATCGCTTTATCACCGCCCACCATCACCGACAGCGTACCGTCGATGGCCTTCGGTTCGCCGCCGCTGACCGGCGCATCCAGCATATCGACGCCTTTCGCTTTCAGCGCTTCGCTGATCTCACGGCTCGCCAGCGGCGCAATGGAGCTCATATCGATCAGCACGGTGCCCGGCTTCGCGCCTTCAATAATGCCGCCTTCACCCAACGCCACCTCTTTCACGTGCGGGGAGTTCGGCAGCATGGTGATTATCACATCGCACTGCTCGGCAATCGCTTTCGCTGACGCGGCGGTTTCTGCGCCTGCGGCAATCACTTCGGCAATCGCTTCCGGGTTACGGTCAGCAACCACCAACGAGTAACCTGCCTTGAGGAGGTTTTTACTCATTGGTTTACCCATGATACCGAGGCCAATAAAACCAACTTTCATTGTCATGTCTTTATCTCTCTAGTTTCGGTGGTGGTTATTTCTTAAAGGAGTCAGCCAGCTTCTGCGTGGCAGAGCGGAATACGCCCAGGTCGCTGCCGACGGCAACAAAGGTCGCGCCCCATTCCAGATAGCGCCGCGCGTCGGCTTCAACCGGCGCCAGAATACCGCTCGGTTTACCGTACTTTTTCGCGCTGGCAAAAATGTGCTGGATAGCTTTCTGCACTTCCGGATGGGAAGCATTGCCCAGATGGCCCAGCGCAGCGGCCAGATCGCTTGGGCCGACAAAAATACCGTCAACGCCCGGCGTGGCGGCTATCGCATCAACGTTATCCACGCCCTGCTGGCTCTCGATTTGCACGAGGATGGTGATGTTGTTGTTCGACTGCGCGAAGTAATCCGGCACGGTGCCAAACATATTGGCGCGGTGCGAGACGGATACACCGCGAATGCCTTCTGGCGGATAGCGGGTTGAGGCGACGGCGTTTATCGCCTGCGCTTCCGTTTCGACAAACGGAATCAGGAAGTTATAAAAACCGATATCCAGTAGACGCTTAATAATCACTGGCTCGTTGGTCGGTACGCGGACGACCGGCGCGCTGGCGCTGCCTTTCAGTGCCATCAGCTGCGGGATAAAGGTGGAGATATCGTTCGGCGCATGTTCGCCGTCCAGTACCAGCCAGTCGAAACCTGCCAGACCTAAAACTTCGGTGCTAATTGGGCTCGCCAGCGCGGACCAGCAGCCAATCTGAACCTGATGCGCCGCCAGGGCCGCCTTAAATTTATTCGGGAAGATATCGTTATTCATCACTTATACCTTGTCACTTAACCGTTAATGATTTCTGCAGTTCCATGCGTTTGATGTCGCCGACCACAAACAGATAGCAAACCATCGCCATCAGGGCCGAGCATCCGGCGAAGACCAGCGCTGCGTTGAATGAGTACAGCTCGCTCACCAGGTAACCGATAACCAGCGGGGTTACAATGGAAGCGACGTTACTAAATACGTTAAAGACGCCGCCGTACAGGCCGGTCAGCACATAACCCATCACGGTGAAGACGTGCTCCCAGCCCCAGGCAAAGATCAGCCATCCCAGCAGCGGCGAGAACAGTGCCAGGGAAAAATACTGCGCGAAGTTAACAATCGCCGAGGCGGTGCCGCGCTCTTTCGTCGGAAACCAGGCCGCCATGATACGGGCGTTTGCCGGGCAGAAAGGCGTTTCTGAGAAGCCCAGCATAAAACGCATAAAAAACATTGAGAGCCTTGCCCACGCCAGCGGAAACATATCCACAAAACCTTGCAGGAAGGTAAATAACGACCAGAAGAACAGGCTACAGGAGTAGACGTTCTTCGAGCCAAATTTATCGAGCAGCCAGCCGCCGGAGAGCCGCATCAGCAGGTAGGCCCAGCCGAAAGCGGAGAAGATATAGCTCATCGAGACCGCGCTCAGCGGCAGCTCTTTCGCTACCTCTGTACCAGCGTTCGGGAACGTCGCCCGGTCGGCATAGTTAACGGCGGTAACAATGAAAATGATCAGCAGGATTAAATATCGAGTTGGCACGCCTTTTTTCTTTTCTATCGTTGCATCCAGACTCATCTAATATTCCTCAGGTACAATACACCTTCTATTATTTATTTTGGCGTGATTCTTCATTATTCAGAAATCAATATCAGCAGGTATCGATTTACTCATCCGACGCATCGCAAGCATGACTCAGTATAATCAGCTTGCGAGCGTTAAACACTGTGCACATAACCTGTAAATGGCGTTTAATTATCGCTATTATTGTGCAAATGCAGCAATCAGTGGGCGCTACCCCACAGTTCCAGCGATTTCCCTCTTTAGCGTATTCTCCCTGGCAGCAATGGGTGATTTAGATCACATTTTCAGATTCAAACACCTGACATTCTCTATTTCACAAATCTGCACATCAGAAATTGAATATACCCTAAATATTTCGAGTTGCATGAAGGCGGCAACGCAGGGAATCCCCTGAAGCTTACTAAAGTATGTGACTGGGGTGAGCGAGGAAAGCCAACGCACGTGCAGCTTGAAATATGACGGATATAAACGTTTTATTTTATTATTCGCACCTTGCTGGAGAATACTGGACAATGGCTGACATTGAAATTAGACAGGAATCGCCAACGGCATTTTATATAAAAGTAGACGAAACGGATAACGTGGCGATTATTGTTAACGATCGCGGTTTAAAGGCCGGAACGCGTTTCCCTGACGGACTCACGCTCGTTGAACATATCCCGCAAGGCCATAAAGTCGCGCTGGTCGATATTCCCGTCCACGGTGAAATTATCCGCTATGGCGAGGTGATTGGCTACGCAGTACGCGATATTCCACAGGGCAGCTGGATTGACGAATCGCTGGTCGAACTGCCAAAAGCGCCGCCGCTGCATACTTTGCCGCTGGCGACCAAAGTCCCGGCGCCGCTGCCTCCGCTGGAAGGCTATACCTTCGAAGGCTATCGCAACGCCGACGGGAGCGTCGGAACCAAAAACCTGCTCGGCATTAGCACCAGCGTGCACTGCGTGGCGGGCGTCGTCGATTATGTGGTGAAAATTATCGAACGCGATCTGCTGCCAAAGTATCCCAACGTCGATGGCGTTGTGGGTCTGAACCACCTGTACGGCTGCGGCGTGGCGATCAACGCCCCGGCAGCGGTCGTCCCGATCCGCACCATTCATAATCTGGCGCTCAATCCAAACTTCGGCGGCGAAGTGATGGTGATTGGCCTTGGCTGCGAAAAACTGCAGCCGGAGCGACTGCTGGAAGGCACCGACGATGTGAAAAGCATCCCCGTGGATAGCGCCAGCATCGTCAGCCTGCAGGATGAGAAGCACGTCGGTTTTAAATCAATGGTGGATGACATTCTGCAGGTCGCCGAGCACCACCTGGAGAAGCTGAACCAGCGCCAGCGTGAAACCTGCCCGGCCTCCGAGCTGGTTGTCGGTATGCAGTGCGGCGGCAGCGATGCGTTTTCTGGCGTCACCGCCAACCCGGCGGTGGGCTACGCATCCGATCTGCTGGTGCGCTGCGGGGCGACCGTTATGTTCTCGGAAGTCACCGAAGTGCGCGATGCGATCCACTTGCTGACGCCGCGCGCCATCAACGAAGAAGTCGGAAAACGCCTGCTGGAGGAGATGGCCTGGTACGATAACTATCTCGATATGGGCAAAACCGACCGCAGCGCCAACCCCTCCCCGGGCAACAAGAAAGGCGGCCTGGCGAACGTCGTCGAGAAAGCGCTGGGCTCTATCGCTAAATCCGGGAAGAGCGCGATTGCCGAAGTGCTCTCTCCGGGGCAGCGCCCGACCAAACGCGGGCTGATTTACGCCGCGACGCCGGCGAGCGACTTTGTCTGCGGTACTCAGCAGGTGGCTTCCGGGATCACGGTGCAGGTCTTTACGACCGGTCGCGGTACGCCGTACGGCCTGGTCGCCGTGCCGGTCATAAAAATGGCGACGCGTACCGAGCTGGCAAACCGCTGGTATGACTTAATGGATATCAACGCGGGAACCATCGCCACTGGAGAAGAAACCATCGAAGAGGTAGGGCTGAAGCTGTTTGAATTTATTCTTGATGTCGCCAGCGGCCACAAGAAGACCTTCTCGGATCAGTGGGGATTGCACAATCAGCTGGCGGTGTTTAACCCGGCGCCGGTGACGTGATGGATTAAAGCACATTATCCCGCTCGCTATATATCGGGCGGGATACCCCATCCTATTGTTGCGCGTTGAGAAAGGTCTCTATCTGCGCCTTCGTGGACGTTCCCTCCATCGGTCCACGCCGGGAAATCGCCAGAGAGCCGCTGGCGTTGGCCCATCTCAGTGCCTCCTGCGGCGATGCGCCGGACAGGAACAGGCTGACAAAGGTTGCGCCGAAGCAGTCGCCAGCTCCCGTTGGGTCCACGACCGGGACATGAAAACCGACAACATGATGCGTTTCCCGGGCGCTGAAATAGCTCGCTCCGCGCGGGCCGCGTTTAATCACCACGTGCTTAACGCCGCGCTTTAAAAGCTTATCCACCAGCACCTGTTCATCGCGCCCCGGGTTGAGGCCAAAGTAATCCAGTTCGCCATCGCTGGGCAAAAAGATATCTGTGTAATCAAGGATATACTCAAAGGCCTGCGACATTTCAGGGATATTAAGCATCTCTTTACGAATATTCGGATCGAACGAAACCGTGCCGTTGCGCGCTTTAATATTTTCAATCGCTTTACGCATCGCGTCGATCATGCGAAACGAAAACAGCGAAGAGCCCATAATGTGAAAATGATTGCACTGGTTAAGCAGACGATCGTCAATATGGTCAGCGGTTAGCAAACCACAGGCGCTGTTCGGCATATTAAAAATAAAATCGCGCTGCGCCTGGCTACGGTAGCTTACGAAAGCGCTGCCGGTGGTCGCCTTTTGCAGTATGGCGATCCCATTAACGTTTACGCCGTCGCTTTCCAGCCGCGCGATATTCATTTCACCAAACGCATCGTTGCCGACACAGCTGAAAAGCACCGAGCCCAGCCCCAGCTTTGCCACCTGATCTGCGAAAATTGCCGGGGCGCCGCTGGGATATGGCCCCCAAAATTCACCCGGGCGAGAAAAACCCTGGTTCTCTTCTTTTGCCAGAAACTCCACCAGTAGTTCGCCGATGGTGCAAATGGTCACATTCATCATCGCTCCTTTACTTTGCCTTCTGCAAAGCAGGGTTGAGCCATGTCAGGCATTCGTTGTTGGTATAGCTGTTAGTCATGCCAGCGGCGAGAAGGCGGGCGTGATACTCCGCGGCGACCACCTGCGGCGTCACGATGCCGCTAATTTGCTGCAAGTCGCCAATCGCGTAGCGCTTATCGCCATATACCGGACGATGCGCAACGACCGCAATTACCCTCTCACTTTGCGCCACCGCTTCGCTCAGCAGGCGAGCGCTGGCTTCCTGTCTGACGCTCAAGGTGCCATCTTCACCAATGTGGTCGACAGCGATCAGCGCTCGTGAGGGACGATAATGACCCAGCGCGCTCAGCGCCAGATCGCCTTCGACTATTTTGCCGCTACTCCCCAACACGCCGCCGAGCAGCACGGTTTCCCCATTCAGAAACTCCTGCGCCAGCGGCACATGCGCCAGGTCGTTTAACAGCAGACAAAGCTCGTCATAGCCAGCAAGAAACGGGATCACTTTGCGTAAGATCGACCCCTGCCCCAGAAAGAGCGTTTCGCTATCTTCGATCTGCGCGGCGATCTGGCGAGCCATTTCGGTTTCCAGGGCTTTATCCGTTACTACCGGTGCCTCCTGAGCCAGGGCGATCGGGGTCCCGGCCTGGGAAGTGTAAATTGCGCCGCCAAACGAGCGCTTAAGGTAGCCCTGCTGTTCAAGGTAGTTCAGGTCATTACGGATCGTTACCCCAGATACAGCCAGCATTTCAGCCAGATCGTCGACTTTGATCTCTCCGTTTTTGCGCACGATCTCCGCGATGTCCAGGCGCCTTTTCAGCAGACTTGTAGACGGTTTTGCCACAGTGTTGTGCCTTCTTATTTTCTCCCAGAATAACTTTCATTTTTAAATTTCCCCGCTGCATTGTCAAACGCCAGGCCTTCTTTAAGCATTCAATAACGAATTAAAATTATTTAATTCAGTAGGTTATGTTTAATCACGCTTTTTAAGATACTTTTAAAAAAGAAAACAAACAAGAGAATATAACTTTCATTTTTAAAATAACATCACAGTATTGTGCGATTGATCACAACAACAAAGCACAGCGATCGCTACATTACTTTCAAAACGAAGGTATAAGTAACAAACAAATTTACAAAATGAAAGTTAAGGAACAAAAATGTACATTATTTCGAGTAAAAACATGCTGTTGAAAGCTCAGCGCCACGGCTATGCCGTTCCCGCCTTTAATATCCACAACCTGGAAACGATGCAGGTAGTGGTAGAAACCGCCGCCGAACTGCGTTCTCCGCTGATCCTTGCCGGCACCCCGGGAACTTATAGCTATGCAGGAACCGGGAACGTGGTGGCGATCGCACGCGATCTGGCTAAACACTGGGATCTTCCTTTAGCGGTCCACCTCGATCACCATGAAGATCTGACCGATATCACGCATAAAGTGCAGGCCGGTATCCGCTCGGTCATGATCGACGGTTCACACTCGCCTTTTGAAGAAAACGTCGCGTTAGTCAAAAGCGTGGTTGAACTGAGCCATCGCTATGATGCCAGCGTTGAAGCCGAACTCGGCCGTCTGGGCGGCGTGGAGGATGATTTGGTGGTCGATGCAAAAGATGCGCTGTATACCAACCCGGAACAGGCGCGTGAATTTGTCACCCGCACCGGCATCGACTCGCTGGCGGTGGCTATCGGTACGGCGCATGGCATGTACGCCGCAGAACCCAAACTCGATTTTGAGCGCCTCGCCGCCATTCGCGATCGCGTTGACGTCCCTCTTGTTCTTCATGGCGCATCCGGGCTGGCTGATAGCGATATCCGCCGGGCAATCTCTCTGGGCGTGTGCAAAGTCAACGTCGCTACCGAGCTGAAAATGGCGTTCTCCGATGCCTTGAAACAGTACTTCGAGGAAAATCCGGACGCTAACGATCCGCGTCATTACATGAAACCGGCCAAAGCGGCGATGAAGGATATCGTACGCAAAGTCATTCACGTTTGTGGCTGTGAAGGACAATTGTAATTTTCGGATCGAAGGAGCAATGTCGTGATCCATACCCTGACACTCAATACGGCAATCGATATGAATATCTTTTGCGATCCGCTGAAGCCGTCGGCAGTGAACCGAACCCGGCACACCGAATATTGCCCGAATGGCAAAGGAGTGAACGTTTCGCTGATATTAAATCACTATCAGCAACCCACTCACATTATGGGTATTTTCGGTGGTTTCACTGGCCGTTATATCGTGGAAGAGTTACGTCAGAAAAAAATTAAAGTGACGCCGACATGGGTATCTGAGCCAACCCGAATTAATATTTTTATAAATGACGGTACCGAGGAATATAAGCTCGTTAACCCCGGCGCAAAAATTGATGACGAGTGTAAACAGCAGGTTATTCATCATCTGCAATGCGTCACCTCCGGGGATTATTTAGCGATCAGCGGCAGCCTGCCGCCAGGAATTGAAAGCCGGTTCTATAGCGAGATCATTGAATTATGTCAGCAGAAAGGCTGCGAGGTTATCCTCGATATCAGCCATCCGGTTCTGCGCCAGCTGCTGGAATTACGGCCATTGTTGATCAAACCCAACGATGACGAGCTGCGGGAAATATTTGGTCTCGGCGTCAGCAACCATCAGCAGGTACGCGAAGCTATGCGTACCCTGCATCAGCTGGGCGCTCGCAACGTGCTGCTGACGATGGGCGCGGAGGGCCTCTACTTTTCCGATGGCGCAAGCGTGTGGTTTTGCTCCGCACCGAAAATTGAACTGGTCAGCTCCGCCTGCGCCGGCGACGCCGCGCTGGGCGCCTTTCTCAGTAAATGGCTTAACGAAGGAGATGTCGCTCACGCCCTGGCACTAGCCAGCGCGACGGGCGCCGACGTCGCCGGTTCCGCCGGATTAGGAAAATTACAACGCACAGAAGAATTATTACAGCAAATTCAGGTCGTTCAATTATAAAGGTCCGATTATGAAAAAAATCATTGCAGTTACCGGCTGCCCTACGGGTATTGCGCATACTTTTATGGCTGAAGAAGCCTTAAAAAACGCAGCTAAGAAATTAAATGTCGACATTAAAGTGGAAACTAACGGGGCTTCCGGCGTTGAAAATGCCATTACCCCCGCGGATTTAGAAGGTATTTATGGTGTAATTATTGCCGCCGATAAAGACGTTAACGCCGAGCGATTTAATGGTCTGCCGGTCATTGAGGTTCCGGTTAAAGAAGCCATTCATCATCCGGCCGATTTAATTAATAAAGTGATCGGCGGCCAGACGTCGCGCCGTCAGGGTATTTCTTCCTCGCCGGAGTCACCGGAGAAATACGCGCAAGAGTCTTTCGGACGCCAGATTTATAAGCACCTGATGAGCGGCGTGTCCAACATGCTGCCGTTTGTGGTCGCCGGGGGGATTTTAATTGCCATCTCCTTCCTGTGGGGTATCTACTCCGCCGATCCGAACTCGCCGCAGTATAACGTTATTGCCGCGACGCTGATGAAAGTAGGCCAGCAGGCCTTCTCAATCATGGTACCGATTTTTACCGCTTATATCGCCTGGTCTATTTCCGGCCGCCCCGGTATGGTTGCGGGCTTCGTCGGCGGCTTACTGGCCAACGCGACCGGCGCAGGCTTTCTCGGCGGGATTATCGCTGGTTTCGCAGCCGGTTATTTTATGCTGCTGATCCGCAATATGCTCAACGGCCTGCCGCGCCAGTATGAAGGGCTGAAATCGATCTTCATTATGCCGCTCGTTGGCGTGCTGGTGATTGGCGTGATGATGGTGCTGCTGGGTCAACCTGTCGCCGCCATCAACAACGCGATGATGAACTGGCTGAGTTCATTACAGGAAGCAAACCCGATTCTGCTGGGTATTGTGGTAGGCGCGATGTGCTCCTTCGACTTCGGCGGTCCAGTGAATAAAGCCGCCTACGTCACCGGTACGCTGCTGCTTGGCCAGGGGAACTATTTCTTTATGGCCGGGGTTTCCGCCGCCTGCATCACGCCGCCGCTGGTTATCGCGCTGGCGACAACCTTCTTCCCGAGAGGCTTCAGTGAAGAAGAGCGCGCCGCCGGGATGGTCAACTATATCCTCGGCTGCACCCATATTACTGAAGGTGCTATTCCGTTCGCCGCGAAAGATCCTTTACGCGTCATCCCTATGATGATGATTGCCTCTTCCATCTCTGCGGTTCTCAGCTATAGCCTGCAAATCCAGGTTCCTGCTCCGCACGGCGGCTTCCTGATCCTGCCGCTGGTAAGTAAACCGCTAATGTGGGTGTTGTGTATTCTCGCCGGTTCCGCCTGCGGCGCAGTCATGCTGGGATGCTGGAGGCTATGGCAAAAACGGATCCAGGAAGCAGCGACGCTTGCCGGTGCTATTAAATAAGGAGCTATTTATGCAACTGACTTGCGCAGATATCCATTTCGATCGCGCGATAAAAACGAAAGATGAAGCGCTGCAACGCGTCGTTGGCAGATTAACCGAAGCCGGGCATACCACGCCCGCTTATCTGAACGGCATGCGCGACCGAGAAGGGCAAATCAGTACGTACCTTGGCAACGGTATCGCCATTCCTCACGGCACGCCGCAGAGCCGCGATGCAGTACTGAAAACCGGTGTAAAAGTACTGTCCTGCCCGCAGGGAGTGGATTGGGGAGAAGAACAAACGGCTTATCTGATTGTGGGGATCGCCGCGCAGGACAACGAACATCTTGATATTCTTCGCCAGCTTACCCACGCCCTGAGCGACGAACGCGTGCCTTCAGCGCTATCGCACGCTGAGAGTCCGCAGGCAGTGCTGGAGATTCTGGCCGGCAATATCATCCCGGCCGAAGGGGAAGAGATGGAACCGTCCCCGACGTTCGATGAAGAGGCGACTTTTACCCTGCGCAATCCCCACGGACTGCACGCGCGGCCAAGTGCGGTACTGGTGAAAGCGGTGAAGCAGTGGCGATCGCAAATTCGGGTGGAAAATCTCGACACCCGTTCCGCTATTGTTGACGCCAAAAATCTGATGCGGGTGGTGTCTCTCGGCGCAAAACAGGGACATCGGCTGCACTTTATGGCCAGCGGGGAAGATGCTCATCAGGCGCTGGAGGCTATCGGTACGGCCTTTAATGCCGGATTAGGCGAAATTGCCGCACAGCCGCAGCAGGTCGTTCAGCCAGCAGAAAAGCCTAAACGGAGCTGGCTTTCACGAATATTTAGTTAAATTTCAATAAATTAAAAACGCTCTGCCGTCATCGCCAGAGCGTTTTTTTATCTTTAACTTTCGTAACATTACGTTTTATCTTTCTTTTTTTCGAGATCGATCACAAATCAAAACAAAGGAGTTTGCGGGCAAAACAAAACATAACGAATATATTCGAAAGAAAACGGAGGTTTTAAATGAAAGATATTATTTCCCGCCACAAAGCTGGCGAACACATCGGCATCTGCTCAGTTTGTTCCGCGCATCCGCTGGTTATCGAAGCCGCGCTACGTTTCGATCTGCATACCAACAACAAGGTTCTTATCGAAGCAACCTCTAATCAGGTTAACCAGTTTGGCGGCTACACCGGAATGCAGCCTGCAGACTTCCGTGATTTCGTGAATAAAATTGCCCGCGAAGTCGGTTTCCCGTCAGAGCGCATCATCCTTGGCGGCGACCATCTCGGGCCCAACTGCTGGCAGGGCGAACCCGCCGCCGAAGCGATGGAAAAATCGATCGATCTGATTAAAGCCTACGTCGCCGCGGGCTTTAGCAAAATCCATCTCGATGCCTCAATGTCCTGCGCTGACGATTCGGTACCGCTGGACCCGGCCGTCGTCGCCGAACGTGCCGCTCGCCTGTGCCTGGCCGCGGAAGAGACGGCAACCGACGCGCAGAAACGCCATCTGACCTACGTCATCGGCACCGAAGTTCCGGTTCCCGGCGGCGAAGCCAGCACCATCGGCAGCGTTCACGTGACCCGCGCCCAGGATGCGGCGGCAACGCTGGAAACACATGAAGCCGCCTTCCGCAAGCTGGGTCTTAACGCAGCGCTGGAACGCATCATTGCTATCGTGGTGCAGCCCGGCGTTGAGTTCGACCATACGCAAATTATTCATTACCAGCCGGAGGCCGCCAAAGCGCTCTCCGCGTGGATCGAAGGCACGCCGATGGTCTACGAAGCGCACTCGACTGATTACCAGTCTCGTCAGGCCTACCGGGCGCTGGTGCGCGACCATTACGCCATCCTGAAAGTTGGCCCGGCGCTAACCTTCGCGCTGCGTGAAGCCATTTTTGCCCTCGCGCAAATGGAAAATGAGCTGGTCGCTCCGGAATCCCGCAGCCGCGTTATGGAAGTGATTGATGAAGTAATGCTTAACGAGCCGGGATACTGGAAGAAGTACTACCGCCCGACCTGGAGCCAGGCAATGGTGGATATCCACTTCAGCCTGTCCGATCGCATTCGCTACTACTGGCCGAATCCGCGTATTCGCCAGAGCGTGGAAAAGTTAATTGCAAACCTGACCGAAACTAAGCTGCCGCTGGGCCTTATCAGCCAGTATATGCCCGTGCAGTTTGAACGACTGTCGTTAAACGAACTCGCCGCCGTGCCGCACGACCTCATCCTCGACAAAATTCAGGATGTGCTGCGAGCCTACCGTTACGGCTGTTCATCCGAAATCGCCTGAAGTAAAGAGGATTTATGAGTCAATTGTTTGTTCGTACCGGCATTCATTTTAGTTCCAGCCGGCAGGCGCTGGAGCACATTGGCGAAGAGATGCTGGCGCGCGGCGTTGTGCACGACAGCTATCCACTGGCGCTGCTCGAACGAGAAGCAACTTTCCCCACCGGCATTGCGCTGGAGCAGCGCGCGGTCGCGATTCCCCACTGCGAGGCGGTACATGCGAAGTCTCCGGCGATCTACCTGATTCGCCCGGACAATCCGGTCCCTTTTCAGCGTGCTGACGACGACGGCGAAATCGACGTTTCGTTAATCATCGCGCTGATTGTAGAAAATCCGACTGCACAGCTACAGCTGCTGCGCCGGTTATTTAGTGAGCTACAGAACCCGAACACGCTTGAAGCATTGCTGGCTGCCTCACGGGAGCAACTGCCCGAGCTGTTTCGGCACTCTATCCTTGAGTCAGAGCCCAGCGCTCAGGCTTTATAACAGACTGATAATAAAAGGGGTACCCTATGAAACGTAAAGTAATCGTCGCCTGTGGCGGCGCTGTCGCTACCTCGACCATGGCCGCAGAAGAGATCAAAGATCTGTGCGCGGACCACAGCATCGAGCTGGACCTGGTGCAGTGTCGGGTGAATGAAATCGAAACCTATATGGACGGCGCGCACCTCATCTGCACCACCGCCCGGGTTGACAGAACCTTTGGCGACATTCCGGTGGTTCACGGTATGCCTTTCATTTCTGGCGTAGGCATTGAAGAGCTGCAGCAAAAAATCCTGAACATCCTGACGGAGTAACGCCCATGTTTAGCGAAATCATGCGCTATATCCTCGACCTTGGTCCAACGGTGATGCTGCCGATCGTGATCATCATCTTCTCCAAAATACTGGGGATGAAGCTCGGGGACTGTTTTAAATCAGGCCTGCATATCGGGATTGGTTTCGTCGGTATCGGCCTGGTCATCGGCCTGATGCTCGACTCTATCGGCCCGGCGGCGAAAGCGATGGCGGAGCATTTCCAGATTAACCTGCACGTGATTGATATTGGCTGGCCGGGGTCGTCGCCGATGACCTGGGCATCGCAAATCGCGCTGGTGGCGATTCCCATCGCCATCGCGGTCAACATCTTCATGCTGGTCACCCGAATGACTCGCGTCGTGAACGTCGACATCTGGAACATCTGGCATATGACCTTTACCGGCGCAATGCTGCATATCGCGACCGGTTCATACTGGATTGGGATTCTTGGCGTAGTGGTGCATGCGGCTTTCGTCTACAAGCTCGGCGACTGGTTTGCGAAGGATACCCGCGACTTTTTCGGCCTCGATGGTATTGCTATTCCGCACGGTAGCTCGGCGTATTTAGGGCCGATAGCGGTGCTGGTCGATACGATTATCGAAAAAATTCCCGGCCTGAACCGCATCCACTTCAGCGCTGACGACATCCAGAAACGCTTCGGTCCGTTTGGCGAACCGGTCACCGTCGGTTTTGTAATGGGTCTGGTCATCGGCGCGCTGGCGGGCTACGACCTGAAGGGTATCCTCCAGCTGGCGGTGAAAACCGCGGCCGTAATGCTGCTGATGCCGCGCGTCATCAAACCTATCATGGATGGCCTGAACCCGATTGCCAAACAGGCGCGTAAACGTCTGCAGGCGAAATTTGGCGGCCAGGATTTCCTGATTGGCCTCGATCCAGCGCTGCTGCTTGGCCATACCTCGGTCGTGTCGGCCAGCCTGATCTTTATCCCGCTCAGCATTCTGATCGCGGTTGTGGTTCCGGGTAACCAGGTCCTGCCGTTCGGCGACCTCGCGACCATTGGATTCTTCGTCGCCATGGCGGTTGCGGTACATCAGGGAAACCTGTTCCGTACGCTGATTTCCGGGATCATCCTGATGGGGATCACGCTATGGATTGCCACGCAGACCATCGGTCTGCATACCCAACTGGCGGCTAACGCCGGGGCCCTGAAGTCGGGTGGCCTGGTGGCCTCAATGGACCAGGGCGGTTCGCCAATTACCTGGCTGCTCATTCAGCTCTTCACCTGGCAAAACGTGGTGGGTTTTGCGGTTATCGGCGTCATCTATGTTGCCGGCGTGCTGCTGACGTGGCGCCGGGCGCGCAGCTTCGCCGCCGCAGAGAAAGCCGCCATCGCGCAGCAAAGCCCGGGTGTTTCTTAATCTCAAGGGGGAGCATCCGCTCCCCCGGACATTTCTGGAGAATATTATGCAATCAGTGGTTATCCATGCTGAGGGGACAGTGCGCGTTGAAGAACGCCCGATACCGACTCTACAAACGGAAAACGATGTCCTGGTCAAAGTCGTCAGCTCCGGATTGTGCGGTTCCGATATTCCGCGCATCTTCGCCAAAGGCGCCCACTACTATCCCATCACCCTGGGTCATGAATTCAGCGGCTATGTTGAATCTTACGGCTCAGCGGTGACCGACCTGCAGCCGGGCGACGCGGTAGCCTGCGTGCCTCTGCTCCCCTGTTTTAACTGCCCCCAGTGCCAGCGCGAATATTTCTCTCTCTGCAAACAGTACCAGTTTGTCGGTTCGCGCAGCGAAGGCGGAAATGCACAGTACGTGGTGGTCAAACGCGCCAACCTGTTCCGTCTGCCGGACCAGATGCCGATAGATGACGGCGCGTTTATTGAACCGATGACCGTCGGCCTGCACGCCTTTCATCTGGCTCAGGGCTGCGAAGGGAAAAACGTCATTATTATTGGCGCAGGCACAATCGGTTTGCTGGCGCTGCAGTGCGCCCGCGAACTGGGCGCCAAAAGCATTACGGCAATCGATATCAACCCACAGAAGCTGGCACTGGCAAAAATGCTCGGCGCAACACACGTCTTTAACAGCAAGGAGATGAGCGGCAAACAGATTCAAACGGCGCTGGAAGAGATTCAGTTCGACCAGCTGGTGCTGGAAACTGCCGGTACGCCGCAAACCGTGGCGCTGGGCATTGAGGTCGCCGGACCGCGCGCGCAGCTGGCGCTGGTGGGTACCTTGCACCATGACTTAACGCTGCCTTTCGCCACCTTTGGCCAGATTCTTAGAAAAGAGCTGACTATTGTCGGCAGCTGGATGAACTACTCTGGCCCGTGGCCGGGAAAAGAGTGGCAAACGGCGGTTCGCCTGCTGACGGAAAAACGCATTCAGCTTGCCCCGCTTATCACCCACATCGGCGATGCCGAAAGCTTTGCCCGCAAAGTCCAGGCGCTCAACGGTGCGCCGATGCAGGGGAAAATCCTGCTTAAACTCTCCTGACCAACTGAGCCAGCAATCAGAGCTGGCTCACATAACCTTTCGAAAATTATCGTTCAACTTTCATTATCCTTCGATTACACTAAGATCAGTTAATTATCAGGCAAATTAATATGAACTCATTCGAGCGAAGGAACAAAATTGTCGAAATGGTCAATGCACAGGGTAGCGTATTGGTGCTGGACCTTTCGAATCTCTTTGGCATCTCCGAAGTGACGATCCGGGCCGATCTCCGTTTGCTGGAAGAAAAAGGGTTACTCACCCGCTTTCACGGCGGTGCCGCAAGGCCCGGCAGCAATTTGACCGAAGGAGATAATCTGGAAGTAGTACTTGAAGATCGTTATCAGTTGGCCAGCGATCCGAAAAAACGGATAGCCCAGGCCGCGGCGGCGATGATTAGCGAAGGCATGACGGTGATCCTGGATAGCGGCAGCACTACCCTACTGATTGCCGAGGCGCTGGTACGTATGACCAATATTACGGTGATTACCAACAGCCTGCCCGCGGCGTTTACGCTATCCGAAAACAAAGATATCACCCTGGTGGTCTGCGGCGGCACCGTACGCCACAAAACACACTCCATGCACGGCACCATCGCCGAACGTTCTCTTCAGGGCATCAGCGCCGATCTGATGTTCGTCGGCGCAGACGGCATCGATACCACCAACGGCATCACCACCTTCAACGAAGGTTACTCCATCAGCGGCGTCATGGCCGCCGCGGCACATAAGGTAATTGCCGTGCTGGACGCCAGCAAATTCAATCGCCGCGGGTTCAATCAGGTTCTACCGATGGATAAAATAAACTGCGTGATTACCGACAGCGAAATAAATGAAGAACATCGGAAGGCATTAAAAAGTACCGGAATTGAGTTACACATCGTATAGAAAATAAGGCAGATGCGGTGACATCTGCTCTATTGACCATCACGTTTTGTACGCTGATAACCCGCTAAAGAATGCGCCAGGGTCCTCCGATTATTCCCCCTGCTGCTCCAGGGCATACTTATACAGGGCGTTTTTCTTCACGCCGTGGATTTCCGCAGCCAGCGCGGCGGCTTTTTTCAGCGGCAGCTCAGCCTGCAGCAGGGCCAGCGTACGCAGCGCTACCGCCGGCAGCGCCTCTTCCTGCGCTTTAAAACCTTCTACGATCAGCACCATCTCGCCTTTACGGCGATTTTCGTCCTCTTTCACCCATGCCAGCAGCTCGCCGATCGGCGCTCCGTGAATCGATTCCCAGGTTTTGGTCAGCTCACGCGCCAGCACCACGTAGCGGGACTCCCCCAGCACAGCGCAGATATCCTCCAGGCTTTCCAGCAGGCGGTGGGTGGACTCATAAAAAATAATCGTCCGCGGCTCTTCTTCCAGCGCCTTCAGCGTGTCACGACGCCCTTTGGATTTGGCAGGCAGAAAGCCTTCATAGCAGAAGCGATCCGAAGGCAGACCCGCCGCGCTCAGCGCCGCAATCGCCGCACAAGGACCGGGCAGAGGCACCACGCGGATATTAGCTTCACGGCAGGTGCGCACCAGATGATAGCCGGGATCGTTAATCAGCGGCGTTCCGGCGTCGGAAACCAGCGCGATGTTTTGCCCCGCTTTAAGCTTCGCGACCAGCGTTTCCGCCTTTTGCTGCTCGTTGTGGTCATGAAGCGCGAATAAACGGGCATTGATCGCAAAATGCTGCAGCAGCAAACCGGTATGGCGGGTATCTTCCGCTGCAACTAAATCAACGGCTTGCAACACTTCCAGCGCGCGTTGCGTGATATCAGACAGATTCCCTATCGGAGTGGGCACAATATAGAGCTGTCCCTGAGAATTATCTGCTGATTCGTGTTGTTTCATTGTCTCGTCCGTATTGCCGAATTAATATTGAGCATTGAGCCAAAAAAATATCACTGGACACATATGGTACCGTCAACATTTCTTCGTTCTAAACCCGTGCGTTGTCTGCCCGTACTGCTGGCCGCGCTGATCTTTGCCGGCTGCGGTACCCATACTCCGGATCAAAGTACGGCGTATTTGCAGGGTACGGCCCAGGCAGACTCCAGTTACTATCTGCAACAGATGCAGCAAAGCACGAATGATAGCAAGACCAACTGGCAATTACTCGCCATTCGTGCACTGCTGAAGGAAGGTAAGAAACCGCAGGCGATCGACCTGTTCAACCAGCTACCGTCTAATCTCAACGGTGCGCAAAGCCGCGAAAGGTCGCTGCTGGCGGTGGAAGTGAAGCTGGCGCAGAACGATTTCCAGGGCGCGCAGACGCTGCTCAGCAAGCTCGACCCGGCAAGCCTTGAGGAGAACCAGCTGCCCCGCTACTGGCAGGCGCAAATTGACGCCAGCCAGGGTCAACCCTCGCTGCACCTGCTGCGGGCCCTGATTGCCCAACAGTCTCTGTTAAGCCTGCCTGCGCAAAAGCAGAAAAACATCGACGCGACCTGGAAAGCGCTCACCGCCATGACCAAAGATCAGGCCAACGCGCTGGTCATTAACGCCGATGAGAACGTCCTGCAGGGCTGGCTGGATCTGCAGCGCATGTGGTTTGATAACCGCAGCGATCCGACGATGCTCAAGGCGGGAGTGAAAGACTGGCAGACTCGCTACCCGCAAAACCCGGGGGCGAAAATGCTGCCGACGCAGCTAGTGAATATGCAAAACTACCAGGCCGCATCGACCAATAAAATCGCCCTGCTGCTGCCGTTAAACGGCCAGGCGGCGATTTTTGGCCGCACGATCCAGCAGGGCTTTGAAGCGGCGAAGAACGGCGCGCCTGCCGTTGCAGGAAGCGCAGTACCCGCCCAGGTCGCCCAGGCGGCGAACGTTGCCGAAAGCGCCGTAGTCAGCCCATCGCAGGCGGAGGTCACCGACCTGACGACCACCAATAACGCTCAGACCCCGGTACAGGCACCAGCGGCCGACCAGGCGCAAACCGCGGCGCCGGTCACCGCGCCGGCGGCAGTACAAGCCTCGACGCCGGAGGCCACCAGCCAGCCAGCGGAAGCGCCGCAGGCTCAGGCAGTCGCCGCAACGCCAGCCAACCCTTCCGCAGAACTGAAAATCTACGACACCACGACTCAGCCAATGAGCCAGCTGCTGACCCAGGTGCAGCAGGATGGCGCGACCATCGTCGTCGGTCCGCTGCTGAAAGATAATGTCGAAGATGTCATCAAGAGCAATACCTCGCTGAACGTGCTGGCGCTCAATCAGCCGGAAAAAGTCGAAAGCCGGGCCAATATCTGCTATTTCGCCCTCTCACCGGAAGATGAAGCCCGCGACGCGGCGCATCACATTCACGATCAGGGTAAACAGACTCCGCTGCTGCTGGTGCCTCGCGGCGCCCTGGGCGATCGGGTGGTTACCGCCTTCGCCAACGAGTGGCTGAAGCTGGGGGGCGGTACCGTCCTGCAACAGCGCCTGGGCTCCACCGCCGAGCTGCGCGGCAGCGTCAACAGCGGTATTTCGCTAAGCGGTACGCCGGTCTCAACCCTGCCGTCAGCGCAGGACAGCGCTCTGGGTAGCCCGAGCGATGTGCCGGTCAGCAGCACCGGCGGCGTCGACGCCGCGTATATCCTGGCCACGCCGGAACAAATCGCTTACATCAAACCGATGATCGCCCTGCGTAACGGCAGCCAGAGCGGCGTAACGCTCTACGCCAGCTCCCGCAGCGCCCAGGGGACTTCCGGACCGGACTTCCGTCTGGAGATGGAAGGTCTGCAATATAGCGAGATTCCGATGCTGGCGGGAAGTAATCCTGCCCTGCAGCAGCAGGCGCTGGCCGCCGTTCGTAACGACTACTCGCTGGCGCGCCTGTACGCCATGGGCGCCGACGCCTGGTCCCTGGCCAACCATTTCTCGCAGATGCGCCAGGTTCCCGGCTTTGAGCTGAACGGCAATACCGGCGATCTCACGGCCACGCAGGATTGCGTGATCAACAGGAAACTGTCATGGCTCAAATACCAGGGTGGGCAAATCGTCGCGGCCAACTAAGTAAACAGACCGGCGATGCCTGGGAAACCCAGGCGCGCCGCTGGCTGGAGAGCCAGGGTCTGCGTTTTATCGCCGCCAACGTCCGCGAGCGCGGCGGCGAGATAGACCTCATCATGCGCGACGGCAGCGTCACCATCTTTGTCGAAGTACGCTATCGTCGCAGCGCAAACTACGGCGATGCCGCCTCCAGCGTCACGCCGCAAAAGCAACAAAGACTGCTCAAAGCCGCGCGTCTGTGGCTCTGCCGACAGAATGGGAGCTTTGAGACTGTGGATTGCCGTTTCGATGTGGTAGCCTTCACCGGAAACGACATCCAATGGCTAAAAAACGCCTTTGGCGAATAGCGTAAACGAATTAAGGGATCCCGTGCTCGACAGAATCAAAGCCTGCTTCACCGAAAGCATTCAAACCCAAATTGCAGCAGCGGAAGCACTCCCGGACGCCATCTCACGTGCGGCGATGACGCTCGTTCAGTCGCTGCTGAACGGCAACAAAATCCTCTGTTGTGGTAATGGTACTTCCGCCGCCAACGCACAGCATTTTGCTGCCAGTATGATTAACCGTTTTGAAACAGAGCGTCCTGGTTTACCCGCCATTGCACTAAATACCGATAATGTGGTCTTAACCGCAATTGCCAACGATCGCCTGCATGACGAAATCTATGCTAAGCAGGTGCGAGCATTGGGACACGCCGGCGATGTGCTGCTGGCGATTTCTACGCGCGGCAACAGCCGGGACATCGTGAAAGCCGTGGAAGCGGCGGTCACCCGCGATATGACTATCGTGGCGTTAACCGGTTATGACGGCGGTGAACTGGCTGGCCTGTTAGGGCAGCAGGACGTCGAAATCCGCATTCCGTCGCATCGCAGCGCGCGAATTCAGGAAATGCACATGCTCACCGTCAACTGTCTGTGCGATTTGATCGATAACACGCTTTTTCCACACCAGGACGATTAAGGAGAACACATGAAGGCTCTCTCGCCCCTCGCCATTCTGCTGTCTGCGCTACTGCTTCAGGGATGCGTTGCTGCCGCGGTAGTCGGAACGGCAGCAGTCGGCACTAAAGCCGCGACGGACCCGCGTACGGTAGGTACTCAGGTGGACGACAGCACGCTGGAGCTGCGCGTTAACAGCGCGCTGTCGAAAGATGAACAAATTAAGAAACAGGCCCGCATCAACGTGACCGCCTACCAGGGCAAAGTTCTGCTGACCGGACAGTCCCCAACGTCCGATCTCTCCGCGCGCGCGAAGCAAATCGCTATGGGCGTAGAAGGTACGACGGAGGTGTTTAACGAAGTGCGTCAGGGCCAGCCGATCGGCTTAGGGACCGCGTCTTCGGATACCTGGATCACCACCAAAGTCCGCTCCCAGCTGCTGGGTACCGACCAGGTGAAATCCTCCAACGTGAAGGTGACAACCGAAAACGGTGAAGTGTTCCTGATGGGTCTGGTCACCGACCGTGAAGGACGCGCGGCGGCGGATATCGCCAGCCGGGTGAGCGGCGTGTCTCGCGTCACCACCGCCTTTACCTATATCAAGTAAGCGTCTCTGCCTCCCGGCCTGCGCTACGCTGAGCCGGGCTACGGGTTCACCGTTGGCTGTGGGCCGGTAGCCCGGACAGGCGCGCAGCGCCGCCTCCGGGAAGATCATCAGAGTAAAGCGACGCCCCCAACCACCGCGCCGCACAGCGCCACCAGCCCGCCGGTCAGCCACAGCGCCTTCGCCGGGAACGCTTTCCGCAGCATAATCAGTGACGGTACGCTGACAGCAGGCAGCGTAATCAGCAGCGCCAGCGCGGGCGCCATGCCCATTCCTGCCAGCATCATGGTCTGCACAATCGGGATCTCCGCCGCCGTCGGTATCACAAACAGGCAGCCGGCAATCGCCATGGCAATCACCCAGAACAGCGTATTCTCCACCACCCCATCGGCGTGAGGGAATAGCCACACCCGCGCGGCGCCCAGCACCAGAACCGCCAGAATATAAACCGGGATGGTATTCCAGAACAGCGTCCACAGCGCGCGCAGCCAGCGGCTGAAGAAGCCGTCCTGCCCCGTTGTGACCGACATTTCAGGCACGGGAACCGGCTGCGTCGCCGCCTCTTTTACCCATTTCTGAACCAGCGTGGCGACCACCAGTACGGTCACCAGTCCGGCCAGTAGGCGAATCAGCGCAAACTGCCAGCCCAGCACGAAGCCCATAAACACCAGCGTCGCCGGGTTGAGCAGCGGATTGCCCAGCCAGAATGCCAGCGCGCCGCCCATGGATACCTGCTGTTTACGCATTCCCGCAGCCACCGGCGCGGCGCAGCAGGTGCACATCATCCCCGGCAGAGAGAACGCGGTCCCCAGCAGCGTACCGCGAAAACGCGATTGCCCTAACGTGCGCCGCAGCCAGTCACGCGGGATCAGCACCTGTATGAGCGATCCCAGCAGCACGCCTAATACCGCCGCTTTCCATACCGCCAGGAAATAGACCAGGGCGTAATCCCAGGCCGCAGCGAAAGGATTCGCGTCGCTATTTGCAAGAATGGATTTGCCGATACTGTGCGTCTCAGCGGCGTTAAAGGCTTTGCCGTAATAAGGCTGCCATTTAACGAACCACAGACCAACGATAACGACGAGAAAAAACAGCGCGGGCTTCCACCATTGAAACGGTGCTGCCGCCTGAGATGAAGACTGACCAGCCATAGCATTCCCCAGGGAGTGTCATGATAAATTGAGGACATGAATACTACGCCTCCGGGGAAACTTTGGAAATCAGTAATCCCCCGAGCGCGCGGCCCTCTCGCGCAGCTGCGACCAGGAGAGAATGCGGACGCCCTCATGCGTGGGCGATAGCGCCTCCGCGAGTAGCGCGCCTGCCACGTCGCGCGCGTCTATCGATTTCAGGTTTCCCGGCAGCAGGCTAAAAAGCGGCGCCAGGAGCGTCTCGCCGGCGCGTTTTTTTTCGCGCTCGCCTACCAGCATTGACGGACGGGCAATCGTCAACCTCGGCCACTGCTGCGCAATCAGCGCCTCTTCCATCTCGCCTTTTACCCGATTATAGAAAAAGGGGGAATGCGCGTTCGCCCCCATCGCGCTGACCACCAGCATATGCTGCGCGCCCAGCCTTTTCCCCACCAGCGCGGTATCAATGACCAGCGTATAATCGGCATGCACAAACGCCTCTTTGCTTCCCGCTTCCCGGCGGGTGGTCCCCAGGCAGCAGAAAACAATATCGACCGGATCGACCACCTGCGCCAGCGCATCCGTGAGCTGCGGATCGTGCGGGTTAAATACGCCGGAGATATCGCTCAGCGGCCGACGCGTGGGCGCAGCAATGGACTTAATATCCGGTGCGTTGAGTAGCATTCGAAGTAAGTGACCACCAACTAACCCGGTCGCCCCCGTTAACAGTACCTGACTCATCGAAACTCCTTTGCAGATTTTTCTATGTTGCGATCCCAGCCTCATGTTCCAGACTTAATACTCTACGAGGTAATTATCCATCATCATCAGGGAAATGCCTCATTCCACACCGAAACACTGGAGGAAGAATGAGTAAGAAGATAGCCGTTTTAATTACCGACGACTTCGAAGACTCGGAGTTCACCTCACCCGCGGACGCCTACCGTCTGGCCGGACACAAGGTGGTGACCATTGAAAAACAAGCGGGGAAGAAGGTAAAAGGGAAAAAAGGGGAAGCTGAAGTCGTTATCGATAAAGCCATTGATGACGTCAGCCCTGCCGACTTCGACGCCCTGCTGCTGCCGGGCGGATATTCACCAGACTCGCTGCGCGGCGACGAACGCTTTGTCACCTTCACCCGCGATTTTGTCAACAGCGGCAAACCGGTCTTCGCCATCTGCCATGGTCCGCAGCTGTTGATTAGCGCCGATGTGATTCGCGGGCGGAAGCTGACGGCCGTGAAGCCTATCGTAGTCGACGTGAAAAACGCCGGTGGCGAATTCTATGACCAGGAAGTGGTTATCGACAACGAACAGCTGGTGACCAGCAGAACCCCGGACGACCTGCCGGCCTTTAATCGCGAAGCCTTACGCCTGCTCGGCGCCTGATTCACGCAGCCAGTGCAGCTTTTTACCAAAGCCCAGCGTGTTATCGGTGAACTTGATCTCATCGGGACGAATCTCCCAGACGGGCGCCGATAGCATGCGGGCCACCGGAAAACGGCTGACGTAGCGCTTACGCATCGCCGCCTCTTCTTCCCCGGCCAGGCGGCGAATTTTACCTTTGAACTGTACGCCGCGGATCAGCGCCACGCTCTTTGGCTGGCCGTTGACCGTCCCGGCCACGTTGGCGCTTTCCCCGGTCATTTGGCCGTGGCGCGTTTTTTCATCGCTGAGCAAATAAAATGCGACCTTCTCCGGATCATAAATGTAAAAAGCATTGGCACACCACAGCTCATCATCGCGGGCGACGCACCAGGTCACGACGTGCTGCTTACCCAGCCAGCGGCCGATCGCGGCGAGCGTATCCATCTTTACTCTCCAGTATGTTATGGTGCTCACACCTTAACATAGTGACCTCTGTACCGTGTGCTGGTTTCTCTATCTGATTCGTACCGCCGATAATCGCCTTTATACCGGGATTACCACCGATGTTTCACGCCGCTTTTGCCAGCACCAGACTGGTAAGGGCGCGAAAGCGCTGCGTGGAAAAGGCGAGCTTGAGCTGGCCTTCAGTCAGGAAGTTGGTGAACGCTCACTAGCGTTGCGGCTTGAGTATCGTATTAAGCAGCTAACGAAGCGCCAGAAAGAGCGCCTCGTTGCCGGGGACGGTTCATTTGAGGCGCTGCTGGAAAGTCTCAGAAGCGATTAAAGTGGTCGCTATATTCGACCAGCCCGCTCACGCCGTTCAGCGCGTCATCGGCCAGACGATGCACCTGGAAAGCCTCGGCGCTATCGGGCCAGCGGCAGCGCAGATCGAAACGCGCCGCGGGTTCAAAGCCCAGACGGCCATAGAGCGCCGGATCGCCAAGCGTCACGACGGCGGCATAGCCAAACTCGTTCAGGGAATCGAGCCCTTCATAGACCAGCTGACGCCCGATCCCCTGACCGCGGTAGCTTTCATCGACCGCCAGTGGAGCCAGTCCAACCCACTGCAGCTCTTCGCCTTCGACGGCGACCGGGCTAAAGGCCACGTAGCCTACGACCTGACCTTCGTCATCCGTCGCCACCACGCCCAGCGTGATCAGGCCATCTTCACGAAGACTGTGCACCAGCTGCGCTTCCGCGTCGCCGCCGAAGGTACGACGCAATAGAGCATCGATACCCGGCGCATCAATCCCAATCTCTACTCGAATCAGCATGCCTCACCTACCGATGTCTGTTCAGGTTTCTGCGGGCCTTTCAGGCCAGCTTCAACAAAGTCCGCCAGCTGCAGCAGCATAATACGCAGCGCTTTTGGCATCTGCTCCAGCTCAATGGCATCCATCAGGTTTTTTACATACAGTCCCAGCTCGGTATCGCCTTCGATAACCAGGCGACGCTGGAAGAACAGCGTATCCGGATCCTGCTTACGCGCCGCGATCATCAGCAGGTCGCTGGCGTCGGCGCTGAAGCTGACGTCCGCTTCAGCCGCAGGGCTGACCACCAGACGACCGTCCACCACCGAGGTATACCACAGCAGGCCGATGTCGCGCACATGAATACTTAACCAGCGCCCCTCGAGAAACTCCAGTTCCCCATCCGCCAGCGCCTGGCGAAATTGCCAGCTTAATACCTGTTCCAGCACCTGGCGCTTGAGGGCAAATGGCGCCAGCTTAACCGGCACGCTCATCATCGACGGGCCAAAGTGAACCAGTTTGGAACGCAGTTTATCCAACACAAGCTTTACTCCATGAATGCAATAGTTCCTCTATTGTGCCATATCAAATAAACGACATAGCGGCGTAAATCAACAAAATCACGATGCCGGGCCGCAGGTATTGATCCCGCCAATACGCTTTTAACTGCCTCAAATCAAAAATTGTCACCAAAAGGTTAACTAAAATCCCAGCTCATTAACCATCCAGCGTCCCTGACGGGCCGCGTTTTTCAGGAAAAATTATGGAGCTGCTCTGCCCAGCCGGTAACCTTCCGGCGCTTAAGGCGGCCATCGAAAACGGCGCCGATGCCGTCTATATCGGGCTGAAAGATGACACCAACGCCCGCCACTTTGCCGGCCTTAATTTCACCGAAAAGAAACTGCAGGAAGCCGTCAGCTTTGTGCACCAGCATCGTCGCAAACTGCATATTGCCATTAACACCTTCGCGCATCCTGATGGTTATGCCCGCTGGCAGCGCGCGGTCGACATGGCGGCGCAGCTGGGCGCCGACGCGCTGATCCTCGCCGATATCGCGATGCTGGAATACGCCGCCGAGCGTTATCCGCATATTGAGCGCCACGTTTCCGTCCAGGCCTCAGCCACCAACGAAGAGGCGGTAAAGTTTTATCATCGCAATTTTGACGTCGCCCGCGTGGTGCTGCCGCGCGTGCTGTCGATTCACCAGGTCAAACAGCTGGCGCGCGCCACGCCTGTGCCGCTGGAGGTTTTTGCCTTCGGTAGCCTGTGCATTATGGCGGAAGGGCGCTGCTACCTTTCCTCTTATCTGACCGGCGAATCGCCGAATACCGTCGGCGCCTGTTCGCCGGCGCGCTTCGTGCGTTGGCAGCAAACGCCGCAGGGACTGGAATCACGCCTTAACGAAGTGCTGATTGACCGCTATCGGGACGGTGAAAACGCCGGCTATCCCACCCTCTGTAAAGGGCGTTATCTGGTCGACGGCGAGCGCTACCACGCGCTGGAAGAGCCCACCAGCCTGAACACCCTGGAGCTGCTGCCGGAACTGATGGCGGCAAATATTGCCTCGGTGAAAATCGAGGGGCGCCAGCGCAGCCCGGCCTACGTTACCCAGGTGGCGAAAGTCTGGCGTCAGGCGATCGATCGCTGCAAAGCCGATCCGCAAAACTTCGTACCGCAGTCCGCGTGGATGGAGACCCTCGGTTCCATGTCAGAAGGGACGCAAACCACCCTTGGCGCCTATCACCGTAAATGGCAGTGAGAACAGCAATGAAATATTCATTAGGGCCGGTGCTTTATTACTGGCCAAAAGAGACGCTGGAAGATTTTTACCAGCAGGCGGCAAGCTGCAGCGCGGACACGATTTACCTCGGCGAAGCGGTATGCAGCAAACGTCGCGCCACCAAAGTCGGCGACTGGATCGACATGGCAAAAACGCTGGCGGGAAGCGGTAAACAGGTGGTGCTTTCCACCCTCGCGCTGGTGCAGGCGTCCTCGGAGCTGGGCGAACTGAAGCGCTATGTCGATAACGGCGAATTTCTGATTGAAGCCAGCGATCTCGGCGTCGTTAACCTGTGCGCGGAACGTAAGCTGCCGTTCGTCGCCGGGCACGCGCTTAACTGCTACAACGCCGTCACCCTGCATCTGCTGCTCAAGCAGGGCATGGTACGCTGGTGTATGCCGGTCGAACTTTCCCGCGACTGGCTGGCGAATTTGCTGACCCAGTGCGACGACCTGGGCATTCGCGACCGGTTTGAGGTAGAGGTCCTGAGCTACGGTCATCTGCCGCTGGCCTACTCCGCCCGCTGCTTTACCGCGCGCTCGGAAGACCGGCCGAAAGACGAGTGTGAAACCTGCTGCATAAAATACCCTAACGGGCGCGACGTGCTTTCGCAGGAGAACCAGCAGGTGTTCGTCCTCAACGGCATTCAGACCATGAGCGGCTACGTCTACAACCTCGGGAATGAGCTAAGCACCATGACCGAGCTGGTGGATATGGTTCGCCTGTCGCCGCTGGGTAGCGAGACCTTCGCTATGCTGGACGCCTTCCGGGCGAATGAAAACGGCGCGGCGCCGCTGCCGCTGACGGCGAACAGCGACTGCAACGGCTACTGGCGACGGCTGGCCGGGCTGGAATTGCAGAGCTGATTAACCGCTCACTTTGTTAATGGCTATCGCTGCTTTTTAATGCACTATTAAAGATGCAGCTTTTCTGGCTGGCGTATCCTGGATGCGCCAGGCTGGAAGAAGACCTTCAATCTGATGACGATGCTGTAGCAAAGTGAGCCTTTATGACTGACAAACCTGTTTCGTTCTCGGTGCTCGATCTGGCGCCGATCCCGCAAGGTTCTTCCGCAAAGGAAGCCTTCTCCCACTCTTTAGACCTGGCGCAGCTGGCGGAAAAGCGCGGCTATCACCGCTACTGGCTGGCCGAGCACCATAATATGGTCGGTATCGCCAGCGCGGCGACTTCCGTACTGATTGGCTACCTTGCCGCGAATACCACAACTCTGCATCTGGGCTCCGGCGGCGTGATGCTGCCGAACCATTCGCCGCTGGTGATTGCCGAGCAGTTCGGTACGCTCAATACGCTCTACCCGGGACGCATCGATCTCGGCCTTGGCCGCGCGCCGGGCAGCGATCAGCCAACCATGCGCGCGCTGCGTCGCCATATGAGCGGCGATGTCGATAACTTCCCGCGCGATGTCGCGGAACTGGTGGACTGGTTCGACGCCCGCGATCCTAATCCGCACGTGCGCCCGGTCCCCGGCTATGGCGAGAAGATCCCGGTCTGGCTGCTCGGCTCAAGCCTGTACAGCGCCCAGCTGGCGGCGCAGCTTGGGCTGCCGTTTGCCTTCGCCTCGCACTTCGCCCCGGATATGCTCTTTCAGGCCCTGCACCTCTACCGCACCCACTTCCAGCCGTCAGAGCGGTTAGCGAAGCCGTACGCGATGGTATGCATTAACATTATTGCCGCCGACAGCGACAGAGATGCGGAATTTCTGTTTACGTCCATGCAGCAGGCGTTCGTCAAACTGCGCCGCGGCGAGACCGGACAGCTGCCGCCGCCGGTGCAAAATATGCATCAGCTGTGGTCCGCTTCAGAGCAGTACGGCGTTCAAAAAGCGCTGAGCATGTCGCTGGTCGGCGATAAAGCGAAAATCCGTCACGGGCTGGAGTCGATCCTGCGGGAAACCCAGGCCGATGAAATCATGGTCAACGGCCAAATCTTCGATCATCAGGCGCGCCTGCATTCATTTGATTTGGCGATGCAGGTGAAAGAAGAGCTTCTCGGATAGTGAAAAATGCGGCATTTTTGCCGCATTTTCAATTAGTGATAGGTGGGTAATACGTTAAAGCTCGACAGGAAATGCACGATAACGTTACCCAGCCCGAACAGCAGAACCAAAGCAATCATCGGCTTTCCACCCCAAACGCGAAACAATGGGCTACCAAAGCGTTTGCGCGATGCACGAGCCAGCAGCGCCGGTACAATTGCCGCCCAGATCGTCGCCGCCAGCCCCGCATAGCCGATCGCGTAGAGGAATCCGTTCGGCCACAGCAGGCCACCCGCCATCGGCGGAATAAAGGTGAGAAGCGCGGTTTTAAAGCGTCCCAGCGCGGAGTCATCGAACCCGAACAGATCCGCCAGATAATCAAACAGACCGAGCGTCACGCCAAGGAATGAACTGGCAACGGCAAAGTTTGAAAAGATGACTAACAGCAGATCCAGACTCCGGCTGTTCAGTACCCCACTGAGCGCCTGGACCAGGACATCTATGTTGCCCCCCTTCTGCGCAATACCGATAAACTCAGGGCGTGGGATATTGCCCATCGTCACCAGCAGCCACACCACGTACAGGCCCAGCGCCAGCAGAGTACCGTAAACCAGGCACTTAACGATTGTGCGCGGATCTTTGCCGTAGTACTTCATCAGGCTCGGCACGTTGCCGTGATAGCCGAAGGACGCGAGGCAGAACGGCAGCGTCATCAGCAGATAGGGCATATACGAGGCATTTTGTTCAGCCACGTTAAACAGGGTGCTCGGTTGGACGTGTCCCAACAGGCTGCCAAAGGTCAGAAAGAAGGTAATGACCTTAGCTCCCAGCACAATGGCCGTCATGCGGCTCACCGCTTTGGTGCTCAACCAGACGATAAACGCCACCAGCAGGGCAAAACCAAAACCTGCCGCCCTTGCCGGTACGTTCAGCGACATTTCGCTAAACGTATGGTGCAGAATCGAGCCGCTGGCGGAGATATAGGCGTAAGTCAGAATATAAAGAACAAAGGCGATCGACACGCCGTTAACCAGATTCCAGCCTTTGCCGAGTAGATCTTTAGTAATGGTATCGAAGCTCGAGCCAATCCGGTAATTCAGGTTCGCTTCGAGGATCATTAACCCGGAGTGAAGCATACAAAACCAGGTAAAAACCAGCGCCGCCAGAGACCAGAAGAACCACGCGCCGGACATCACAACCGGCAGCGAGAACATGCCCGCCCCAATAATCGTCCCGCCAATAATCACTACGCCGCCAAACAAGGACGGTCGGGTTGCCGTAGTGGTAAGTGTCGCCATTTGCCGAAATCTCCAGTCGAAAATACTTTTCTTGTTATTAACGCGACGCACTGTACCAGTACACGAGTACAAAGGGAATAAAAAAAGCCCCAATCATGAAGATCGGGGCTGTATCGTTTACTTTACGTTAGCGGAAAGCGCTAATTATGCATCGCCACCGAAACGACGACGACCTGCGGAGTCATCACGACGCGGAGCTGAAGCATCATCGCGGCGCGGCGCACGGCCACCTTCACGACGTTCACCGCTGAAACGACGACCTTCACCACGGCCGCCTTCGCGACGCTCACCGCCGAAACCACGGCCTTCACGACGTTCACCGCCGCCGAAGCTACGACCGCCTTCACGGCGCTCACCGCCGCCACGACGTTCGCCGCTGCGTTCAGGACGCGGCTGAGCATCGCCCAGCAGCTGCATGTTCATCGGCTTGTTCAGGATGCGGGTACGCGTAAAGTGCTGCAGCACTTCGCCCGGCATGCCTTTCGGCAGTTCGATGGTGGAGTGAGAACCAAACAGCTTGATATTACCGATGTAACGGCTGCTGATGTCGCCTTCGTTAGCAATTGCGCCAACGATGTGACGAACTTCAACGCCGTCATCACGGCCCACTTCAATACGGTACAGTTCCATATCGCCAACGTCACGACGCTCACGCTTCGGACGATCTTCGCCGCTGCGTTCCGGACGGTCGCCGCGCGGGCCACGGTCGTTACGGTCGCCGCGACGTTCGAAACGATCGTCACGGTCGCGGAACTCGCGCTTAGGACGCATAGGCGCATCCGGCGGCAGGATCAGCGGACGTTCGCCCTGAGCCATTTTCAGCAGCGCGGCGGCCAGCGTTTCCACGTCCAGCTCTTCGCCTTCGGCAGACGGCTGGATTTTCGCCAGCAGCGCACGGTACTGATCCAGATCGCTGCTTTCCAGCTGCTGCTGAACTTTCGCCGCGAATTTTTCCAGACGGCGTTTGCCCAGCAGTTCTGCGTTCGGCAGTTCAACTTCCGGAATGGTCAGCTTCATCGTACGTTCGATATTGCGCAGCAGACGACGCTCGCGGTTCTCAACGAACAGCAGCGCGCGGCCAGCACGACCCGCACGACCGGTACGGCCAATACGGTGAACGTAAGACTCGGAATCCATCGGGATATCGTAGTTAACCACCAGGCTGATACGCTCAACGTCCAGGCCACGGGCCGCAACGTCGGTTGCAATCAGGATATCCAGACGACCGTCTTTCAGACGCTCCAGAGTCTGCTCACGCAGGGACTGGTTCATGTCGCCGTTCAGCGCAGCGCTGCTATAACCGCTACGCTCCAGCGCTTCGGCCACTTCCAGGGTCGCGTTTTTGGTACGAACGAAGATAATCGCCGCATCAAAATCTTCCGCTTCCAGGAAACGCACCAGCGCTTCGTTTTTACGCATACCGTAAGCAGTCCAGTAGCTCTGGCTGATGTCCGGGCGAGTCGTTACGCTCGACTGGATGCGCACTTCCTGCGGCTCTTTCATAAAGCGGCGGGTAATACGGCGAATGGCTTCCGGCATGGTGGCAGAGAACAGAGCGGTCTGATGACCCTCCGGGATCTGCGCCATAATGGTTTCTACGTCTTCGATGAAGCCCATGCGCAGCATTTCGTCAGCTTCATCCAGAACCAGACCGCTCAGCTTAGAGAGATCCAGCGTACCGCGTTTCAGGTGGTCCAGCAGACGACCCGGGGTACCGACAACGATTTGCGGCCCCTGACGCAGCGCGCGCAGCTGCACGTCATAACGCTGGCCGCCGTACAGGGCAACCACGTTTACGCCGCGCATATGTTTAGAGAATTCCGTCATTGCTTCAGCAACCTGTACCGCCAGTTCGCGGGTCGGCGCCAGCACCAGAATCTGCGGTGCTCTCAGCTCAGGATCGATGTTGTTCAGCAGCGGTAAAGAGAACGCTGCGGTTTTACCGCTACCCGTCTGGGCCATACCCAGAACGTCGCGGCCGCCCAGCAGATGCGGAATGCACTCAGCCTGGATCGGAGATGGTTTTTCGTAACCCAGATCGTTAAGCGCTTCAAGGATGGGAGCCTTCAGGCCCAGATCTGCAAAAGTGGTTTCGAATTCAGCCATGTAGTACGTGTGCCTCAAAATTAATGGCGGCCAGTCTACATAACTCATCGTGAAAATTTTCGGTAATTTTCATTGAAAAGTGTGAACCGGCTCAAAGTAGGTGTATTAACGAACAACAACGCCCTCACCCGCAAAGGTGATGGCAATCAAAAAAGGGCTGATGTGTTCGTCAGCTATTGCTGGTCCGATTCTGCCAGGTCATCTTGCTCCTGGCCCAAGAGCGATAATTCCAACAATGCGTATCGGTGCTCAACGTAGTTATGAACGTTGTTTGCGACCGCCAGTTTGAACAGTGCCGTAGCGCTGTCCTTGTCCCCCAGACTTAGGTAGTACTTACCTAAATAGAAGTTGGTTTCACTGAGATGCTCAGCGAGCGAGGTGTTATCCGTTGCGTCTGCCTTCAGACGGTCCATTAGCTCTTTTTCGCTAATGTCGCCAAGGTAGAACCCGACAATGTTCCATCCCCATTGTTCTTTATCCGACTTGTTTAAGCGCTGTCTCAGTGCTTCAAGCGCCTGCTTCTCATCGAGCTGACGCTCGGCGAGATAAAGCCACAGGCTTCGGAAAGGATCATTGGGATCGTCTTGATAAAACGCCAGCAGATCATCTTGCGCTAACTTAGCGCGACCGCCGTAATACAGGGCGATACCGCGATTTAAGTGCGCGTAGTTGTAAGTTGGATCAAGCTCAAGTACAGAATCAAACGCTTCATAGGCAGCATCAAAATTGCCTGCCTGCGTTAAGTAAATGCCTAAGTAATTGAATACTTCAGGCATATCCGGTCGGATTGCCAGCGCTTGTGAAAAATCATTTCGCGCTAATGCCCTCAGACCGAGACTATCATACAACACTCCGCGCTCATATAAAAGCTGTGCGCGTTCGTCATCGGTTAAAGCCCGACTGGCAAGAATTTGTTCCATGCGCGCCAGAATCACTTCCTGCTGCAAAGTCGGTTGCAATGGCACCGCGAGGACTGCGTCCTTACGCCAGGCAGAGTTGCTGCATCCTGCCAGCGTGAGAGCTGTCGCCACGAAACACCAGCGCAAAAAAGGCTTCATTTCCCACTCCCGAAGACAACGATTGGATGAACGTCCAGTTCCCCGGCTGCAAACAGGGCGTCCTGCCCGCAATGCGCCCTCCGCAATGCGGAGGGCAAACGGCAACCTTACTCGCCCTGCTGTTCGGCAGCCGGAGCTTCCGGCGCAGCCGCAGGCTGAGTTTGTTCAGTTGCTTCTTTGATGCTCAGACGGACACGGCCCTGACGGTCAACTTCCAGAACCTTAACCGGCACTTCCTGACCCATCTGCAGATAGTCGGTCACTTTCTCAACGCGCTTGTCGGCGATTTGAGAGATGTGAACCAGACCTTCTTTACCGCCGCCAATGGCAACAAACGCGCCAAAATCAACGATACGGGTCACTTTACCGTTATAGATACGGCCAACTTCGATCTCAGCGGTGATCTCTTCGATACGGCGAATCGCATGCTGCGCTTTGTCGCCGTCGGTTGCCGCGATCTTCACGGTACCGTCATCTTCGATTTCGATAGTGGTGCCGGTTTCTTCGGTCAGCGCACGAATAACGGAACCGCCCTTACCGATAACGTCTTTGATTTTGTCCGGACTGATCTTGATCGTGTGGATACGCGGTGCGAATTCAGAGATATCGCCGCGCGGCGCGTTAATCGCCTGTTCCATCACGCCCAGGATGTGCAGACGCGCACCTTTAGCCTGGTTCAGAGCAACCTGCATGATCTCTTTGGTGATACCTTCAATTTTGATATCCATCTGCAGAGCAGAGATACCTTCGCGGGAACCCGCTACTTTGAAGTCCATATCGCCCAGGTGATCTTCATCGCCCAGAATGTCAGACAGTACGACGAAGTTGTCGCCTTCTTTCACCAGACCCATTGCGATACCCGCAACGGCGGCTTTCACCGGCACGCCTGCGTCCATCAGCGCCAGAGAAGCGCCACAGACGGAAGCCATGGAGGAGGAGCCGTTAGACTCGGTGATTTCAGAAACCACGCGAACGGTGTACGGGAACTCTTCGATAGTCGGCATCACGGCCAGTACGCCGCGCTTAGCCAGACGACCGTGACCGATTTCACGACGCTTCGGAGAACCGACCATTCCCGTTTCGCCTACGGAGTACGGAGGGAAGTTATAGTGGAACAGGAAGGAGTCCGTGCGCTCGCCCATCAGTTCATCGATGTTCTGCGCGTCGCGTGCGGTGCCCAGGGTCGCGGTAACCAGCGCCTGAGTTTCGCCACGGGTAAACAGTGCGGAACCGTGGGTACGCGGCAGAACGCCGGTACGAACGTCCAGACCACGAATCATATCTTTTTCACGACCATCGATACGCGGCTCACCGGCCAGTACGCGGCTACGCACCACGTTTTTCTCGATTGCGTGCAGGATTTCGCCCAGTTCGTTAGCGTCCAGGGCTTCATCTTCCGCAACCAGGGTCGCGATAGTTTCAGATTTGATCACGTCAACCTGAGCATAGCGCTCCTGTTTGTCGGTGATACGGTAAGCATCGCTCAGGCGAGATTCAGCCAGCGCGGCAACGCGCGCGTTCAGCGCCGCATCAACCACTTCCGGTTGCCAGTCCCAGCGCGGCTTACCGGCTTCTTTCACCAGATCATTGATGTTCTGAATAACCACCTGCTGCTGGTCGTGACCAAACACGACCGCGCCCAGCATCTGGTCTTCGCTCAGCAGTTCAGCTTCGGATTCAACCATCAGTACTGCGGCTTCGGTACCCGCGACAACCAGATCCAGTTTGCTGGACTTCAGCTCTTCCTGGGTCGGGTTCAGCACGTACTGATCATTAATATAACCAACGCGAGCGGCGCCAATTGGGCCGTTGAACGGAATACCAGACAGGGACAGCGCTGCGGAAGCGCCGATCATCGCGACGATATCCGGGTTAACCTGTGGGTTAACGGAAACGACGGTCGCAATAACCTGTACTTCGTTAACGAAGCCTTCCGGGAACAGCGGGCGAACCGGGCGGTCAATCAGACGCGCAATCAGGGTTTCGCCTTCGCTCGGACGGCCTTCACGACGGAAGAAACCACCCGGGATTTTACCTGCAGCGTAGGTACGCTCTTGATAGTTAACGGTCAGCGGGAAGAAATCCTGGCCTGGCTTAGCTTTTTTCTGGCCCACAACGGTAACGAATACCGCGGTGTCATCCATGCTAACCATAACGGCGGCAGTTGCCTGGCGCGCCATCATGCCGGTCTCCAGCGTTACGGTATGTTGGCCGTACTGGAATTTACGAACGATCGGATTAAGCAAAATTCTATCCTTATATCTATAGATGATGTCAAATCCACGATAAGACATCGTATGACCCGATCTTCTGCATCCTCGCGACTAATGACAACCTTTACCCGCCCCTGCGAGTCAAGCCTCTCATTAGCCGCGCGAACCTCTGCATGAAGATCATTAATAGCAACAATACATGAGTTTTTAATGAATTGCTGCCGCCCGGTCGAAAAAAGGGGCCGTGAGGCCCCTTCTTCTGAAACTCGCAGAATTAGCGACGCAGACCCAGACGCTCGATCAGCGCAGAGTAACGTGCAACATCTTTACGTTTCAGGTAGTCGAGCAGTTTACGACGCTGAGAAACCATGCGCAGCAGACCACGACGGCTGTGGTGATCTTTTTTGTGCTCTGCAAAGTGACCCTGCAGGTGGTTGATCTGTGCAGTCAGCAGTGCAACCTGAACTTCAGTAGAACCGCTGTCGTTTTCGCCACGACCGAACTCAGAAACGATTTTTGCTTTAGCTTCAACGCTTAGAGACATTTTCGAACTCCAAAATTAAAAGAAAGAAAGGGTGCCGATCTCTAATTCAGCAACCCCTGATATAACACTCGCAAATGTTAAAACACGTTGGCGAGTGTTAAGCGGCGATATTCTACTCGCAGCAGCCTTTTATCGCAAGGAAAGCGCTCAGACAGGGTATTCAACCACCAGACGACGAGGCGCCACGCGGCCTTCATCATCCATCTCACCCATACCAAGAAACTTCTCTTCAGCGCCTTCAGTAACGCGAACCAGTCCCTGCAGCGGCGCGCCCGATGTCCGCACCGGGTTACCGTTTTTAAAGTAGACGGCCGAGGTTTCCGGAATATTCACCAGCGGATAATCCGAAGCCGGGCTGTCCATCGGCATCAGCAGCGGGTCCAGCAGCTGGGCTGCGGGAATATCCTGCGCATGCGCTTGTTCGACAAGCGCCTGCAGCTGCTCCAGCGTCACCATCCGTTCGACGGGATATTTACTGACCGCCAGGCGACGCAGGAAAATGACGTGCGCGCCGCACCCGAGTTTCTCGCCTAAGTCATCAATAATCGTGCGAATGTAGGTGCCTTTCGAGCAGTGAATTTCCAGCTCAAGCTCAGTCCCCTCATGGCGAATAAACAGCAGCTCGTACACCGTAATCGGCCGGGATTCACGCGGTACTTCAATCCCCTGTCGGGCATATTCGTACAGCTTTTTCCCCTGGTATTTCAGCGCCGAATACATCGACGGTATCTGCTGGGTTTTGCCACGGAAGCCGTCGAGCGCTGCCGCCAACTGCTCCGGGCTAAAAGTCAGCGGACGCTCTTCCACCACCTGGCCATCGGCATCAGAGGTATCGGTGCGCTGGCCAAGCCTGGCAATCACGCGGTAGCGCTTGTCAGAATCGAGCAGATACTGGGAAAACTTTGTCGCTTCCCCGAGGCAAATCGGCAGCATACCGGTCGCCAGCGGATCCAGCGCCCCGGTGTGCCCTGCCCGATTAGCATTATAAAGCCGCTTAACTTTCTGCAGCACGTCGTTGCTGGATGCGCCCTGCGGTTTATCCAGCAACAGTACGCCGTGCACGTCGCGACCGCGACGACGAGGACGACTCATTAGTCCTCCTTACTGTCGTCCGGGTTCACACGACGTTCATCGTCATGTTTTACCACGCTGGTCACCAGGTTCGACATGCGCATCCCTTCGACTAATGAATTGTCGTAGAAGAAGGTCAGTTCCGGCACGATACGCAGGCGCATCGCTTTGCCCAGCAGCGAGCGGATAAAACCAGACGCTTCCTGCAAAGCCTTGATCCCCGCTTTCACGGCGGCTTCGTCTTTATCGTTCAGGAAGGTCACAAACACTTTGGCATAGGCCAGGTCGCGGGACATTTCAACGCCTGAAACGGTCGTCATCATGCCCAGACGCGGGTCTTTAATTTCGCGCTGCAGGATGATTGCGATCTCTTTTTGCATCTCCTGAGCCACGCGCTGCGGGCGACCAAATTCTTTCGCCATAATAAATTCTCCAGACAAATAAGGGGGCCACGCGGCCCCCTTTAATTTTGTATAACCGGGTGGCGCTGCGCTTCCCCGGCCTACTAAACGATTAATCGATGGTACGTTGAATCTCGATGATTTCGAACACTTCGATCATATCGCCAACGCGAACGTCGTTGTAGTTCTTAACGCCGATACCACACTCCATACCGTTACGAACTTCGTTAACGTCATCTTTGAAGCGGCGCAGGGATTCCAGCTCGCCTTCATAGATAACCACGTTGTCGCGCAGGACGCGGATTGGGTTATGACGCTTGATCGTACCTTCGGTAACCATACAGCCTGCGATGGCGCCGAATTTCGGCGATTTGAACACATCACGGACTTCAGCCAGACCAATGATCTGCTGTTTCAGTTCCGGAGACAGCATGCCGCTCATCGCTGCTTTCACTTCGTCGATCAGATGGTAGATGACGGAGTAGTAGCGCAGATCCAGGCTTTCCGCGTCGATAACTTTACGTGCGGATGCATCAGCACGAACGTTGAAGCCAACCAGAATCGCATTGGATGCGGCCGCCAGGGTTGCGTCGGTTTCGGTAATACCACCTACGCCGGAACCGATAATCTTCACTTTCACTTCGTCGGTAGACAGTTTCAGCAAGGAGTCGGAGATCGCTTCCACAGACCCCTGCACGTCCGCTTTGAGGACGATGTTCACTTCGTGAACTTCGCCTTCGGTCATGTTGGCGAACATGTTCTCCAGCTTAGATTTCTGCTGACGAGCCAGTTTAACTTCACGGAATTTGCCCTGACGATACAGCGCAACTTCACGCGCTTTCTTCTCGTCACGCACGACGGTCACTTCGTCGCCGGCAGCCGGTACGCCTGACAGGCCAAGGATTTCCACTGGAATGGATGGACCCGCTTCCAGCACTTCCAGACCGAGTTCGTTACGCATCGCACGAACGCGACCGTATTCGAAACCGCACAGGACGATGTCGCCTTTATGCAGCGTACCTTCGCGTACCAGAACGGTGGCAACCGGACCACGACCTTTATCGAGGAAAGATTCGATAACCGCGCCGCTCGCCATACCGTTGCGAACCGCTTTCAGCTCCAGAACTTCAGCCTGCAGCAGGATAGCATTCAGCAGATCGTCAATACCGGTACCGGCTTTAGCGGATACAGGGATGAACTGCGCTTCGCCACCCCACTCTTCCGGCATAACGCCGTACTGAGAGAGCTCGTTTTTAACGCGATCCAGGTCCGCTTCCGGCTTATCGATTTTGTTCACCGCAACCACCAGAGGTACCTGCGCCGCTTTCGCGTGCTGGATAGCTTCGATAGTCTGCGGCATCACGCCATCGTCTGCCGCTACAACCAGAACCACGATATCCGTCGCCTGCGCACCACGAGCACGCATAGAGGTAAACGCGGCGTGACCCGGGGTATCCAGGAAAGTGATCATACCGTTGTCGGTTTCAACGTGGTACGCACCGATGTGCTGGGTAATGCCGCCCGCTTCGCCAGAGGCCACTTTCGTTGAACGAATGTAGTCCAGCAGAGAGGTTTTACCGTGGTCAACGTGACCCATGATGGTCACAACCGGTGCGCGCGGTTCAGCCGCAGCGCCTGTGTCACGGTCGCTCATTACCGCTTCTTCCAGCTCGTTTTCACGACGCAGGATAACTTTGTGGCCCATCTCTTCGGCAACCAGCTGCGCGGTTTCCTGGTCGATGACCTGGTTAATTGTCGCCATAGCGCCCAGCTTCATCATCGCTTTGATGACCTGAGAACCCTTGACGGCCATCTTGTTGGCCAGATCGCCAACGGTGATGGTTTCGCCGATGATAACATCACGGTTAACCGCCTGAGCCGGCTTCTGGAAACCTTGCTGCAGAGCAGAACCTTTACGATGCTTGCCACCTTTGCCGCCGCGAACGGCCGCACGGGCTTCTTCACGATCGGCTTTCGATTCAGCGTGTTTGTTACCTTTCTTAGCCGGACGCGCTGCTTTCGCATTACGTCCACGGCCGCGACCGCCTTCAACTTCACGATCGTTATCGTCTTCAGCCTGACGCGCATGCTGAGAAGTCGTTACGTGATAGTCAGTGGTCTCTTCAGGGGTTTCTGGCGCTTCAGTCCAGTTCTTTTCATTTTCTTGAGCCATACGGCGTGCTTCTTCCGCTACACGGCGCGCTTCTTCTTCAAGTTTGCGGCGTGCTTCTTCTTCCGATTTGCGCTTCAGCTCCGCAGCTTCGTTTTCGCGGCGTTGCTTTTCAGCCTGGGCGGTTTTGGTCATATCGTCGGTTTGTTGATTGCTCACTTTGTCTTTTTCCGCGGCTTCACGTTTCGCTTTATCGGCGAGTTCACGTTTCGCTTGTTCTGCGGCCTCACGTTCAGCTTTTAATTGCGCCTCGCGTTTGGCAGCTTCTTCTGCCTCACGACGGGCTTGCTCTTCCGCTTCACGCTGCGCCTGCTCTTCCGCGGCAAGGCGTTCGGCCTCTTGCGGATCGCGTTTCACAAAGGTGCGTTTCTTGCGGACTTCGATTTGTACCGACTTACTCTTTCCACCGGTACCCGGAATATTTAACGTGCTGCGCGTTTTGCGCTGCAGCGTCAGCTTGTCGGGCGCTGAGCCGTGTTCACGGTTCAGGTGCGTCAACAAGGTTTGCTTCTCTTGCGCGGTCACAGAATCATCAGCCGATTTGCGGATCCCTGCATCAGCAAATTGCTGTATCAGGCGATCCACAGAGGTCTGAATCTCCGAGGCCAGCGCTTTAATGGTCACATCTGTCATGCTGTTCCTTCCTGCTACAGTTTATTACGCTTCGTCGCCGAACCAACAAATATTACGAGCGGCCATGATAAGTTCTCCGGCTTTCTCGTCGGTCAAGCCTTCGATATCAGCCAGATCATCAATGCCCTGCTCGGCGAGATCTTCCAGCGTACAAACACCACGGGCGGCCAGGGTGAATGCCAGAGCGCGATCCAAACCTTCCAGATTCAACAGATCGTCGGCAGGTTTGCTGTCACCCAGGCTCTCTTCTTTGGCCAGCGCCAGCGTGGTCAGCGCGTTTTTCGCCCGCTCACGAAGTGCTTCAACGGTCGCTTCATCCAGACCGTCAATTTCCAGCAGTTCTTTCATTGGCACATAGGCCAGCTCTTCCAGAGTGGCGAAACCTTCTTCAACCAGCAGCGTGGCGAAATCTTCATCAATATCAAGATATTTAGTGAAGGTATCAATCGCTGCATGGGCTTCAGCCTGATGCTTAGCCTGGAGGTCATCAACGGTCATGACGTTGAGTTCCCAGCCGCTCAGCTGAGACGCCAGACGGACGTTCTGACCGTTACGGCCAATGGCCTGCGCCAGGTTGCCCGCTTCTACTGCGATATCCATGGTGTGCTTGTCTTCATCTACCACGATAGATGCGACGTCAGCCGGAGCCATGGCGTTAATGACAAACTGCGCCGGGTTATCGTCCCACAGCACGATATCGATACGCTCACCGCCCAGTTCAGTCGAGACTGCCTGAACGCGCGCGCCGCGCATACCGACGCAGGCGCCAACCGGATCGATGCGCTTGTCGTTGGTTTTAACCGCGATTTTGGCACGAGAGCCAGGATCGCGAGCCGCCGCTTTAATTTCGAGAACTTCTTCACCGATTTCCGGAACTTCAATGCGGAACAGTTCAACCAGCATTTCCGGCTTGGAGCGAGTCACGAACAGCTGCGCGCCGCGCGCTTCCGGACGAACTGCGTACAGTACGCCGCGGATACGGTCACCCGGACGGAAGTTCTCACGCGGCAGCATGTCTTCGCGCAGGATCACGGCTTCAGCGTTGTTGCCCAGATCCAGCGTAATATTGTCGCGGTTCACTTTCTTCACTACGCCCGTGATGATTTCACCTTCGTGCTCACGGAACTGATCGACGACCATTGCGCGTTCGGCTTCACGTACTTTTTGTACGATAACCTGCTTCGCGGTCTGCGTAGTGATACGGTCAAAGGTGACAGATTCAATCTGGTCTTCGACGTAATCGCCAGGATTCATGCTTTCATCTTCGAAACGCGCAGCTTCCAGCGTGATTTCGCGCGTCGGCTGGGTCACTTCTTCAACAACCAGCCAGCGACGGAATGTGTCGAAATCACCGCTTTTACGATCGATTTCTACGCGAACGTCGATCTCTTGCTCATATTTTTTCTTGGTAGCCGTTGCTAGCGCACTTTCCAACGCTTCGAAAATTTTCTCACGCGGCAGCGCCTTTTCGTTGGAAACGGCTTCAACAACAGCCAAAATTTCTTTGTTCATCGGGGCCTTTCACCTCAATCCAGACTGTTAAAAGTGGGGAACCAGGTTCGCCTTCTGGATGTTACTCAGCGCGAACACTTCATCTTTGCCTTCGACGGTTACCGTGATCATCTCACCGTCTACCGCTTTGATAAGGCCCTGCCATTTGCGTCGGTTCTGTACCGCCATGCGCAAAACCAGCGAAACTTCTTCGCCAATGAAACGCTCATAGTGCTCGGCGGTAAACATAGGACGATCGAGACCTGGAGAAGAAACTTCCAGGTTATAAGCGACTGTAATCGGGTCTTCTACGTCCATAACAGCACTGACCTGGTGGCTCACATCAGCACAATCATCAACATTGATGCCATCTTCACTATCAATATAGATGCGCAGTGTGGACGTGCGACCGCGAATAAATTCGATGCCGACCAGCTCAAAGCCAAGCGCTTCAACTGGCGCTGTGAGCATCTCTGTTAATTTTTGCTCTAATGTGGACAAACCCACCCCCAAGACATAAAAAAAGGGCGTATAGCCCAGTTATTCTGAAGTCAGATAACAAAAAACCCCGATAAATCGGGGCTTTAGATAACTGAACCCTGAGATCGCAACTGCGATCTGGAACACTTTCCAGAAGAATTCTTTCAAATTCGTCTACGAAGGACCCGGTCCTCACAGTATATTTGAAAAAGTACTTAATGGGAAAGTGGTTGCGGGGGCCGGATTTGAACCGACGACCTTCGGGTTATGAGCCCGACGAGCTACCAGGCTGCTCCACCCCGCGCCTGAAACGTGGCATATTTTACTCGTTTTGAGTAAAAGACGCAAATACTGCTGGGATTTGGTACCGAGAGACGGGACATAAAATCGTAGTGAATTGTATTGATACTTCATATATTTTGTCAACATGAATTTCACATTGCCAGGTTTCGGTTCATGCTGGTATTTCTGGGTTTTTTGGCAAAAAGCGGCTCAGCCTCTTCCTGTCGCCAGCAAAAGATGATTAAATGAAAACTCACAATTAATGCATAAACATGCAATAAAGATTGTTGAGTCAAACTCACCACAGTCTATCTAGCAGGGTTTTATTTTATGACGACGATTCTCAAGCATCTCCCGGTTGGCCAACGTATTGGTATTGCTTTTTCTGGTGGGCTGGATACCAGCGCCGCGCTGCTGTGGATGCGTAAAAAGGGAGCAGTCCCTTATGCATATACCGCCAATCTGGGACAGCCAGACGAAGACGATTACGAGGCCATTCCTCGTCGTGCCAAAGAGTATGGTGCTGAAGGGGCTCGTCTGATCGACTGTCGTAAGCAGCTGGTTGCGGAAGGTATCGCCGCGATCCAGTGCGGCGCATTTCATAACACCACCGGCGGGTTGACCTACTTTAATACCACGCCGCTGGGCCGCGCAGTGACCGGTACCATGCTGGTCGCCGCAATGAAGGAAGACGGCGTTAACATCTGGGGCGACGGGAGTACCTATAAAGGCAACGATATCGAACGTTTCTATCGTTACGGCCTGCTGACAAACGCTGAGCTGAAAATTTACAAACCGTGGTTGGATAGCGACTTTATCGACGAGTTAGGCGGCCGCCAGGAGATGTCAGAATTTATGATTTCCTGCGGGTTTGACTATAAAATGTCCGTTGAAAAAGCCTACTCAACTGACTCCAATATGCTGGGCGCGACGCACGAAGCTAAAGATCTTGAATTCCTGAACTCCAGCGTCAAGATTGTGAACCCGATTATGGGCGTCAAGTTCTGGGATGAGAGCGTCAAAATCCCTGCGGAAGAAGTCACCGTTCGCTTTGAACAGGGCCATCCGGTTGCGCTGAACGGACAGACCTTTAGCGATGATGTTGAGATGATGCTGGAGGCTAACCGCATCGGCGGACGCCATGGTCTGGGTATGAGCGATCAGATCGAAAACCGTATCATCGAAGCGAAAAGCCGCGGCATTTATGAAGCACCGGGCATGGCGCTGCTGCATATTGCCTATGAACGTCTGCTGACCGGTATTCATAACGAAGATACCATTGAGCAATACCACGCGCACGGTCGTCAGCTGGGTCGTCTGCTGTATCAAGGGCGCTGGTTCGATTCCCAGGCGCTGATGCTGCGCGACGGCCTGCAGCGCTGGGTAGCAAGCCAAATTACCGGCGAAGTGACGCTTGAACTGCGTCGCGGCAACGACTACTCCATCCTGAATACCGTCTCTGATAATCTGACCTATAAAGCAGAGCGTCTGACGATGGAAAAAGGTGACTCAATGTTCTCCGCTGAGGATCGTATCGGCCAGTTGACGATGCGCAACCTGGATATTACCGATACTCGCGATAAGCTGTTTGGCTACGCGCAGTCCGGACTGTTGACCGCCTCTTCCGCCACTGGCCTGCCGCAGGTGGAAAACCTGGAAAATCGCGATAAATAATCCGCAAAAACGTTCCAGCCGGCCTTAACCCGCCGGCTTTTTTACTCTCGCAATAAATCCTAAATAAGATAACCAATTAATTGCTATAACTGATGATATCGAAACTTTTGATAATCACAGCCTATAATTGGTGAACGCCTTTATACTTATTCCGAGAGGATCACGATGAATATTAAGCCTCCCGTCAGGCCACAGGCCCATATCGATCGTTTAATGGCCATGCTGGAACCGCATGCCACTCCGCTGAATGTTGTCGCTCGCAAAAGGCTAAGCTGGGAACATAAAGGAAAAATCCAGCTCTATCTTTTCAAGAAAGGCGGCCTTTCCATTTTTCGTTCATCGGACAGGTTACTGATGGTCACGGTATATGAACCGCACTTGTTTGGCGTGGCTGAAATGCTACAACCGAGTCGTAGCCATGGTCTACGCGCCGAAATTGACTCAGAGATATTGCGGATTGACAGCGACATCGCGATGCAGCTATTCGGTCAGCACAACATGTGGGAAGAGGTCACCAGACTGCTGGCCTATCATACCTCTTATTTGGTGTATCGTGACGATTTAGTCTTACAGCAGCGTACTTACTCCGTGATTCGCAATCATTTAATGGAAATGATCCTGTTACCAGAGGAAACCCGGCTGCGGGTATCGATTCTGGAATACATTCAGGACCGAACACACCTCTCCCGTAGCAGCATTCTCAATGTGCTATCGGCCTTGAAAAAAGGGGCCTATATCGAGTATGCCCGCGGCGGTTATTTACAAAGCATCGCATCTCTGCCTGAGAAATTTTAACGCCTTCCCCGCTCCTTTTGCCGTCTCCCGCTATCGTTTAAATTTAAACGGATAAAGGGTAACGGCGAACGATAAATACTTTTATGCTGGGAGTCCGTGTCAATCGACAGCTGGATAAATTAATTATTTGATAGCGTCATTCATCGGTTGGCCAGAATGCGGATACCTGCGCCGTCTTTATAGCATCGGCGCTGGGTAATAGCGAAAAAATGCTTAATCCAGAAACCCGTTAATTTTGCCCGAACAATCGTATCGGGCATTTTTTTACCCGAAGGAATATGAAAATGCGCATGTTTACAGCAAAGCCTATCCTGCTAATCGCGACTCTCTGCGCCAGCAGTACCACCTTCGCCTCCCTCAACCTCCACGGCGAAGCCGGTTCAGCGTTTACCAATCTGTCGGCAAGCTTTGGCGCGGAACACCCCGGCATGACCGTTAGCGGTAACTGGGCGCACAGCGATAATGATGGTGATACAGCGGGATTAGGGCTGGGTTACAATTTTAACCTCGGCCCGTTTCTGTTAACGGCTGGCGGAAAAGCGCTATACCTGAATCCGAAAGATGGGGATGAGGGCTACGCGATCGCGCTCGGAGGAGGCGCGCAGCTACCGCTTGGCGACTTCGTTACTCTGTTCGGCGAGTCTTATTATTCCCCTGATTCCATGTCCAGCGGCGTAAATGATTACCTCGAAGCGAATGCCGGTGTCAGGGTGAATATCATTAAGTCTATGAACATTGAAGCGGGTTATCGCTACATCAATATGACAGGCAAGCATAACCATCGCGATAATAAACTTGCGGATGGCGCCTATGCAGGCTTCAATTTCCGCTTCTAAGCGTTTAATCAGGGGTTGCCGATCGGCAATCCCCATTTCATGCAACCGAAGGGACAGACTTCAGCAATTTATTAATCTCCTGCAAACCCGCGATATTGTTCTCTTTACGGTAGACATCATTCATTGAAGATATTTGCTCCAGTTTGGTTAACGCAGCGTAGACCTGGTACGCTTCACCATCTTTATTAAAGACATCTCGATTATCCGCATCCTGTAAATAGTTGTCTTTAAGCGACTGGCTGAGCTTGCCGATTAGCAAGCTGTTATCCTGAAAACAGCTGACTATCTTTGCCGACGCCTGCGCGGGTTCCGAATTCACGATCACCGGTACAACGATAGTGTTCAGGGTATCAACCGTTTCTGGAGATGAATGGCGGCTACATCCAGCCAGGCCTAATACGCTGACAATGATAACTATTTGAAAAGTACGCATGGCGTCACTGTACCTCGTCTAAAAATTGATGAGGACGACTTTAGCGATTTTGCAGGGGTCTAAACCAGCGCAGTGTTGTTTATAAATAAACAACGTATGGGAGAAATAAAAACAAAAAAAGACGCTTTTCAGCGTCTTTCTTCAGGAAATTGGTACCGAGGATGGGACTCGAACCCACAAGCCCGTTAGGGCACTACCACCTCAAGGTAGCGTGTCTACCAATTCCACCACCTCGGTACGGATACTGCTTATCAGTGCGGGATGTCGCTGCTCGGCTGCGCCGGCGCGGTCGGCTGAGTTTGCTCAGTTTTCGGCGCGCTCAGATTATCCCACTCACTTCCTTTATTGGTCTTGTTGCTGTTGATATTGCCCAGCGCCAGACTGATGATGAAGAACAGCGCAGCCAGGATGCCAGTCATACGGGTCATGAAGTTACCTGAACCGCTGGATCCAAACAGAGTGCCGGAAGCGCCTGCTCCGAAGGAGGCTCCCATATCAGCGCCTTTACCTTGCTGCAGCATAATCAGACCCACAAGGCCAATTGCCACAATAAGGAAAACAACTAAAAGAGCTTCGTACATAATCAACCTGTTCCTTGCGGATTTGCCGCATACCAAGTGCTTCGACCAATAAAGCGGGACGTTTTAACGTTTCCCACTGAAGCGGGTGTGAATACTAACCAAAGCGAATGACCTTCGCAAGGGCAATTTCAGCGCATTGTATCAAGTGCGGAAAAAAACAGCAAAAAGCGATTTTTTATCGACTAAAAAGGCGGCAGACGTCGCCTTTTTAGTCACTTAACAACGAGATTAAACGCTTTTGACGGCATCGGCGATACGGTGGGCAAACTCGTGCACCTGCTCTTCATGCTCGCCTTCCACCATAACGCGAATCAGCGGCTCTGTACCTGATTTACGCAGCAGTACGCGCCCCCTATTGCCCAGCGCCGCTTCCACTTCAGCCGTTACCGCTTTTACGTGCTCATGTTCCAGCGGGTTGCCGCTACCTTCAGTAAAGCGAACGTTAACCAGAAGCTGCGGGAACATTTTCATTCCGCTGCACAGGTCGTGCAGGCTCATATGGTTACGCACCATCGCCGCCACCACCTGCAGGCTGGCGACAATCCCATCCCCCGTCGTGGTTTTATCCAGTAAGATCACATGTCCGGAGTTTTCTGCGCCAATGCGCCAACCTTTCTCCTGCAGTTTCTCCAGCACATAGCGGTCGCCTACCTTCGCGCGAACGAATGGAATGCCCAGCTGTTTAAGCGCCAGTTCAAGGCCCATGTTGCTCATGAGCGTCCCAACGGCGCCGCCCCGCAGCAGCCCCTGACGCAGGCCCTCACGGGCAATGATATAGAGGATCTGGTCACCATCGACTTTGTTGCCTTCGTGGTCCACCATAATGACCCGATCGCCATCGCCATCGTAAGCTATACCCAGGTCAGCTTTTTCCGCCAGCACGCGCGCCTGCAGGGCACGAACATCCGTCGCCCCGACCTCTTCATTGATGTTGAGGCCATCAGGCTCACAGCCCATCGCAATAACCTGAGCGCCCAGCTCGCGGAAAACATTCGGCGCAATGTGATAAGTCGCCCCGTGAGCACAGTCGACCACCACCTTTAAAGCATTGAGGCTCAGCTCGTTCGGAAAGGTGCCTTTGCAAAACTCGATATAGCGACCGGCGGCGTCGACGATACGACTGGCTTTACCCAGTTCAGCGGAATCGACGCAGGTCAGCTCTTTTTCCATTTCGGCTTCAATGGCTTCTTCTACTTCATCCGGAAGCTTGGTACCTTCGATAGAGAAGAATTTGATGCCGTTGTCATAGAACGGATTATGTGAAGCGGAAATGACTATCCCGGCTTCCGCGCGGAAGGCGCGCGTCAGATAAGCAATTGCCGGCGTTGGCATCGGGCCGGTAAAAGAAGCAGATAATCCCGCGGCGGCCAGGCCAGCCTCCAGCGCGGACTCCAGCATATACCCTGAAATACGGGTATCTTTACCAATAATAATCTTCCGTGAGCCGTGGCGTGCCAGCACCTTTCCTGCTGCCCAGCCCAGCTTTAATACAAATTCTGGCGTTATTGGCGCATCGCCTACGCGGCCACGAATACCATCCGTACCAAAATATTTGCGGTTACTCATAACGTTTATTTTCCTTAGCGGCCAGGGTAGCTTCCACCACGCGCAGCGCTTCTACCGTTTCTTTGACATCATGGACGCGAATAATCTGCGCGCCCTGCATTGCAGCAATGACTGCGCAAGCCAGGCTGCCATTCAGGCGTTCATTCGGCCCGACATTCAGCAACTGACCTACCATCGACTTACGCGACATACCGACCAGCAGCGGAAGACCAAAATGATGGAACTCTCCAAGTCGGGCAAGCAGTTCATAATTATGAGAAAGATTTTTACCGAAACCAAATCCCGGGTCGAGCAACAATTTATCTTTTGCGATACCGGCCCGTTCGCAACGCACAATATGTTCGATAAAAAAGCGCTCAACGTCAGCAAACACGTCCGCGTACTTCGGGGCATCCTGCATTGTCTTCGGCTGACCCTGCATATGCATCAGGCACACCGGCAAGCCCGTTTCGGCCGCTGCCTCCAGCGCTCCCGGTTCGGTCAGCGAGCGGATATCATTAATAATATGCGCGCCAACTCGCGCTGACTCGCGGATTACCTCCGGCTTTGAGGTATCAACGGAAATCCAGACTTCAAAGCGCTGGGCAATCGCTTCTACCGTCGGAATGACTCGCGCCAGCTCCTCCTCGATGCTGACATCTGCCGCCCCCGGACGCGTCGATTCCCCACCGATATCAATGATAGTCGCCCCGGCATTGATCATCAGGTTGGCATGTTTCACGGCTTCGACCAGCGTGTTGTGGGTCCCGCCATCAGAGAACGAATCCGGGGTAACGTTAAGAATACCCATCACATGTGGGTGAGAGAGATCGAGGGTTGAGCCCTGGGCTACAAGTTTCATCGCTAAATCCCTGAGTCAGAGAAAGATTGAAAAAGAAAAACCCCGGAGCAAACGCTCAGGGGTTTTAGAAAAGTACAACAGCATCAATAACGGCTAACTTATTTGTCGCCCAGCTGTTCTGACATCGTATTGCCCGGATTCGGCGTACGCGGTTCATCGACCGGACGAGGCGCACGAGGCGTGCCATTGTTGTCAGAATTGTTGGACGAGCCCGGTTCTTCCCAGCCAGCTGGCGGGCGAACATCGCGGCGAGCCATCAGGTCATCAATCTGCGGGGCGTCGATGGTCTCATATTTCATGAGCGCATCTTTCATCGCGTGCAGGATGTCCATATTATCGTTCAGAAGCTGGCGTGCACGATTGTAGTTACGCTCAATCAGTGACTTCACTTCCTGGTCGATAATACGCGCCGTTTCATCGGACATATGCTTCGCTTTCGCAACGCTGCGGCCAAGGAATACTTCACCTTCTTCTTCGGCATACAGCAGCGGGCCGAGTTTGTCAGAGAAGCCCCACTGGGTCACCATGTTACGCGCCAGGTTGGTCGCGACTTTAATGTCGTTCGACGCACCGGTAGAAACATGCTCTACGCCGTAGATAATCTCTTCCGCCAGACGACCGCCGTAAAGGGTAGAAATTTGGCTTTCCAGCTTCTGACGGCTGGCGCTAATCGCGTCGCCTTCAGGCAGGAAGAAGGTGACACCCAGCGCGCGACCGCGCGGAATAATCGTCACTTTGTGCACAGGATCGTGTTCCGGCACCAGGCGACCAATAATTGCGTGACCGGCTTCATGATACGCGGTGGACTCTTTCTGCGCTTCCGTCATCACCATGGAGCGACGTTCCGCACCCATCATGATTTTGTCTTTCGCTTTCTCGAATTCAACCATCGATACAACGCGCTTGTTGCCACGAGCGGCAAACAGCGCAGCTTCGTTCACCAGGTTTGCCAGGTCAGCACCGGAGAAGCCAGGCGTACCGCGGGCGATAATTGCCGCGTCGATATCCGGCGCCAGCGGTACGCGACGCATATGCACTTTCAGAATCTGTTCGCGACCACGGACATCCGGCAGACCTACCACAACCTGACGGTCAAAGCGGCCTGGACGCAGCAGCGCAGGGTCAAGAACGTCCGGACGGTTGGTTGCCGCGATAACAATGATACCTTCGTTACCCTCGAAGCCGTCCATCTCTACCAGCATCTGGTTCAGCGTCTGCTCACGTTCATCGTGACCACCGCCCAGGCCAGCGCCACGCTGACGGCCCACGGCGTCGATTTCATCGATAAAGATGATGCACGGAGCCGCTTTCTTGGCTTGTTCAAACATGTCGCGCACGCGGGATGCACCCACACCGACGAACATTTCAACGAAGTCAGAACCGGAAATCGTAAAGAACGGTACCTTTGCTTCGCCCGCGATGGCTTTTGCCAGCAAGGTTTTACCAGTCCCCGGAGGGCCGACCATCAGGACGCCTTTCGGAATTTTACCGCCCAGCTTCTGGAAACGGCTCGGCTCGCGCAGGTATTCAACCAGCTCACCAACTTCTTCTTTCGCTTCATCACAACCGGCGACGTCAGCGAAAGTGGTTTTGATCTGGTCTTCCGTCAGCATACGCGCCTTGCTCTTACCGAACGACATGGCGCCTTTGCCACCGCCGCCCTGCATCTGGCGCATAAAGAAGATCCAGACGCCGATAAGAAGCAGCATCGGGAACCAGGAGATGAAGATAGAAGCCAGCAGGCTCGGCTCTTCTGGCGGCTCACCTACCACCTTGACGTTTTTAGTCAGAAGGTTATCAAGCAGCTTAGGATCGTTCACCGGGATGTAGGTCGTGTAACGGTTACTATCTTTCTTGGTAACGTTTATCTCACGTCCGTTGATACGCGCTTCGCGAACCTGGTCCTGATTGACCTCCTGCAGGAAGGTAGAATAATCCACCTTGCGGCCATTCGACTCGCTGGGCCCAAAGCTCTGGAATACTGACATCAGCACAACGGCAATGACCAGCCAGAGTATTAGGTTTTTCGCCATGTCACTCAAGGGATTAACCTCATATTACAACTGTGTTAAAAACAGCGTCAGGATACTCTATATCCAGCGTCTTTCAAACTTTCGTTTGAAATCTGCCGGTTATGGTTTACGCCCGGTCGCTACAATATACACTTCACGCGAACGGGCGCGAGAAGAGTCCGGCTTACGAACTTTGACCTTCGTAAACAGGGAGCGAATCTCTCTTAGATACTCATCGAAGCCTTCGCCCTGGAACACCTTCACTACAAAACTACCACCTGGCGCTAATACATCACGAGCCATTCCAAGCGCCAGTTCCACCAGATACATGGCCCGGGGAATATCCACCGCCGGTGTTCCACACATATTTGGCGCCATATCGGACATGACAACTTGTACTTTACTGTCACCTACACGCTCAAGTAACGCTTTCAGGACTAATTCATCACGAAAGTCGCCCTGAAGGAAGTCCACACCAACGATTGGATCCATAGGTAAAAGATCGCAAGCAATGATGCGGCCGCTGTTACCGATCTGCGTAACCGCGTATTGCGACCAGCCACCGGGTGCAGCGCCGAGGTCAACTATCGTCATCCCCGGTTTAAAAATCTTGTCACTTTGCTGTATTTCATCAAGTTTAAACCAGGCACGGGAACGTAACCCCTTTTTCTGTGCCTGCTGAACATATTTATCGCTAAAGTGTTCCTGAAGCCAACGACTTGAGCTGGCAGAACGCTTTTTACCTGTCATTTAACATTCCCATTTCGGGTTCATCGTACTTCGCGACGTAAAAATCGACGCGGTAGTTTGGCGATATATGGGAGATGGCGGTAGAATGAACCGTTTTCAATCCCAACGTAAGCAAAAAAATACGATGAATCTGAGTACTAAACAAAAACAGCACCTGAAAGGTCTGGCACATCCGCTCAAGCCGGTAGTTATGCTTGGCAACAATGGTTTGACCGAAGGGGTACTGGCCGAGATTGAACAAGCGTTAGAGCACCATGAACTTATCAAGGTGAAGATCGCCTCGGAAGATCGCGAAACTAAAACCTTGATCGTGGAAGCTATCGTGCGCGAAACCGGCGCCTGTAACGTACAGGTCATCGGTAAAACGCTGGTTCTGTACCGCCCGACTAAAGAGCGTAAAATCTCGCTGCCACGCTAAGAATATCCTGGTTATCGACACAACTTTGTGTAAATCGAGGGTTTTCTGCGGGTAGACGAGCAAAATGCCATGCTCCGGACGCTGATAAAAGGCCGCTACGCGGCCTTTTTCCTTTCTTTACAATCCATCAACATCGTAGCGTTAAATTCGAATTAAAGGTACTCAACCTTGAGAATTTCGAATTCGACTTCCCCGCCCGGTGTACGGATAACCACCACATCGTCCTGCTCTTTGCCGATTAAACCACGTGCAATCGGTGAGTTTACAGAAATCAGATTTTGCTTAAAATCGGCCTCGTCATCGCCGACGATACGATAAGTTTGCTCTTCATCCGTATCGAGATTCAGAACGCTGACCGTCGAACCAAAAATCACCCGGCCATTGTTGGGCATTTTGGTGATATCGATGACCTGCGCGTTCGACAGCTTCGCTTCGATATCCTTAATGCGACCTTCACAGAAGCCCTGCTGTTCACGGGCAGCATGATACTCAGCATTTTCTTTCAGATCGCCGTGCTCGCGGGCCTCAGCGATGGCTGCGATGATTTCAGGACGACGTACGGACTTCAGGAAATCCAGTTCTTCGCGCAGTTTTTCAGCGCCACGTAAGGTCATCGGAATAGCTTGCATTTGTTATACCTCTTTTTCATTCCTTCATGGAGCAGACAACGCCGCTCCGCAGCCGGTCAAGACTTGAGCAGGGCCGGAGCAAAAGAAAACCGACCCGGAAAGTCATCCCCAGGCCAGCAGCAATTTTCAATTTGATACGTATTTTACCCTGAAGTTCACTATGGGTCATCGTTTACTTTACAGGGCGATGCACCGTAGTATGACGGACTGGTTTCAGGTTGTTAGCGCGAGATTATGCGATTTTCCAGATTTATCATCGGATTGACTGCCGGTATAGCGCTTAGCGCTCAGGCGGCGAATATTGACGAGTACATCAATCAGCTTCCTGCGGGCGCAAACCTTGCCTTTATGGCGCAGAAGGTGGGATCCCCTACGCCGGAGATAGACTACCATAGCCAGCAGATGGCGCTCCCCGCCAGCACCCAAAAAGTGATAACCGCACTTGCTGCGCTGCTGCAGCTGGGTCCGGACTTCCGCTTCACCACGACGCTGGAAACGAAAGGTAGCCTCGATGGCGGCGTCCTGAAAGGCGACCTCATTGCGCGCTTTGGCGGCGATCCTACCCTCAGGCGTCAGGATATTCGTAATATGGTGGCCACGCTGAAGAAAGCAGGCGTCCAGCGAATTGAAGGTAATGTGCTCATCGATACCTCCATCTTCGCCAGCCATGACAAAGCGCCGGGCTGGCCATGGAACGATATGACGCAGTGCTTTAGCGCCCCACCGGCGGCGGCGATTGTCGATCGAAACTGCTTCTCCATCTCGCTCTACAGCGCGCAAAAGCCGGGCGATCTGGCGTTTATTCGCGTGGCGTCTTACTACCCGGTGACCATGTTCAGCCAGGTGCGTACGCTGCCCCGGGGCTCTTCTGAAGCACAGTACTGTGAGCTTGACGTGGTTCCCGGCGATCTGAACCGTTACACCCTGACCGGCTGTCTGCCTCAGCGCAGCGAGCCGCTGCCGCTGGCTTTTGCCATTCAGGATGGCGCCAGCTACGCCGGTGCGATCCTGAAAGCTGAGCTGACCGACGCCGACATCACCTGGAGTGGCACGCTGCTGCGCCAGACGCTGGCAAACGATCCGGGTACCGTCCTGGCAAGTACACAATCTGCGCCGCTGCACGATCTGCTGCGTATTATGTTAAAAAAATCGGACAACATGATCGCTGATACGGTATTCCGCACCATTGGGCACGCTCGCTTCAGCGTACCGGGGACCTGGCGAGCCGGTTCCGATGCGGTACGGCAGATCTTACGTCAGCAGGCCGGCGTCGATCTCGGGAATACCATCATTGCCGATGGCTCAGGTCTGTCGCGCCATAACCTCATCGCACCCGCGACGATGATGCAGGTGCTGCGGTACATCGCCCAGCACGATAATGAACTCAACTTTATCTCGATGCTGCCTCTGGCCGGCCATGATGGTTCTCTGCAGTACCGCGCAGGCCTGCATCAGGCAGGTGTCGATGGCAAAGTCTCAGCGAAAACGGGCTCACTGCAGGGGGTATATAACCTGGCCGGTTTCATCACGACGGCCAGCGGGCAGAAGATGGCGTTCGTGCAATACCTGTCTGGCTACGCCGTGCCTCCGGCCGACCAGCGTAATCGCCGCATTCCACTGGTGCGGTTCGAAAGCCGATTATACAAAGACCTCTATCAGAACAACTAAAGCAAAAGGGCCGCATCATTGGCGGCCCTTTTCGTTTGTTCAGGATTAACGTTTGTAGATGAATTCAACGCCTTCTTCGTCGTCTTCGTCCCAATCATCATCCCAGTCTTCATCATCTTCCACTTCAGCTTCTTCAAGCTGCTGGCGGTGGTAGTCGTCCCACATAAACTCGACTTTTTCGGCAGGCTTCGCTTCTTCCGCATGCACAATCGGGTTTTCGATGATAAAGGTCATCACGTCCCAGCACAGGTCTTTTACGCCCTGCTGGCTGGCCGCCGAAATCAGGTAGAACTTATCTTCCCAGCCCAGCGCCTGCGCGATAGCTTTCGCTTTCGCTTCCGCCTCAGCTTTGTCCATCAGGTCAATCTTGTTAAAGACCAGCCAGCGCGGCTTAGAAGCCAGTTTCTCACTGTATTTTTCCAGCTCACCGATAATAATCCGCGCGTTCTCCACCGGATCGGAACCATCAATCGGCTCGATATCGATAAGATGCAGCAGCACGCGACAGCGCTCCAGGTGCTTCAGGAAGCGAATACCGAGACCCGCGCCTTCAGCGGCGCCTTCAATCAGCCCCGGGATATCCGCCACCACGAAGCTCTTCTCGTTGTCCATACGCACCACGCCGAGGCTCGGCACCAGCGTAGTAAACGGATAGTCAGCGACTTTAGGCTTCGCGGCGGAAACGGCACGAATAAAGGTCGATTTACCCGCATTCGGCATTCCCAGCATGCCGACGTCCGCCAGCAGCATCAGCTCCAGCTGCAGATCGCGTTTATCGCCCGGCGTCCCCATCGTCTTTTGACGTGGAGTACGGTTAACGGACGATTTGAAACGGGTGTTACCCAGACCGTGCCAGCCGCCTTTGGCGACCATCAGGCGTTGACCGTGCTTGGTCATATCACCCATCGTCTCGCCGGTGCCCTGATCGATGACGCGAGTCCCTACCGGTACCTTCACCGTTACGTCTTTACCGCGTTTACCGGTACAGTCACGGCTCTGACCGTTCTGCCCGCGCTCAGCGCGGAAAGACTTCTCAAAACGGTAGTCGATCAGGGTGTTGAGGTTTTCGTCCGCCTCAAGCCAGACGTCACCGCCATCACCGCCGTCACCGCCGTCCGGGCCGCCTCTCGGGATATATTTTTCGCGGCGGAAGCTAACGCAACCATTGCCGCCATCGCCTGCTACGACCAGGATCGTTGCTTCATCAACAAACTTCATTTTACTCTCCGTAAATCATTCGCCTGAGCGGGGGAGCGGCACAACCGCTTCTCGCTTACGCCATCGTCCCCAAAGACGATGACCGACGGCGGAATACATCGCGCCCGCAACCACGACAAACGCACCGAGATAACCCATCAGGTTCAACAGCGGTCTGGCGAAAACGTCGGGCCAGGCCAGTGATAATAAATCTGAAAACAACAGCGTAAACAGCGGCGTTAAGGTAATCAACGCGCTCACCTGCGCCGCCTGCCAGCGTGCCATCGCTTCCGCCAGGGCGCCGTAGCCGACCAGGGTATTGAGCCCGCAAAAAACCAGACAGGCCAGCTGCCAGTCGCTTAATGCCAGCACCTGCGAAGGCTTCGCTAATGGCAATAGCGATATCGTACATAAAGTGTACAGCAAAAAAAGGATTTGCTGTGATGCCAGACGGCGCAATAACACCTTTTGCGCGACGCCGTAGCACACCCACACCGTCGCCGCCCCTACGCCGAAAATTACCCCCCACGTGTAGTCCGTCAGGCGGGTAAAAATCTCGATCAGGCTGGTGTTAAAAAACATCACCAGACCGCTCACCAGCATTAGCGCTCCCACAACCTGAGTGCCGCGCATTTTCTCTTTAAGGACAAAAACGCTGGCCACCATCATGCCGACCGGAGACAGCTGGCCAATCACCTGGGAAGCGGTGGGGCTGAGATATTGCAAGGAAGAACTAAACAGAATGAAGTTACCGAACAAACCCGCTGTCGCAATGACCAGCAGTACCAACCACCGCGGCTTGCGAAAAATCCGCAGCGGGGGCAGTTTTCTTTTCATGGCGAGGATAGCGCCAAGACCAATACTTGCCATCAAAAAGCGGTAAAACACCACCGTCGGCGGTTCCATCACTTCAAGAACCTGCTTCATTGCTATCGGCAGGGCACCCCAGCACATCGCCGTGGTGAGCGCTAAAATAATGCCGATGCCGGCCTGCTGCTTCATGCCCGTTTTCCCTGCAGAAAATTTTCCGGGGTTTCAATGTAAAAAGCCCCGCAACACGTTGCGGGGCTTTAATCCGTTACCGGACCACGAAAAACTTACTCAGCAACGATGCTGATGTATTTACGGTTGTTCGGGCCTTTAACTTCGAATTTCACTTTACCGTCTGCTTTAGCAAACAGAGTGTGGTCACGACCGCAACCTACGTTAGTGCCAGCGTGGAATTTGGTACCACGTTGACGAACGATGATGCTACCCGCCAGAACGGATTCGCCACCGAAACGCTTAACGCCCAGGCGTTTAGCTTCTGAATCGCGACCGTTACGAGTTGAGCCGCCAGCCTTTTTATGTGCCATTTAAATCTCTCCTCAGGTCTTAGGCGCTGATGCCAGTAATTTTCACATCAGTGAACCACTGACGATGGCCCTGCTGCTTACGGTAGTGTTTACGACGACGAAACTTAACGATTTTAACTTTCTCGCCACGACCGTGTGCAACAACTTCAGCTTTGATTACGCCGCCCTCAACGAAAGGAACGCCGATTTTAATTTCTTCACCGTTTGCGATCATCAGCACTTCTGCGAACTCAACAGCTTCGCCAGTTGCGATGTCCAGCTTTTCCAGGCGAATGGTTTGACCTTCGCTTACTCGGTGTTGTTTACCACCACTTTGGAAAACCGCGTACATATAAAACTCCGCTTCCGCGCACCTCTTCGTATGATTCAGAGTGCGCTATAAATATTCACAATAGGGCGCGAATATTACGCAAAACGCGAGCCTTTGACAAGAGCGATCAGCGATCAACGCAGAAAAAAAACACAACTTTCACTCCAGCGTTTAACTACGGCAATTTTTCAGTACAATCATAGCTTCTTTTAATTCTATCTTAATCCTTCTGTGATCCCATTCGGATACGCGGTAACAGGACATTTGGCCCGGCTTTTGCGATGAATTTAGAAAAAATCAATGAGTTAACCGCGCAGGATATGGCGGGCGTCAATGCGACAATTCTTGAGCAACTCGACTCTGATGTTCAGCTTATCAATCAGTTAGGCTATTACATTGTTAGCGGAGGCGGTAAACGCATTCGCCCGATGATTGCCGTACTGGCCGCGCGTGCCGTTGGATATCAGGGAAACGCTCACGTCGCCATTGCCGCGCTGATCGAATTTATCCATACCGCCACCCTGCTGCATGATGATGTCGTCGATGAGTCTGATATGCGCCGGGGAAAAGCCACCGCAAACGCCGCTTTTGGCAATGCGGCTAGCGTGCTGGTCGGTGATTTTATCTACACCCGCGCCTTTCAGATGATGACCAGCCTTGGGTCATTGAGAGTGCTGGAAGTGATGTCAGAAGCCGTTAACGTCATTGCCGAAGGGGAAGTCCTGCAGCTGATGAACGTTAACGACCCGGATATCACTGAAGAAAACTACATGCGGGTCATTTACAGCAAGACCGCACGTTTGTTTGAAGCCGCGGCCCAGTGCTCCGGCATTCTGGCCGACTGCAGCGCGGAACAAGAGAAAGCGTTACAGGATTACGGACGCTATCTGGGTACCGCTTTCCAGCTGATCGACGATCTGCTTGACTACAGTTCAGACGGTGAGCGTCTGGGTAAAAACGTCGGTGACGATCTGAATGAAGGCAAACCCACCCTTCCGCTGCTGCATGCTATGCAACACGGCAACGCAGAACAGTCCGCCATGATCCGTGAGGCGATTGAGCAGGGTAATGGCCGTCATCTTCTCGACGCCGTACTGGAAACGATGGCAACCTGCGGCTCGCTGGAATGGACCCAAAAACGCGCGGAGGAAGAGGCTGACAAAGCGATTGCCGCGCTTCAGGTCCTTCCCGATTCTCCGTGGCGTGAAGCGCTAATCGGTCTTGCCCACATCGCTGTACAACGCGATCACTAACCCCTCCTCTTGCTTTCCCGCGCAAACCGCGGGAAAGTTCCAGTAAGCGTCAAAAACGCCAGATCCAGCCGTATCCCTTGATATATTCCTAATATCAAATCCATTAAAAGAACTTGTTAGAACATTACTGGAACCCGCGGTATAGTCATTTTGTCGTCCATTAAGGACGCCAGCCATGTTTATTACCAGGAGAATTTATGGATAAGTTCATCGACTGGCATCCGGCGGATATTATTGCCGGATTACGCAAAAAAGGGACGTCGCTGGCAGCTGAATCGCGGCGTAATGGTTTAAGTTCTTCAACGCTCGCCAATGCGCTGACCCGGCCCTGGCCCAAGGGCGAGCTGATTATTGCTAACGCGCTGGAAACCGATCCGTGGGTAATATGGCCATCGCGCTATCACGATCCCCATACCCATCAGTTTATCGACAGAACGCAAATGATGCGTCCAAGGAAGAACAACAAGTAAAGCGAGATTGCAGGCAACAGCCCCCGGACAAACGTCAGAGGGCTGCTACAGGCTTATATGGCTTATTCGCCTTTGACGCGTTCGATATTCGCACCAAGTGCCTGAAGCTTGTCTTCGATACGTTCGTAGCCGCGGTCAATGTGGTAAATACGATCGACAATCGTCGTACCTTCCGCAATACAGCCCGCCAGTACCAGGCTGGCTGAGGCACGCAGATCCGTCGCCATTACCTGGGCACCAGAAAGCTGCTTCACGCCGTGGCAAATCGCCGTGTTGCTCTCGATTTCCGCATGCGCGCCCATACGGATTAGTTCCGGGATATGCATGAAACGGTTTTCGAAGATCGTCTCGGTGATCACGCCGGTGCCCTCGGCAACCAGATTCAGCAAGGTGAACTGAGCCTGCATGTCGGTCGGGAAGCCTGGGTGTGGGGCAGTACGCACGTTGACGGCCTTCGGACGATTGCCGTGCATGTCCAGGCTAATCCAGTCTTCGCCCGTTTCGATATCCGCACCGGCGTCGCGTAGCTTGGCCAGAACCGCATCAAGGGTATCCGGCTGGGCATTGCGGCACAGGATCTTACCGCCAGAAATCGCCGCCGCCACCAGGAAGGTCCCGGTTTCAATACGATCCGGCAGAACGCGGTAGACGCCGCCGCCGAGGCGCGCTACGCCTTCGATGGTGATACGATCGGTACCCTGACCTTTGATCTTCGCACCCAGCGTGTTGAGAAAGTTCGCGGTATCGACAATTTCCGGCTCGCGCGCGGCGTTTTCGATAACGGTCGTACCTTCCGCCAGCGTCGCAGCGCTCATGATGGTCACGGTAGCGCCAACGCTGACCTTATCCATCACAATATGCGCACCTTTCAGACGTCCATTAACCGACGCCTTGACATAACCCTCTTCCAGCTTGATTTCCGCACCCAGTTGCTCAAGGCCGGTAATGTGTAAATCAACGGGGCGCGCGCCGATGGCGCAGCCGCCGGGAAGAGAAACCTGCCCCTGGCCAAAACGCGCCACCAGCGGTCCCAGCGCCCAAATAGACGCGCGCATGGTTTTGACGAGGTCGTACGGAGCACAGAAAACGTCGACCGGGCCGGCATCGATCCATACGGAGCCGTTGCGCTTAACGTTCGCGCCCAGCTGGCTCAGCAGTTTCATGGTGGTATCGATGTCTTTCAGCTTCGGTACGTTTTGGATCTCAATCGGCTCTTCGGCTAATAGCGCGGCAAAGAGGATTGGCAGGGCGGCGTTTTTCGCGCCGGAAATGGTGACCTCGCCCTGAAGACGAGTTGGCCCCTGAACACGGAATTTATCCATTGATTCTGTTCTCTGTTAAGAATTCACATACGCTGCGGGGAACATCCCCACAGCTTATAAGCCATTAAGTTTGCGGTCTCGCGCCCACTCCTGAGGAGTAAACGCTTTAATCGACAGAGCATGGATGCGGTTATCGGCAATATATTCCATCAGCGGGGCATAGATAGCCTGTTGCTTCTTGACCCGACTCATGCCGTCGAACATCTCACCCACAGCAATAACCTGAAAGTGGCTGCCATCGCCAGAGACGTGGACTTCCTGGAGGGAGAGTGCGTTCATCAGCACGGTCTGAATTTCATGATTTTCCATGGGCTACATTTATCTGATAGTGAAAACAGCCCAACATCTTAGAGGAAAGTGGCGCCGTCTTAAACAAGCAAAAAGCCCCATCGAAAAGTTTGATGGGGCTTTCAGAATAGCTTCAGCACTAAGGCACTGAAAAAGTTATGGGATCATATCAGCAGGAAGGTTATACAACCTGACCAGGGTTTGCAGATTTTCACTCTTCCCGGTCAATTTAGCCTCCCCGCCCTGCCGACGAATCAGTGCGATAAAATGCACTAATAGCGCCAGCCCGGCGGTGTCCACGCGGGTCACGGCGCTCAGGTCGATGGCAGACACGCCATCCGTCGCCTGAGCGCGCGCTTCCCACAGCGGGACCAGAAGATCCTGGTCCAGCTCTCCGCGCAGCGCCAGCGTCTCACCATCGCGAGCCCAGCTCAGCTGCCCGGTCATTATTTTTTCTGTTCCAGCGTAATCGGCTGCGCGGAGCTTGCCTTCAGCTGCGCCGTCAGACCATCAACGCCTTTAGTACGCAGCAAATCGCTCCACTCGTTTTGTTTAGTGGTGATCATGCTCACCCCTTCCGCAATCATGTCGTACGCCTGCCAGTTACCGGTCTGGGTATTTTTACGCCACTGGAAATCCAGGCGCACCGGCGGGCGGCCATTCGGATCAAGGATGGTGACGCGGATAGGAACAATGGTCGCGCTGCCCAAAGGCTGCTCAGGGGCAATCTGATAAGTCTGACCGTGATACATCGCCAGCGCCTGGCCATAGGCCTGCTTCAGATATTCGCGGAAGGCGGCAAAATAGGCTTCACGCTGCGCCGGGGTCGCTTCTTTGTAATAACGACCTAACACCAGCGCGCCGGCGTATTTCACCTGAACATAGGGCAGCAGCTCCTGATCGACGATATCGCGCAGGTAGTTCGGGTTGGCCTGAATCTTCGGCTGCTCGTTCTTGAGGCGATCGAAGGTTTTCTGCGCCGCTTCGTCCATCAGCTTGTACGGATTGGACTGATCCGCGGCGGTGGCCGCAGTCAAGGGTGCAATCACCAGCATGGCGACCATTAGTAAGCGTTTAAACATATCTTAACTCTCCTGAAATTAGTGCGTCGCGCCGGCTGGCAGCGTAGCGTCAGTATGACTCTCTCCAGCAGCCTGTTCATCGCCAGAATTCTTATTGTCGCTACCTTTACTGTTATAAAGGAACTGGCCTATCAAATCTTCCAGCACCATTGCGGATTTGGTGTCCTGAATGGTACCGCCATCTTTAAGGATAGTGGTTCCCAGCTCAGGATCTTCAAACCCGATGTTCATCGCCAGGTACTGTTCGCCCAGCAGACCGGAAGTTCGGATCGCCAGCGAGCTGGTATCCGGAATATGGTTGTAGCGCTCATCAATATCGAGCGCGACGCGAGGCAGGTAGGTCTTAGGATCGAGCGTAATATCCGCCACGCGTCCAACGACAACGCCGCCAATCCGCACCGGAGAGCGCGCTTTGAGACCGCCGATATTGTCGAAAGTGGCATAGAGCCGATAAGTCGGTTCGGTACGTAAAGAGGTTACGTTTGCCGCCTTCAGGCAGACAAACAGCGCGGCCAGCAGCGCAACCAGTAAAAACACCCCTACCCAGATTTCATTTTTTCTCGTTTGCATGAACTCAATTCCCAAACATCAGCGCAGTCAGCACAAAATCCAGCCCCAGAACCGCCAGCGACGCATGCACCACGGTACGCGTCGTCGCCCGGCTAATCCCGGCGGAAGTGGGGATAGCGTCATAACCGTTAAATAACGCGATCCATGTTACCGTAATGGCGAAAACCAGGCTCTTAATCAGGCAGTTAACCAGATCCATCCGCCAGTCAACGGCATTTTGCATCGCGCTCCAGAAGAAGCCGCCATCGATGCCCTTCCAGCTGACACCAACCAGCGAGCCGCCCCATACGCCGACCGCCACAAAAATAATCGTTAACAACGGCAGTGAAATCACCCCCGCCCAGAAACGCGGAGAGATCACGCGGCGAAGCGGGTCGACCGCCATCATCTCCATACTGGAGAGCTGCTCCGTTGCGCGCATCAGGCCAATTTCAGCAGTCAGCGCCGAGCCGGCACGCCCGGCAAACAGCAGCGCGGCGACCACCGGCCCCAGCTCACGCAGCAGCGACAACGCCACCAGCATGCCCAGACTGGTTTCGGCGCTATAGGTGGTCAACACCAGATAGCCCTGCAGACCCAGCACCATACCGATAAACAGCCCCGATACAATGATGATCAGCATCGATAGCACGCCAACGTTGTACAGCTGACGCACCAGCAGCGGTGCATGCTTGCGAAACTCAGGCTTGCCCACAACCGCGTTGAAGAGCATTAATCCAGCACGCCCGAACGTCGCGATAGTTTTTATACCGCGATGCCCAAGCGCGGCTAGCGCATTTAACAACATGAGTCGCTTAACTCCCTTTGCCCAATAAATCATGATGATAATCCCCCGCCGGATAGCGGAACGGCACCGGGCCGTCGGCAATACCATCAATGAACTGACGAACCCGAGGATCGGCATTTTCACGCAGTGACTGCGCGCTCCCATGCGCTACGACCTTTTTGTCCGCCACAATATATGCAAAGTCCGCGATGCTGAGCACCTCCGGCACATCATGCGAAACCACGATACAGGTGACACCCAGGGTGCTATTGAGTTCAGAAATCAGCTTCACCAGCACCCCCATCGTAATGGGGTCCTGCCCGACAAAGGGCTCATCGAACATGATTAAATCAGGTTCGAGCGCAATCGCCCTCGCCAGGGCGGCACGGCGCGCCATGCCGCCGGAAAGCTCAGAAGGCATCAGCTTCGCGGCTCCGCGTAGCCCGACGGCTTCCAGCTTCATCATCACCGTGGTGTGCAGCAGCGCTTCCGGCAAACGCGTATGCTCGCGCAGCGGATAAGCGACGTTATCGAACACATTCAGATCGGTGAACAGCGCGCCGGACTGAAACAGCATGCTCATACGCTTGCGGACGGTATACAGGCGCGAACGCGACATCTGCGGTACGTTTTCACCATCAAACAGGATCTCGCCTTTATCGGGCGGGATCTGACCGCCGATGAGACGTAACAGGGTGGTTTTGCCGATCCCTGATGGCCCCATTATCGCGGTGATCTTGCCGCGGGGTACCGATAGCGAGATATCATCGAAGATCACGCGATCGCCCCTTGAGAAGCGAATACCGCGCACTTCGACTAGATTCGCCGAACTCTGGCTCATAAAATCATCCTTACTAGACACCCGTCGGGCTAAGCATGGCGCTTTCTTTCACCACAAACCCAACATTTTTACAGAATCTTACCCGCCCGGGTTAGCGAAAGCTGGCATTTGTTTTACTTTTGGCACACATAAAGTCAAAATTAAGAATTCGTTACGCTGCCTACGGACGGCCAGCGAGGCGACGATTATACCTGAAGAAAGGACTTTAGATGCTCTTAGCGACGGCTCTGTTAATTATTGGTTTATTGCTGGTTGTCTACAGCGCCGATCGTCTGGTCTACGCCGCTTCAATACTCTGCCGTATGCTGGGGATCCCTCCCCTGATTATTGGCATGACGGTAGTCAGCATCGGTACCAGTTTGCCGGAAGTGATTGTTTCCGCCGCCGCTTCCCTGCATGGACAAACCGATCTGGCGATCGGCACCGCTCTCGGATCGAATATCACCAATATCCTGCTGATCCTCGGCCTCACCGCGCTGTTTCAACCTTTTACCGTGCATTCTGATATCCTGCGCCGCGAATTGCCGTTAATGTTGCTGGTCAGTTTACTGGCAGGATTCGTGCTGTACGACGGCCAGCTTACGCGGATAGACGGCCTTTTTTTGCTGGCGCTGGCCATACTATGGCTGCTGTTTACCCTTAAAATTGCCCGCCTTGCGGAACGCCAGGGTAACGACAGCCTGACCCGTGAACAGCTGGCGGAGCTGCCGCGAGAAGGCTCGCTTCCCGTCGCGCTGCTCTGGTTGGGCGTCGCGATGATTGTGATGCCGATGGCTACGCGGATGGTGGTCGATAACGCCACGGTGCTGGCAAACTTTTTTGCTATCAGCGAACTGACCGTCGGCTTAACGGTCGTCGCTATCGGCACCAGCCTGCCCGAGCTGGCCACGGCCATCGCCGGAGCGCGAAAAGGCGAAAATGACATCGCTATCGGCAATATCATTGGCGCTAATATTCTTAATATTGTACTGGTCCTCGGGCTCCCCGCGCTGATTGCGCCAGGCACCTTTGCCGCCGAGGCCTTTACCCGCGATTATGGCGTCATGCTGCTGGTCAGCCTGATCTTCGCCGCGCTGTGCTGGCGCCGTAAGCAGCAGCCCGGTCGCCTTGCCGGTGCCCTGCTGCTGGGTGGTTTTGTGCTTTGGTTAGCGATGCTGTACTGGACAGCGCCGCTCTTCGTTGAATGATTCAGGATAACATTATGTCGCAAATAGATTTGCCAGCGGATTTTGACTTTCAACGGGCAGGCCGCGAGGTTCTGGACATTGAACGTGAAGGTCTGGCCCAGCTCGATCAATACATTAATGAAGATTTTACCCGTGCCTGTGAGACCATTTTCCGCTGTACCGGTAAAGTTGTGGTGATGGGAATGGGGAAATCCGGCCATATCGGGCGAAAAATGGCAGCCACTTTCGCCAGTACCGGAACGTCATCTTTCTTCGTTCATCCCGGAGAGGCTGCGCACGGCGATTTAGGCATGGTAACTCCATGCGACGTGGTGATCGCGCTATCCAACTCGGGCGAGTCAAATGAAATCCTCGCCCTGATTCCGGTGCTTAAGCGCCAGCAGGTGGCGCTGATTTGCATCACCAGCCGACCGGAAAGCAGCATGGCGCGCGCGGCGGATATTCATCTGTGCGTGAAGGTGCCCAAAGAGGCCTGCCCGTTAGGACTGGCCCCCACGTCAAGCACTACCGCCGCGCTGGTCATGGGCGATGCCCTTGCCGTAGCGCTGCTGGAAGCCCGCGGTTTTACCGCTGAAGATTTTGCGCTATCGCACCCTGGCGGCGCTCTGGGCCGTAAGCTACTGCTGCGGGTCAATGATATCATGCACACCGGCGATGAAATTCCGCACGTTGGCCTGGAGGCCACGCTCCGCGATGCGTTGCTGGAAATCACGCGCAAAAATTTAGGCATGACCGCCATTTGCGATGATGAAATGAATATCATCGGCATCTTCACCGATGGCGATCTGCGCCGCGTATTTGATACCGGCATTGATATGCGTAACGCCAGTATTGCCGAAGTGATGACGCGAGGCGGAATCCGCATCCGTCCCGGCACGCTGGCCGTTGATGCGCTGAACCTGATGCAGTCCCGTCATATCACCTGCGTGCTGGTTGCCGATGGCGACCGCCTGGTAGGTGTGATACATATGCACGATCTCCTGCGCGCGGGCGTAGTGTAAGTAAGGAAAAAATAATGAATAATGCTGATGCCCTGATAGCGACCTGCTACGGGCCGGTAAGCCAGGACTTTCTTGACCGGGCGGCGAAGATCCGTTTATTGATACTTGATGTAGACGGCGTTTTGTCCGACGGTCTTATCTATATGGGTAACAACGGCGAAGAGCTGAAGGCGTTTAACGTGCGCGACGGCTACGGTATCCGCTGCGCCCTGACTTCAGATATTGAAGTGGCGATAATTACCGGGCGAAACGCTAAACTGGTGGAAGATCGCTGCCAAACGCTGGGCATTACGCATCTCTACCAGGGGCAGTCGGATAAGCTGCTGGCGTTTCGTGAACTACTCAATAAACTGGCCGTTAGCGCGGATGAAGTCGCCTATATTGGCGACGATCTGATCGACTGGCCGGTGATGGCGGAAGTGGGTTTAAGCATAGCGGTAGCCGATGCGCATCCGTTGCTGCTCCCGCGCGCGGATTACGTTACTCGTATCAACGGGGGTCGCGGAGCGGTACGCGAAGTGTGCGATTTGCTACTATTGGCGCAGGGCAAGCTGGATGAGGCCAAAGGGCAATCTATATGAGTAAAACCAGACGTTGGGTTATCATTTTACTGTCGCTGGTCGCGCTGATCCTGATCGGCCTGAACCTGGCGAGTACGGACGATACTACCCAGCAAGCGATCAATCCTGACGATCCAACGTATACCAGCGAGCATACCGATACCGTCGTGTATAGCCCCGAAGGGGCGCTTAACTACCGGCTCATCGCGGAACACGTGGAGTATTTTTCCGAACAGCAGCTCTCGTGGTTCACAAAACCGGTGATGACCACCTTTGATACCAATAAAGTACCAACCTGGTCCATCAAAGCGGATAAAGCTAAGTTGACGAATGACCGCATGCTGTATCTTTACGGGCATGTTGAGGTAAATGCGCTGACGGCGGATTCTCAACTGCGCAAAATTACGACGGATAACGCCCAGATAAACCTGGTGACGCAGGATGTTACCTCCGATGACATGGTGACGTTGTACGGAACAACATTTAATTCCAGCGGCCTGAAAATGCGCGGGAACCTGCGCAGTAAAAATGCCGAGCTGATTGAAAAGGTTAGAACCTCATATGAAATTCAGAACAAACAAACTCAGCCTTAAGATTGCGCTCGCCAGCGCCTTACTGGCCGCCAGCCTGTCGGCACAGGCAAAGACAGGTGATACCGATCAGCCGATTCACATTGAATCCGATCAGCAGTCGCTGGATATGCAGGGCAACGTCGTCACCTTTACGGGGAATGTTGTTGTCACTCAGGGAACGATCAAAATCAACGCCGACAAAGTTGTTGTGACCCGTCCGGGTGGAGAGAAAGGCAAAGAGGTTATTGATGGCTACGGTAACCCGGCCACCTTCTACCAGATGCAGGACAACGGTAAGCCGGTAAAAGGCCGCGCGTCGAAAATGCATTATGAACTGCAAAACGACTTTGTCGTCCTGACCGGCAATGCGCATCTGGAACAGATCGATAGCAATATCCAGGGCGACAAAATCACTTACCTGGTGAAAGAGCAAAAAATGCAGGCCTTCAGCAATAAAGGCGGGCGCGTCACCACGGTTCTGGTTCCTTCGCAGCTGCAGGACAAGGGTAGCGATCAGTCAAAGAAGGGTAAGTAATTCGTTATGGCAACATTAACTGCAAAGAATCTTGCTAAAGCCTATAAAGGCCGCCGCGTTGTAGAAGACGTCAGCCTGACCGTGAATTCGGGCGAGATTGTTGGTCTGCTCGGTCCGAACGGTGCCGGTAAAACCACCACGTTCTATATGGTCGTTGGTATCGTACCGCGCGACGCCGGCAACATTATCATCGATGATGAAGACATCAGCCTGCTGCCCCTGCACGCGCGCGCGCGTCGCGGAATCGGCTATTTGCCGCAGGAGGCCTCCATATTCCGCCGCCTGAGCGTTTACGATAACCTGATGGCGGTACTGCAGATTCGCGACGACCTGAGCAACGAGCAGCGTGAAGACCGGGCGAAAGAGCTGATGGAGGAGTTTCACATTGAGCATCTGCGCGATAGCCTCGGCCAGGCGCTCTCCGGTGGTGAACGCCGCCGCGTCGAGATCGCCCGCGCGCTGGCCGCTAACCCGAAATTTATCCTGCTGGATGAACCCTTTGCCGGCGTGGACCCCATCTCCGTCATTGATATCAAACGCATTATTGAACACCTGCGCGACAGCGGTCTTGGCGTCCTGATAACCGACCATAACGTCCGGGAAACGCTGGCCGTGTGTGAGCGTGCTTATATCGTCAGCCAGGGCCACCTGATAGCTCACGGTACGCCACAGCAAATCCTTGAAGACGAGCAGGTTAAGCGCGTGTATCTTGGGGAAGACTTCAGACTCTGATAGGGTAGAGGTTACAGACGTTTTAGCCGGAGATATTGGCCCTGAATATGAAGCAAGGTTTGCAATTAAGGCTAAGCCAACAGCTTGCCATGACGCCACAACTGCAGCAGGCGATTCGTCTACTGCAGCTGTCCACGTTAGAACTCCAGCAAGAACTCCAGCAGGCGCTGGACAGCAACCCGTTGCTGGAGCAAACCGATCTTCACGATGAGGTAGAAACCAAAGAGGCCGAAGATCGTGAGTCTCTGGATACCGTCGATGCCCTTGAGCAGAAAGACATGCCCGAAGAGCTGCCGCTTGATGCCAGCTGGGATGAGATTTACACCGCCGGAACGCCATCAGGCAACGGCGTTGATTACCAGGATGATGAACTGCCCGTCTACCAGGGCGAGACCACGCAAAGCCTGCAGGATTATCTGATGTGGCAGGTTGAACTGACGCCCTTCACCGATACCGATCGCGCCATCGCGACCTCTATCGTCGATGCCGTTGATGATACTGGCTACCTGACCGTTCCAGTCGAAGACATCGTGGAAAGTATTGGCGATGATGAAATCGGGCTTGAAGAAGTAGAAGCAGTTCTCAAGCGCATTCAGCGTTTCGATCCCGTCGGCGTGGCGGCAAAAGATTTACGCGATTGCCTGCTGGTTCAGCTTTCACAGTTTGCCAAAGAGACGCCGTGGATTGATGAAGCTCGCCTGATCATCAGCGATCACCTTGATCTGCTTGCCAATCACGACTTCCGTAGCCTGATGCGCGTGACCCGCCTCAAAGAAGACGTGCTAAAGGAAGCGGTAAATCTGATCCAATCGCTGGATCCGCGCCCGGGCCAGTCAATCCAGACTGGCGAACCAGAATACGTCATTCCTGACGTTCTGGTGCGTAAAGTGAACGATCGTTGGGTCGTTGAGCTCAATTCAGATAGCCTTCCGCGCCTGAAGATCAACCAGCACTATGCCGCCATGGGTAACAGTACGCGCAATGACGCTGACGGCCAGTTTATCCGCAGCAACCTGCAGGAAGCGCGCTGGCTTATCAAGAGCCTGGAGAGCCGCAACGACACCCTTCTGCGCGTCAGCCGCTGCATTGTCGAACAGCAGCAGGCTTTTTTTGAACAAGGTGAAGAGTTTATGAAACCGATGGTGCTGGCGAACATCGCTCAGGCCGTCGAAATGCATGAATCCACCATTTCACGCGTTACTACGCAAAAATACCTGCACAGTCCGCGCGGTATTTTTGAGCTGAAGTATTTCTTCTCCAGCCATGTGAACACCGAAGGCGGCGGCGAAGCTTCGTCGACGGCCATTCGTGCGCTGGTGAAGAAATTAATCGCCGCGGAAAACCCCGCGAAACCATTGAGTGACAGTAAGCTCACCACCCTGCTATCCGATCAGGGTATTATGGTGGCGCGGCGAACCGTTGCTAAGTACCGAGAGTCTTTATCCATTCCGCCGTCAAATCAGCGTAAGCAGCTGGTTTGACCCAACCGATAAGGAAGACACTATGCAGCTCAACATTACAGGACACAACGTTGAAATAACCCCCGCGATGCGCGATTTCGTTACCGCGAAGTTCAGCAAACTGGAGCAGTTTTTCGACAGGATCAACCAGGTCTACATTGTGTTAAAAGTGGAGAAGGTGACGCAAATAGCGGACGCCAATCTGCATGTCAACGGTGGTGAAATCCATGCCAGTGCGGAAGGGCAGGATATGTATGCTGCGATCGATGGTCTTATCGATAAGCTGGCAAGACAGCTAACAAAACATAAAGATAAACTGAAACAACACTAATTGTCCGGGCAATAGCCTACGCCAACCGCCCGCAGGCGGTTGGCCAGGAGAGCTCAGGTGAAATTATGATAAATAACGATTCGGCTCTACAACTGAGCAACGTCCTTAACCAGGAATGTACCCGTAGCCAGGTTCACTGCCAGAGCAAAAAACGCGCGCTGGAAATCATCAGCGAGCTGGCGGCAAAGCAGTTAGGCTTACCGCCCCAGATCGTCTTCGAGGCGATCCTCACCCGTGAGAAAATGGGCAGTACCGGGATTGGCAACGGCATTGCGATCCCACACGGTAAACTCGAAGAGGATACGCTGCGGGCCGTAGGCGTTTTTGTTCAGTTGGAAACCCCAATTGCCTTCGATGCTATCGACAATCAACCCGTCGATCTGCTGTTCGCCCTTCTTGTCCCGGCCGATCAAACTAAAACGCATCTGCATACGCTCTCGCTGGTGGCGAAACGTCTGGCAGATAAAACTATTTGCCGCCGCCTGCGCGCTGCGCAAAGTGATGAAGAGCTGTATGAAATCATTACTGAAGCGGGAAGTAATAATGAGGCGTAACGGAAGTCGCACCTTACTCTTTTTCGTACTGAGGAGAAACGGTACATGGTACTGATGATCGTCAGCGGCCGTTCAGGGTCGGGGAAATCCGTCGCCCTGCGAGCGCTGGAAGATATGGGTTTTTACTGCGTCGATAACCTGCCGGTTGTGCTGTTGCCCGAGCTGGCGCGCTCGCTCGCCGACAGAAACATCTCGGCAGCCGTCAGTATTGACGTGCGTAACATGCCCGAGTCGCCGGAAATCTTCGAGCAGGCGATGAAAAATCTGCCCGCAGAATTTTCACCTCAGCTGCTGTTCCTGGATGCCGATCGTAACACCCTGATTCGCCGCTACAGCGACACGCGTCGTTTACATCCTCTGTCCAGTAAAAACCTGTCGCTGGAAAGCGCCATCGATGAAGAGAGCGACCTGCTGGAGCCTCTGCGTTCCCGCGCCGACCTGATCGTCGATACCTCAGAAATGTCGGTGCATGAGCTGGCAGAAATGCTGCGCACGCGTTTATTAGGTAAACGCGAGCGCGAACTGACGATGGTGTTTGAATCCTTTGGCTTTAAGCACGGTATACCTATCGATGCCGACTACGTTTTTGACGTGCGCTTTCTGCCGAACCCGCACTGGGATCCGAAGCTGCGTCCCATGACCGGCCTCGATAAGCCCGTCGCCGCCTTCCTTGACCGGCACACGGAAGTTCACAATTTTATCTACCAGACCCGCAGCTATCTTGAGCTATGGTTACCTATGCTGGAGACCAATAACCGCAGCTATTTGACGGTGGCCATTGGTTGTACCGGTGGTAAACACCGTTCGGTTTACATCGCCGAACAGCTGGCTGACTACTTCCGCTCGCGCGGTAAGAACGTGCAGTCTCGTCATCGGACGCTGGAAAAACGCAAATCATGACCGTTAAGCAAACCGTTGAAATCACCAATAAGCTGGGCATGCACGCTCGCCCGGCGATGAAGCTGTTTGAATTAATGCAGAACTATGATGCCGAAGTGCTGCTGCGTAATGATGAAGGTACCGAAGCGGAAGCAAATAGCGTGATTGCCCTGCTGATGCTCGATTCAGCTAAAGGGCGTCAGATCGAGATTGAAGCCAACGGCCCACAGGAAGTGGAGGCGCTGGCAGCGGTTATCGCGCTGTTCAACGCCGGGTTTGATGAGGATTAGCTTTCATTCCCCCGGTGGCAGCGTGCCTTCCGGATTACCGGTCGTGAAATCATCGATGCAGCTTATTCGCCTGCATAAATCCTTCCCCACCTAACTGCCTCATCTGGCGCAGGATCCACGCCTGACGGCTGCGAACATAACCCGATGGCGCATCGGCGCGGAAGCGTATTGGGTTAGGCAGCACCGCAGCGAGCAGCGCGGCTTCGGAAGCCGTCAGTTTACTGGCCGGTTTGTGAAAATAGCGCTGCGACGCGGCTTCAACGCCAAACGTCCCCTCACCAAATTCAGCAATATTGAGATAGACCGTGAGGATCCGCTTTTTACTCCATACCGTCTCAATGCCGACGGTCAGTCCCGCCTCCAGCCCTTTTCTCAGCCAGCTGCGGCCGTCCCACAGAAACAGGTTTTTTGCCGTCTGTTGCGACAGGGTTGAGGCGCCGCGAATGCGGTTCTCATTGCGTTCATTATGCGCCAGCGCCTTCTCAATGGCCGTGACGTCAAATCCCCAGTGTTCCGGGAATTTCTGATCTTCTGCGGCAATAACCGCCAGCCCCATCCACGGCGAAATTTCATCCATGTCCACCCAGTCGGAATGGGCGAGGTAATGAAAATCCCCTGAAAGCCAGGCGCCGACCTGCCGCTCCAGCATCACCGCCGAAAAAGGAACAGGTACGAAGCTAAACAGGGCAATCCCGCCGCCCCATAGCACCGCAAAAGCCAACAGCAGCCTCAGCACAAAGCGCTTAATCAACCGCAACGGCGAAAAGCGAAATGTCATGCCGTCAGCACCAATACGCGAGAAACGAGTTTTTCAATGCCGCTCGCCGCTTCGGCGATGTTCTGCGCCAGCATATACGCGGGGGTCGTCACCACTTTATTGTCTTCATCCACCACAATATCGTCGACCGGGCAAGGCACGTGTTCAGCCCCCATCTCCTCAACCGCGTCGGCAGTATCAAGATCGGTACCAATAGTCACGCGTAGCGGAATAGCAAATATTTTCGGCAACAGTGCCGGAGCGATACAGATAAAGCCCAACGGTTTACCCGCCTGATGCATCGCCAGCGCCAGCGCCTTGAGATCGCGATCGACTTCACATTCGCTCCCCTGCGAAGCAAAGCTGCTGAGGTTCTTTGCGGCACCAAAACCGCCGGGCACGATCAGCGCGTCCAGCGCATCCGCTCGGGCACTGGCCAAAGGCTGAATCTCTCCGCGTGCGATACGCGCCGCTTCCACGAGCACATTACGGCTTTCCGCCTGCGCTTCTCCGGTCAGGTGATTGATAACATCGGTTTGCACTTTATCTGGCGCATAGCAGATGGCCTGAGCGCCGCTGCGGGCTATTGCCAGCAGGGTAATGACGGCTTCATGAATTTCACTTCCGTCATAAACGCCGCAGCCGCTCAGCACCACACCAATTTTCTTCATCACATCAGCCCCTTAGTACAAGTTTATGAAAGCAGTCAAAAATTTTGAATTACTCGCTATGCTTCACATATTTTACTGTTTCATGTAACAAACTATTTAAGGTTTGCTATCTTAATGAGCGAGTAAGCCAAATCCTCAGGTTGCGCCGTGTAAAAAAATCACTCAAATGATTCTGGCGTAACGACCAGTTCCCTGGTGTTGGCGCAGTATTCGCGCACCCCGGTTTATCCGGGGTCATTTTTTATCTGCCGCCGCGACCCACGCTTTCAGCACCGCGACATCGTTTTGCCACTCTGATTTCATCTCTTCAACCCATTCACCCACGTTATCCGACCACGCAGGTAAATCCGGCGTTTGAATCTGCTGCCCTAGCTGCTGGATATGGCGCAAACCGATTGAGCCCGCAGCCCCTTTAATCTTATGACCCTCATCGACAATGCCTTTCTGGTCGCGAGCGGTTAAATTGGATTCCAGGACCGCCAGGTAGCCCGGCATCATTCTTTCAAAAACGGCCAGACCGTCATTAATCAGCTTCGGTCCTACCAGTTCGATATACTGCTCAAGCATCGGAATATCCAGTACAGAAGCCGATTTATTGCTATCTACAGATGGCATTGCATTCTCCTCTTCTTCCGGCGCATCCCAGAATTTTTTGATGATCGCGGTTAATGCCGGAACCGATAATGGCTTACTAAGAACATCATCCATTCCCGCATCCAGATACTCATTTTTGTTCTTCAGCACGTTAGCGGTAAGCGCCACCAGCGGCGGGAGTTCATCGGCGGCAAAGCGTTGTTTCAGCTGACGAGAAATATCGAGTCCAGTCATATCCGGCAGCTGAATATCAAGCAGAACCAGATCGTACTCGCCGGGTACAAACATCTCCAGCGCAGCCTTGCCGGTCATCGCCACATCCACGCTGTTGCCCAGCTTCTCCAGTACCGAGCGCGCCACGATCACGTTGAGCTCAATATCTTCCACCAGCAGCACGTTCAGCGCAGGTAATGGCATTTCATCTTCCGCCAGCGTGTCCTCGACCTCTTCAGCTACGGCCGGAGCGTGTACGGTAAGCGTAAAAGTCGCGCCTTTACCCGGGAGGCTGGTAACGCAAATATCACCGCCCATATTCCGCGCCAGCCGCCGCGATACGGCGAGGCCGATGCCGGTACCCGTCGCTGGCTTGCCGCCCTGGCTATCTTTCACCTGGTAATACATGGCGAAAATTTTATCCTGTTCCGCTTCAGGGATGCCAATCCCTGAATCTTCTACTTCAAAGTGCAGGATATCTCCTTCGTCGTAGCGCACGCGGACGTTCACATACCCTCCTTGCGGAGTAAATTTCACGGCATTACTAATAAGATTCCACAAGATTTGGCGCAAACGCGTTCCGTCGGTGATCACTTTATGCGGCAGCGGAAGCGTGGGGTCCAGCACAAAATGCAGGCCTTTCTGCTGCGCCTGCAGGCCGGAGAGGTTTTCCAGGTCGGCCAGGAAGCCGGTAAAGTCCACCGGCTGGTTATCCAGCTGAATTTTACGCCGCTCCATCTTATCCATCTCAATAATATCATTGAAGATATTACCCAGCGTTACCGCTGAGACGTGGATGGTTTTCAGGTATCTTTCCTGTTCATCGGTAAGATCGGTATCCAGAAGGATTCGGCTAAGGCCTACGATGCCGTTAAGCGGCGTACGCAGCTCGTGGCTGATCGTTGAGATAAAGGTGGTCTTATCACGGCTGGCCCGCTCCAGCGCGTCCTGATAGCGCTTACGCTCCGTAATATCGCGGCCAAACCCCATCAGGCCGCGCCGCTTACCGACGCGGTCATAATAGGGCACTTTGCGGATTTCAAAGCAGGCCTTGCGCCCGTCCGGATAATCCAGCCACTGCTCGTAGGTGAGCGATACGTTATGGCGGAAGACTTTCTCATCCGTCTCCAGCACCTTCTCCGCCACCTCTTCGCTGTAGACATCCTGTGGCTTCAAATGAATAAGCTGCTTTTCACTTTTACCGGTCAACAGTTCCATGGCGCGGTTACAGCCAGAAAACTCTTTATCTTCATTACGATAGAAAACCAGGTCCGGAGAGGCATCCAGGAAGGAGCGCAAGAAGGAGGATTGCTGTTCCAGCTGAATTTGCGCCTCTTCACGCTCTTTCATCTCAATTTTCAGCTGCTCAAGCGTCGTTTCACGTTCCGCTTCCGCCTTTTCACGTTCGCCGATTTCCTGATTAAGCTGGGCGATGTTGTCCTTAAGCTGCACATTCAGCTTGAGATCGCGCTCGCGCATCTCCTCCAGTTTCTCCACCAGCCTCGAGAGGCGCTGCCGGGACTCTTCCAGCTGCTCAACCACCACCGACAGGAAATAGACCGCCCACGGGGTAATCAGCAAGCCAAAGAAGATGGAGCGGATCACATCAATACTTTCCACCTGGCCGTGCAGCACCATCGTCACGGCCATCTGCACAACGATCGCCAGCACCACCAGCGCAAAGGCCAGCAGCATTGAAAAGCGCACCAGACCCAGCTTCATCATCAGGTCAACATAATACTGCGCCAGCATACGGATTTGCTTCATAAGGGATTCCTTCGCGACAACTTCGCACAATAATACTCAATTCTGAGCAAGACGCTGTAAGTTGTGCCAAAAATGCGGGAAGGATTGTAGTTACGCGCCTGACGGTGGAGAGCCGTCAGGCGGAAAAGACGTTATTCGGCGGCAGCCGGAGAGATCCAGCAACGCCCGATGGCTGACCCCTGCACGCCGTATTCATTGAGATATTTATCCAGCTCAACCATCCCGGTCCAACGGTTCTCACACCACAGCGGCGCCAGCAACGTCGGGCGTCGGGCGCTGGCGGAGATACGGTGATAAATCACGTCTGGCGGAGTATGGCGAATCATCTCTCCTGCGGTGACCGTATACGCTTCCAGCGCAATACCGTTTAACCTGCCGGCCTGCCACGCCCTGGCCATGATACTGCCCTTCACAATATGAAGTGGATGCAGCTTAATGCCGTCTACGCCGGTCTCTACCACCTGCGCTAAGGTCTCCAGGCATTCACGCTGGCCTTCGCCCGGCAGGCCCACGATAAGGTGGCTACACACTTTGAGGCCGCGCGCGCGTGCCAGACGGGTTGTACGCTGATAGCAGGCAAAATCGTGGCCGCGATTGATTCGGTGCAACGTTTTATCGTGCGCGGTCTGTAACCCCAGCTCGAGCCAGACTTCATACCCCTGCTCCCGATATTCAGTCAGCAGATCCAGTACCGCGCCGGGGACGCAGTCCGGGCGAGTCCCTACGCATAGCCCGACAATATTCGCCTGGCTGACCGCCTGCTGATACATGGCGCGCAGCACCTGCACCTCGGCAAAAGTGCTGGTATAAGCCTGGAAATAGGCCAGATAGCGCTTTGCGCGATTCACCCGCTGCGCCTGATGGGCCAGCTGTTCAGCAATCGAGCGGTGCTGCTGCTCTTCATCGGCAAAAGAGGCCACATTACAGAACGTACAGCCGCCGCGACCAATAGTGCCATCGCGATTTGGGCAGCTAAATCCACCATGCAGCGTCAGTTTATGAACCTTTTCACCATAGCGGCGCATAAGATCCCCACCAAACATATTGACTAATTTTTGTAACTGCATAATCTGATAGACCGGCCTTGAGAAAGGGGCCAAGCCTGCCATTTTTAGCTACCGACGGCGATGACCTGGATCAATCGTCAACGCGGCTGCCTACCTTATTGCATAAACACTCAATATAACTGCAATTTAATTCATCCTTATGGTAATGAGTTTTCCTTATATATAGCCGCTGATTTGCCATTATCTTTACCATGGCATAAAACAGTATCAGTCACCGCAAATCAAACAAAAACCAGTTTAAAAAACTGCAATGAAAAAACAATTCAGCACAGAAGGATAATGTCTCGCCGTCGATATAGTGAGACAGATCACACTCAATTATGACGAGCGGTACGTTTCCCTGGCATTTAAAATGCCATTATTTTCTTAAAAATCATTAAATTAGGTATTGTATAGCACATTTTTGTATAAATAAGATTGCCATTTGACGTATGTGTGGATTCCCGATAAGTTGGGAATCCGCTGGAAGCTTTCTGGATGAGTGCTCTGCTCATCATATTTATGCAGTAATTGAGATTCCCTCTTAACAGCAAGTCCTCAAACTTGTGTACCGATGCGAAAAGGATTTAAAGAGGGCGAATGCGAGGTGTAAACCCCGTCGCCATGCTCTTTCTGTGCCCGTGCGCAATCGGTATCGGAGGGTGTCCCGTAGAGCCTGGGGAGGTTCACTGATATGTTGTACGATAAATCCCTTGAGAGGGATAACTGTGGTTTCGGCCTGATCGCCCACATAGAAGGCGAACCTAGCCACAAGGTAGTGCGAACCGCTATACACGCACTGGCCCGAATGCAGCACCGCGGCGCGATTCTTGCCGATGGAAAAACCGGCGACGGTTGTGGCTTGCTGCTACAAAAACCCGATCGTTTCTTCCGAATTGTTGCGGAAGAGCGCGGCTGGCGTTTAGCCAAAAATTATGCCGTTGGGATGCTGTTCCTTAATAAGGATCCTGAACTGGCCAAAGCGGCGCGCCGCATCGTCGAAGAAGAACTTCAACGCGAAACGCTGTCTATCGTCGGCTGGCGCGATGTGCCGACCAATGAAGGCGTTCTCGGTGAAATCGCCCTCTCCTCGCTGCCTCGTATTGAGCAAATCTTTGTCAACGCCCCGGCTGGCTGGCGTCCGCGCGATATGGAACGCCGTTTATTCATCGCGCGTCGCCGTATCGAAAAGCGTCTGCAGGAAGATAAAGATTTCTACGTTTGCAGCCTGTCGAACCTGGTCAACATTTATAAAGGTCTGTGTATGCCGGCGGATCTGCCGCGCTTCTACCTGGACCTCGCGGACTTACGCCTGGAGTCGGCAATCTGCCTGTTCCACCAGCGCTTTTCCACCAACACCGTGCCGCGCTGGCCGCTGGCGCAGCCGTTCCGCTATCTGGCGCACAACGGCGAGATCAACACCATCACCGGTAACCGCCAGTGGGCCCGCGCCCGTACCTATAAGTTCCAGACGCCGCTGATCCCGGATCTCCACGACGCCGCGCCGTTCGTCAATGAAACCGGCTCTGACTCCAGCTCAATGGATAACATGCTGGAGCTGCTGCTGGCGGGCGGGATGGACATTATCCGCGCTATGCGCCTGCTGGTTCCGCCAGCCTGGCAGAACAACCCGGACATGGATCCTGAGCTGCGTTCGTTCTTTGACTTTAACTCCATGCATATGGAACCGTGGGACGGCCCGGCGGGCATCGTGATGTCCGATGGTCGTTTCGCCGCCTGTAACCTCGACCGTAACGGCCTGCGTCCGGCGCGCTATGTGATCACGAAAGACAAGCTCATCACCTGCGCCTCCGAAGTCGGTATCTGGGATTACCAGCCGGATGAAGTGGTTGAAAAAGGCCGCGTCGGCCCGGGCGAGCTGATGGTTATCGATACCCGCGAGGGGCGAATTCTGCACTCCGCGGAAACCGACAACGATCTGAAAAGCCGTCACCCGTATAAAGAGTGGATGGCGAAAAACGTCCGTCGTCTGGTGCCGTTCGAAGAGCTGCCGGATGAAGAAGTCGGTAGCCGCCAGCTGGATGATGATACCCTCGCCAGCTACCAGAAACAGTTCAACTACAGCGCCGAAGAGCTGGACTCCGTCCTGCGCGTACTGGGTGAAAACGGCCAGGAAGCGGTCGGCTCAATGGGCGACGATACACCATTTGCCGTGCTCTCCAGCCAGCCGCGTATCATTTACGATTACTTCCGCCAGCAGTTCGCGCAGGTGACCAACCCGCCGATCGACCCGCTGCGCGAAGCGCACGTCATGTCGCTGGCCACCAGCATCGGCCGTGAAATGAACGTCTTCTGCGAAGCGGAAGGCCAGGCGCACCGCCTGAGCTTCAAGTCGCCGATTCTGCTGTACTCCGATTTTAAACAGCTGACCACCATGGAAGAGGAGCACTATCGCGCCGACGTCCTGGATATCACTTTTGATACCACCGAAACTACGCTGGCTGAAACCGTGAAGGCGCTGTGCGATAAAGCCGAACAAATGGTGCGCAACGGTACCGTTCTGCTGGTGCTCTCTGACCGCAACATCGCCAAAAACCGCCTGCCGGTACCGGCCCCGATGGCGGTAGGCGCGATCCAGACCCGACTGGTCGATAAGAGCCTGCGCTGCGATGCCAACATTATTGTCGAAACCGCCAGCGCCCGCGATCCGCACCACTTTGCCGTGCTGCTCGGCTTCGGCGCGACGGCTATCTACCCGTATCTCGCCTATGAAACCCTGGCGAAGCTGGTGGATAACAAAGCCATCGACAAAGCGTACCGCGCGGTGATGCTGAACTATCGTAACGGCATCAACAAAGGTCTGTATAAGATCATGTCGAAGATGGGGATTTCGACCATTGCCTCCTATCGCTGCTCGAAGCTGTTTGAGGCGGTCGGTCTGCATCGCGAAGTGTCCGACCTGTGCTTCCAGGGCGTCGTCAGCCGTATCGGCGGCGCGGGCTTCGAGGATTTCCAGCAGGATCTGCTGAACCTGTCGAAACGTGCCTGGCTGGCGCGTAAACCGCTGGACCAGGGCGGCCTGCTGAAATACGTCCACGGCGGCGAATATCACGCCTATAACCCTGACGTGGTGCGCACGCTGCAACAAGCGGTACAAAGCGGCGAATACAGCGATTACCAGCAGTACGCGAAGCTGGTTAACGAGCGCCCGGCGGCAACGCTGCGCGATCTGCTGTGCGTAACGCCGGACGGAACCACGGTGAACCTGGACGACGTTGAGCCGGCCAGCGAACTGTTCAAACGCTTCGATACCGCGGCGATGTCTATCGGCGCGCTGAGCCCGGAGGCACACGAAGCGCTGGCGGAAGCAATGAACAGCATCGGCGGTAACTCCAACTCCGGCGAAGGCGGTGAAGACCCGGCGCGCTATGGCACCAATAAAGTGTCGCGCATCAAGCAGGTCGCTTCCGGCCGCTTCGGCGTGACCCCGGCTTACCTGGTTAACGCCGACGTTATCCAGATTAAAGTCGCTCAGGGCGCGAAGCCCGGCGAAGGCGGCCAGCTGCCGGGTGATAAAGTCACCCCCTATATCGCTAAGCTGCGCTATTCCGTACCCGGCGTAACGCTGATCTCCCCGCCGCCGCACCACGATATTTACTCTATCGAGGATCTGGCTCAGCTGATTTTCGACCTGAAGCAGGTTAACCCGAAGGCGATGATCTCCGTGAAGCTGGTTTCTGAACCGGGCGTCGGGACTATCGCCACCGGCGTAGCCAAAGCCTATGCGGATTTGATCACCATTGCCGGCTACGACGGCGGCACCGGCGCCAGCCCGCTCTCTTCCGTGAAGTATGCGGGTTGTCCGTGGGAACTGGGACTGGTGGAAACCCAGCAGGCGCTGGTTGCCAACGGGCTGCGCCACAAAATTCGTCTGCAGGTGGACGGCGGTCTGAAAACCGGCCTTGATATCATCAAAGCGGCCATCCTCGGGGCTGAGAGCTTCGGCTTCGGTACCGGCCCGATGGTCGCGCTGGGCTGTAAATATCTGCGTATTTGCCACCTGAACAACTGCGCAACCGGCGTAGCAACCCAGGATGACAAACTGCGTAAGAACCACTATCACGGTCTGCCGTTTAAGGTCACCAACTACTTTGAATTCATCGCCCGCGAAACGCGCGAGCTGATGGCGCAGCTGGGCGTGAAGCGTCTGGTGGATCTGATTGGCCGTACCGACCTGCTGAAAGAGCTGGACGGTTTTACCGCCAAACAGCAGAAGCTGGATCTGAGCAAGCTGCTGGAAACCGCGGAGCCGCATCCCGGCAAAGCGCTGTACTGCACAGAGAACAATCCGCCATTCGACAATGGCGTACTCAATGCTCAGCTGCTGCAGCAGGCAAAACCGTACGTTGACAGCAAGCAGAGCAAAACTTTCTGGTTCGATATCCGCAACACCGACCGCTCCGTTGGCGCATCGCTGTCCGGCTATATCGCCCAGACCCACGGAGACCAGGGCCTGGCAGCCGATCCGATTATCGCCCACTTTAGCGGTACCGCGGGTCAGAGCTTCGGCGTGTGGAATGCCGGCGGCGTTGAGCTGCATCTGACCGGCGACGCGAACGACTATGTGGGTAAAGGGATGGCCGGCGGCCTGCTCGCCATCCGTCCTCCGGTAGGCTCGGCCTTCCGTAGCCATGAAGCCAGCATTATCGGCAACACCTGTCTGTACGGTGCGACCGGCGGTCGTCTGTATGCTGCGGGTCGTGCAGGCGAGCGTTTCGCGGTACGTAACTCCGGTGCGATCACCGTCGTCGAAGGCATTGGCGACAATGGCTGTGAATACATGACCGGCGGTATCGTCTGCGTGCTGGGCAAAACCGGCGTCAACTTTGGCGCAGGCATGACCGGCGGCTTTGGTTACGTTCTGGATGAAGACGGCGACTTCCGCAAACGCGTGAACCCTGAGCTGGTAGAAGTGCTGGACGTTGACTCTCTGGCCATCCATGAAGAGCACCTGCGCGGTTTAATTACCGAGCACGTGCAGCTTACCGGTTCGCAGCGCGGTGAAGAGATTCTGGCCAACTGGCCGGCCTTCTCAGCGAAGTTTGCGCTGGTTAAACCGAAGTCCAGCGATGTTAAAGCACTGTTGGGTCACCGTAGTCGTTCCGCAGCTGAGCTGCGGGTGCAGGCGCAGTAAGGGGTTAAGATGAGTCAGAATGTCTATCAATTTATCGACTTACAGCGAGTTGATCCGCCAAAGAAAGCGCTGAAGATCCGTAAAATTGAATTTGTGGAAATTTACGAGCCGTTTTCAGAAGGCCAGGCTAAAGCGCAGGCAGACCGCTGTCTGTCCTGCGGCAACCCGTACTGCGAATGGAAGTGCCCGGTTCATAACTACATCCCGAACTGGCTGAAGCTGGCCAACGAAGGGCGTATTTTTGAAGCGGCGGAGCTGTCGCATCAGACCAATACCCTACCGGAAGTGTGCGGGCGCGTTTGCCCGCAGGACCGCCTGTGCGAAGGTTCCTGCACGCTGAACGATGAGTTCGGCGCGGTAACCATCGGTAATATTGAGCGCTATATCAACGATAAAGCGTTCGAAATGGGCTGGCGTCCTGACCTTAGCGGCGTGAAACAAACCGGTAAAACCGTCGCCATCATCGGCGCGGGTCCGGCGGGCCTGGCGTGCGCCGACGTATTGACCCGTAACGGCGTGAAGGCGGTGGTCTTCGATCGCCATCCGGAAATCGGCGGCCTGCTGACCTTTGGTATTCCGGCCTTTAAGCTGGAAAAAGAGGTGATGACCCGTCGTCGCGAGATCTTTACCGGTATGGGCATCGAGTTCAAACTGAATATCGAAGTGGGCCGCGATGTACAGCTCGACGATCTGCTGAAAGATTACGATGCGGTGTTCCTCGGCGTCGGGACCTATCAGTCTATGCGCGGCGGGCTGGAAAACGAAGACGCCAGCGGGGTCTTTGATGCGCTGCCGTTCCTCATCGCCAATACCAAGCAGATCATGGGCTTTGGTGAAACGGCGGATGAACCGTACGTTAGCATGGAAGGCAAGCGCGTCGTGGTTCTTGGCGGTGGCGACACCGCAATGGACTGCGTGCGTACCTCGATTCGCCAGAACGCCACCCACGTCATCTGCGCCTATCGCCGTGATGAGGAGAACATGCCGGGATCGAAGCGCGAAGTGAAAAACGCGCGTGAAGAAGGCGTGGAATTCCAGTTCAACGTTCAACCGCTGGGCATTGAAGTGAATGCCAACGGTAAAGTCTGCGGCGTGAAGATGGCGCGTACGGAGATGGGCCAGCCGGATGCGAAAGGCCGCCGTCGCGCGGAAATCGTGGCTGGTTCTGAGCATGTGGTACCCGCCGATGCCGTAGTCATGGCGTTTGGTTTCCGTCCACACAGCATGGAATGGCTGGCGAAGCACAGCGTTGAGCTCGATTCTCAGGGTCGCGTGATTGCGCCGGAAGGCAGCGACAACGCCTTCCAGACCAGCAACCCGAAAATTTTCGCCGGTGGCGATATCGTTCGCGGTTCCGATCTGGTAGTGACGGCGATTGCCGAAGGCCGTAAAGCGGCTGACGGGATCCTGAACTATCTGGAAGTGTAACGTAAAAAGCTTGCGGGCCCCGGAGCCCGCAAGCTTATTCATTCAGAGATAGACAATACTGATTACCGCCTCGCCGTCCAACGTCACCTTTTGCCCGCTCCTGAGATGGCTTCCCACCGATGCGCTTATCTGCAGAGGCACCGTTGCCGCCGTGATTGGCTGCGGTACCGAAGAGCCTTTTTTAACAAAGGTATAGAAATAGTCCTGCCCCGTTGGGAGCGGTAAAAGTGAGGAAACTTCCCACGGTCCCTCTTTGCTGGCCGATCCGGCAATATCAACGGCAACTTTTTTATCGTCAATCGCGATAGTATTGGCGGAATCGATTTGCATCGCATAGCTGCCAATAGGTTTATTTTCCATCGCCATACCCAGACCAAAAAGCCGTGATTTATCGCTTATGTATCCGCCGCCATTGACGTGAAACAGCACCCCCTCATGGCCGTGGGTATCTTTTCCCGTGATAGCGGAACTGGATCGCGCATCTCTCGCCGTAATAGCGATCCCGGTGGAGGATTCGCAGGTAATCGTTAAGGTAATATCCCGCACGCCTAGCTGGGTAAACGCGGACGTTGATAGCGACCCGACATGCCGCTCACCGAAATCGACGATGCCGTTTTGGCTCAGCGTTGGCGTGCACGCCGCCGCTTCTGCGGTCACGGTAAAATCAATACTAAGGTTGTCGCCGGCGTAAAGGACAGGACTGACTAAAAACGCAAATAAAACAAAGATGTACCTCATGGGGTTACCACCCTAATCTGCAGATTCCCGCGGTATGTTACGCGATCCGTAATCGCCTGGCTCTCCATCATCGAAGCCACGTTCAGAACCACAGAGAGCTGACTGGCTTCAATCTCCTCCCCCTGTACAAATGCGATCCCTTGATTGAGAACAATGCGGGATCGCTTTGCTGCTTCCGCCGTAATCGGTGCCCCGGCGCTCCGTACAGGGACCAGCATCACGTCGCGATCGTCAGCCACCGCTTGCCCGGCGGTAATATTCATTTCCCCATGATTGCCAAGTGCGAACCTGCCGTTTTGTGCATAGGCGCTGTCGAAGAAAAGCCGAATACGTTGTGGCTTATCACAATGTACATACAGGACGAACTGCTTATCCGGAAGTGCCACAGGCTTATCTCCCGCCTGCTGGCGCTCTGCCGGGCGAACGGGCAGATAGTCCACCGAACGCTGCGTGCTATTTAATTCGCATTCGGCCAGAAGGGCGCCGGAAAACGCCAGCAGGCTAAGGCCCAGCCATAGACGAATCATTGACATACCCCGCTGGCATTTTCATAGAACGCATCTGTGTCTGGCGCTTCAGGCAGCGTTAGCGAGATGCGGCAACTTCCCTTTTCCAGTTTCGCCACCAATGTTTGTCTCCCTGTGAGGTTGTTCAAAAAAAGCACGCCGTCATCGACGGAAGTCGTTAAATAATTGCCCGCTGAATCCGTTACGGCGACCCCCTTCGGCAGCGGCTCACCGTTCCCCATCGTGACATCCAGCAGCACCCGGTGCTCCGTGATGGTAGAAAAGCGGATTTTGCCTACAGCCCCTCTGCCTTGCTTGAGCATTCTGAGCCCATTGCCAATATCCATATTCTTTGGCAAAGTCGCGGTGTTGATTTCAACGGCTGCATCTCGCCAGGCCGAAACGGAAGGAATGACTGCCTGACCGCTGAAGTCAGTCCACACCGGCCCCTGCGATGTCTCGATGCGCACTCCGGAAACCGGCTTATCCAGGCTGGCAATGGCAAAGGTGTCGCGAATCGCCCACGGTGTAAAAGTCACGCCATGACGGTGGGCGGCCATTCCCCCGCGCAGCGTTCCGGAGTAGCTATGGCTCTGCGAACCGTTGGTACTCGCATTCATGCTTAGCTGCGTGTAATGCAGATTCTGATTTATCCCGCCGCTGAAGCTGTTCCGACTCTCGGTCTGGTCACGTTCGGCTCCGAGGGTATAACTGGTGTCATCGCTGATAGTGCCCGTTACCGAGGTACCGAATCTCTTCCGCCCTTTTTCACTGCGCGCGTAAGCGTTGACCGAATGCCGCTGGAAGGGAATATTCAGGTTCAGGTAAAAAAGATTATCATTGCTTTGCTCAATACTTCCGCCGCTGAGCTGGCGCTGCCAGCTTGCCGATACAGAAAATGCGCGAAAACTCTTTCCCCAGTTAAGCGTCGCGTAGCGAGAATTATTTTGGCTATCGAACCCTGTTACATCATAGAAGCTGGCGCTCATCGTACCTATAACAGGGTGTCCCCAGCTCGCACCCAATGAGTACTCCATTTTATTGGTGCCGCTAAAACTCTTATCAATGGCCTGAGAAAACTCACGATACTTTTCAGAGTATTTGCTCAACGAAGCATTCAGCCCAAAACCGGACTGTGTTGCATAAGAAGTCGATAGATTATACTTCTGGCCCTGCTGCGCATTATTGCGATCGAACGCCTGGTTAATCTGAAGAGAAAGCGACATTTCCTGCGGCAATACGGAATCAACGCGTATTCCTAAGGCCTGGTAGTTCTGGGCAACGATCGCGCCGCTAGTTAAATTATGCCTGGCGTTGAGCTTCCAGCCGCCAGCCAGGCTGGCTCCCCAGGGCTGCTGGCTATATGCATCGCTAACCCGGCCTAATGAAAGTTGATATCCGCCCGCAGGCCCCAGCCCGGAGCGATACAATGATGCGGGAACCACCTGACTATGCTGGCTGCCATCGGTCTCGAAAACGGTCACCGTCAGATCGCTGGTAGCATTGCGCAGGGAGATATCCGTTAAGGTAAAGGGACCGGCAGGCACTAAAGTGGAATACACCATAATCCCTTGCTGGCGGATCTCAACCCGCGCCTGCGGGGTACTGGCGATCCCTGTTACCAGCACGCCGCTCCCGGCATCGTTAAGGGCGCTCTCCGGCATAAAGGAGATGCCGTACAGCTCAGTGCCGTCGAGTAAAGGGTTATTCATGCCTATTTCACCAGCATTGACGGTGCTTTTTATCTGTGTAAAGGTGCGCTGCAGGTAGGTCTGCGAATTTTCGCTGTTAAACTGATTATTCGCACGGCTTAATAGCTGATGGCTACGCAGCAGCCAGGTATTCACGTTCAGACCGCCGTCCAGCATCAGCTGCGAATACTCGGAATGACCGCCGTTATAATCGTTGCGCGAAGCGAAAAAGGTGTAATTCAGCACCCCAGCCGTACCGCTCGTGTCGTATCCGCTGAGGTCGGTACTTTGGCTGACTAACTGCTCCTGCGGTAATATCAGATCGATTCGCCCTTTTCCGGGCGACGCTTTTAGGATCGTTTCAGGATGGGCCTGTAAATAGTCATAGCAGCCCTCGCTATCGATCCCCAATTGGCGAATACCGGCCTGTTCCATAAACGCTTTATCGAAACACAGCTGGCCGTCATCATCAAAGTGGGTGACGATATTTCCCTTATCCTTGCCGTTAATGCCCAGCATAACCGAGGTCGCTCCTGGCAGGAATTTGGCTTCTGAGGAGAAATAATGCGCAATTTGCGGATCGATACCCAAAGACGTTAAGGTTTCACTATCAAATTCTATCGCGCTCTTTTTGGCCTCTTCAGCTACCGCCAGTTGAGCGCTTCCCAACCCGATAAGACAGGCCAACAGCTTTTTTCTGAGCATTCCGTTCATCCTTGAACATAGTCACTGCAACGAGGTGATATAGCGCTCTCCTTTATATCCATAGCGGCTTGCCGGGTAAAACTCGACTTTCGTATCCGCTCCCGCTTTAGCAGGTAATTTTACGCTGACGCTGGTATGCGGCAGGAGATACGTTTTCGATAACTCGCCTGGAGAACCTGAAGGCAAAGTATTAAACATGGCCGTCATCCTGACGACATAGTCGCTTGGATTACTGATCTCCAGTTGTCCGTCCTTTTTGCGCCAGACCAGATGCTTCCACGGTTCGGGTTCCTCCGCCAGGCCAGCCGGATGGATAATGACCGGTAAATCCTGACGAATTGTGACCGTTGTTTTCAGTTTTCCCTTTTCCTTCGGCGGAATTCCTTCAAAGGTGACCCGTTTAAACTCTTCATGCTGCAGCGGTTTAGAGGTTTGCAGTATAAAGCGGATCTTTTGTGTGTCCCCTTGCTCTACGCGTACTACCGGCTGTGTAACAATTAAGCGGATAGATTTATCGCTATCGGCTAAATCAACCACTTTGGTATAGAGCAGGGACGGATGCGAATCGGAATTGGTGAGGTTCATCGACACCTCACCTTTTTGTTCATCAACGAGTAAGACAGATGTCTCAGGCACCATGCCGCTGGCATAGGCCCGGGTCGTCAATATCAATAACGACAACAGCAGCATTTTTTTCATATTTGTGGTATTTATTAAAATGAGATGGTGCTTATTAACAGGCCCAATAAATTTTATGAATATATTTATTGGACCCAATTTCAGAAGAACAGAATATAAATATTAAAGATAAACAAGGCTCAGCGTGGCATTACCATCCAGCTCAACTTTTGTTCCAGAACCCAAAATACTAATATCCTGAACGGCGGAAACAATATCCAGCGGCATGACTAAATCTTTAAACAGCATTGGGGTCGTTTTGCCGATTTCAGCAACGGTAATGATACGGGTACTATCAGGATAATATAACCCGCCAGCGTTCGCATTCCTCCATCCGGAACCTTCTCTATCCGTATCTTTCAGTATCATATCCACTGCTGCGCCATCGGCGGTTGATCCACTCCTCGCTGCCGTAACGGTGTAAGCACCAATGTTCACGTTGTTAACTGTGCCGAGACCAAATACTGGATTAGAACTCGACATATTCTGACCCGGTACATAGTCTGCAATATAGGCCGAATCTGAAAGCGTGACTTTAGAACTCGCGCGGTTATCCTGCGCAATAATACCCACGCTGGTCGCCGCATCGCAGCTTACCGTTAAAGTAATGGTTTTTTTACCCAGCTGAACTAGAGAGTTACCGCTACTTTTCTTCTCAAGAACTGAGTTGCTCATGGAGCCATAATCAACGACGCCACTATTGCTTAGTTCCGGAGTGCATGCTGCCGGGGTAAAGGTTCCTTTTACCGTAAGATTGGCATCCATGGCGGCATTGGCGCCCGCAGCAGAAACAATAGCAGCGCAAACGCACAGCGCAGAAAGCGACTTTTTAGAGAACATATCAATTTTCCTTAATGTATAGTACGACCGATATCAGTTAAAATATCGGCACATCCTTTATCCAATTAAATCATCGGCACTAAACTAATCATCCCGGCAATAATTATCGAGAAAAGAATTAGTTATTGGAAGTAATGATGAAAGAGCTCCCTTTCACCGCCGACTAATCTACTTAATTGAACGACTAATCTCAAGAAAAAATAACCACAAAATTTTAAAAACCAAAAACATTCAATATTTACAAGAAGATAGTAAAGAACTGAAGGTAAGTTAAATAAAACACAGGTCAGTTAATTAAGTTGTTCTTTATAAATAAACAGCATCAATAGTAAAATAAGAATGCATATCTATCATAGAAACACCTTAATTAAATTCAAACAAATGAAACCAGAGAAATATGAATTCACATTTCATCTAAGATACCCGATCTCTTGTGCTGGATGACCATAGGGCACAGCAAAATAATCTGTGCAGGCCCAGCCCACCGCAGAAACACGCTTTGTCCTGACGGAGAAGAGACTCAACGCTAGCAGTAAAGTTATAAAATAAAAAAAGCGAAGCATGTTGATGGCATGCTTCGCTCGGGATAGGGAATGCTGCCTGAATCACATATGAATTCATATATGAATCAGGCCCCGCAGGGCCTGTTATTGATATCACTTCACAACGCGTAGCGCCGGGCGTCCGCCGCGAGGAGGCGGCGTATCGTCCGGATCGTCGCCGTGATTATCCGGCTTATCGCCATCGATCACCGACATGACCGTTTCGCTGTCAGGTAGCTCTTCGCCATCGTTCAGGCTAGTGACATCTTCATCATAGGCCGCTTCTGGTTCGAACATGGTTCCCGCACCATTCTCGCGCGCGTAAACCGCCAGTACGGCCGCCATCGGCACGGAGACATTGCGCGGCACGCCGCCGAAACGCGCGTTAAAACGCACTTCGTCGTTGGCCAGCTCGAGGTTACCGACAGCACGTGGGGCAATATTGAGAACAATTTGCCCATCGCGAGCGTACTCCATCGGGACCATTACGCCCGGCAGAGTGACGTCGACGACCAGATGCGGAGTCAGCTGGTTATCCAGCAGCCACTCATAGAACGCTCGTAACAGGTACGGGCGACGCGGCGTCAGCTGTGATACATCCATCATTTAGCCCCGCCCGAGACGCATTTCACGTTCGGCTTCAGTTAAAGAAGCGAGGAAAGAGTCGCGCTCAAACACGCGAGTCATATAGCCTTTAAGCTCTTTCGCGCCAGTACCGACCAGCTCTACGCCGAGAACCGGCAGACGCCACAGCAGCGGTGCCAGATAGCAGTCTACCAGGCTGAACTCATCGCTCAGGAAGTAGGGCTTCTGGGTGAATACTGGCGCAATCGCCTGCAGCTCTTCACGCAGCTGCTTACGCGCAGTATCAGCCTGCGCAGCGGTACCGGTCTGAATGGTATTCATCAACGAATACCAGTCTTTTTCGATACGGTGCATGTACAGACGGCTTTCCCCACGCGCCACCGGGTAAACCGGCATTAGCGGCGGATGCGGGAAACGCTCATCCAGGTATTCCATAATGATGCGAGATTCCCACAGAGTGAGCTCACGATCCACAAGCGTCGGTACGCTTTGATTCGGGTTGAGGTCAATCAGATCCTGAGGCGGGTTATCCTTCTCCACGTGCTCTATCTCAAAACTAACACCTTTTTCGGCCAGCACGATGCGGACCTGATGGCTATAGATGTCAGTAGGACCAGAAAACAGCGTCATTACCGAACGTTTGTTGGCAGCGACAGCCATGAAAACCTCCAGGTATATTCAGAATTTTTGTACTGCTGCCGACCACGCATGGCCAGCCAGATGTAAAAACCCCATTTGCGTGACTTCATTTCGTTCGTCATCCAAACAAAAAATGAACAATCACCTGCATTTGGGCAGAAAATTGGATGATAGTTTACCAGATTTTGAAGACGTTGTGGTGAGGGGATTCTGGAAATGCTGAAAAAGTGGTAATAATGGGGCGTTTGTAGAGGGAAAATGGCAAGTTTATCCATAAAAAAACCCGCCGAAGCGGGTTTTTTCGCAAATTGTTCTGCGTGAGCAGAAAACAATTAACGTTTGGAGAACTGCGGACGACGACGTGCTTTACGCAGGCCGACTTTCTTACGTTCAACCTGACGAGCATCACGAGTAACGAAGCCAGCTTTACGCAGTTCGCCACGCAGGGACTCATCGTACTCCATCAGAGCGCGGGTGATACCGTGACGGATCGCACCAGCCTGACCAGAGATACCACCACCTTTAACGGTGATGTACAGATCTAATTTCTCAACCATGTCGACCAGTTCCAGCGGCTGACGAACTACCATGCGGGCAGTTTCACGACCGAAGTACTGTTCCAGAGAACGCTGGTTGATAACGATTTTACCGTTGCCCGGTTTGATGAAAACGCGAGCTGCGGAACTTTTGCGGCGACCGGTGCCGTAGTATTGATTTTCAGCCATTGCCTATAATCCCGATTAGATGTCAAGAACTTGCGGTTGCTGTGCCGCGTGGTTGTGCTCGTTACCCGCGTAAACTTTCAGCTTACGGTACATAGCACGACCCAGCGGGCCTTTTGGCAGCATGCCTTTAACCGCGATTTCAATCACACGCTCAGGACGGCGGGCAATCATCTCTTCAAAGGTCGCTTCTTTGATACCACCGATGTGGCCGGTGTGGTGGTAGTACATTTTGTCTTCGCGCTTGTTGCCGGTTACAGCAACTTTTTCTGCGTTCAGAACGATGATGTAATCACCGGTATCAACGTGCGGAGTGTATTCCGCTTTATGCTTGCCGCGCAGGCGCAGAGCCAGTTCGGAAGCCAGACGGCCCAGAGTTTTACCGGTCGCGTCAACAACATACCAGTCGCGTTTTACGGTTTCTGGTTTAGCTGTAAAAGTTTTCATTAAAAGCTTACCCAAATAAATAAGTTACACGTTGGTGAACACCCAAACGTTTAGTCAGTTGAGGTTCACACGACATTGTCCAGCAAACCTACCCCTTCGAATAGCCTATGCCGGCACATAGAAAGTTTTGGGAAAAAAACCTTCTCGTAACGTGGGGTCGCAAGATTATAGAGAAGTCGGGGTCAAAGATCGACCCCTTTATGTGATTTGTCCCCGGTTTTACCCCGCCAGGTGTTCCCGCTTCAGATACTCCTCGCTCTGCATCTCCTGCAGGCGCGACAAACAGCGCTGGAACTCGAACTTTAATCTCTCGCCCTGATAGATCTCATACAGCGGCACCACCGCGCTGACCACCAGCTTGACGTGGCGTTCATAGAACTCATCGACCAGGGCGATAAAGCGCCGCGCCTCGCTCTCCATCAGCCCGGTCATCACCGGCACATCAAAGAGCATCACGGTATGAAACAGACGCGAGAGCGCAATATAGTCGTGCTGGCTACGCGCATCCACGCACAGCGTGGCGAAGGAAGCCGCCAGCGTCTGGTTCTCAACGCCCAGCGTCGGCAGCGGGCGATGGTTGATCTCCAGCGTTGGCATCTGCTCGCGCTTCGCCCCCGCCAGCGCCAGCCACAGTTTATCCATCTGCTGCTGCGTCTCAGCGTTCAGCGGTGACAGCCACAAATGCGCCTGGGTTAGCGTGCGCAGGCGGTAATCAATACCGGCGTCGACATTCATCACATCGCAATGCTGTTTGATGGCGTCGATGGCGGGCAGGAAACGAGCGCGCTGAAGGCCGTTGCGGTACAGCTCGTCAGGCGGAATATTCGACGTCGCCACCAGGGTTATGCCGCGGGCAAACAGCGCTTTCATCAGGCCGCCCAGCAGCATCGCATCGGTAATATCAGAAACGAAAAACTCATCGAAGCAGAGCACATCGGTTTCAGCTTTAAAGCGATCCGCGACGATTTCCAGCGGATCGCTGTGCCCCTGCAGCGTCGTTAACTCTTCATGAACCCGCAGCATAAAGCGATGAAAGTGCAGACGTTGTTTACGTTCTCCCGGCAGACTTTGATAGAACAGATCCATCAACCAGGTTTTTCCTCTGCCGACGCCGCCCCACATATAGAGGCCGCGAACGGCAACCGTTTCGGTAACGGGATCGCGCTTGCCCAGCAGTTTGCCAAATTTGGCCCGCAGACCGCCGCCGGTTTGCGGCGCGACCGAAGGTTTATTCTGCAGTTCTTGATAAATCGTATCGAGGCGGCTGACCGCTTCTCGCTGGACGTCGTCAGGTTGATGGCTCCCCTCCTTGAGAGAGGAAAGGTAACGCGATGTTGGGGACAGGCTTTGCATGATCTAATTGTTATTCCTTGAAAACCGTAATGCCGTAGCTCACGATTGACGAAAAAAAGGCCGCTCTACACTACGTGATGATACGCCAGGATTCCACTTCTGTGGAATTAGCGGTTATAGTGGCACTATCGGGCGCAGGCGGAGAGCCTCACAGCCACCCTACGGAACCACAAAACAACGGGAGATGTTCATGACCTGGGAATACGCGCTAATTGGGCTAGTTGTCGGCATCATTATCGGCGCCGTCGCGATGCGTTTTGGCAATCGCAAATTACGCCAACAGCAGGCGCTGCAGTTCGAACTGGAAAAGAATAAAGCAGAGCTGGAAGAGTACCGCGAAGAGCTGGTGAGCCATTTTGCCCGTAGCGCAGAGCTGCTGGATAACATGGCGCATGATTACCGCCAGCTGTATCAGCATATGGCGAAAAGCTCCAACAACCTGCTGCCGGACAGCATGGCGGACGCCAACCCGTTCCGCAATCGTCTGGAAGAATCCGAAGCGGGTAACGATCAGGCCCCGGTCCAGATGCCGCGCGACTACTCTGAAGGCGCATCCGGTCTGCTGCGCGGCGGTGTAAAGCGCGATTAAACCGGCAACGACAGTAAAAATATTTTCCGGGCGCACCCTCTGCGCCCGTTTCTACCTTCCATCCCGGCTACAATTTAACGATTGCCCACGTTGTTAGCGGGTCGAAAATTCAATAACATCGGGCCATTCGGGACGTTTCCCATACACCTTAGGTTACGAGAGCCAGCAACTAATGAATAAACCGACTTTGCTGTTGAGTGCGTTAGCGTTAAGCATTGGGTTGTCGTTGTCCGCCTTACCTCCGGCAGCAGCGTCTTTACCGACACAGGTTCCCGGTCAGGGCGCGTTGCCAAGCCTCGCGCCGATGCTGGAGAAAGTGTTGCCGGCGGTGGTGAGCGTACAGGTTGAGGGTACCGCGTCACCCGCGCAAAATATGCCGGAAGAGCTGAAGAAGTACTTTGGCGACAACGCGCCGCAAGAGCAGGCGCAGCCTTTTGAAGGACTGGGCTCAGGGGTCATTATTGACGCCGCAAAAGGCTACGTGCTGACCAATAATCACGTGATTAATCAGGCGCAGAAAATCAGCGTCCAGCTTAACGATGGTCGCGAGTTCGATGCCAAACTGGTCGGCAGCGACGAACAGAGCGATATTGCACTGCTGCAGATCCTCAAGCCCAGTAATTTGACACAAATCGCGATCGCCGACTCGGACAAGCTGCGGGTTGGCGACTTCGCCGTCGCCGTCGGTAACCCGTTTGGCCTGGGCCAGACCGCCACTTCAGGGATTATTTCAGCCCTTGGCCGCAGCGGCCTGAACCTTGAGGGGCTGGAGAATTTTATCCAGACTGATGCCTCAATCAACCGCGGCAACTCCGGCGGCGCGCTGCTGAACCTCAACGGCGAGCTGATTGGTATCAATACCGCTATTCTGGCCCCGGGCGGGGGCAGCGTCGGCATTGGCTTCGCGATCCCCAGCAATATGGCGAAAATCCTCTCCCAGCAGCTTATTCAGTTTGGTGAAATCAAACGCGGCCTGCTGGGTATTAAAGGTATGGAAATGAGCGCGGATATCGCCAAAGCGATGAACCTTGACGTCCAGCGCGGCGCGTTCGTCAGCGAGGTGCTGCCAAACTCCGGATCGGCCAAAGCGGGAATTAAATCTGGCGACGTTATCGTCAGCCTCAACGGTAAACCGCTCAACAGCTTCGCCGAACTGCGTTCACGCATCGCCACGACCGAGCCGGGCACCAAAGTGAAGCTAGGACTCTTGCGCGAAGGAAAACCCGTGGAAGTGGAAGTCACTCTGGACAAGAGCACCTCTTCTTCCGCCAGCGCCGAGCTTATCGCACCGGCCCTGCAGGGCGCATCGTTAAGCGACGGTCAGATGAAAGACGGAACCAAAGGCATCGTCATTGATAATGTCGATAAAGGCAGCCCGCCCGCGCAGGCGGGCCTGCATAAAGACGATATCATTATTGGCCTCAACCGCGAGCGCGTGCGCTCCATTGCCGAACTGCGCAAAGTGCTCGAAAGCAAACCGACGGTGATTGCGCTGAACGTCATTCGCGGCAGCGAAAGCATCTATCTGCTGCTGCGTTAACTCGCCTTCCGGGCATCGCGTGCAGTGCGATGTCCGGACAAGACGTGTTATGCTGCCCCTGTCTATCCATCAACGATATCTGCATCATGCCTGGAAAGTTTTTACGTTCGATACTTATCGGTTTGATTGTCGGCGGCCTGCTGCTGGCCGTTATGCCTTCGCTGCGCCAGTGGCAGCTTTCGCCGACCACGCAGTACGATAGCGCGGATGAATCTCCCGCCAGCTATAATTCCGCCGTTCGCCGCGCCGCCCCAGCGGTCGTGAACGTCTATAACCGCGCCCTCAACAGCACCAGCCATAACCAGCTAACGCTCGGTTCCGGCGTGATCATGGATCAGCGCGGCTATATCCTGACCAATAAGCACGTTATCAACGATGCCGACCAGATTATTGTTGCCCTGCAGGATGGCCGGGTCTTTGAAGCGCTGCTGGTCGGATCCGATACTCTCACCGATCTGGCGGTATTAAAAATCAACGCCAGCGGCGGCCTGCCGGTCATTCCGATTAATCCGAAACGCGTGCCGCATATCGGTGATGTCGTGCTGGCGATTGGCAACCCGTACAACCTCGGGCAAACCATTACCCAGGGCATTATCAGCGCCACCGGCCGTATCGGCCTGAACCCCACCGGACGCCAGAACTTCCTGCAGACCGACGCGTCGATCAACCACGGTAACTCAGGCGGCGCGCTGGTGAACTCGCTGGGCGAGCTTATGGGTATCAACACCCTGTCATTTGATAAAAGCAACGACGGCGAAACGCCGGAGGGCATCGGCTTTGCGATCCCCTTCCAGCTGGCAACCAAGATTATGGATAAGCTGATCCGCGATGGCCGCGTGATTCGCGGCTATATAGGGATCAGCGGCCGCGAAATTGCGCCGATGCATGCCCAGGGCGGTGGCGGTATCGATCAGCTGCAGGGGATTGTGGTGAATGATGTTGCGCCGGAAGGCCCGGCCGCCCAGGCAGGTATCCGCGCCAACGACGTGATTATTTCCGTTAACGACAAGCCCGCCGTTTCCGCCCTCGAAACCATGGATCAGGTCGCAGAGATTCGCCCGGGCTCGGAAATTCCGGTGGTGATTATGCGCGATGATAAAAAAATTACGCTGCATATCGCCGTCCAGGAATATCCGGCGACCAATTAACAGGCTCCCCGCAAGGGGAGCACCTTTCAATCAGCAAATAGCGGCCCGGCCGGGAATGTCGCCAGAAACCCGGTTATGGCCAGCAGCGACCGCAGGTCAGGCCACGCAAACTGGCGCTCCCGCAGCTCGTTATCCAGCGTCATCAGCGCAAACTCGCCTTTATCCCCCAGAACGCCGCCCTGCCAGAGCAACCGCTGGGCCTGCTGCAGACAGATGCCATGCAGAGTATTTGCGCAGACTCCTGATGATCTTTTTTCAGATACAGAATGACATAACCGATATAACCATCCAAAAACTGCTGATAAATCTTTTCCAGACGCGGGGAGTTTAGCAGATTTACCAGCAGGTTGAGTCATTCAGGGGCGGGAGAAAGGCATAAAAAAGCCGGAACCCAGGCTCCGGCTTTTCTTTTCATGAAACGTTATTTATTCACAAAGTCTTCGCCAAGGGCGATATCTTTCTTCAGAGTATCCAGCATCCCCTCCAGCGCCTGCTGCTCAAACGCGCTCAGTGTGCCGATAGACTGACGCTGCTCTACGCCATTTTTGCCTAACAGCAGCGGCTGTGAGAAGAAGCGGGCATATTGACCATCACCTTCAACGTAGGCGCATTCCACTACCCCTTTCTCTCCCTGCATGGCGCGAACTAAGGAGAGACCGAATCGCGCGGCGGCCTGTCCCATCGAGAGCGTTGCTGAGCCACCACCGGCTTTTGCTTCCACAACTTCAGTACCGGCGTTTTGAATGCGCTTAGTCAAATCGGCCACTTCCTGCTCGCTGAAGCTGACGCCCGGAATTTGTGACAATAAAGGAAGGATAGTCACGCCTGAATGGCCGCCAATCACCGGAACCTCGACATCTGATGAAGATTTACCTTTCAGTTCGGCAACAAAGGTATTCGAGCGGATAATATCCAGCGTTGTGACGCCAAAGAGCTTGTTCTTATCGTAAACACCGGCTTTTTTCAGCACTTCTGCGGCAATTGCCACGGTGGTGTTCACCGGGTTGGTAATCACCCCGACGCAGGCCTGCGGACAGGTTTTGGCGATTTGCTGTACCAGATTTTTCACAATACCGGCATTAACGTTGAATAAATCGGAGCGATCCATGCCGGGCTTACGCGCTACGCCCGCGGATATCAGCACCACATCAGCGCCTTCCAGCGCAGGGGTGGCGTCTTCGCCGGAAAAACCTTTGATTTTTACATCGGTAGGGATATGGCTTAGATCAACCGCCACGCCCGGGGTTACCGGAGCAATGTCGTACAACGAGAGTTCTGAACCTGAAGGCAGTTGGGTCTTAAGTAGTAGGGCAAGCGCCTGGCCAATTCCACCAGCGGCGCCGAGGACTGCAACTTTCATCCTAAACTCCTTATTATGGTTAAAATAGTCTTTCGTTACTCCGTCGCCTGGACCTTAATTCACAAGATGAACAATTACAATAATTATGGCTGAAGAATGCGTGGTCGTGCGCAGCGATGCAGCAGCTTCGCATTTTCCTCCCTGAGACTGACCATCCAGCAAAGCGTAGTACCGGATCGACTGTTGGTTACAATACACCCAGCGCATTGAGCAGAACAACATCATTTAATAACATTTCATTTACTTTTGTGGCAATTTGCGCGCCGTGACGAAAGCATGTTCCTTATTAGGGTTTTTTGCTAAAATATGCGCCCTTCATAACATTATTTACGCTTCTCCCTTGCGGATTATTTGCATAAAAATGCATGTTTATGCATAATGATGTTGTTTTTACCACCATAATTGGGTGACTTATGCGTAGTTCGGCAAAACAAGAAGAACTGGTTAAAGCGTTTAAAGCGCTGCTTAAAGAAGAGAAATTCAGCTCTCAAGGTGAAATCGTTCAGGCCCTGCAAGAGGAAGGCTTCGATAATATCAACCAATCGAAAGTCTCACGTATGCTCACCAAGTTTGGCGCCGTACGCACGCGTAACGCCAAAATGGAAATGGTTTACTGCCTGCCCGCCGAGCTTGGCGTCCCGACGACCTCCAGCCCGCTAAAAAACCTGGTGCTGGATATCGATTATAACGATTCGGTCGTGGTTATTCATACCAGCCCAGGCGCAGCGCAGCTGATCGCCCGGCTTCTGGACTCCCTTGGCAAAGCCGAAGGTATTCTCGGCAGCATTGCGGGTGATGACACTATCTTTACCACCCCGGCCAGAGGTTTTACCGTTAAAGAGCTGCATGACGCCATTCTCGTCCTTTTTGAGCAGGAACTCTGATGCCCTTCCCTCTGGTTAGCGCCAGAGGCTACCCCTTCAAAAAATTATCATTTCTTTAACATTTTGTGTGTTTTTCCGTTTCTATACATTCATTTACGTGATGAAACCGGCTTAAGCGCACAAAAGATCAAATTCACCTATCCTTATGATTTTATTAGCCATGATGACCAAACATGGCGAAGAAAAGACATTTCTAATTCTTATATGTTATAAAAAAGACATTTCTTTGTAATTATTTACATGAAAAACAATTAGCAAGGTATTAATATTTTCAGTGATTAGTGTATACTTGATTTTGTGATGAGGGTCACGAAACAAAGACCCCCAACAAAAAGATTCGACGAGGTGAACATCATGAAAATCAAAACCACTGTAGCAGCATTAAGCATCCTTTCCGTTCTGTCTTTCGGCGCCTTCGCCGCTGACTCTATCAACAGCGAACAGGCTCAAGGCCGTCAGGCAATCGGCACCGTTTCCGTCGGCGCGGTAAGTTCTTCCCCGATGGATATGCACGAAATGCTGAACAAAAAAGCACAAGAAGAAGGTGCTTCTTCATACCGCATTATTGAAGCACGTACCGGTGACCACTGGCACGCAACGGCTGAACTTTATAAATAAGATTTAACGATTGTCGGTCATTAACTGAAACAGAATCTCTCCAGCGGCCCCAGGTTCATTAAGCCTCCCGCCGCTGCAAATATTAAGGTTGGAGAAAAAATTATGAAAAGCGCAATTATCATCGCATCCCTGGGTCTGGCTTCCGTTCTCTCTTTCGGCGCAAACGCCGCCGTTAATCAAGTGAACACCGAACAGGCGCAAAATCTGCAGTCCATGGGCACCGTTTCCGTTTCTCAGGTAGGCAGCGCGCCGATGGATATGCGTCAGGAACTGGCGGCTAAAGCTGAGAAAGAAGGCGCCAGCAGCTACCGTATTATTGAAGCCCGTACCGGCGATAACTGGCACGCTACGGCTGAGCTGTACAAATAAACCCTCGTCGTCTTATCCGACGACTTGCCCCCGCTCCGTCGGGGGCTTTTTTATGACTGCCGCACATTAAAACGCAGCTCCCCTTCCAGCTCCTCTTCCGCCTCATCAAAGAGCAGAATTAACGCGCCGAAACGCCGCCGCTGATTATCGCTTAAATGAATAAACTCAATCTCCAGCGGTAAGGGTAACAGCCCGGCGGTCACGGCTTCCCACAGAGAATCCAGGTTATTCACTTTTTCACGCGCTAAAGCAAAGGTACGAGAAAACTCACGATAAAAATCCTGCTGCTCAGCTATTTCATAAAAATCAAAGGTATAGGTAGTCATTGCCCGCATCCCGTCCACACCTGCAACTTTTCATAGCCCGGTCATCCCGGCGTGTAGTTCCACTCTGACGGCGGAATTCATACTCTGAGCGTTAAGTATAGCGATAAAAAAACCGACGCTTCGGCGTCGGTTCTGGCGGCTAGCTGTTGGTTAACACATGCTGGTACTTATGCAGCATCTCCACCAGCCTTCGTACCGGCTCGGTCACCTGCGGAGAGGCTTCCCAGTGCTGTAATTTTTGCTGGTAGATATCCAGTTCATCAAGCAAGCGGGCAAAATAGTAGCGGCGCTTATCATCACTACTGGCTGAAATGACGCGATCCGCGGTACGTCGCAGCTGCCGGTGAAAGGCCGACAGATCGTCATTTATCGGTACCGGCGCATCGCGCAGACGCTGATGCGCGATAATCAGGGTCAGCGCCAGACGAAAGCGGGCGATATCGCCAGGGAATTTATTCAGCAACAAAAAGAGCTGACGATACAGGGCCGGCAGATGGTTCTCTTTACGTCGCGCCGTATTGGTGGTCAGCGATGATACCGCCGCCGAGACAAACTGGTTGAGCAGCACGCGGCCAGTGCGGGCCTGCGAATTATCACGAACCAGCAGGATCACCATCAGCGCAAGGAAGCATCCGACGATCTGGCCCAGGGCACTATCAAGAAACTGGTTGAATTCAAACTTCATCGGATTGTCGAGCACCAGAATATTAATGGTGCTGGCCAGCGCCCCCAGCGAGCCCAGCCGCCGCTTTTGTACTTCGATGCCGATAAAAAAGGCCATCACCGCCAGGCTGATACACAGCAGCAGCATACTTTGCTGCGTCGCGGGCATAATTACGAGGAAAAACAGCGCCCCCAGCGGTAACGCCGCCAGCGTGCCATAGAGGAAATCGATAGCCACCATCCGCGGATTAGGTAAACGCATCGCTAAGGCCGTGACAACCGCAATCATGACCATCGCCCCGCTTCCTGAAGTCCAGCCGGTCCACAGCCAGAACAGCGTACCGAGGATACAGGAGATAGACGTACGCCAAAAGTTGACCATCGCATGGTGCCGCTCGGCGGATTCCGCCTTCACCACCACTTCGCCTTGCAGTACTTCCTCTTCAATACGGCTGATTTTGGTATTGCCAACCACGCCCCGCTTCAAAAGCAGATAGCGCGTCGCAGCGCCTACCCAGCTGTAGATCGTCACCGGCGTATTGTGCTCTCCCTTCCAGGTCAAGAAGCGGCGCATCCGCTTTAGCTGGCGGTGCACGTCCTGCACGGTCTCGACCGGTTCCGCAAACAGCTCGCGGTAATCATCCGTCACCATCTCAGGCCGGGTATTCTGGATCAAATAGGTTTCACAGGCCTGAGTAATTAAGGTCAGAGAGAGGGTATTGATCGCCTTCAGCCGCTGATTCACTTTTGCCCAGCGCGAGGACTCCATAATCAAGTTGCCACGCATCCCTTCCAGCCCGTTGGTACGACGCACCAGCGCGCTCCAGGCCTTATCAACGTCATCTTTATCACCATGCGCCACGCAAAGCTGCATCAGGCGATAGTGATCGATCAGCAGATTATCCAGTTCAAGGTCGATCTCTTTTTTAATCGAACGCGGAGAAAACAGCAGGTCGGCCACAATGGCGCTGACGATACCGATGACAATCTCACTGCATCGCTCAACGGCGAACTGCGGCGCCAGCATCGGCTCTTCATGAATAGTGATAATAATGATAAGCGCGGTATAGCCCGCCAGGCCCCAGGCATAGGAGTTCTCAACCCGCACCAGCGAGGAGATCCAGGTGCAGAATCCGGCCCACAGGCAGCATACCAGCACCATCAGCAGCGGGGCGCGGATCATCAGGATGATGATCGCCAGCGCGGCGATACAGCCGATAAAGGTGCCGGCGATACGCAGCATCCCGCGATAGCGGATCGCCCCGGAGTAAGGCTCCCCGCCTGCGGCAAACGCCGGGCCGGCAGCAACGATGGCGGCGGTAAGCACCGCCCAGCGCGGCGTTTCCAGCTGAAAATGAAAACCGACGAATAACGCCAGCACCACCGCGCAGGCTAACTTAACGGCGAAGCGGAGATGCCGGAGTTCGATGGTGAAGATCCCCATGGCGATTAACCAAACTCACGCAGGCGCATCGCCAGTTTCTGGAAGAAGTTTGCCTGGCGGGTATCACGATCCTCTTTACCTGTAATCACCACCGTCGCGGTGGTACCCGCAGGCCAGAGATTGCCCTGCTGTTGATCGAGGCGAATACGTACCGGCACCCGCTGTGCCAGACGTACCCATTCAAGGTTAGAATCAATAGAGGCTAGCCCCTTTGAATCGCTGCTGCTGCTGGCATTGGTGACGCCTGCAGCAATGCTGTCGACGGTGCCCCTGAGGGTGTGTACGCTTCCCAGCGGGGTGATTTCAGCACGAAAGCCGGGGCGTACGCCCTCAAGCTTGGTCTCTTCAAGATAGGCCATAACATAGAAGGTATTCTGCTTCACCAGCGCAACCGCGGTGGAGCCTCGGGTGATAAACTCGCCGCGGTAAACGTTCAGGTTGGTCACCCAGCCGTCGGCCGGGGCGCGAATCACCGTACGTTCAAGGTCAAGCTTCGCCAGGTCGCGACTTGCCGTCGCTTTGGCTAATTGATGCTCAACGGTTTGCAGAACGTTATTCGCCTGGTCTATCTCTTCCCTGGACATGGCCTGGACGCCAAGGCGGTTACGACGGCCGGCTTCGACGCGCTTCTCCTGCGCCAGAGTCTGATAGTAGGAGACATCGGCTTCAGCCTCGGCTAACGCCTTCTGGTAACGCGGCTGGTCAATGACGAACAAAACCTGGTCTTTCTTAACCAGTTGGTTATCCTTGATATTCACCTGCGAAATCAGGCCGGAGACGTCGGGAGCGATGGCCACAATATCCGCACTAAAACGCGCATCGCGCGTCCAGGGCGAGGCGGTGTAATACACCCATGCGCGAAAAATCGCCATAAATGCAAGGATAACCAGTATCACAGTAATTGCGGTACGGAGGATATTTCTTGTTAGTGTTTTCACATCAACCTCAAACGAACAAACGTGATATCAGATAAAACAGGCAGCAATATAGCGCGGTATTAAACAGTGCCGGGTGCCAGACAAAATCATAGATGCCCGTTGGAACCAGCAGGCGGTGCACCAGCCAGAAGATGGCTAGCGACAATAGCAATTCAAAGAAGATCGGCGGAAACGACAAGCCGAAAATCACAATGACAGGAAACAGACTCATGATGACCTTGATAAGAAGCGTACAGGTGATATGCGCGATGCGTTTATTATTAAGCTAACTATATAGTAACGTAACAATTGCGGTCTTATCTATAATGTGTGATCTAAATCACTTTTAAGCCAGAGTGAATAATGGAACGATTAAAACGCATGTCCGTTTTTGCCAGAGTGGTCGAATTAGGTTCATTCACCGCCGCGGCCCGCCAGCTCCAGATGAGCGTTTCTTCCATCAGCCAGACGGTAGCCAAACTGGAAGATGAACTGCAGGTTAAGCTACTCAACCGCAGTACGCGCAGCCTTGGCTTAACAGAAGCGGGAAAAATATATTATCAAGGCTGTCGGCGAATGCTGTTCGAAGTCCAGGATGTCCATGAGCAGCTGTACGCGTTTAACAATACGCCCATCGGTACGCTGCGCATCGGCTGTTCTTCAACTATGGCACAGAATGTCCTGGCTCGCATAACCGCCGATATGCTCAAAGAGCATCCGGGTCTCTCAATCAATCTGGTCACAGGCATTCCCGCGCCGGACCTGATTGCGGACGGCCTGGATGTGGTTATTCGCGTGGGAGCGCTGCAGGATTCCAGCCTCTTTTCCCGCCGCCTGGGCTCCATGCCGATGGTGCTCTGCGCGGCAAAAAGCTACCTTCAGCACGCCGGATGTCCGGAAAAACCGGCGGATCTCGCCAGCCACTCGTGGCTGGAATACAGCGTCCGGCCGGATAACGAATTTGAAATCATCGCTCCGGAAGGGATTTCAACCAAGCTGATCCCTCAGGGCAGATTCGTCACCAACGATCCGATGACGCTGGTGCGCTGGCTGACGGCAGGCGTCGGCGTGGCTTACGTTCCGCTGATGTGGGCGATCGAAGAGATCAACCGCGGCGAACTGGAGATCCTGCTGCCGAGCTACCAGTCCGATCCGCGACCGGTATACGCGCTGTATACCGAGAAAGATAAGCTGCCGCTGAAGGTACAGGTATGCATTAATTACCTGACTGAGTATTTCGTCGGGGTGGCGAAGATTTACCAGGGGATGCACGGCCGGGGGATTGCCCGCTAGCGGCCCGAGCCCGCCACTGAGGGTAAAAACAGATTATCGGGCCCGGCATCGGAAATAATCTGCGTTACGTTGCGGAGATTGCCGATACGCACCTCGCCGGAACGATCAAATTTGCTCTTATCGATTAATAATAGCGACTGTGCCGCTCGTTTCAGAAGCAGCGATTTGTAGGCGGCATTATTGGCGCTGGAATCCCAGAGTACGCCATCGTTATCGATCCCCTCGCAGGAAAAAATAAACAGATCGATCTCCAGCGATTTAACCTGAGAGAACAGCGCCGGATTAACGTAATAACCATACTGACGCAGGAGCTGGCCCCCGGCGCTGATCAGCTGGATCCGCTCACGGCGGCCCAGCTCTACGCAGACCGGATGGCTATTGGTAAATACCGTCAGGGTCATATTCGGTAGCTGACGCGCCAGAAACCAGCAGGTTGAGCTGGCATCCAGCGCGATCGTCATCCCTTCATCAATCCACGCCAGCGCCGTACGCGCGATATCAGATTTATGGGCATAATGGCTTTTCACGCGGCTATGAAAAGGCTTCTCGCCGTTGTGATTGTTACGCTGGAGAACGCGCGCCTGCCCGTGGCTACGCTGAAGACGCCCCTGCTTCTGCAGCTCGCTCAAATCGCGACGAATGGTCTCGATACTGACCTGCAGCAGATGGGACAACGCTTCGGTGGTTAAGGTGTGATGCTGGTTGAGTAGTTCGACTATCTGCTGCTGACGCGCGGCTTTCATCGCGACTCCGCGGAGGTGATTTGCGCTTTCGCCGCGGGCGAAAGCGCATTGAGAAGTATCAGGCGGTACCGCCGACGGTGAGTTTATCCACTTTGAGCGTTGGCTGACCGACGCCAACCGGTACGCTCTGGCCCTCTTTGCCGCAAACGCCGACGCCGCTGTCCAGCTTCAGATCGTTCCCCACCATCGAAATCTGCTGCATCGCTTCAATACCTGAACCGATAAGCGTCGCGCCCTTCACCGCTTTGGTCACTTTACCTTTTTCAATCAGGTAGGCTTCAGACGTGGAGAAGACAAATTTCCCGGAGGTGATATCCACCTGACCGCCGCCGAAGTTCGGCGCGTAGATGCCGTAATCGACCGATTCGATAATCTCCTGCGGCGTAGATTTCCCCGCCAGCATGTAGGTGTTGGTCATACGCGGCATAGGCAGGTGCGCGTAGGATTCGCGACGACCGTTACCGGTTGGCGCCACGCCCATCAGCCTGGCGTTGAGCTTGTCCTGCATATAGCCTTTGAGAATGCCGTTTTCGATCAAAACGTTATACTGGCCCGGCGTGCCTTCATCATCAATGGCAAGGGAGCCGCGACGGTGAGCAATGGTGCCATCATCCACTACGGTGCACAGCTCAGAGGCCACCAGTTCGCCCATATGGCCGCTGAATACCGACGTCCCGCGACGGTTAAAGTCACCTTCCAGGCCGTGACCGACGGCTTCATGCAGCAGGACGCCAGGCCAGCCCGCGCCCAGCACAACCGGCAGCATCCCGGCAGGCGCCGCGACGGCGGTCAGGTTGACCAGCGCCATACGCACGGCTTCTCTCGCCCAAACATCCGCGCGAACGTCGCCATCCTGCGAGTCCAGGAAATAGTCGTAGCCAAAGCGGCCGCCGCCGCCGCTGGCGCCGCGCTCGCGTTTGCCATCCTCTTCCACCAGCACGCTGACGGAAAGGCGAACCAGCGGGCGAACGTCCGCCGCCAGCGTGCCGTCGGTGGCGGCGACAAGAATTAACTCGTAGACGCCGGTCAGGCTGGCGGAAACTTCCTGCACCCGCTTATCGGCCGCGCGGGCGGTTTTATCCACCCGGCGCAAAATATCCAGCTTCTCTTCCCGGCTCATACTTTGCAGCGGATCGATGCTGGTATAGAGGGAACGATGCTCCACCCCGCCAAGGGTATGCACTTTACCATCCCCATGGTCGCGTACAATGGTGCGGGCCGCCTGTGCGCTCTGTTCCAGCGCCAGTCGACTAATCTGGTCAGCATAGGCAAAGCCGGTTTTTTCCCCGCTCACCGCGCGGACGCCAACGCCCTGGTCGATATTGTACGAACCATCTTTAATGATGCTGTCTTCAAGAACCCAGGACTCGTGATAGCTCGACTGAAAATAGAGATCGCCGTAATCCAGACGGCGCTCGGCCAGCTGGCCAAGAATGGTAAACAGATCCTGATGATTCAGGCCGTTTGCCGACAGTAATTGTTCACTTACCAGGTTCAGACTCATCGTTTTGCTACTCGTTTGTTGCCGCCTCAGGGGCGGAAATAAAAAAGGCTATCTATTGAGAGTGCGGTAATTACGCACAATCGTCAAATCATTGCTTTTTGTCGCTCCGCGCCTGGCGCAGCACTTCGTTAATTTGCGGCTGATCGATAGGACCGGTGATGCGATAGCGCAAAATAGAGACCTTGTTCCACAGCGGCCCCAGTACCTTACTGGCAGCAAAGACCGCGGCGCCGATAATCGGGTTAACGGCAAAGGCCGCGGCGACGCCCACGGTCGCAGAAATCTCCGGCGCGACCACGGCCTGCATATCCAGCTGACGACGCACGAGATCCACCGACCCCTTCATGGCGATATCCGCTTCCAGACCATCGACCAGCGTATCGTCGGTATGCAGAACGCCGTCTTTAATCCACGCCGTACTGCGAATGGAATCAAAGTAGAACCCTTCGCTGAACGTATCGCTAAAGTCGAAGCGCAGCTTGCGCAGCAGCGCGTCAACGCTCAACAATCGCAGAAGCTGGCCGGCATGACCGGTGCTGAGGTCGGTAAACTCGCCTTTTCCAAGACGGCTTTTGAGGATCCCGTTAAGCGAGGCAACGTCGGGCTGCCACGGCGGCGCACGCCAGTGCAGGTCATAATCGATATCAAACGACGAACCTTTTACCGGCGTGGAGACGCCGAAGAAGTTCACGAAATCGTCGGTTTTATTGCCGTGCAGCTTACCTTTCAAAGAGGTTCGTACGCCCGCCGGCGCGCTCACCCATACGCCATCGGTCGTCAGACGGCCAAAACCGGTATCGACCAGTCCGTTCGCCAGCGTCAGGGTATCGCCGCGAATATCAAAATCCCCTTCGATACGGCCATATTTTTGCCCCCACAGCCAACACTCGGCGCAGCGAAGCTGAAGGTCCGGCCAGCCATGGAAATCAATGTTGGTATCGGCCAGCGGGGCGCTGCTTTTTTCTGTCCCGCGGCTTTTCGCCGCCGTTGGGTTGTAGTAGAGATAGCGAATGGCCGCCAGCCACGGGGCGTTCTTCCGCATCGTCAGGGTTGCGTTGACTTCACGCCCCTGGGCTTCAATCTTCGTTCCCCCGGCATCGGGCCGGGAGACAAGGCTAACGTTATTCCAGCTCTGGCCCGCCATCGTTAACGCCGGCGTTCGCAGCGTGACCTGTTCCGGGAAGACGAGATTACTGCTGACGTCATTCGCCGCTCCGCCCTGGAACAGCGCCAGCCACTGCGCGCCATCCATCGGCGGCATATTCAGCTCCACGCCTGGCTGCCCGGGAAGCGGAGAAACGGCTTTACTGTCCGTGGTTAAAATAGCGCGGTCCAGGGTGAGCTTATGACCCAGCAGCCAGCGGCTATTAATATGATTCTTCGCCCCCATGGAACCGGCCAGATTAAAACTGCTTAAGCCGCCATCAACCTTAATTTTTACCGGCAACGGCTCCCCGGCCTGCTTATCTAACGGCGCAGGTAAGTGACTACTTACACTCTTCAGGTCAGCGTTGAGGTCAACCTTATAGGCCGCGCTACCGCGATACGGAAGCTCAATCGCGACTTTTCCGTCCCAGGGCACGCTGCCGCTCAGGGTGCCATCCAGGGATTTCGGCAATAAACCGGTACGCGCAGGCTGCCAGCTGGCGTTCATCCCGACGTTCACGAGAAATGCTTTCGCGCCTTCGGTGGTCGAGAAATCAAGATTCAGCGGCTGATTAAACCAGCTCGCGCTCATCGGTTCGCTTTTCAGGTCGCCGTTTACAAAGCTGAATTTACCGCTCAGGTTCTGCAATGTGGTATCAATAGGCTTGATAAACAAGCTGTTATTGTTCAACCGGACATCACCTTTAGCGGTGGTCATCTCGCCATCCAGGGGGATATCAAGATGTAAGCGAGCGCTAACATTACCGTCCAGCTGGAGCTCATCCAGCGCCGCGCCCAGCGTCTCTTTCAGCGGCGTCTCGTTAAAATAAGGGCCAACCTCTTTACCCGGGCCGTTAACGTCGGCATCAATCAGCAGCTTTTCTCGCGAATAGTCGGGAATCACCGCATCAAGATTGCTGGCGGTCACGTTGCCGAGCATCGCCTTATCGGCCTTCATCCATAGCCCATCATTGATAAAATTAAGGTCGATATTAAGCCCGGTAAGCGCGGGCCAGTCAGGCTGAAAGGCAAAGGTGGCGTTCTTGAGCGGCACCGTGACCTGGAATTGCCCCTCATTATGCTTGTACGGGAAAAGATGCGGGTTACCGCCATAGGCCAGCGTAGCATCGGTGGCCTGACCGCCTTTAATGGCTCCGCTGAGGTAATCCACCAGCGCTTTGCCCATCAGATTTTCCGGGAAGTAGCGCCAGGCCTGTCCGCCATCGTTGGTACTGATACCGGCCAGAATACCGAGCCAGGGTTCGTCGCCCTGCGGTTGCAGATAGCGGAACCCACCGCGGGCACGAACGCCGGTAGCCTGTACGTCAATATCGCGACCATCGAGCATAAAACCCTTGTCATTCTTCACCCAACTGAGGGTTGCATCGCCTTTGGCGATCTCCAGCGGCGCACGAAAGACCGTTTCATAGGGCATTTTCGCCTGCGTCATGCTGGCATGCAGAGTACCGTTTTCTACGCTCCCGGCAATGTTGCCGGAAAAATGCTCAGCCCCTGGCAGCAGCTTCCACTGCTTCCAGGACATGTCGCTCCAGTCCGCCCGGAAGCGCGTTTTTTCCGCCATTTGCAACGGAATATCCAGCGCCAGAAGATTGATTTTGCCGTCAGGCTGCGTCGTACGCCAGATTTCGCCCAGCGATGGAGCCAGTTTATCCGCCATCGGCTGCAGTCCGGTCAAACCGCTAAGGTTAAGGTTGCTGGCGCGAATGCGCAGCTCATCGCTGCGTTGACCATTTTTTCCGCCCACATCCTGAGCCGGGATCCACGCCATCGACAGCGCGCCGCGCGGCCAGGGTTTGTCATCCATCGAGATGCGCGTATCAGGGATGTGAAAGCCCCAGCTTTGATTATCGCGATAGATGTGCGCCGTCAGATTATCAACCGACAGATGGTGCTTCTCTTTATCGCCCTGCCAGCTGGCGCCGCCTTTTTTGAGCCATACATCGCCGCTGGCGACATCGCCTTTGTCGATAGTCATCCAGCCTTCCAGGCTAAACCGCGCGCTCTGCAGGGCGATGTTGTCCTGCATCCAGCGCCCAAGCCACGGCTTAACGTCGATATCATCCGCCTGAAGCCAGACGCGCCCCTTATTGAGCAGGCCGTCTTCATCGCGCAGGTCCATTCGCACCTGCATCACGCCGTGCTGGCCGGTCAGGCTGCTGAGGCTAAGCTGCCCCTCCGCGCGATGGCGATTTTTACCGTTCAGCCAGGTAAGCTGCGGAATGGTGAGCTCCGCACGCTGGCCGGAGATGGTCAGAAAGCTCAGATGGCTATCGCGAAGAATAAAATGATCGAACTGGCGGAGGAAAAGATCGCTGATACGGTCGGTTTTCAGCCCTTCACCGCTATTATTCGTTTGAATGGGGGTATTGGTATGAACCTGCAGCTGCCAGAAGGTCAGATCGCGAAACTGCCAGCGCATATGCAGCAGGCTTTGCCAGACGTCGAGCGCCAGGGTGACGCGTTTAGCGGAAAGCTCGCCGCCATCATTCAGGCCGGCCTTAACATCGCGGACATCAAGCGTCGGGCCAAAAGTCTGCCAACTGGCGACAATATTTGAAGCATCGACCGGTACGCCGGCCATCGCGGAGACTTTTTCCAGCACCTGCGGACGCCAGCTGTTTAACTGCGGCAGAACGAGACGCAGACCGCTCACCAGCAGTGCGACGACAACAATCAATGTTGCCACGGTGAGCAGTAATATCCCGGGCAGTCGCCTCACGCATCTCTCCTTGTCAGCCTGTTACGCGTCATCCTTTTGCCCGCCTCTTTATCCCGACATCAGCAAGCAAAACGGATGATTACATCATTACTACATCAAACTGCTCTTGATTATAGAGCGGTTCAATTTGCACTTTGACCTGCTTACCGACAAAGATCTCGACTTCTGCCAGCGCGTGCGACTCTTCCCCTTTCAGCGTTTCCGCTACCGCAGGAGAAGCATAGACCAGGAACCGGTCGGAATCGTAGGCATGGTGCACGCGCACGATTTCGCGCATGATTTCATAGCACACCGTTTCCACCGTTTTCACCGTACCGCGACCGTGGCAGGTAGGGCACTCATTACACAGCACATGCTCCACGCTTTCGCGAGTACGCTTGCGGGTCATCTCTACCAGCCCAAGCTGGGAGAAGCCGTTGATGCTGGTTTTAACCCGGTCTTTGCTCAGCGCCTGCTCAAGAGAGTGCAGCACCCGACGGCGGTGATCTTCATTATTCATATCAATGAAATCGATGATGATAATCCCACCGAGATTGCGCAGCCGCAGCTGGCGGGCAATCGCCTGGGTCGCCTCAATATTGGTATTAAAGATAGTATCGTCAAGATTACGGTGACCGACGAATGCCCCGGTGTTGATATCAACGGTGGTCATCGCTTCCGTTTGGTCAATGATCAGATAGCCGCCTGATTTCAGTTCAACTTTGCGTTCCAGAGCGCGCTGGATTTCATTTTCCACGTCAAAGAGATCGAAAATCGGCTGACGGCCGCTGTAGTGCTCCAGCTTGCTGGTCATCTCCGGAATATATTCGGCGGTAAACTCCAGCAGCGATTCGTAAGTCAGACGGGAGTCAACGCGAATCCGGTCAAGATGCGCATCGGCGAAATCACGTAGCACGCGCTGCGCCAGCGCCAGTTCGCCGTACATTTGATATCGGGTCTGCTGGCGCTTTTTGCGTTCCATCACTTTTGTCCAGACGCGCTTGAGATAGGCGGCATCAGCAGCCATCTCCTGCTCATGAACGCCTTCCGCCGCGGTACGGATAATGAATCCGCCCTGCTCGTCACAGTATTCAGAGACCACTTTTTTCAGGCGTTCACGTTCCGCTTCGCTTTCAATACGCTGAGAGACGCCGACGTGCGAAGCGCCGGGCATAAAGACCAGATAGCGAGATGGTATGGTGATATCGGTGGTCAGGCGGGCGCCTTTGGTACCGAGGGGGTCTTTCACCACCTGCACCATTAAATCCTGCCCCTGGCGCACCAGCTCGGAGATATCGCGGACGGCGAACTGTTTTTGCTCTTCGCCCGCCACGCACTCGGTGTGCGGCATAATATCGGAAGCGTGCAGAAACGCGGCCTTATCCAGACCAATATCTACAAAAGCCGCCTGCATTCCTGGCAGCACCCGACTGACACGACCCTTGTAGATATTGCCTACTATTCCGCGTCGCGCTTCACGCTCAATATGAATTTCCTGAAGAATACCGCCATCAATATAAGCGACGCGCGTTTCTGATGGCGTTACGTTAACTAATAATTCAGCAGTCATCATTATCCCTTTTCTTCACGCAGTGAGTTAAAGTTACTTAGCAACTCATACGTTTCCACCAGCGGTAAGCCAACGACGGCGTGATAGCTGCCATTTATCTTCCTGACGAAACAGCCACCCAACCCCTGAATACCGTATGCACCTGCTTTATCTAAAGGTTCGCCGCTGGCGACATAATCGGCGATATCCTGCCCTGAGAGCACGCGGAAAGTGACCTCCGTGACCACCAGGCAATCCAGCGTCTGCCGCTTATCAGCCAGCGCCACGGCGGTCATCACCTGATGAGTCTTTCCGGAAAGCATGCGTAGCATCTCGGCGGCGTGCCCGCCATCGCGCGGTTTTTCCAGCACTTCACCGTTAAGGATGACAATGGTATCCGCGCCTAAAACCGGGAGATCGCGCGGTGCCAGCGCGACGCCAGCCAGGGCCTTTTCGCGCGCCAGCCGGACCACATACTGCTGGGCGCTCTCCTGCGGGCGACGCTGTTCCTCAATACCGGGAACCACGCGCTCAAAAGCGAGGCCAAGCTGTGTCAGCAGTTCCTGCCGACGCGGAGAACCTGAAGCAAGATACAGAGTCGTCATATCAACCTTATTGCACTGCAAACTGCTGGCGCACTTTACGCATCAGCAGGAAAATCCATGGCCAGAGCACACCGTTTACTACACTACTCCAGAACACTTCCGGACGGAAAGAGACGTTGATCACTAAAAACTCTGCCCAGAAAACAATGATATCCACGGAGAGGGATAACATGACCACCACCAGCGCCTGTTGCCAAAGCGCCAGGTTGCGGAACAGTTGATACTTCAGCGCAACCAGATAAGCCACAATACTTAATGATAGTGCGCGAACGCCAAGCGTCGACCCGCTGATGAGATCGAGGATTGCGCCCATCACAAAGCCTGTGCCAACGTTAACCCGGTGGGGTAGCGCGAGGATCCAGTACAACAGGATAAGCAATACCCAGTTTGGCCGGTAGACGCTAATGTCCGCCGGCCAGGGCATAATCTGCAGCAATAGTGCGATAAGAAACGAGAGCCAGATAACCCAGCGTCCCTGGCTACGGTAACTTGCCACTATTGCCCTCCTGCTGGCAGAGGCTGCTGCGGCATACCGGTTGCCGGGGCGGGCATCTGCGGCCCCATCGCATCCGGCGCAGGCAGAACCTGCGGCATCATCTGCATCAGGCGTTCATTCGCTACGCGATGAACCTCTTCCGGCGTCATCGGATTCGCGCCGTTGCGATCGGCTCCCCACAGCAGCAGCAGATAACGCAAGCGCTGCAGACCGGCAGTCGGACGCGCCTGAATCACCGTATACGCACGCTGCGTATCCAGCTTAACGGACGAAACTACCCCGACCGGATACCCTTCAGGGAAGCGGCCGCCGAGACCCGAAGTGACCAGCACGTCGCCGACGCGAATATCGGTATTGGCCGGCAGATGTTCGAGCTGTAAATCGTCAGTACAACCGTTGCCTGCGGCAATGACGCGAATATCGTTACGCAGTACCTGAATCGGTAACGCATGCGTGGCATCGCAAATCAGCAGCACGCGGCTGGTCAGCTTCGCGACCGCGACCACCTGACCCACAACGCCTTTATCGCTGATAACCGGCTGTCCTTCATAAACGCCGTTAACGCTGCCTTTATCGATAACCACCTGATCGCTATAGGGGTCGTTAACCGTTGAGATGACCTGGGTCACCATTTTTTGCTCGTCCTGGCGCAGCGGAGAGCCCAGCAGCTCGCGCAGACGCGCGTTCTCCTGTTTGTACTGACCCAGCATCAGTAAGTCGCTGTTCTTGAGCAGCAACTCCTGACGCAGCGCGCGATTTTCCAGTTCGAGCTGATCGCGGGTGGCCAGCGTTTGCGAAACGCTATCCAGCAATTCCCGGGGACCATTAGAGACAAAGTAGAAAGGGCTGACGGCTGTATCCATGTACGTTCGAATTTGGCTGAACGTACCCAGGCGGCTGTCGGCGATTATCACGCCAAGCGCCACCAAAACCGCCAGAATAAGGCGAATCTGTAGCGACGGGCCACGGCTAAAAATTGGCTTCATAGGCTATGCGTATTCTCGTGTCAGTTAAGATCGGGGCAGCCGTAGGCCAGCTACCCGGATCTCAGGCTGACTACTCTTCGCTGAACAAGTCGCCGCCGTGCATATCGATCATTTCCAGTGCCTTACCGCCGCCACGAGCGACGCAGGTCAGTGGATCTTCTGCAACTACGACAGGGATTCCTGTCTCTTCCATTAACAGACGGTCAAGGTTGCGAAGCAGAGCACCGCCGCCGGTCAGAACCATTCCGCGTTCGGAGATATCGGAAGCCAGTTCCGGCGGGCACTGTTCCAGCGCGACCATCACCGCGCTGACGATGCCGGTCAACGGCTCCTGCAGCGCTTCGAGGATTTCGTTAGAGTTCAGCGTAAAGCCGCGCGGCACGCCTTCAGCAAGGTTACGCCCGCGAACTTCGATTTCGCGAACTTCATCACCCGGATAAGCGGAACCGATTTCGTGCTTAATGCGTTCTGCGGTCGCTTCGCCGATCAGGGAGCCATAGTTACGACGGACATAATTAATGACGGCTTCGTCAAAACGGTCGCCGCCGATACGTACGGAGGAGGAGTAAACCACACCGTTCAGCGAGATGACCGCCACTTCAGTGGTACCGCCGCCGATATCCACAACCATTGAACCGGTTGCTTCGGAGACCGGCAGGCCTGCGCCGATCGCAGCCGCCATTGGCTCTTCAATCAGGAAGACTTCACGGGCGCCAGCGCCCTGTGCGGACTCACGAATCGCGCGACGTTCAACCTGGGTCGCACCAACCGGCACGCAAACCAGCACGCGCGGGCTCGGACGCATAAAGCTATTGCTGTGCACCTGTTTAATAAAGTGCTGGAGCATTTTTTCGGTAACGAAGAAGTCGGCGATGACGCCGTCTTTCATTGGGCGAATAGCTGCAATGTTGCCCGGTGTACGCCCAAGCATCTGCTTCGCTTCATGACCCACAGCGGCGACGCTTTTCGGCGATCCGGCACGATCCTGACGAATGGCCACAACGGAAGGCTCATTCAATACGATGCCTTGTCCTTTTACATAAATCAGGGTATTCGCGGTACCCAGGTCAATGGACAGGTCATTGGAAAACATGCCACGAAATTTTTTTAACATACTAAGGGATAATCCTGAAAGCTGGGGCGGAAAACAAAATCCGCTTACTTTACCAACCACGCGCAGCAGCGACAAGGCGCAAAAATCATCTGCTGCGGTGAAAATTAGTGCAGTTCGTTACCTTTGTTACAAATTTGACTGAGTCCGTCCAACGCAGAAATCTTCAGCAGCGCTCCGCGCTTGAATCTGCAACCTGTCAAAGGTCATTCACTGGCATTTACATTGCGACAATCCGGCAGGTAGACAAGCACACCCCCATCACTATGGCGCGCATTATTCTACGTGAAATCACGCTAAACGGCAGATCAAACAGAGTATCTTTGCGAATATTTTTTCACATTTGTGTCAAGTGGCTGTGAGGCGGCAAAAAATTCCCCCTGACCACCGGTAACACCGCATTGAGACAGCACCTGCCACTCACTTCGGCTAAGCACGCCGGTTGCGAAAACCTGAACCGGCATTCCTTTACAGGCTTCTACCAGGCTCTGCACCAGCAGCTGATTTTCACTGCGTTTTTCTATATTGCGCGATAACCCCGAATGCAGCTTAATCACTTCAACATCGAGCTGCTTGATCCAGCTGGTTCCAACCAGCGTCAAACCGGCCTGAACCACGGCAATTCGAATACCTAAAGCGTTAACCAACCGCATAACCGGCTGCAGGCGGCCGATATATTGACAAACATCCGCCTCTGCAAGTTCAAAAATAATACGTCGACGGTGCGATTTTTCGCATTGCATCAAAGTATCGCGCAGCCAGCGCTGGAATCGAGGGCGGATCAAGGACTCGACCGTCACCTGCAGCGCAAGGTTTTCTTCCGGCCAAAAGCCTAAAAACGGCAGCAATCGCGTAATTTGCAAACGGTCATACTCCTCCGCCAGGCCAAACTGCAGCACCATCGGCATATATTCGGCCGCAATCACCTCTTCCTTACCATCATAAAGACGGCACATTAGCTCACGATGATGTACGCGACCATCACGAGTGACGGCTGGTTTCTGGTAAAGTCGCGGGCCGCCGCGGCTAAGCATTTGCTCGATAAGCGTACGCCAGCGCACGTTGCCACGCCCTTTCTCCGGCAGAGAATCGTCATAGACGGCCCAGCTGTTGCTGCCCTGCAGCACCGCATTACGCGTGGCCGCTTCCGCATGCTCCATTACCTGGGCCGCCGTTTGTCCGCTGCGGAAAGCGCAGATCCCGATATGCATCATATCGTCACGATCGAGAATTCGCGTCGGCGGCAGGGCATCCATGGCTTTCAGGAGTAACCCGGCAATGCTGTCCGCCTCTTTCAACGTGCGATGCGGAAGCAGGACGGCAAAATCGCTGCGGTGGTAGCGAGCCAGCAGTGCGCCAGGGTAGCGCATAATAAAAGTGGAAAGCATGTTGATCAGCGTAAAGTAGTGCTCTTCGGTCGCTGCGCGTCCCCAGTTATCGCGCAGCAGGTCGAAATCCGGCAGGCGGATCATCATTACGATGCCGTATGACCCCACTTTCTCCTGATCTTCAAGCAGCGTCGACAGCTGATTATCAAAAAATAATCGGTTACTCAGCCCGGTTTTTGAATCCTGCGCGACATAGGAACGGATCAGGGTATCCATGCGGCTTCGCTGATCGCTGGCGAACTGAAGTTCGGATAGCAGCAAATCCAGCGCGCTACTGGTATTCGCTGGCCACTCGTGTACCGACCCTCGAACCTGCGGTCCGCGTTCGCCATTTAGAATACGCGCAGTGCGAAGTTCCAGTAGCTCCTGGCCCGCCAGCTGGCGACGGATCCAGCGCACGGAAAAAAAGATAATCAGCACCATAAAACCAATGGCAATGGAGAGCGGCGCGGTGATGTGCAGTGAACGGAAGTAACTGGCCATCGGATCCAGGTACACCAGATGGATTGCCATACCGGGCTGCTTGAGCGACGGTACCGTGATATCGCGAAACTGATTGCTGCTACCTAAAGGACGATAGTTATCGGTGCGGGAATGGCTATAGACCGATTTGCCATTAAGCTGAAAGTCAACGCGCGTCGCGTCGATCGGCGTCATCAGCTCATCCATCTGCGGTTCAATCTGGTCAAAAGACATAGAGACCAGACGGTTATCCAGCATGGTCGCCACCGCCTGAACGCGGTTGGTCATTTTTAGCTGAATACCGTTATAAAAACTCAGCGAAGCGCCAATCAGCGTGACAAAGATCGTCAGGCTGGTGAGTAACGTGACAAACGCTGAGAATTTCGTCGTTAATCGCATCCCTGTGTTAACTCCGCGTGTGAATGACTACCCGATAAACATCCGGGCTCCTGTGCTGGCGCCTAAACTAAAGTAAGCACTAACTTTCTAAAGAGCGACGCATACTATCAAAGCTGGCGCATCTGGCAATTTATTGCGTTACGTCGGTGTAATAATGCCGTTAGCGAGTATAGTCTGCAGAAAAAATTTTCCAATCATCCAACCTATGAGGACCGGCGTATGCAGGCTTTAATCTTAGAACAGCAGGATGGCAAAACTCTCTCTTCGGTGCAAACCATTGACGCCAGCCAGCTGCCGCAGGGCGATGTGACAGTGGATATCCACTGGTCCAGCCTGAACTATAAAGATGCGCTGGCCATCACCGGTAAAGGAAAAATTATCCGCAACTTTCCGATGATTCCTGGCATCGATTTTGCCGGTTTTGTCCACAGTAGCGAGGATCCGCGTTTCCACGCCGGCCAGCAGGTGCTGCTGACAGGATGGGGCGTGGGTGAAAACCACTGGGGCGGCCTTGCGGAGCGCGCTTGCGTTAAAGGCGACTGGCTGGTGGCGATGCCGCAAGGCCTGGATGGTCGTAAGGCCATGATCATTGGGACCGCCGGTTTCACCGCGATGCTGTGCGTGATGGCACTGGAAGACGCCGGGGTTCGTCCGGAAGATGGCGAGGTCGTGGTCACCGGGGCCAGCGGCGGCGTCGGCAGCACCGCGGTCGCTTTGCTGCATCATCTCGGGTACAAGGTGGCGGCGGTTTCCGGGCGCGAAAGCACCCATGAATATCTTAAAAACCTCGGCGCGCAGCGCATTCTTAGCCGCGATGAGTTCGCCGAAACCCGCCCGCTGGAAAAACAGCAGTGGGCCGGTGCCGTTGATACCGTTGGCGATAAGGTGCTGGCAAAATTGCTGGCGCAGATGAACTACGGCGGCTGTGTGGCGGCCTGCGGTCTGGCAGGCGGCTTTGCCCTGCCCACGACCGTGATGCCGTTTATTCTGCGTAACGTGCGTCTGCAGGGCGTTGATTCGGTAATGACGCCAGCCGCGCGCCGGGCCGAGGCCTGGCAGCGTCTGGTGCGCGATCTGCCGGAATCCTTCTATGCGCAAAGCGCAACGGAAATCTCCCTCGCCGAAGCCCCTGAATTCGCCGATAAGATCATGACCAATAAGATTCAGGGGCGCACGCTGGTTAAAATCGTCTAATCTGCAATTTTTCGTGACATATTCGCAATAACGCTCCGCCTCCGTCATGCTAAGAAAAACGCACGACGGAGGATGCCATGAAATCCAAAAAACTGACGGAAGCCGACGTAACGGCAGAATCCGTTTTTATGCTGCAGCGTCGCCAGGTTCTGAAAATGCTGGGAATTAGCGCGACCGCCCTTTCCCTCTCCCCCTCCGCCCAAGCTGACCTGCTGGATTGGTTTAAAGGCAACGACCGCCCGCCGGCACCGGCAGGTAAAGCGCTGACGTTCGATAAACCGGCGCAATGGCAAAACACTCTCACGCTCACGCCGGAAGATAAGGTGTCAGGCTACAACAACTTTTATGAGTTCGGCCTGGATAAAGCCGATCCGGCGGCCAATGCCGGAAGCCTGCGCACTGATCCCTGGACGCTGACGATTGGCGGCGAAGTGGCAAAACCCCTTACGCTCGATCATGACGACCTGACCAGCCGATTTCCGCTGGAAGAGCGAATTTACCGGATGCGCTGCGTCGAAGCCTGGTCGATGGTGATTCCCTGGGTCGGCTTCCCGCTGCATAAATTGTTATCGCTGGTCGAGCCCACCAGCAATGCGCGCTACGTCGCGTTTAAAACGCTTTATGCGCCTGAGCAGATGCCGGGTCAAAAAGACCGTTTTATCGGCGGCGGGCTGGCGTATCCCTATGTCGAAGGACTGCGGCTCGACGAGGCCATGCATCCTCTGACGCTGCTTAGCGTAGGCGTGTATGGCAAAGCGCTGCCTCCGCAAAACGGTGCGCCGGTCCGACTCACCGTGCCCTGGAAGTACGGTTTTAAAGGGATTAAGTCTATCGTCAGTATCGAACTGACGCGTGAACGTCCCCCCACGACCTGGAACCTCGCCGGACCTGAGGAGTATGGCTTCTACGCCAACGTCAATCCGCATGTCGATCACCCCCGCTGGTCACAGGCAACTGAGCGCTTTATCGGCGCAGGCGGCGTACTTGACGTCAAACGCCAGCCAACACTGCTCTTCAACGGCTATGCTGACGAAGTAGCATCGCTCTACCGGGGCCTGAATTTGCGGGAGAATTACTAGTGCGGCTGACTGTAAAGCAGATTACCTGGCTGAAAGTGCTTCTCCATCTGGCCGGCTTTTTACCCGTTGTCTGGCTGTTCTGGGCCGGACATCAGGGGTATTTCAGCGCCGACCCGGCAAAGGATATCCAGCACTTTACCGGTAGGATGGCTCTTAAATTCCTGCTGGCTACCTTGCTTGTTTCGCCGCTGGCGCGCTACGCTAAACAGCCGTTATTGATACGCACCCGGCGCTTACTTGGTTTATGGTGCTTTGCCTGGGCTACGCTGCATTTGACCAGCTATACGCTGCTCGAACTTGGGATTAACAATCTGGCGCTATTGGGTACAGAAGTCCTCACCCGCCCTTATCTGACGCTGGGGTTAATCAGCTGGCTGATTTTGCTGGCGCTGGCGGCGACGTCAACGCAAGCGATGCAGCGAAGATTGGGTCGTCGCTGGCAAACATTGCATAACTTCGTCTATGTTGTCGCGATCCTTGCCCCCATTCACTACCTGTGGTCGGTGAAGATTTTATCCCCCCAACCGCTAATTTATGCGCTGCTGGCGATCCTGCTTTTAGCATGGCGATACAAGAAGTTCCGCCAGTGGTGGCGCTAATTCCGGATATGTGCAGTTTCCCGCAGTTCTTTTATCAACCGCCACTCTTTACACGATAGCGGTTGATAATCTTCCCTGATAAGACCAGTATTTAGCTGCCAAATGCTACGAAATCGTTATAATGTGCGACTTCGGTTTTCCTGACGGGCTTTTTGAATCCCGAAAAGGTGACAATCGCGCATCGAAGGTATATTTTGTTTTTTACCCGAGAATGGCAGAAGATAGCCGCATATTGGCTGATAAGTTTCGCTTTTTGCTTTCGAGCATCGGAGGCTTAACCTGTCGGCTTCTGAAGAAGCGCGGCGTCTTGCAACAGCAGTAATTCATATGCTTTACAGACGGTGCTAACACGCCTGTCACAATCACACTAAACAAAGAGTACGGAACCCACTCATGGATATTCGTAAGATTAAAAAACTGATCGAGCTGGTTGAAGAATCAGGCATCTCCGAACTGGAAATTTCTGAAGGCGAAGAGTCTGTACGCATCAGCCGTGCCGCGCCAAACGCAGGTTTCCCGGTGATGCAACAGGCTTACGCCGCACCGATGATGCAGCAACAGCCAGCTCTGTCTAACGCAGTCGCCTCTGCGGCAACGCCAGCAATGGAAGCCCCTGCGGCAGCGGAAATCAGTGGCCACATCGTACGTTCCCCAATGGTTGGTACTTTCTACCGCACCCCGAGCCCGGACGCGAAAGCCTTCATCGAAATCGGTCAGAAAGTTAACGCGGGCGATACCCTGTGCATCGTTGAAGCCATGAAAATGATGAACCAGATCGAAGCCGATAAATCCGGCGTGGTGAAAGCCATTCTGGTCGAAAGTGGTCAACCGGTAGAATTTGACGAGCCACTGGTCGTCATCGAATAACGAGGCGAACATGCTGGATAAAATTGTTATCGCCAACCGCGGCGAGATTGCATTGCGTATCCTGCGTGCCTGTAAAGAACTGGGCATCAAGACCGTTGCTGTGCACTCAACGGCGGATCGCGATTTAAAACACGTATTGTTAGCGGATGAGACGGTCTGTATCGGCCCGGCTCCGTCCGTAAAAAGCTACCTCAATATCCCGGCGATTATCAGCGCTGCTGAAATCACCGGCGCGGTGGCTATTCACCCGGGTTACGGATTCCTGTCCGAAAACGCAAACTTCGCTGAGCAGGTTGAGCGTTCCGGCTTTATCTTTATCGGTCCGAAAGCTGACACAATCCGCCTGATGGGCGACAAAGTATCTGCTATCACCGCGATGAAGAAAGCGGGCGTTCCGACCGTACCGGGCTCTGATGGCCCGCTGGGCGAAGATATGGACGTTAACCGCGCCCATGCAAAACGCATTGGCTACCCGGTGATTATCAAAGCCTCCGGCGGCGGCGGCGGTCGCGGTATGCGCGTTGTGCGCAGCGATGCTGAGCTGGCGCAATCCATCTCCATGACCAAAGCGGAAGCCAAAGCCGCGTTTAACAACGACATGGTGTATATGGAGAAATACCTGGAGAATCCTCGTCACATCGAGATCCAGGTACTGGCTGACGGTCAGGGTAACGCTATCTATCTGGCTGAGCGCGACTGCTCCATGCAGCGTCGTCACCAGAAAGTGGTCGAAGAGGCGCCAGCGCCGGGCATTACGCCGGAACTGCGTCGCTATATCGGCGAGCGTTGCTCCAAAGCGTGCGTCGATATCGGCTATCGCGGCGCGGGTACTTTTGAGTTCCTGTTCGAAAACGGCGAGTTCTATTTCATCGAAATGAACACCCGTATTCAGGTTGAACACCCGGTAACCGAAATGATCACCGGCGTCGACCTGATTAAAGAGCAGCTGCGCATCGCAGCCGGCCAGCCGCTGTCCATCAAGCAGGAAGAAGTTGTGGTTAAAGGCCATGCGGTGGAATGCCGTATCAACGCCGAAGACCCGAACACCTTCCTGCCGAGCCCGGGTAAAATTACCCGCTTCCACGCGCCGGGCGGTTTTGGCGTGCGCTGGGAGTCTCATATCTACGCGGGCTACACCGTGCCTCCGTACTATGACTCAATGATCGGTAAGCTGATCTGCTATGGCGAAAACCGTGATGTCGCGATTGCCCGCATGAAAAATGCGCTGCAGGAGCTGATTATCGATGGCATCAAAACCAACGTTGATCTGCAGATTCGCATCATGAACGACGAGCATTTCCAGAATGGTGGCACCAATATCCACTATCTGGAGAAAAAACTCGGATTGCAGGAGAAGTAATTCTGCCATCGCTGCAAAAGGCCGGATAATCCGGCCTTTTTTCTTTTTCTCTCCTCTCCTCTTTTCCATGCGGTACAATCCCCGCTTTCTTCATCCTCAAGGGACAAAAAATGGACAAACGCTTTGTTCAGGCCCATAAAGAGGCGCGCTGGGCGCTGTGGCTAACCCTTCTCTACCTTGCGGCCTGGCTGGCTGCCGCCTATCTGCCGGGCGTCGGTATTGGCCTAACCGGCCTGCCGCACTGGTTCGAAATGGCCTGCCTGCTGGTACCGCTGGTGTTTATTCTGCTGTGCTGGGCGATGGTAAAAGTTATCTATCGCGATATTCCTCTGGAGGATGACGATGCAGCTTGAAGTCATACTGCCGCTTATCGCCTACCTGCTGGTGGTATTTGCTCTCTCCATCTATGCAATGCGTAAGCGCACAACGGGTTCCTTCCTGAACGAATATTTCCTCGGCAGCCGCTCGATGGGCGGCATTGTATTAGCCATGACGCTTACCGCTACCTATATCAGCGCCAGTTCGTTTATAGGCGGCCCCGGCGCGGCCTATAAATATGGCCTCGGCTGGGTGCTTCTGGCGATGATCCAACTTCCGGCGATCTGGCTTTCGCTGGGGATTTTGGGTAAAAAATTCGCCATTCTGGCGCGCCGCTATAATGCCGTAACCCTGAACGATATGCTCTTTGCCCGCTACCAAAGCCGTCTGCTGGTCTGGCTCGCGAGCCTGAGCCTTCTGGTGGCGTTTGTTGGGGCAATGACGGTGCAGTTCATCGGCGGGGCGCGGTTGCTGGAAACCGCAGCGGGTATTCCCTACGAAACCGGTCTGCTGATTTTTGGCGTGAGTATCGCGCTCTATACCGCGTTCGGCGGTTTTCGTGCCAGCGTCCTCAACGACACGCTCCAGGGAATGGTGATGCTGGTCGGCACTATCGTCCTGCTGGTTGGCGTCGTTCATGCGGCTGGCGGGCTACATAATGCGGTAGACACCCTGCAAACCATCGATCCTAAGCTGGTTTCCCCGCAGGGGGCTGATGACATTCTTTCCCCCACCTTTATGACCTCCTTCTGGGTGCTGGTCTGCTTCGGGGTGATTGGCCTCCCGCACACCGCCGTTCGCTGCATCTCCTATAAAGACAGCAAAGCGGTGCACCGGGGAATTATCATTGGCACCATCGTGGTGGCGATCCTGATGTTTGGGATGCATCTTGCGGGTGCGTTAGGCCGGGCGGTGATCCCGGATCTGACGGTGCCGGATCTGGTCATCCCGACGCTCATGGTGAAAGTATTGCCGCCCTTTGCCGCCGGGATCTTCCTCGCCGCACCGATGGCCGCCATTATGTCGACGATCAACGCCCAGCTGCTGCAAAGTTCCGCTACGATCATTAAAGATCTGTATCTGAATCTGCGCCCCGCGCAGATAACAAATGAAGCCCGGTTGAAGCGGATGTCGGCAACGATCACCTTGCTGCTGGGCGCTTTACTGCTGCTGGCAGCCTGGCGTCCGCCTGAGATGATTATCTGGCTCAACCTGCTGGCGTTCGGCGGCCTGGAGGCCGTGTTCTTATGGCCGCTGGTGCTGGGCCTGTACTGGGAACGCGCGAACGCGAAAGGGGCGTTGAGCGCGATGATCGCCGGCGGCGTACTCTATGCCATACTCGCCACTTTTAATCTGCAGTACCTGGGCTTCCATCCGATAGTGCCCGCGTTGCTGTTAAGCTTATTGGCTTTCCTGGTCGGAAACCGGTTCGGTACCTCCGCCCCGCAAGCCGCCATATTGACTACTGATAAATAAAGAGTTTTGCCATGCCATGGATCCAACTGAAACTGAACACTACCGGCGCGAACGCGGAAGAGCTGAGCGATGCGTTAATGGAAGCGGGTTCCGTTTCCATTACTTTCCAGGATACGCACGACACGCCGGTATTCGAACCTCTGCCGGGCGAAACCCGTCTGTGGGGCGATACTGACGTTATCGGCCTGTTTGACGCCGAGACCGATATGAAAGAAGTGATCGCGGTGCTGGAGCAGAATCCGCTGCTGGGTGCCGGTTTCGTGCATAAAATCGAACAACTGGAAGACAAGGACTGGGAGCGCGAATGGATGGATAACTTCCACCCTATGTGCTTCGGTAAACGCCTGTGGATCTGCCCGAGCTGGCGCGATGTGCCGGATGAAAACGCCGTTAACGTAATGCTCGACCCGGGCCTGGCGTTTGGTACCGGTACGCATCCCACCACGGCGATGTGCCTGCAGTGGCTGGATGGCCTCGATCTCGCGGGCAAAACGATAATCGATTTTGGCTGCGGCTCAGGCATTCTGGCCATTGCGGCATTAAAGCTGGGCGCCGCGAAAGCTATCGGTATTGATATCGACCCGCAGGCCATTCAGGCCAGCCGCGATAATGCCGAGCGTAACGGGGTTTCTGAACGCCTGGAACTCTATCTGCCTAAAGATCAGCCAGAGGCGATGAAAGCCGATGTGGTGGTCGCAAACATTCTGGCTGGCCCATTACGCGAACTGGCTCCGCTTATCAGCGTGCTGCCGGTTACAGGCGGTCTGCTGGGGCTTTCCGGCATCCTTGCCAGCCAGGCGGAAAGCGTTTGTGAAGCGTACGCTGATCTCTTTAACCTCGATCCCGTCGTGGAGAAAGAGGAATGGTGCCGGATCACCGGTTATAAAAAGTAATCTCCCTGTGGCCTCATCGCAGGCCACCGCTTTTCGCGTTTTCTGTACAAAATCATTCGCTCAATGAGAATAAGATGATGCGGTAACGTATTGTAGTTACCAATAAAATCATAAATTTATTCATTGGACGAATGATATGAAAACAACTTTAGGCAAGGCGGCATTACTGGCGTTAAGCATGATGCCCGTGACGGTTTTCGCTTCCCACTGGAGCTATGAAGGCGAAGGTTCGCCGGAACACTGGGGGGCGCTCAATGAGGAGTACAAAACCTGTCAAAATGGTATGAATCAATCCCCTATTAACATCGATACCACGTTTAAGACACACCTTTCACCGCTGGATACGCACTACATCGATGGCCCCATTACGCTCATCAACAATGGTCACACTATCCAGGCGGGGTTAAAGACCACAACAGCGGATACCGTTACGATTGACGGTACGCCATTTACCCTTCAGCAGTTCCATTTTCATGCCCCGAGCGAAAACACCGTTCACGGTAAGCACTATGCGATGGAGATGCATCTGGTACATAAAAGCGCTCAAGGCGCCGTTGCCGTCGTGGCGGTGATGTTCGACCAGGGCGCGGAAAATAGCGAACTGAACAAACTGTGGGCCACCATGCCCGAGAAAGCCGATCAGACGGCTAAAATCGTCACTCAAATGGATCTCAACGCCCTTCTTCCCGCAGACAAGACATACTGGCGTTTCAGCGGCTCCCTGACCACGCCGCCTTGCTCCGAGGGGGTAACCTGGATTGTGCTTAAACATCCCCTGACACTTTCATCAGCGCAGCTGGCAAAATTTAGCCACGCTATGCATCACGATAACAATCGTCCGATACAGCCGCTGAATGGTCGCGTGGTCATAGAATAAACATCAGCTGTGCTTCACGATCATGTTCTGAAATGAGAGCCAACTCACATAAAGCCAAGGTAATTTGCTGATTTCTTCAGCAGATTATCTTGCCCGTTCCCGGTGTCGGGAAGAAAAAATGAGAAGTTAGACAAAATTATAGGTGTAGATAAATTCATCACATGTTTTTAATGCAATGATTTATATAGCTAATTATTCATGCACACTGACCTGCAAGGCGATTCTTTGATCCACCGCAGAGGATTGCTCAAAGTTTGGCCTTTCATCTCGTGCAAAAAATGCGTAATATACGCCGCCTTGCAGTCACAGTATGGTCATTTCTTAACTCATGCGCATCGGACACTACCAGCTCAGGAATCGACTCATCGCAGCGCCTATGGCTGGCATTACTGACAGACCATTCCGCACGTTGTGTTACGAGATGGGGGCAGGATTGACCGTATCCGAGATGATGTCCTCCAACCCGCAGGTTTGGGAGAGCGACAAGTCACGCTTACGGATGGTGCACGTTGATGAGCCCGGTATTCGTACCGTGCAAATCGCCGGTAGCGTACCGGAAGAGATGGCTGCAGCCGCCCGTATTAACGTGGAAAGCGGCGCCCAAATTATTGATATCAATATGGGGTGCCCGGCTAAAAAAGTGAATCGTAAGCTTGCAGGTTCAGCCCTCTTGCAGTACCCCGACCAGGTGAAGTCGATCCTGACGGCGGTCGTCAAAGCAGTGGACGTTCCCGTAACTCTCAAGATTCGCACCGGTTGGGAACCGGAACACCGTAACTGTGTAGAAATTGCCCAACTGGCTGAAGAATGTGGCATTCAGGCTCTGACTATTCACGGACGCACGCGCGCCTGTTTGTTTAACGGAGATGCTGAGTACGACAGTATTCGGGCAGTTAAGCAGAAAGTTTCCATTCCGGTTATCGCGAATGGTGACATTACTGACCCGCTTAAAGCCAGAGCTGTGCTCGACTATACGGGGGCAGATGCCCTTATGATAGGCCGTGCAGCTCAGGGAAGACCCTGGATCTTTCGGGAAATCCAGCACTATCTGGACACTGGAGAGCTGCTGCCGCCGCTGCCGTTGGCAGAGGTTAAGCGCTTGCTTTGTGCACACGTTCGGGAACTGCATGGCTTTTATGGCCAGGCAAAAGGGTACCGAATCGCACGCAAACACGTATCCTGGTATCTGCAGGAACACGCTCCAGATGACCAGTTTCGGCGCACATTCAACGCCATAGAAGATTCCAGCGAACAGCTGGAGGCGTTGGAGGCATACTTCGAAAATTTTGCGTAATAGAAATAAAGAGCTGACAGAACTATGTTCGAACAACGCGTAAATTCTGACGTACTGACCGTTTCTACCGTTAACTCTCAGGATCAGGTAACTCAAAAGCCCCTGCGTGACTCGGTTAAACAGGCACTGAAGAACTATTTTGCTCAACTGAACGGTCAGGATGTTAATGACCTGTATGAGCTGGTACTGGCTGAAGTAGAACAGCCCCTGTTGGACATGGTGATGCAATACACCCGCGGTAACCAGACCCGTGCTGCCCTGATGATGGGCATCAACCGTGGTACTCTGCGTAAAAAATTGAAAAAATACGGCATGAACTGATACTAATCAGTTAAATGTTTGATATAAAAGGCGCTCTTCGGCATGGGGAAGCGCCTTTTTTATTGCATGAATTTTAATGGCTGGCTATCGTCTGCCGCCCGTTAGCCCCGCAAAGGATCGACATAATATTATCAACCAGGGCAGGTGCCTGGCGATACAGATCGAATTGCCCGGGCTCCACCAGCCAGTTTTTAATAATACCGGTAAATGCGCTGTGTAATACAATTAATGAAATTTCAACATTGGTTTCCGCTGGCAATAATCCGTTACGAATACAGAGCTGCAAAATGCTGCGAATAATCGGATAGCTAAAACCAATCCTCTTGCGAATCTCAGCTTCCGGCATCATGTCGCTGGAAAACTCACACTTCTGATACAGAATTTGCATTAACGCACGTTGACGGGGATTATTGGCGATATATTGTAAGCCAATAATAAATTTCTCTCGTAGCGTGCTGAGCGGATCCTGATCGGCTTTAAGGTTAAATTCATGCTGAAGCAGGTCGCGTAGCGGTAGCTGCTGTTGCCACATTTCATTAAATAGCTCCGCTTTGCTTGCAAAGTGCCAGTACACCGCTCCGCGCGTCACGCCAGCAGCATCAGCGATATCGGCTAAGGTCGTGCTGGTCACGCCACGTAAGGCAAACTGCTGAATGGCAGACTCAATCAGAAGCTGCCGCGTCTTTAACGCATCTTCTTTCGTTCTTCTAGGCATACGGTGCTCCACTCAACGCCAGATTGAGAGTGTGGGGAAATCGCTGGATACCTATAAACCTAACATCTGACAATCAATATTGTTTAGCAAAAATACAGATAAGTTAAATCTCAAACGCTCCCCAATAAATATACCGCAAGAATAATTAAGATAAATACATTCATATATTAAATATCAATGTAAGCAAATTTTAATTTAAGATCATTCTAAAAACATTATTCCTGATATTTTGTTTTTACGTGCCTTGCTGATGGCTAAAAAATAACTATGTCTTACATCCATCGTTTTTTATTTGTAGGATAACAAACCGCATTTTAATTCATTATTTCTTGCACAGATTCGTGGCCATGCCTGGCTCATAATCTATAAGGAACAGCAATGACACCTCATGTCAGGGTTACACTTTTATCCAGCCTTATCATCCCGGCCATCCTGCTCAGCGGTTGCGATAATTCAGGCGATCGGCAACCGCATGCGCAGATACCTCAGGTCTCCGTTTATGTCGTACACAGCGCGCCGCTGTCCGTCACCACAGAGCTACCTGGCCGCACATCAGCCTACCGCGTCGCGGAAGTCCGCCCGCAGGTGAACGGAATTATCCTGCGGCGTAACTTTGTCGAGGGTAGCGATGTCAGCGCAGGACAGTCGCTTTATCAAATCGATCCGGCGACCTATCAGGCGGCTTACAACAGCACAAAGGGTGATGAAGCGAAAGCAGAGGCGGCAGCCGCCATCGCCCATTTAACGGTAAAACGCTACGCGCCTCTTCTCGGCACAAAATATATCAGCCAGCAAGAATACGATCAGGCGGTGGCGACCGCGCGCCAGGCCGATGCCGACGTTATCGCCGCAAAAGCAGCCGTGGAAAGCGCGCGTATTAACCTGGCGTACACAAAAGTGACGTCGCCAATCAGCGGCCGCATCGGCAAATCCAGCGTGACCGAAGGTGCCCTGGTGACAAATGGTCAGACTGACGCGATGGCGACGGTACAGCAGCTCGATCCCATTTATGTGGATGTCACCGAATCCAGTAATGATTTCATGCGCCTGAAACAGGAAAGCCTGCAGCACGGCAGTGACACCAAAAGCGTGCAGTTGATTATGGAAAACGGAAAACCTTATACGCTCCAGGGCACGCTGCAGTTCTCTGACGTCACGGTAGATGAGAGCACCGGCTCTATTACGCTTCGCGCCATCTTCCCCAACCCACAGCACGCTCTGCTGCCAGGGATGTTTGTTCGCGCCCGCATTGATGAGGGCGTGTCACCGAATGCCATTCTCGTTCCTCAACAGGGTGTCACCCGGACGCCGCGCGGCGATGCCAGCGTGATGCTCGTTAATGACAAAAACCAGGTGGAAACGCGAGCCGTCACCGCCTCACAGGCGATTGGCGATAAGTGGTTAATCACGAGCGGTCTGAAAGCCGGTGAAAAGGTTATCGTCAGCGGTCTGCAGAAAGTACGTCCCGGCGTCACCGTGAAGGCCGAAGAGGATACCGCGACGTCCGTCGCGCAATAAGGTACGAATCCCTATGTCTAAGTTTTTTATCCATCGACCGGTCTTCGCCTGGGTGCTGGCAATCATCATGATGATTGCCGGTGGCCTCGCAATTATGCAGCTACCGATTGCACAATACCCGACTATCGCGCCGCCAGCGGTGGCTATCTCCGCAACCTATCCAGGTGCGGACGCACAAACCGTTCAGGACACGGTGACTCAGGTTATCGAACAGAACATGAACGGTATCGATAATCTGATGTACATGTCCTCAACCAGCGATTCCGCAGGCGGCGTTACCATCACCCTGACCTTTAAGTCAGGTACGGATCCGGATATTGCGCAAGTTCAGGTGCAGAATAAACTGCAGCTGGCGACGCCGCTTCTTCCTCAGGAAGTACAGCAGCAGGGGATTAGCGTCGAGAAATCAAGCAGTAGTTTCCTGATGGTTGCCGGATTCATCTCCGATAACACGAGTACTACTCAGGATGATATATCCGACTACGTTGCATCGAACGTCAAAGATACCATCAGCCGCCTTAACGGCGTCGGCGATGTACAGCTCTTCGGCGCGCAGTATGCCATGCGCGTCTGGCTGGACGGTAATCTCCTGAATAAGTACAACCTCACGCCTGTCGACGTCATTAATCAACTGCAGGTACAGAACGATCAGATTGCAGCAGGCCAGCTTGGCGGTACGCCGGCCCTTAAAGGCCAGCAGCTAAATGCATCCATTATTGCTCAGACGCGACTGAAGGATCCGGCAGAGTTTGGCAAAGTGACTCTGCGCGTGAACGCAGATGGCTCAGTGGTGCACCTGAAAGATGTGGCACGTATTGAGCTTGGAGGTGAAAACTACAACGTTGTCGCAAAAATCAATGGAAAACCGGCTTCAGGACTGGGAATTAAGCTCGCTACCGGCGCCAATGCCCTCGATACCGCCGCAGCGATTAAAGCGAAGCTTGCCGAACTGCAGCCGTACTTCCCACAGGGGATGAAGGTCGTCTATCCCTATGACACTACGCCGTTTGTGAAAATCTCTATTCATGAGGTTGTGAAAACACTGTTTGAAGCGATTATCCTCGTCTTCCTGGTGATGTATCTGTTCTTACAGAATATCCGGGCCACGCTGATCCCCACCATTGCGGTTCCGGTCGTCCTGCTCGGGACCTTTGCCGTACTGGCGATGTTCGGTTACTCCATCAATACGCTAACGATGTTTGGCATGGTGCTAGCAATAGGCCTTCTGGTCGACGATGCTATCGTGGTGGTGGAAAACGTCGAACGCGTCATGGTAGAAGAGAAGCTTCCCTCCAAAGAAGCGACAGAAAAATCAATGTCGCAAATTCAGGGGGCGCTAGTCGGCATTGCCATGGTGCTATCGGCAGTGTTTGTCCCGATGGCCTTCTTTGGCGGCTCTACGGGGGCGATCTATCGGCAATTTTCTATCACCATCGTCTCTGCCATGGCGCTGTCCGTACTGGTCGCGCTGATCCTGCCCCCCGCGCTGTGTGCCACATTACTGAAACCCGCATCAGCCGATCATCATGAGAAAAAAGGATTTTTTGGCTGGTTTAATGCGAAATTCGATCGTAGCGTGAACCACTACACTAACAGCGTCAGCGGGATCCTGCGCTGTACCGGACGCTACCTGATCATCTATTTGCTGATCGTTGTGGGTATGGCCATCCTGTTTATGCGTCTGCCCACCTCCTTCTTGCCGGATGAGGATCAGGGGGTATTTATGACCATGATCCAGCTTCCTTCAGGCGCAACGCAGGAACGCACGCAAAAGGTTCTTGATACGGTTACCGATTACTATCTGCATAAAGAGAAGGCGAATGTTGAAAGCGTCTTTACCGTTAACGGCTTTAGCTTTAGCGGTCAGGGTCAAAACTCCGGTATGGCGTTTGTCAGCCTGAAGCCATGGGAAGAACGCAGTGGCGCAGAGAATGGCGTTGAGGCAATCATCAAACGTGCGACCGTTGCCTTCAGTCAGATTAAAGATGCTATGGTCTTTCCTTTCAATCTGCCGGCAATTATCGAACTGGGTACGGCGACCGGTTTTGACTTTGAGCTTATCGATCAGGGTAACCTTGGCCATAGCGCGTTAACCCAGGCCCGTAATCAACTTCTGGGTATGGTGAGAGAGCATCCCGAGCAGCTGGTACGCGTTCGCCCCAACGGACTCGAAGACACGCCGCAATTCAAGCTGGATGTTGATCAGGAGAAAGCTCAGGCTCTGGGTATTTCGCTATCCGATATCAATGAAACCATTTCCGCGGCGCTAGGGGGTTACTACGTCAACGACTTTATTGACCATGGACGAGTGAAAAAAGTCTATGTTCAGGCCGATGCAAAATTCCGTATGCTGCCGAGCGATATCAATAATATGTACGTCCGCAGCGCGAATGGCGAAATGGTTCCGTTCTCCGCTTTTGTCACCTCACGCTGGGTTTATGGTTCACCGCGCCTGGAGCGCTATAATGGCTTACCCTCTATGGAAGTTTTGGGTGAAGCTGCTCCGGGGAAAAGTACCGGCGATGCGATGATTTTAATGGAGCAGTTAGCCAGCAAGCTTCCTGCCGGTATTGGTTACGACTGGACGGGAATGTCCTATCAAGAACGTTTATCCGGTAACCAGGCGCCCGCGCTCTACGCCATTTCGCTTATTGTTGTCTTTCTGTGTCTTGCGGCACTTTATGAAAGTTGGTCTATTCCCTTCTCCGTCATGCTCGTCGTTCCATTAGGGGTAGTTGGTGCATTACTGGCAGCGTCGTTACGCGGGCTTAATAATGACGTTTATTTCCAGGTGGGCTTATTAACAACTATCGGCCTCTCTGCGAAAAACGCGATTCTTATCGTGGAGTTTGCGAAAGACCTGATGGATAAAGAAGGCAAAGGAATTATCGAAGCCACACTTGAAGCATCGCGTATGCGTTTACGCCCTATCCTGATGACTTCGCTGGCCTTTATCCTCGGGGTTCTGCCTCTGGTTATTAGCCATGGAGCCGGCAGTGGCGCCCAAAACGCGGTCGGTACCGGCGTTATGGGCGGAATGCTGACGGCAACATTACTGGCGATCTTCTTTGTTCCTGTCTTCTTCGTCGTGGTAAGACGCCGCTTTACGAAACACGCAGAGTAAATATGTTTTTCTAAAGGCACCTTTCAGGTGCCTTTTTTTTCGTCTGCGTTTCAATAACTATCCTGATGATATTAAATATATTTATTACCGCGGTACCCAATACACATTATTTCCCCATAGTTATCTGGATTTCTTCATGATATTTACGTTACTCATAAATTGAGATTATTTACTCTAGCGGCCCCCCGTATTGCTGATGATAAAATAAACCGTTCCGCGCAGGTATGGGTTCCCCAATACAGCGAAGCGGATTATTTAGAGGTAATATCATGAATAAAGTTATTATAGTGGCATTGCTGGCAACTCTACTCGCCGGCTGTGCACATGACTCTCCGTGTGTACCGGTCTATGATTCTGAAGGCAGATTAGTGCACACCAATACCTGTATGAAAGGAACGACCCAGGATAACTGGGAAACCGCCGGCGCGATTGCCGGGGGTGCAGCTGCCGTCGCTGGCCTGACGCTCGGCATCGTGGCGTTGACTCGTTAATTCCTTTCTTTTCTCTGCCATGACAGGTGCCGGAGCGATCTCCGGCACCGCTTTTCCCGAAGGTAAGCTCCACAATGCTTAAACTGCAATACCGGCAGCTGAAGCTCGGGAAACGATCCTTTAAATAAGGTCAAATGGGCAAATTGTCATTGCCAGGTTTGCTATAAATGTATATTTTCGCAGCCGCATAAACGCAAAAAGCCCATCCTGACGGATGGGCTTTTCACTTATTTGATGCCTGGCAATGCCCTACTCTCACATGGGGAGACCCCACACTACCATCGGCGCTACGGCGTTTCACTTCTGAGTTCGGCATGGGGTCAGGTGGGACCACCGCGCTATCGTTGCCAGGCAAATTCTTTTCAAATCGCCGAACTTTAACCTAAAAACTGGTGCTGATACCCAGAGTCGAACTGGGGACCTCACCCTTACCAAGGGTGCGCTCTACCAACTGAGCCATATCAGCACACTTAATTTGATGCCTGGCAGTTCCCTACTCTCACATGGGGAGACCCCACACTACCATCGG